>Ga0066709_100001794_pt1 | contig 14788 bp, 10 predicted proteins | sample GraSoiAngelo_158_FD_79665 | JGI IMG/M metagenome (GOLD analysis project Ga0066709, IMG submission 79665) | Grasslands soil microbial communities from the Angelo Coastal Reserve, California, USA - 14_1009_16_30cm | ecosystem: Environmental > Terrestrial > Soil > Grasslands | place: USA...
AGGGTGCGTTCCTGAGTTGTCGACATTTCCAGGGGTACAACCTATGTTACAGTCACAAGTTCGGGAGAGATGTCCGAGTGGTTTAAGGAGCACGCTTGGAAAGCGTGTGTGGGGGTAACTCCACCGTGGGTTCGAATCCCACTCTCTCCGTTTAAGCGGGAAACCGCTTAACTGCACAGGCTTTGGGGGGCTGTGCAATTGGAGCCCGAAAACCCCGCCAGGTCCGGAAGGAAGCAACGGTATCGGGTAAGCCAATGTGACACAGTATCCCCCTGAGCCTGTCTTGAACCTTCAACCTCACGCTGCGCGGTCTCATGAATTACCAAGTCATTGCCCGGAAATTTCGGCCTCAGGTTTTTGAAGAAGTGGTCGGCCAAAAGCCGATCATTCAGACTCTTCAAAATGCGATCCAGATGGATCGAATTGGTCACGCCTATCTTTTCTCGGGCCCGCGAGGGGTCGGCAAAACGACCACTGCCCGGATACTGGCGAAGGGCCTGAATTGTGAGCAAGGGCCCACCATTATCCCATGTAATGTCTGTCCCTCATGTCAGGAGATTGCTTCAGGAAAATCGATCGATGTTTTCGAAATCGATGCCGCCTCAAACACCGGCGTCGACAATATCCGCGAGCTCCGAGAGAATGCCAAATATGCGGCCGCCCGAAGCCGGTACAAGATCTTCATCATCGATGAAGTCCACATGCTATCAACTTCCGCTTTCAATGCTCTGCTCAAGATCCTTGAAGAACCGCCGGCGCATGTGGTCTTCATTATGGCAACGACGGAACGGCATAAGCTTCCGGCTACGATCTTGTCGCGGTGCCAGCAGTTCATTTTTAGAACAATTTCACCTGCGGAAATTCAGGCGCATCTCCGCCAGATAGCAGATCGCGAAGGCGTCAAGATCGACGAGCGTGCATTGACGTACATCGTCAAGGCATCTGAAGGAAGCATGCGCGACGCGCAGTCGCTCTTGGACCAAATCATTTCCTTCAGCGGCCAGGAAGTCGCCGACGAAGACGTCCGCGACGTGCTCGGCTTTATTCCGAGTGAAATTCTGGATCGGACTCTCGATGCGCTCGCAGTCCGCGATTCGAAGGCGCTTCTAGAAAATATTGGCCTGGTTGTCGATCAGGGCCTCAATATTCAACAGTACGTCCGCGAGTTCATCGCGCGCATTCGGGATCTTCTGGTCCTCAAACTAGGACTCGAGGAGAAGGTTTTAGGCAGCGCGGAAGAGAAGCGCGCGTTGGCCAGCCGTGCAGACGCCTTCTCAGAACAAGACCTGATTCGATTTTTCGACATGCTCCTCCGGCTCGAGAACGAGCTCCGTTGGACTTCGCAGGCGCGATTTCATTTGGAAGTCGGGTTTATCAAGCTTGCGAAGGTGGGACACGTCCGCGACATCGAAGAAGTTATTCGCGAAGTCAAAGGCAGCGCGACGCCCCCGCCGAAACGAGCGCCGGAACCAGAACGTGCGCCGCAACAGCAGCCGGGTGAAGGTCAGGAATCGTTTTCATTTGCCGATATCTTCAACCGCCGTATTGAGGAGAAATCTGCAATCACCGCGGTCTACGTCCAGAAAGCTGAGCGCGTGGAACGGGCCGGGGACATCGTCCAGATTGTGGTTACGAGTCCCACCCAGCTCTCTTTGCTTCAGTCGAAAGAACACAAGACCGTACTGGATACGGCCGCCAGCGAACTGGTTGGTAAAGCCGTTTCCGTGTCTCTTATAATGAAAGACCAACAGCAGAAAGACGGGACCGCTGTGGAAAGCGTGAAAAATGAGCCTCTGGTGAAGCGTTTTCTCGAAGTGTTCCGCGGAGACCTGGCCCAAGTTAAGCCCGCGAAAGGGGAATAATTTATGAACATGAACATGCAGCAATTGATGAAGCAAGCTCAGCAGATGCAAGAAAAGCTGCAGAAGCAGATGGAATCAACCGTAGTGGACGCGACTGCGGGCGGCGGCATGGTCTCGGTCAAAATGAATGGCCAAAAGCACCTGCTATCCATTCAGATTGATCCCGAGGTTTTCACGACCGGCGACAAGGACATGCTCCAGGATCTCATTGTGGCCGCAGTCAACGAAGGCATCCGCAAAGTCGATGAAGCGTTAGCAGGGCAGCTGGGGAGCTTGACCGGCGGATTGAAGATTCCTGGGTTGTTCTGAAGAATGGATGTCGCAGAACCCGTTAATCGGCTCATTGAACAATTCAAAAAGTTACCGGGCATAGGCGCGAAATCTGCTCAGCGGCTCGCGTTTTTCATTTTGAAAATGGATCAGGCCGATGCTGCGGAGCTGGCGGAATCCATTCTGGAAGTCAAACGCACGATCCACCGATGTTCCGTCTGCAATAATCTTACCGACGTCGATCCCTGCCACTTCTGTACGCAGCCTTCCCGCTCCGATCGTGTGTTGTGCGTCGTAGAAGAATCCAACAATATCCTGCCGGTGGAGAGCACCCATGAATTCAAAGGCCGGTATCACGTGCTGATGGGATCGATTTCGCCGCTGAAAGGTGTGAGCCCCGACCAACTTGCCATCGCTTCGTTGCTCAAAAGACTCCAAACCGGAAGTATCGAAGAAGTCATCGTCGCGACGAATCCCAACGTCGAAGGCGAGACTACCGCACTCTATCTCTCGCGCTTGATTAAGCCTCTAGGTATCCGGGTGACGCGCCTGGGCTTAGGCCTTCCGGTCGGCGGCGACTTGGAATACGCCGACCAGGTGACCATGACCAAGGCCTTAGAAGGACGCCGCGAACTGTAGGGGCGGTCTATAGACCCGCCCCTACAGTTCGGTTCTGCACAGTTCATGATGACGGCTGATTGCTTCCGTCAACACATTCGTGAGAATGACGGTTGGGCATGGTTTATCGAGGACTTTGTAAACAGCGTCTGACTTGATTTCAGTCGTTTGAACATTCCCGCTGAGCACGACGCCAACGGTATTTGGCGAGACTTTCTTCGCCTTCTCCAGAAGTTGCACACCATTCATGCCGGGCATCCGCAGATCCGACAGCACAACCGCATATGGCCCCCGCGCTGTAATGGCATCGAGCGCGGCATATGGTCCCATCGCGGTTTCGACATTGAAGCGGCGTCCCAGCAAACGTTGGAAACAGGCAAGCACGAGGTCGTCGTCATCGACGATCAGGATCCTGTCTTGCATAGGTTTTGCTGGCGGTAGTTATCGGCAAGGCGCAAAGCCGTTAATGCGCTGAACTCTTCGGTGCTGTCGTACGCCGTTGAGTGATGCTGAGCCACCGCATTCACCACCGCATCCGGCATTCCCCACAGCCCGAGCAGATAAGCACCAACTTCCGCATGCGTCGAGCCAATCATGTCCCGCTCGGTTTCCCACACCGGTTCTCCACGCGACATTGAACGCTGGATAACGGAATCGTAGAAGTGACCTAGCCTGCTTGCCAGCACGACTTGGCCAATATCATGAAACAGACCCGCAGCAAAGGCGTCATCGGCCAGCACGGCATCCTTGGAGTGCGATACGGCGATAGCACGCGCGGACGTGGCCATCGATATGGAGTTGCTCCAGAGGCTCATCACGTCGAAGTGTTCAAAACCGCTTGCATCAAACGAGCAGCAAAGGCGGTTGCGCACAATCAGCTCACGGACGGTTTCCAATCCGAGCCAACGAACCGCGCGCTCAGGGTTGGACGTTATATTACTCGGCCCAAAATAGCCGGAATTGACAAAGTGCAAGAGCGTAGACGACATGCCCATATCCATCGAGATGACTTGCGCAATCTTCTTCAGATCCGGTTTTTCGGCATCGAATAGCTTCATTAATTCGAAAAACATCAGCGACAGGCTCGGGACTCCTCCCAACTGCGCAACCAGGCTCTTGAGGGTCTCATCACGAATTTCGTCACCGCGCGCGAGAATGTCGCGGACGCGATGTTTCAACAGTTCAGTATCGCAAGGCTTGCTGAGAAACAGATGCATCGACGACAGTGAACGAGCGAGTGCGTCCTGCTGCGTTTGACCCGACAGAACGATTCGCACGATTTGCGGGTAGGTGTTTCGTGTTTCCTTTAGCAGCTGGAAGCCGTCCATCTGCCGCATTCGGATGTCTGTGACCAGGGCGTCCACCCGCACGCTGTCGAGGATGTCCATCGCGTTTGCCGCATTATCGACGAAGTCCATCTGCCACTCTGCGCGCATGGTATGAAGACCTCGCCGGACACCGTTCAGCACATTAACATCATCATCAACGAACAAAATTCGCTTCATGCTTTTCACCTGTCGATACTCCTATTCCATCCATGGGGAGTTGAATGATAAAAGTTGTGCCCTTGCCAAGCTGGGTCTCAAACCACATCCTTCCGTTGTGCTGCTGGACAACAACCGAATGTGCGATGGCCAGCCCTTGACCTGTCCCTTTTCCGACGTCCTTCGTTGTGAAAAACGGCTCGAATATTTTTTGCTGGTGCTCTTCACGAATACCGGTGCCGGTGTCGGCGATTCGAATTTCCAGATATCCATCAACTGTCCTGGTGCTCGCGCGGATTGTGCCTTTCTCTTTCGTTTCGTCGACCATCTCCGCTATCGATTGAGCCGCATTGACAATAATGTTCAGTAGAGCCTGCTGAAGCTCGCCCGGGAGACACAGAACTGTGGGAAGCGTCGGGTCCAGATCCAGCATGATCGCCGCGACGTCCTTCCATTCGTTCGTTGCAACGGTGATCGTTGTCTCCACCGCGCGGTTGATATCGGTTTGTACTTTGTTCTCGCTTGCGGGATGCGAAAAATCGCGCATTGCCCGGACAATCTTGCTGACACGCAGCACGCCTTCCAGTGATTGATCAATCGCAGACGGTACTTCATTGACGAGGAAATCCAGATTGGAGTCGGAGGCCGTGCTCGGCAACGTACTCTGGATCTCTTGCCAGGCTTCTTTAAGGAAACGCATATTGTTGCCGATGTATTGAATCGGCGTGTTGATCTCATGCGCGACGCCGGAGGCCAGTTGGCCGAGCGACTCGAGCTTCTGTGCTTGTTGCACACGCCGAAGCCGCATCAGAGCGATTTCGAGATCCTTCACCTTTGCCGCCAATTTGTGTTGCAGTTCCGTTATTCGAACTCCAGCTTGCAGGCGGGCAGAGAGTTCCTGCTGGTGAAAGGGCTTCGTCACATAGTCATCGGCTCCCGACTGCAATCCCTGAATAATGTCTTCACGCTGCCCTTTTGCTGTGAGCAGGATGATATAAATTGGCGCAGCAGTGGGACTCTCTCGCAGCCTGCGGCAAACCTCCGGACCATCCAGTTGCGGCATCATCCAATCGAGAATGGCGATATCCGGCGCCGAGTCCCCCTGAAGCCGCGACAACGCATCACACCCGTCGGCGCACAGGACGACCTCATAGTCCCACTTCTTCACGGTGCTTTCGAGCAGTCGCCGTGAAATCGGATCATCGTCCGCAATCAGGATCCGCATGGAACTTCCTCTATGATTGAGCGCAAAAATGCGCGGCCGTTCGCGGTATGCACCTGGAGTTCACAAACCAGGACGGCAGCTTCGGCCGTATTCCGTTCCTCCGCGATCAGCTCCAATTTTTCGGATCTCCTCACAATATCTTTCAGCTCGAACAGGCCGGCCGATCCTTTGTAGGTATGGGCAACTCGGCGCAAAGAAACAAAATCGTTTGCATCGATTGCCGCTCGCATTTCATTGAGCACCTGTTCGCTGTTCACCATAAACGCAACTGCGAGTTCCTTCAGAAGTTCAAAATCCCCATCCATCCGCCGCAGGATCGCTTCACGAGCCAAGGTTAGATCTTCAGCGGCGATCTCCAGAGACCGGACCTCGATATCCGCGCGAATCACCACCGATCGGAGAACCTCAGCAACTTCCTTTGCCGAAATGGGCTTTGCAATATAGGCGTCCATTCCCGCGATCAGACATCTTTCCCGGTCGCCTTGCATAGCGTGTGCGGTCATCGCGATGATGGGAATATGCCGGCCGTTGGAGCGTTCAGCTTCTCGAATCAATGCTGTCGCTTCGAATCCTCCGACGATGGGCATCTGAACGTCCATGAGGATGGCGTCGAAATCCTGACTCGTGGCAGCCTCAACGGCCTGCTTCCCGTCCGGCACGACGCGTACACGGTGTCCCCACTTTTCCAACATTCGGACCGCGACCTTCTGATTGACCACGTTGTCTTCGGCAAGCAGCAGCCTCAAACCCGCAGGCGGCGCGAACACCCGCGGCTCTTCGAGAGGCAGGATAGGTTCCACGGCGCTTTTGGATTCGAACACGCGTTTAATTGCCTCGAGCAGGTACTGCTGACGGATCGGTTTCGTTAAATGTGAGTGGATATCAAGCGACCTGCACCGCTCGAGGTCGCCATATTGCGCTGCGGACGTTAGCATCAGAATGATTGGTTGAGAACCGCATGTCCGACGAGTGCGCTCGGCCACCATAAAGCCGTCCATTTCAGGCATGTGACAATCGAGTAAAACGAGTTCGTACGGTTGCAGATCGTTTTGCGCAAGTTGAAGAAGTTGCAACGCGGTAGCGCCATTGTCCGCGATGGTCACATCCATATCCCAGTTTCGCAGCACATCTTGGAGAATGCGTAGATTGGTTCGATTGTCGTCAATAACGAGAACACGCCGTCCGCTCAGTTGAAGCTCGGGCACAATGGCGGTTGCTTGGTTCTTCTGCAAACCGAGCTGCACAGTGAAGTGGAAACGGCTCCCGCGTCCGACTTCGCTCTCGACCCATACACGACCACCCATGAGACCAGCCAGACGGCTTGAAATCGTGAGACCAAGGCCGGTGCCGCCGTATTTCCGCGTCGTCGAGCCATCCGCCTGCCTGAAGGCTTCGAATACGAGTTGCTGTTTTTCTTCTGGGATTCCGATACCAGTATCACTGATGGTGAAATGCAGCACGACCCTTTCATCGGATCGCGATTCTGGGCTGGCGTGGACGATGACTTCACCAACCTCCGTAAACTTGATGGCATTATCCAAGAGATTGATGAGTACCTGCCGGAGGCGGCCTGAGTCGCCGATGACGCTGTCGGGCAAATCGTGAACAATATCCGTCGCTAATTCCAAATTCTTCTGATGCGCCTGGACAGCCAAAGGGCGAATCGCTGATTCAATACAGTCGCGGATGCTGAAAGCCGCGGAGTCGATTTCGAGTTTGCCCGCCTCGATTTTCGAAAAATCGAGCACATCATTGACGACACTCAGCAAGGAATCGGCTGAAATCTTTAGCATGTTCAGGTATTCCTGCTGCTCATCGCTCAACGCCGTGTCTAACGCCAGCTCGGTCATTCCGATAATGCCATTCAAAGGCGTACGGATTTCGTGGCTCATGTTCGCCAGAAACTCGCCCATCGCGCGGTTCGCGTCTTCCGCCCGCTCTTTTGCGATCTTCAGTTCCGCGTTGATCTTGCGCAACTCCAGCGTATGGGCCTCGATAGTCCTTTCGCGGTGGGTAGGAGATAGGAGCCGCTGCAACTTCGAACAGACAGTCTGAACAAAGCGCATGTTACAGGTTCCTCCCCCACGGCGAAGGCACCTCCTGTACCAAAGGCGCTATCGAGGTAATCAGTTGAAACGAGGATGTACTGAACCGCACTGAAGCCAGACGCGAAACGTTTTTGCGACATGTGGCAACGGATTTTTGACAAGTCTGACGATCAAGACGAGTCGCCGACAATCCGCTTGCGTTTGTGATGTCCCTGTTTTCAACTGCCGATAGCCATCAGGACGATGGCTCCACAGTTAAGGATGACCAATGCTTTTCAAATCGACTGGTAAGAAGATTCAGCCGGCGCGATATCTGTTTGAAAGTAATCGCACTCCAATGTTTGTTATCGACCACGAGACGCATGCGTTCTTGGATGTAAACGATGCGGCGCTCAGTTATTACGGGTATTCACGAAAAGAATTTCTTTCGAAAACGATGCTGGACATCCAGGCGACGGAGGAATTCGCGCAGTTTGCTGATGGCGTTCGGTGGGATAAGGTTCGAAATACGCCTTGCGCATCGCGGCATCAGAAACGCGACGGCAGCATCATTCATGTCCAGGCGCTCGGCGATGAGATCACATTCGACTCGCGTCGCGCTGTTCTCGTTACGATCCACGATGTCTCGGACCGGATACGGCTGCAAGAGCGGCTAAGGCAATGTCAAAGCGTGGAAGCCACCGGCCGCCTTGCCGGTGGCGTAGCGCACGACTTCAATAATCTGCTGACTGTAATTTCCGGACACGCGGCAATGCTGTCGGAGGACATCACGGATCCTGAGATTGTCTCGAAGGTCCATGAGATCCAGAAGGCGGCTGCCAGGGCAACCAGCCTGACTCGACAGTTGTTAACGTTCAGCGGCAAGTCTCTTCTGCAGCAGAAAATTGTGAATCCGAACCGCGTCGTGAGAGCTGCAGGTGAAACGATTGCGCGTCTGGTCGGCGAACACATCGAGGTGCAGACCGCGCTTTTTCCGGATGTCGTCTCAGTTCGTGTCGACCCGGTCGAGATGGAACAGGTCTTGGTGAACCTGGCTGTCAACGCAGGCGACGCAATGCCATGTGGCGGACTGTTGATGATCAAGACCGAGACTATCGTTGTTGAAGAGGATCAGAGACAGAGCCAATTGCAACTGCAACCCGGACGCTACGTACTCCTGTCCGTCTGCGATACGGGCTGCGGAATGACAGAGAAAATCAAACGCCGTCTCTTTGAGCCATTCTTTACGACCAAGCCGCAAGGCCAGGGAACCGGCCTTGGACTTTGGACTGTTTATGCAATCGTCAAACAGGTCGGCGGCAGCATCGCTGTCGATTCCGAGCCGGGAAAAGGGACCACGTTTCGAATCTATCTACCTGGCGCCGAAAATATCCGCGAACCAGACCAGCATCAAAAGCAGTCCACCCGCGAAATGCTGGATGCGACGGCATGAACGTACGCCGGAGAACAACTTTAATGGCGTATCGGAAGCCAGTTGTGCTCAGTATCGGGGCAGGCTTAACAGGTCTGGTCATCAATCTATTTCCCGTTCCGATATTTACGAGCGTCCTTTTCTACTTCGGCGGAGCGCTCTACCTCTGCGCGGGTATGTTGCTTGGGCCGGCGTACGGATTCCTGGCGGCCATAATTGCCAACATACCGTTGCTGCCGGACTGGAGACATCTGTATTCGCTTCTGCTGTTCGGCATTGAAGCATCGGTGGTCGCGTGGGCTGTACGGCGGCATTCGGTTCCGGTAGTCGCAGCGGATTTTGTGTTCCGTGTCTGCGCGTTGCTGCCGTGGAGCATCACGATATACAAGCTAGGTTTGGCGCCGTTGCACGCAGAAGTGTGGGTCAGCATCGTACGCCTGCTTCTAAACGGTGTCATTATCGCGATAATTGCAGAATTGTTGCTGTCGCTGCGAAGGATCCATTCGCTCACGACCGATCGAGCTGTTTTCGGAAGCCGCAAGTTCCAACAATATCTCGTCTACAATTTCATGGTCGTCGCTGTCATCCCGCTACTGCTTCTGAGCGTCATTCACGAGCGGGCGTATACGCAGAAAAATCGCACTGAGTCGGCGTCGCGGCTGGAAGAGGCCGCGCGGGCCATCGGGCAAAATGTCGATGATTATCTGGTTTACCATCGCCGAGCCGTCGTGACACTTTCGAATCGGCTGTCGAGTATTGCGCTGACGGAATCCAATGTCCTGCCGATCCTTAAACACGAGCACGCAATTTACGACGGAGTCAATGGCTTCGTTGTAATCGGCCTGACTGGACAGGTGATCGCGTGGGAACCGCGCGTCCTGCAGCCGAATTTGCGCGACCGCGATTATTTTCAGAAGGTGTTTGCGACTCACCAGACATACATTTCCACTCCAAGGGCAGTTCGGATTGAGCCTGGTAGTCCTGCCAATGTCCCCGTCGTAGTGATTTCAACGCCGGTATTCGGCCCCGATGGCAACATGCGCGCGATTCTCGCAAGCGCTCTGAACCTGGACAAATTTAAGAATTTCGGGCGTGATTACGGGACCATCCGGCAAGTTTCGATTGTCATAGCGGATCAGTCCGATAATGTAATCTATTCGAGTTCATCGGCCTACTCCTTCAATCAGTCACTGCAGAACTCCTCGCTTCTGCGAAATATCTCGGAGTCAAAGCAAAGTTTTTTCTACCAGGAACACGCCGGCTCAGGGAAATACCTGGCCGCCGCGACGAAGGGTCGTAACAGTCCTTGGAAAATTTTTGTCCAACAGCCCGTCTCGGAAATCGATCGCGACATCAACCGGTATTACACGACAACGATGCTGTTGGTTCTGACGGCAATCGCCAGCTCAATCATCGTCGCTCATTTCCTAAGCCGGAAGCTGACGTTGCCGATTGCCGCCCTCGTCACACGGGTACGCGACCTCAATCTGCACGGTAGCGTGAAGCACTCCACCGAATTGCCTCCGCGCCCTCCGGCCGAAATCACAGAACTGGCAACGGACTTCGACAAGCTCTCCATACACTTGAATGAGTCCTATACCGAACTTCACCAGGTCATCCGCTCCCGTGACGAAGTAAATGCGGAGCTACAAGGGATTTTGAGCGACCTGGACGGCAAAGTGAAAGAACGCACAATTCAACTCAGCGCGGCAAAGACGCGAGCCGAGGCGGCCAATCGCGCAAAAAGCGAATTCATCGCCAACATGAGCCACGAAATTCGCACCCCGATGAACGGAATCATGGGTATGACAGACATCTTGATGGGTACCCCACTGAGTGAGGATCAGATGGAGTGCGCCGCGATCATCAAAAGTTCCGCGACCTCGTTGCTCACCATCATCAATGACATCCTCGATTTCTCGAAGATCGAAGCCGGCAAGATCGAATTGGAAAAGGAGCCATTCCAGATTCGGCAAACGGTTCGTGAAACCATCCAGTCGTTTTCGGCAACGGCGGCCTCAAAGCAACTCCAAGTCGAAACGCACATCGACGATAACGTTCCCGGCATGATTGCCGGTGATGCCGTCAGATTGAAACAGGTACTAACGAATCTAATCGGCAATTCACTGAAGTTCACGTCGGAAGGCCGCATCTGCGTGAATGTTGGAACCCGCTCAACGTGCGGTCGAAATGTAGAGCTGCTCTTCGCGGTGTCCGACACCGGAATCGGCATTCCAAGAGATAAGCAGGCCCTCATTTTTCAAGCTTTCTCCCAAGCCGATGGTTCGACTACCCGCAAGTATGGCGGAACCGGACTAGGCCTGACGATCTCCGCGCGATTAGTTGAATTGATGCAAGGAAGGATTTGGGTCGAGAGTGAAGAAGACTGCGGCAGCACGTTCTACTTCACAGCGATTCTTGAAGTAATACAGCTGCAAGAGCCTGCAGAAGCGCCGGGAATGAACACGGCGGATTCGTCTGATTTTGAAGCCCCGCTTCATATACTTCTGGCAGAGGACAACCCCGTCAATCAAAAAGTAGCCGTGCGCCTCCTGGAACGGCGTGGCCATACCGTCGAAGTCGCTTGTACCGGCTTAGAGGCGGTCACAGCCGCCGCACGCAGTAATTTCGACGTCATTCTTATGGATGTGCAGATGCCAGAAATGGGCGGGCTCGAAGCGACCGCCTTGATTCGGCAGAGGGAACGGAACACGGGCAACCACGTTCCGATCGTCGCAATGACAGCTCACGCCATGAGCGGTGACCGCGAGCGATGCCTCGAAGCAGGCATGGACGATTACCTTCCGAAGCCGATCGATTCAAAAATTCTGTATACCCTGCTGGGCACGTTCTCGCCAGTGTCTGTCTACGAGTACACAGCGCCTGATACTGGAGACTGATCGAATGCAGCAGCGAACACGTGTATTGCTCACGACAGGCGCCGGAGTCCTGGGTTTACTTATCAATCTGTTTCCCGTGCCCATCTTCACGGGAGTCACTTTCCATTTTGGTGGAGCGCTATACCTGTCGGCGGGAATCCTCTTTGGCCCCGCCTATGGATTGCTTGCCGGAATCATTGCAAGCCTGACACTGATCCCGGCTTGGAATCAGCTCTATGTTGTCCTGCTTGCCGCAATTGAGGCCGTGGTCGTTAGCTGGGCTGTTCGAAGGCATTCGATTCAGCCGGTCGTCGCAGATTTCATTTTCCGATTATGCGCGGTTTTGCCGTGGAGCATTACCGTGTACCGGCTTGGGCTAGGGGTCGTGAATGCAGAAGCGTGGGTAACGCTGGTGAGATTCCTTCTCAACGGTGTCATGATCACTTTGATCGCGGAAGTGTTCGTCTCGACCGGCGCGGTCACCTACATCATTGGCGAGCGAAGAACCGTAAACCGCCGGGGCTTTCAAGAATATCTCGTCTACAACTTCATCGTTGTGGCAATAGTGCCGCTGTTGCTGCTCAGCACAATTCACGAGCGCACTTATACTGAGAAGCTACGCACGGAAGCAAAGTCGCGCCTGGAAGAAGCGGCTACGGCAATCCGGCGCAACATTGATGATTATCTCGAGTACCAGCAGCGAGCCGTCGCTGAACTGGCCGACCATATGTCCGGAAGCACGTTGACGGCGCCAGTCATCGCGCCGATCCTTCGCGAGGAACTTTCCAGGTCCGACGCCTTCTTCAGCCTCCTGGCCATCACGCCGGCAGGAGAAGTCATTGCGTGGGAGCCGGCAGGACCCAGCCCATCGATTTTAAAAGACAGGGATTATGTTCAGATACCTGTGGCCACCCGTCAGGCATACGTTTCCGACGCGCGCGCCGCACGCCGCACGGCATCCGGTGCTCAGGCTCTGCCACTGGTGGTTATCTCTGCTCCAATTCTCGGGAGCGACGGCTATGTCAAAGCAGTGCTCGCTGCGTCACTGAATCTGGACAAGTTCAAGAATTTTGGTCGCGACTACGCCTCGATCCGTCAGGCAACGATCACCATACTCGATCGGCAGGACCGCGTCGTTTACTCCAATTCGGTTTCCTATTCGTTCATGCAGCAGCTCAAAAATCTGGTCCAGAGCAGTTCTCAGCTGTACACGCCATTTTTTTACTATCGGGAGAATGCAGGCAGCGCGCAACAGCTTGTCGTGCCGGCAACGCTTCTGAAGAGTTCGTGGAAGGTTTTCGTCCAGCAGCCCGTGTCGGAGATCGATCGTGAAATCAATCAATACTATCTCATGACGATGCTCCTCATTCTGGTTGCCGTTGCAATTTCAAATGTAGTGGCACACCTGCTCAGCCGTAAACTGACGCTTCCTATCGAAGGACTTGTACGCAACGTCCGCAACTTCAATCTACATGGCATTCCTGATAAACCGGCGGCCGCTTTTGCGCGCGCTCCCGCGGAAATCGCGCAACTAACCAGGGATTTTGACCAGCTCTCGGTGCGGCTGAACGAGTCCTACACTGAACTGCAGCAGGTGATCCGGTCGCGCGATGAGGTCAACAGCGAACTGCAGGCGATCCTGGCAGACCTCGATGGCAAAGTGAAGGAACGCACGATAGAACTCGATGGTGCGAAGACGCGAGCTGAAACCGCCAGCCGGGCGAAGAGCGAATTCATCGCAAACATGAGCCACGAGATTCGCACGCCCATGAATGGCATCACCGGAATGACGGATGTCCTCTTGGATACTGCGTTGACTGACAACCAGCGGGAGTGCTCCTCCATCATCAAGAGCTCCGCAATGTCCCTGCTGACGGTCATCAACGACATTCTCGATTTTTCGAAGATCGAAGCCGGTAAGGTCGATCTGGAAAATGAACCTTTCCACCTTCGCCAGACCATTCGGGAAATCATGCAGTCGTTCTCGGCAAGCGCACTTTCCAAACAACTGCGGCTTGAAGCGAATGTCGACGAGAACGTTCCAACAAGAATTTCGGGAGACGCGGTTCGTTTGCGGCAGGTTTTGACAAACCTCATCGGCAATGCGCTGAAATTCACTGCTGAAGGCTATGTCTTGCTGAACGTCGTTGCCACGGAAAACCGGGATGGCTGCGTGGAGCTGCTTTTCTCTGTGTCCGACAGCGGCATTGGAATCCCCAAGCAAAAACAGGACCTGATCTTCGAAGCCTTTTCACAAGCAGATGGTTCCACTACCCGCAAATACGGCGGAACCGGCCTAGGCCTGACAATTTCGGCGCGGCTCGTCGATTTGATGAAAGGCAAAATCTGGGTCGAAAGCGAACACGGGCACGGCAGCACGTTTTATTTCACTGCGAAGTTTGAGGGCGTCCGAGAGCAACACCGAGCCGATGCAGTTTCCGGCGCAGACAGTGTGCGGAATCCTATTCCAGAGGCGCCGCTACATATTCTGCTGGCCGAAGACAACCTCATAAATCAAAAAGTCGCGATTCGCCTTCTGCAAAAGCACGGACATACGGTGGAGCTGGCCACGACAGGCCGTGAAGCTGTCGCCGCCGCGGCGAAACGCACGTTCGACTTGATCCTGATGGATGTCCAGATGCCGGAAATGAGTGGCTTCGAAGCCACGGCCATCATCCGCGAAAGGGAAAAAACTACAGGCTCGCACGTTCCGATCGTCGCCATGACCGCGCATGCCATGGCCGGCGACCGCGAACGATGCATTCAAGCCGGAATGGATGACTACATCGCGAAGCCTGTCGATGCGAAGAACCTTTACGCGGTCCTCAGCAAATTTGCCGGCGCCTGCGTGGACAGATAAAAAGTCGAACTAGTTAGGCAAGCAAGAACCCTCTTTACTGGGTTCCGGTGCGCTACAATCGATCCATGCGGCCGCCAATCTCGAATGAAGTCGTTGATCAGGAGATAGGAAAGGCCGTGGATTTCCTTTCG
>Ga0066709_100001796_pt1 | contig 14783 bp, 13 predicted proteins | sample GraSoiAngelo_158_FD_79665 | JGI IMG/M metagenome (GOLD analysis project Ga0066709, IMG submission 79665) | Grasslands soil microbial communities from the Angelo Coastal Reserve, California, USA - 14_1009_16_30cm | ecosystem: Environmental > Terrestrial > Soil > Grasslands | place: USA...
GCAGGTCGTCCGGCTCGGGGCCGAGATCGATGCGCCCGGCACGCACCGCCTTCTCGAGCTTCCGGATCATCTTCGCCCGTTTTCTCGGAGAGACCCCGGCGCGGTCCTTTTTGATCTGATCCATGCGCTTCTGGAGCTCTTCGACTCCCAGCAGGGCGCGCCGCGCCGCGGACGCGACCTCGGGGTCGGAGTCCTTCGTCAGCTTCTTGAGCGGAGCCTTCGCCGCCGCCGGGAACGCCGCGCCCAGCCCGTGCACGATGCCGAGACGCTCGAGCTTCGGCGCCGGAGGCGCGCCGGCGAGCCGCTTCGTCACGGCGCCGACCAGCTGCGGGTCGTCGAGGAGTCCGAGCGCGGCCCAGGCCCTGCTGCGCGCGTCTTCGCAGGCGTCGCCGGCGGCGATCGTGCGCACGGGCTCCGGAATAGTCGGCGGCTGCAGGACACCCAGCGCCAGCGCCGCGTTCCCCCTCACGACACAGTTGTCGGACGAGAGTTTCGCGCTGACCGGTGCGATCGCGTCGTCGCCGTACTGCCCGAGCGTGAAGACGAGCATCAGCTCGGGGTCGATCGGCAGGGCGTGCTCGACGATCAGGGTGTCGGCGTTCTTGATCTCCAGAATCCTCAGGACCGCGGGGAGGCAGGCGGCGCAGTGCGCCGCCGCCATGTTCGCCGCGGCGTGGAAGGTCCCCGGCGGGTCGGCCGTCACCTTCGCCTTGAGCAGGGCGGCGGCGGCCGGCTCCGGGTGGTCCGGGTCGAGGACTGTCAGCAGGTGGGCCAGGTCGACAAGAAGGAAATTGTCGTCCTTCTCGGTCGCGAGCACCTCGACGATCGCCTTCTCCGACTCTTCGGGATGGTCGTAGAGGACGTCCCAGGCCCGGTCGAGGCGCGCTCCCAGGGCGTCCTTGTCGGCGGCGGACATCCCCTCGAGGTGGACGCCGCGCAGCCGGTTGATCGCGGCGGCGACCGCCGCGTCGGGATCCCGGGACGATGCAGCGCCGGCGGCAGCGGCGTCGAAGAGAAACGCCGCCGACAGCATGATGAGAGCCAGGATTCTCAAGGGGACTCCGATCGCGACCCTATGGTAACCCACGGCGACCATCGGCCGGGTCGGTCAGGGAAGCGAGACGCAGTAGCCGTCGGGATAGGCGGGGGAGGTCATCCCCGGCAGGCCGCCGCAGCCGGCGGGCGGCTGGGGCAGGAGCAGGCAGCAGCCGCAGGGGTCGCCGGTGCACTGCAGCGACTCCTGGCCCGTCGCGCGACGGATGCAATCGATGAGCAGGGGATCCGCGTACGCGCTCGTGACGCCGAGATTCCGCGTGTAGACGGTGTCGTGCGTGACGAGATCTCCGGAGCTCAGAGCGTAGGTCGCCCCGTGACACTCGCAGGATCCGGAGACGGGGTCCTCCGCAGCACTCCTCGGGAAAGTTGGCAACCTGATTGACCCGAAAGAGATTCTGGGAGGCATCGTCGAACAGCACGAGCGAGATCTCCCCGAGGCCGTTCGGATCGGGGAAACTGGCGCTCACCAGCAGGATGTTCTCCTGCTCGGGCGTCGAGTCGGCGTCGGTCGCGCGCACCTGGAACTGCAGCCGGTTGTAGGTCCCCTCGAGGAAGATCCCGGGGTCGGCGCGCGTCCCGGGTATCCCGTTCACGCAGAACCAGTCCTCCAGAAGAGTCGTGAAATCGCACTGGACGAACTCCTGCTGATTCACCCAGAACGTGACGCTCTGGATCACCGGAGGGTGGCCGAAGATGCGCGGCTCGCAGGATGTCAGTGACCCGTGTATACCTTCGGGCGCTTCCGGTTGTCAAGGATGGAGGGCCCAGGTGATGGCGGTGTCATGAGGCGGAGATCAGGGCGATGCCGACGGAGACGATCACCACGCCGCCCCAGCGCGTGGGCGTCACGCGCTCGTGCAGCAGGTAACGGGCGGCGAGCGTCGTGACGATGTCGCTCGTGGCGGTCAGGGGGAACACGTAGCTCAAGTCGCGCTGCGACAGAGCCACGAGATACGTCACGAAGGCCACGATCTGCAGCGCTCCGCCGAGCAGGACGAGGGGGGATCGGATGGCGCGGCCGCCGACCTCGTTGAGGACGGCCAGGCGGAGGGAGGACACCTCGCCCGCCTGCTTCATCCCGCGCGTGAGCGCGATGTCTCCGAACGAGAAGCAGAGGACGATGACGCCGACCAGCAGAAACGTCGTCACGTGGGCGACGAGGACGCGGCGTCGCCCGAAGGGCCGGTCCGGCCGACGAGCAGCACCCCGATCGATACGAGTCCGATACCCGCCCAGCGGATGAGGGAGATGCGCTCGCCGAGCACGAGGTTCCCCAGCAGCGCGCTCACGACGAAGCAGGTCGAGATCATCGGCAGGACGTAGCTGAGATCGGCCCACGAGAGGAGCGCCAGGAACAGCGCGAAGAAAATCAGGAGCAGAACACCGCCCGCGATGACCGGCAGGCTCGACAGCGCCGTGCCGACAACGGCCCAGAGACCGGGCAGCGTCCAGGCTCCAGGGGGGCCCACCGACTTCATTCCGTAGCTCAGACTGAGATTTCCCGCCCCGTTGGCCAGGATCGCGAGGGCCAGGACGACGAGGGTCTTGAGATCTCGCTTCACGTTCCCACGACCCTAAAACCGCTTGCGCGAGCCGCGATACCAAGCGCGGAATCGTGTGTCGCGAACACCAGATCGGAGGTGGAAGATTCACGCCACAGCATTGCGGTTGCGAGGTGGATTGCGTCGAGGGTTCCGATCGGCGTGGGAGGGGGCAGGGACGCGCGAGCCAGGATGGGGCGAGTGGGCTCCACGATTTCGACCTCTTCGAGCAGCCGGTAGGTCGCCTCTCGACGCTTCGACAGTTCGTGGTCGGAGATCGAACCGCGGAGGCGGAGACGGTCGAGAGTTCGCAGGCATTCGACCTCTACCAGTGCGCTCGCGACACCCTCGCGAACGGCACGCCATTCTTTGAATTTTCCCCTCTGTCCGAGGACCAGCCGCAGGAGCACGGACGAGTCGAGGTAGACGATCAACGCTCGACCTGTCTTTCCTCGAGGAGGAGAGCGACAGCGTCAACGTCGAGTTTCAGTGGTGGAGGCAGCCGGACATCCTGAAGTGATGGAACTCGACGCAGCGGCTTGCGCACCCTGAGGGCCTCGGCCTCCGCGCCGTAGGGCAGCAATCGCGCGACCGGTGTCTCACGATCCATCACCGTGTAAGTCTCGCCGCGCCGGACTTGGCGGAGATGCTCGCTCAGACGCGCCTTGAGCGCGGCGATCTTAACTTTCTTCATGACTATAAGATAGTCACATATGGTCATGAGGTCAAGAGGTGGCTTTCGGGGCAGCAGGCCGCGCGCGAGGATATAATCCGCCCACGCATGAGCGGACTCACGTCTGTGCCCCGGCCTGTTCTGAGGCTTGCGGCGATCCTGCTCGCCGCGGCGACCGTCCTCTACAGCGGCCTGTGGATGTACTACATCCGCGTGCAGCCGCGGGTGGTGATCGGCATCGAGTACGACAATCCGCGCGGCCAGGACTCCCTGAGCGTGACCCGCGTCATCGCAGGCAGCGGCGCCGAGGCGGCCGGACTGCGGCCGGGAGACCTCATCAGCGCGGTCGACGGCCGGCCCCTCGAGGCCTACGTCCCCTTTCCGGATACGGTGACCCGCGGCCAGCCGGGGGACGTGGTGCGCCTGACGATCGAGCGGACCGGCGAGCCAATTCCCCTGGTCGTGCCGGTGGTGCTCGGGCCGCCCTCCGGCGAGCGCGGCGAGCGGACGCCGGCGCGGGCCATCGCCACGCAAGCCGTCGGCTCCTTCCCGGTGATGTTCCTCGTCGTGGGGTTCTTCGTTCTGTTCATGCGCCTCCAGGATCGCAACGCCTGGCTGCTGGCGCTTCTGTTCGCGAGCTTCATCGCCGTCGCGCCGATGCAGGCGCTGGAGGGGCTCATCCTCCCGCCTCTGCGCGGCTTCGCCGCCGGCTACAAAGTCATCTTCCAGGGGCTGTTCGGGGCCTTCTCCTATTACTTCTGCGCCGCATTCCCTGTCCCTTCTCCGATCGATCGGCGACTACCCTGGCTGAAAACGTTGCTCATGGCGGGGGCCGCGGCCCTGGTCGTGCCGCTGGGGATCGCGGCGTACGTGGCCGGCGGCTTCGCCCCCGTCATGCGCCTGGCCGATCGGGTCGGCCCGACGTTTACCGGCGCGACTCTCTCGATTTACTACTTCGGAGCCACTGTGCTCTCCCTCGCCTCGCTGGTGTGGAACGGCCTGCGCGCACCGACTTCCGAAGCGCGACGGCGGACCAGGGTGATCGTCTGGGGGACCGTGGTGGGCGTCCTGCCGTTCATGGTGCTGAACATGGTGGCGGTCGCCGCGAAGCGGTCCCCTTACGGCTACCCGTTCTGGGTGTGGGCACCGACCGTGCTGGCGGTCCTGCTGCTCCCGCTGTCGTTCGCCTACGCCATCATCAAGCACCGGGTCCTGGAGATCCCGCTGCTTCTGAAGCGGGGGGCGCGCTACCTGCTGGTGCAGCGCGGATTCACGCTGCTGCTCATCGTCGCGGGCTCCGCCGTGACGGTTCTCTTCGCCCGCTGGTCCTCGGGAATCCTGCAGACCCGCCTGGATCTCGGCGCGGCCGCCGGCACCACCCTCGGCGCCGGATTCGGCATCGCTCTGGTGTGGACGGGGACGCGGTTGCGGACGAGCGTTACGCAGAGGATCGATCGCGCCTTCTTCCGCAGCGCCTACGATGCCAGGCAGATCATGCAGGCGCTGGCCGAGAAGACCTCCGCCGCCACCACCCGCGAGGAGCTGGGGGCGTTCCTGGCCGGCCACATCCGGCAGGCGCTTCATCCCAGCTCGCTGGCGATCTACCTGGAAGACGGCAGCGGCTCGCTCGTGGCGGTGCAGGGCGCGCCGGCGGGGAGCCCGGAGCGGATCGTGCCCACCGGTTCGTCACAGGACCGTGTGACGGAGGGCGGGCGCCGCGTGCCGCTGTTCGGACGGGACGGGCGCCAGGCCGGCGTCATCCTCCTGGGAGAGCGTCTCTCCGAGGAGCCGTACTCGAAAGAGGACTGGCGCCTGCTGTCGTCCGTGGGGAGCCAGGCGGCGCTGGCGCTGGAGAACATCCGACTCGCCGAGCAGATCGCCGTGCGCCTGGAGGCCGAGCGACGCGCCACGGTCGAGCTGGAGCTTGCGAAGGAGGTGCAGTCGAAACTCCTGCCACGCCGCGTCCCGCGGCTGCAGACACTCGACTGCGCCGGCCACTGCCTGCAGGCACGCGCCGTCGGTGGCGACTACTACGACTTCCTCGAGCTGGGCGGCGGCCAGGTCGGCCTGGTGCTGGCCGACATCGCGGGGAAGGGGATCGCCGGGGCGCTGATGATGGCCAACCTGCAGGCGAACCTGCGCAGCCAGTCCGGGCTGGCGCGCGAGGACCTGCGGGGGATGATGTGCAGGCTGAACCAGGCGATGTGCGACTCGATCGCCGACAGCCGCTACGCCACGCTCTTCTTCGGCTGCTACGACGACGCAACGCGCCGACTGCGCTACACGAACTGCGGGCACAATCCGCCCATTCTGATGCGCGCCGACGGCGGCGTGGAGCGCCTGGCGGCCACGGCCACCATCCTGGGAGCGTTCGACGCGTGGGACTGCGCGGTGGCGGAGACAATGCTGGCGCCCGGGGACGCGTTGCTGCTGTACAGCGACGGCATCACCGAGGCGCGGAGCGACCAGGACGTCGAGTTCGGCGAGGCGCGCATCCTGGAGACGCTGCGCAGCCATCGCCAGGCGGAGGCGCCGGCGCTCGTGACGGCGATCCTCGAGGCGGTCCGGAAATTCAGCGCCGGCGAGCAGGAGGACGACATCACGCTGGTGGCCGCGCGGTGTCGCTGAGAAAGAACAGGGGGCGCAGCTCCTCCTCCGGCACGAAACGACAGGCCTGCCGGAAGACTGCGCGCAGCGTTCCGGACGCAAGCTCCTTGTGGAGCGGGACAGTCATGGTCTGCCGCACGCCGTCTGGTGTCGTGCGCCGGAGCTTCGCGTGACTGCCTCGGGTCGCAACAACCTCGAATCCGAAGCGGCCCAGAGCCCGGCAGACCTCCCGCGAGGACAGCCGTCGCAGGCGGAGGGACATCAACCGGTTCGCGCCTTGACCTCGTAGGTCAGGGAAATCCTGGGCTCCGCCACGACGCCCGTGCTCGCCGGGTCTTCGCCCTCGAGCTGCAGCGCTACCGCTTCGCGCAGGTTCGTGACCAGCTCATCGAGCGTGCGGCCCTGGGTCACGACGGCGAGCTCGAGGCACTCCGCTACGTACCAATGCCTGTCCCGGGTGACCACCGCGTGCACCGTGTCGCCTGGCTGGGGGGCGGCCCGCCGGCCGTAGGTGCCGGCCGTCTCGGCCACACGGGACGCGACGCGGACTGGTGCGGCCCGGGCGCGGCGCACATTCCGCTGCCCGGACAGGATCTCGTACACGCCGCGGGCGACACGCCGGAAGTAGCCCCAGCGATGCGGATGATGTTTCGGCGCATTCACACAGCAGCGACTGACGATATGCGTGCGAACCGTGCTGGCGTTGAGGTGGGGCAGGGCGCGAACGACCTCGTCCGGCCGGAAGGTCCAGCCACCCCGCTCGCGGCACAACCGTCGAGCGGCATCGAGAACTTCGGCATGAACCGGCATGGGCTCTGTGAATTCGTCGGAAAGTTACATGTGATAATCGTTAATGTCAAGTTGAAACTCTCTTTCAAAGCTTGGGACGAATTGCAAGTCCGCCTTCAAAGCCTCCATCAGCGCGGTCCAGGCGCGGGCGACCGAATGCGTCGATCGTTGCGGTACCAGGACGCGATCGCTCCGGCGCCGAGGCGCCAGGTCAGGCCGAGCGGGGCCCGGCCGGAGCAGCGGGCGAGGCCGCCGTGCTCGCCGCGCTGATGGTGGAAACGGCATAGACAGACGCGATTCCACTCCTCGTCGCCGCCACCGCGCGAGCGGTAGTGCACGTGATGGACCTCGAGGTTGCGGCGGGAGGAGCAGCCGGGAGCCGCGCAGCGCCAGCCGTCGCGCACGAGGACCGGATCGTCGGGGACGTCGTCGGCGCGCTCGTCCGGGTCCCAGGTGGCGACGAAGTCCTCGATGAGCGCGAGGAGCCCGACCCACGCCGGGATCCGGCGGCAGCGGATGGAAAACGTCCGAGCGGCAAGGAGCGCAGGGGTCGCCGCGTCGGCCGGCCAGTCGGCGTCCCACGGGATCGGCTCGACCTGTTCGGCGACCCGCCGGCGCGCGATCTCGACTGCGGCGAGGAAACGTGCGGCCAGATCGTCGGGGAGCGTCAGGCGAAGGAAAACATCCGGATCCGGGATGAAGGCGCTGGCGGGACAGAACGCGGGCGCGGATGGCGCCGGAGGCGCGCCCGGGACGATGGGACGGACGCCGAGTGCTATCAGGCCGAGTGCGGCGACGCGCCGGCGCGCGGTCCCCGGAGCACGGCGGAGCGAGGCGTGCCAGGCGGCATCGGACAGCGGAGGCCACGTGGCGCCGGGGACGGGGCGGTCGCCGGAGGCGGCGCCGGGACCGGGGCGCAGGCCGAAGGCTCTCGATCGATCGAGAGCGCGCGCCTCGTCGCGCAATCGCTTGACGGTCAGCTCCGAGGCGTGACACACCCAATCTCCCTCGATGTCGGCTCCGTCGGCGTCGGGGGCGGAGAGGATGCGGCCGACGATCAAGGCGGCTTCGAGGCCGAGGATGTCGCGCTCGTAAGCGTGGCGCAGGAGTGGAAAACGTCCGAGCAGGCGCGCGGCGCGGGCGCGCGATTGGACCGTGGTGCGCGAGAGGCCGAGGCGCTCCTCGGCGTAGTGGCCCATCCCGGCGAAGCGCAGACGGTTCCATACGTTCTGCTCTCCCATGGACGCCAGCAGTCGGCCGAGGTGGATCTCGATCTCGTTCTCGATGCCGATCAACTCCTTCATGCGGGCGACGCGCTCGGCGGGGGTCCCGCTGCCGGCATCCCGGGAGATGACCGCCAGCCGCGCGAGGGTAGAGCGGCCGAGCGCCAGACCCCACGAAGCGTCGGCCGGTTGGGGGAGATGGCGCCAGCGGTCGGTCGAGCGTGCCAGGGCCGCCGCGATGACGGCGGGAGCCGGGGCTCCGCCGGTTCGCGTGAGGTCGGCGTCGTGCGGGAGGTCGGGTTGGGGTGGCGGGCCGCCGGCCGAGGCCTCGGCGACGAGGGCCTCGACGAATGAGGTGACGGTCGCCTCGCTTCCTTCCACGGCGCGGTAGAGGTCGATCGCCTCGTCGAAGGCAGCGACGACCGCCCGCGGCGAACGCACGCGGACGAGACTGCGGTCGGCACAGTCCTCGAGGTCGCAGGCCTCCGGATCCGATGCGCCTTCGGGCTGCGGAGAACCATTCGGGCGGCGCGCCTGCGCCACCGCGGACTGCAGCTCCCGCACGGTGAGGCGGCGCGAGAGGGCAATCCAGCCGGAGAGCGTCTCCGCCGAGGCGACCCGGGAAATCAGGAGCACGCGACGGCGTCCGAGGGGAGGGCCGCCGTCATCTCCTGTCAGCGCCGCGGCGAGGGCGTCGAACGTCGAGAGCGCCTGATGCAGCGCGGCGAGATCGCGCAGCCAGCGGGCGGAGCGGCCGAAATGCTCGCGCGTGAAATCGGCGGCGCGGGCGAAGCCGAACGTGCACCAGGCTCGCTCGCGCACGAGCGATGCGGCGAGGTGCGCCAGCGGCAGGGCGAGCCGGTCGCGCGCGCCGGATAGCGACCGCGCCAGCGCGTCGGCGCGATGGGCCGCGGCCTCGGTCCGCGGGAGCGCGCCGTCCGCCCACGGCGCAGCGGCTTCCTGCGGCGACGGACGACGGGCCCTTCCGGCGGAAGCGGACGGGGCGGGTGCCGGGGCCGGCGCCTCTCCGACGGCGGAGATCGAGCGGCGCGTCGACGGACGTCCCAGCGCGCGGTACGGATCCTCGGACCCTTCCCGGCACGCAGATGAAGCGATGCTGGCGGCGCAAGCGCCGTAGTGAGTCATCGGATTGTTTCGTGGGGGCGGGACGAACTAACGCGCGAATTGTACGACGTTCCAGGTGAAAGTCAAGAAAATATTCACGCGACGATCGATTCGTCGGCCGCGGGCGTCGGCGATGTGCATATCTGCTTGTTGACACTTCGACCGCGTGGGTCGTAGCATCCGGGCATCGAGCCACTGAACGCGCCGAACAATGTCAGGCGGTGAATTCCATGAACGGGAAAGCGCTCGTCCCGATCGTGCTGGTCGTCCTGGTCATCCTGACGCTGGCCCCCGGCCCGATCCTCGCGGCGGAATCAAAGAAGCAGGACGCGCCCGGCGACTTCGAGCAACGATTCGCGGAAGGAGTCCGCCTCCACGATGCCGGACAGTACGACGCAGCGATCGCGGTCTACCGGGACCTTCTCAAGGACTACCCCAAGAATCCGAGGGTCCTCTACGAGCTCGCCTTTTCGAGCCTGTCCGGTGGCAAGCCGAAGGATGCGGTCGATCATGCCGCGCGGTGCTTGAAGCAGCATTCGAAGTACGACAGCGAATGCCATCAGATCATGGGAAACGCCTACGACGACCTGGGCGAGCACACCAAGGGGGAGAAGGCCTTTCGGGACGGTCTGCAGGAAGTTCCTCGGGCCAGACTTCTCCATTTCAATCTCGGCGTGAACCTGATGAACCAGAAGAAAACCGCGGACGGGATCGCCGAGTTCCAGGCCGGCCTTCGGGAGGAGCCGGCACATCCCGGCAGCTGGCGCGCCCTCGGAGTGGCTTTGCAGATTGCCGGTCAGCGCGCCAGATCGTTCGTGGCCTTTGCCCGCTTCCTGACGCTCGAGCCGGACTCGCAGAGGAGCCCCGCCGCGGCGTCAGGCCTCTGGAACCTCCTCTTCGAGGGCGTGAAGAGCACGCCGAAGGAAGTGGGGGGCAAGCCGGGCGACGTCAGCATCACGTTGCCTCCCCCCAAGGAAGGGGACGATCCGGCGACCGCGGAGAGGCTCGTGATCTCCATGGTCGCCGCTTCACGCTACCTGGACGAGTGGAAGGACAAGAGCGATGCGCAATTCTTCGCCCACGCGTTCGAGGAGGTCCTGGCCATCCTGACCGAGCTCGATGACAGCGCCAAGACGAAGGATCCGTTCTGGAGCGTCGTGGCGCTGCCGTATTATCGGAATGCCCGTGAGGCCGGGCACCTCGAGGCGATGGCCTACTCCGTCCGGCGATCGCTCAAGGATCCCGACACTCTGCGCTGGCTCGCCGATCACGCCGAGGCCGTCGATCACTACCGCGCGTGGTCCGAGGCCTGGAAGCCTGCCGCGCCGGCAACGGGGCAATGAACTACGCCGCCTCCGTGTTCCAGCGGCCCTTCTCGACCCGCACGCGCAATCGCTGAGCGACCGGCTCCGTCCTGGCCATGTCTTTCAGGAGTCCAAGCGAATACTCGGCCGCCGGTTCCCGCGTCAGGGTAGCAAGCCGCAGGAGTCTCTCCGCCGCCGACCCCATCGTGGCAGAACCGTTCTCCCAGCGGGAGACCGTCTCGGACGAGACACCCATATGCGCCGCGAAATCCGCCCCCGACCAGCCGAGACACTTCCGCAAGAAGCGTATCTCCACCGGGGTCAGACCCGGCCTCTTCCGCGCGATCGTCGTCCCGATGGCCAGGTGAAGCTGCTCGATCCTGGGAATGACCGCCTCATGCTCACCGCAGGAGGGGCAGCGGCTCACCTCGATACCCATGAGGGTGACGTTCGGCAGGCCGCTCTCCTTGTACAGGTAGTTCTCGCGGGCGGTCTTCATCGCGTGGCCGCACTCGGGGCACTTCATCGCATTGACCTCATCGCCTGGATCTCCAGGCTGTCACAACCACCAAGCGTGTCTCGGATCGGAATGCCACGACGACCGATATTCGCCGAGCGTGAACGCGATAGCGCCAAGTCCCGCGCTCCAACTCGGCAGGCTCGACGACCCCACCGCGCAGGACATTGATGCAATCGACCAGTGTCAGGTCGTCCTTCACAATTTCATCCGCGCCATGCTTCGAGGAAACGACCTCGCCAGCGGTCAGGATCTCGCGAATCAGCCGCCTGGCGTCCGGCGGACTCAATGGTTCTCGATCCCTGAGGGAGATCATATCGATGATTGATTAAAAGTCAACAGATGATCTATATGCAATGCCGGTCAGCCGGGATGGCTTTCCTTCGCCGTGTAACGCCTTGATACACGGACGCCGCTACCTGACTCATCGGCGATCAGCGACAGCCGGGGGTGGATGCGCGAGGAAGAGGTAGTGCAAACGGAGCGCCAGGGCGTGACTGTATCGCTACGTAATCCAGTCGCCCACCGTCTCGAGCTCCCACTCCGAGCCCGAGCGGCGCAGCCGCAGTGAGCCGCCGACCCAGGACGCGTCCCAGACGACGAAGCCGCGGCGCTGCTCGTGGTCGAGGACGAACAGGGGAAGATGGCAGGCGAAGACCGGGCCGAACTTCTTCTCGGCGAGGGCGAACTCGCCGGCGGTCAGGACTACCGCGCGCATCGTGGTGACGAGCGAGCGGAAGTCCCGCCGGTCGGCGACCAGGAAGGTCGTCCGCTCGTCGGTCAGCGTGGCCCGCCGCGCGCGGGCCATGAGGTCGTCCAGCGTGTCCCCGGGCGCCGGGATCTCGTGGATGATGGCCATCGACTTCATGCCGGAGATCCGGTTGAGGACGGCGCCGAGCGCCCTGGCGCGATCGTCCATCACCGCGGTCCAGGGGACCTGCGGCAGAGAATCGCTCCCGTCGAGCAGGCCGTCCGCGTCGGTGTCGGGGTTCAGTGGGTCGGTGACGAGCCTTTCCTCGGCCAGGTCGGTCAGGCCGTCGGCGTCGCTGTCGCGCTCGAGCTCCGCGAAGGGGATCTGCAGCAGCAGCCCCTCCTGCACGCGCTTCGCCCGCAGGCCGACCGGCGGGAAGGTGATGGAGGACGCGTCCAGCTCCTCGACCTTCACCTCGACTTGCAGGTGGTCGCCGGCCAGGAGGGGAGCGTTCGACAGACGCCTCACCACGTAGGGGGACTGGATGCGCAGCCCCGTGTAGATCGGCCTGCCCCAAGTCCGGCCGCCGTCGTGGGAGCGGATCACCCAGTAGGCGCCGCGCGAGATCTCGCCGACCGGGTCGTAGTCCTGCGAGGCGCCGATGGCCACCGCCTCGTCCCCCTGGCGCTCCGCCCGGACCGGCGCGAAGCCCTCGGGAAGCGAGAACGCCTTGAGCAGCTCCTCCGCGCGGGACTTTTCCTGCTCCTCGGTCAGCCCCATCGGCTTGAACGCGGGGGCCAGGGGGACCTCGCGGAACAGGACGAGGCGCGGAGCCTCGAGCAGGCGGGCGATGGTCGCGCCGACCCGGTCGGCGCCGACGTCCGACGTGCCGGCCGGAGCCGGCGCGCCTTCCTCCAGCCGCGCGATCTCCCGCGTGACCTCTTCATTCTGAGCCGCGGCCGCAGCGCGCTCGGCGGGCGCCGGCGATCTCTTCGGATCCAGGACGTATCCGAAATAGTTGCTGGAGAGACGGAGGACGTAGGCCCCGACGACCTGGTAGCCCTCGCGCTTCGCGTAGCGGGCGAAGACCTTCTGCCAGAGAACGGACGAGACCGGATCCCGGTCGCCCCCGCCCCACTCGCGTCCGGCAAGAACGTCGACCAGGAGGTCGAACGGGTCCTGCTTCCCCGGGTTCAGGGTCTCGTCGAGGAGTGTCCACTGAAGGGCGAGGCGTCTTGCGGTCATCGCCTCCGGCGAGAAGTCGTGGTCGTCGCCCCGCACCTTCTTCAGTTTGTCCGGGAACGAACCGAGAACCGGGTGCGCCTCGTCGAACATTCCCTCGAGGACGTAGGCCGCCGCCAGGTCGAGCCTCTGTCCGAGACGTTTCGGATCGTCGGAGGCCCATGGCTGCGACCACGGGGCCGACGCGACGACGAATGCGAACACGATGGAAACGGCCGTCTTCATGTGGCGACTCCTCTCCGCACCGACCGCGCGCGAGGCCTCAGCATCCAAGGTACGCGCGACGGCCACCTGGCGTTGGTATCCAGGCCTCCATCCAGGTGGAACGAGCGGCATACGCCCCGCGCGGGCAAAATACCGCTCGCGGGAGTCGTGCGGAATGCTCAGGGCCTCAGAGTCCGGCGAGGCCCTCAACCTTGCGCCCAAACAGCGTCGCGGGCCTGGCTGATGCGCGGATTTTCTACTTGGCGGACGCTGGTTTCAGCGCGGCGGTGGGAGCGACGTAAAGATTGTGGGCGGCCGCCCTTGAGTCGATGGGGAGGTACACGCCTTTTGAGTTAGACTCAACACAGGAAATCATGCGCTGGGTTCCTGGGGGCCGGTAATGGGTGACAAGTCGGCAATCGAATGGACTGATGCCACATGGAACCCAGTCACGGGCTGCACGAAAGTCAGCCCAGGTTGTGCGCACTGCTACGCCGAGCGCATTACTGAGCGCTGGGGTCAAGACTTCTCAAAAGTTGCTTTGCATCCTGAACGATTAGATCAGCCCCTCCGATGGAAGAAACCACGCATGGTCTTTGTGAACAGCATGAGCGATCTCTTCCACGAAGCCATCCCGCCGGAGTTCGTAGAGCGGGTTTTTCAGATAATGACCCTGGCTGACTGGCACATCTTTCAGATTCTGACAAAGCGCGCCAAGCGGCTAGTCGCGCTAGCTCCCCATCTGCAATGGCCGGACAATATCTGGCAGGGTGTCTCGGTCGAAGATCAGCGGCGCGCCGATGAAAGAATCCCGCTGCTGCTCCAGACGCAAGCGGCTGTTCGATTCCTGAGCGTCGAGCCTTTGCTCGGGCCGGTAACCCTCGGAAAGTATCTCGCAAAGATTGGATGGGTGATCGTAGGTGGAGAGAGCGGTCCCAACGCGCGCCCGATGCAAGCAGCCTGGGTAAAGTCGCTGCGCGATCAGTGCATTCGAGCGAGTATTCCGTTCTTCTTCAAACAGTGGGGGGGTATCACGCCGAAGGCAGGTGGGAGGCGACTTGACGGAAAGATCTGGAACGAAATCCCGACGATCAAGCGCCCGGCGCTGAGAGCCCTTGGCTAATACCCATCATGGCAACGCCAGCCGAAACCCGCTGGACAATCGAACCCCATACTCAGATCAAGCATCTCATCCTCCGCCGTTACTTGGACGCGTGGCTGCCGATCATGGCGAGATACAACGACCGAATTCTGTTTGTAGACGGCTTCGCCGGACCGGGTCGATACAGCGGAGGTGAACCGGGCTCCCCGGTCATCGCCCTCGAAGCTCTCCTAGACCATCCACATTTCACAAAGTCACCGGTCCGTCACGAGGTCGTGTTCAAGTTCATCGAATGCGAAGCCGACCGTGCGGCTGCACTCCGGGATGAGATCCGAAGCTTAAAGGAGCGTCGGCCGATCCCCCAGTGGGTAAACGTTGATGTCCTAGAGGGGGAGTTCGCTCCCCTCATCACAAAGGAGCTCGATAGGTTGGAAAAGGAGGGAAAACGCCTGGCGCCTACCTTCGCATTCATCGATCCATTTGGCTTTAAAGGCGTGCCCCTCGCGGTTATCGCTCGCCTGATGGGAAACCCTCATTGTGAGTGCTTCATCACCTTCATGTACGAATCAATCAGCCGGTTCATCGAACACCCGGAGCCCGGCATCAGGAAGCACTTCGATGAACTCTTCGCCACCGAGGACGTAGCGGCGCTAGTACGTGATCCCAACCCCACAACCCGCCGCAACCGCATCGTAGATTTGTATCGCGA
>Ga0066709_100001797_pt1 | contig 14780 bp, 24 predicted proteins | sample GraSoiAngelo_158_FD_79665 | JGI IMG/M metagenome (GOLD analysis project Ga0066709, IMG submission 79665) | Grasslands soil microbial communities from the Angelo Coastal Reserve, California, USA - 14_1009_16_30cm | ecosystem: Environmental > Terrestrial > Soil > Grasslands | place: USA...
CACGTGCAGCTCAACATCGAGGAGATCAAGCGCGCGGACCTCGACTCGCAGCTCGTGGCCGAGCACATCGCCAAGCAGCTCGAGCAGCGCGTCTCGTTCCGCCGCGCGATGAAGAAGGCGATCGCGTCGTCCATGCGCGCCGGTGCCAAGGGCATCCGCGTGGCTTGCGCGGGCCGGCTCGGGGGCTCGGAGATGGCGCGCTACGAAACCTATCGCGAGGGGCGCGTGCCGCTCCACACGCTGCGCGCCGACATCGACTTCGCGAAGGCCACCGCCTTCACGCCCTACGGGACGTGCGGTGTGAAGGTGTGGATGTTCCACGGCGAAGTGCTGGACCGGGCGGCGGCGGGCCACGCCCCCGCGGTCGCGCCCGCGCGCTAGGAGACTCGAATCATGCTCATGCCGAAGCGCGTCAAGTACCGCAAGCAGCAGCGCGGACGCATGCGCGGCAAGGCGTATCGCGGCGGCGACGTCGCGTTCGGACAGTACGGGCTTCTGTCGCTCGAGCCGGCATGGGTTACGAGCCGCCAGCTGGAGGCGGCGCGAGTCGCGATCACCCGCAGCATCAAGCGCGGCGGAAAGATGTGGATCCGGGTGTTCCCGGACAAGCCGGTCACGAAGAAGCCAGCCGAGACGCGGATGGGCAAGGGCAAGGGCGCTCCCGAGACCTGGGTGGCTGTGGTCAAGCCCGGGCGAGTCCTGTTCGAGCTCGAAGGCATCGCGAGGAGCTTCGCGCAGGAGGCCATGAAGCTCGGGGCGTCCAAGCTGCCGATGCGGACGCGCTTCGTGGACCGGCGCGAGCTGGGAGGAGAGTGAGCGTGGGACGGGTGAAGGCGGACGCGATGCGCGACCAGACGCCGGACGAGATCCGCATGCGGATCGCCGAGCTGCGCGAAGAGCTGTTCAACCTGCGTTTTCGGAACTCGATGAAGCAGCTCGACAATGCGCTCAAGATCCGCGAGGGCCGGCGCGAGATCGCGCGCCTGCTCACGGTGCTGGGGGAGAAGGAGCGCAAGCAGGCCTGAGGTCGCCTGGTTCCCGGGCGGGCGTGATCGCCCGCCTCGAGGAGCCGGGATCGAGGAGGTGGAAAGGCGCATGACGGAGATGGAGACGCGTAATCGCAGGAAGGTCCGGGTCGGCCGGGTGGTCAGCGACCGCATGGAGAAGACCATCGTGGTCTCCATCGAGCGCCTGGTGAAGCACCCCACGTACGGTCGTTACGTGCGTCGGCGGACCAAGTTCAAGGTCCACGACGAGAAGAACGAGGGCAAGGTGGGCGACCTCGTGCGTTTCATGGAGACGCGCCCGATCTCCAAGGACAAGCGCTGGCGGTTCGTGGAAGTGCTGGAGCGGGCGAAGTGACGGGCATCGGTCTCGGGTTCTCGCAGGCGGGCGCACGCCGCGGGGGGCGGCCATGATTCAGCTGCGGACCATGGTGACGGTCGCGGACAATTCGGGCGCGAAGCGCGCCCAGTGCATCAAGGTCCTGGGCGGGCATCACAAGCGCTACGGCCGGCTGGGCGACATCGTCGTCGTGTCGATCAAGGACGCGATTCCGGGCGCCGCGGTCAAGAAGGGCGACGTCGCCAAGGCGGTGGTGGTGCGCGCGGTCAAGGAGGGCCGTCGCAAGGACGGCTCGTACATCCGGTTCGACGAGAATGCAGTGGTCCTGATCAATGACGACAAGGAACCGCGCGGGACCCGTATCTTCGGCCCGGTCGCGCGGGAGCTGCGCGAGAAGGCGTTCATGAAGATCATCTCCCTCGCGCCGGAGGTCATCTGATGGCGGTCCGGATCCGGAAGGGCGATACGGTGCAAGTGATCGCAGGGGACGACAAGGGACGCACCGGGAAGGTGCTCTCGGTGGACGAGGAGAAGCGGCGCGTCGTGGTCGAGAAGGTGAACTTCGTCAAGCGTCATACCAAGGCGCGCAAGCAGGGCATGAAGAGCGGCATCGTCGAGAAGGAGGCGCCGATCCACCTCTCGAACGTGCTGCTCTACGACGAGCGCCTGCAGCGTGGCACGCGTGTGGGCGTCCGCGCGCTCGCGGACGGGAAGCGCGAGCGGGTGTCGAAGGCGAGCGGCGAGACGATCGCGAAGGCCGAGTAGCCGGCCGAGCGGCGGCGAGGAGACCCGAAGGAATGGCGGACGACAAGAAGGCAAAGGGCGCGGGCGCGACCCCGGGAGAGCCGAAGGCGAAGAGCCCGAAGCCCGAGAAGGGCGGCGCGCCGGGGAAAGGCGCCCGGGCGGGAAAGAGCGGCAAGGGCGCAGCCGGGGCGCCTCAAGCCGGCCCGGTGGTCCAGGAGCGGCCGCACGGACCGGCCGAGAAGCCGCGGCTCGCGCGCCACTACGTCGAGCGCGTGCGCCCGGCGCTCGTGGAGAAGTTCAAGTACAAGAGCACGATGCAGGCGCCGCACATCGAGAAGATCGTGATCAACATGGGCGTGGGAGACGCGATCCAGGACCAGAAGCTGCTGGACGCCGCGGTCGTGGAGCTGACCCAGATCTCGGGACAGCGTCCGGCGGTCCGGCGCGCCCGGAAGTCGATCTCGAATTTCAAGCTCCGTGAGGGCCTCCCGATCGGCTGCGCTGTGACGCTGCGCGGGGCGCGCATGTACGAATTCTACGACCGTCTGATCAGCGTTGCTGTGCCCCGGATCCGTGACTTCCGCGGGCTCAACCCGCGCTCGTTCGACGGCCGCGGCAACTATACGCTCGGGCTGACCGAGCACATCATCTTCCCGGAGATCAACATCGAGAAGGTGGGCAAGGTCCGCGGCATGGACGTGACGATCGTGACCAGCGCGCGGACCGACGAGGAAGGGCGCGAGCTGCTGCGGCTCATGAACATGCCGTTCCGGGTTCGCTAGGAATACGGAGGAGGGGAAGTGGCGAAGAAGTCCATCGTGGAGAAGTGGAAGCGCAAGCCGAAGTTCAAGGTCCGCGCCTACACCCGCTGCCATCGCTGCGGGCGCCCGCGCGGCTACCTGCGTGATTTCGGCCTGTGCCGGATCTGCTTCCGCGAGCTGGCGCTCACCGGGCAAATCCCGGGGGTCGTCAAGTCGAGCTGGTGAGCCGGCCCCTCTCCGGGGGGGCCCATCGCGGGGCCGGGCTGCAGGTGGAAGCCTGGACGCCGGTCCCATGGAGGTGCGATGTCCGTCAGTGATCCGATCGCGGATTTCTTGACCGGCGTACGGAACGCCATCCGCGCCAAGCGGCGCAAGGTGGACGTGCCGGCGACGCGCTTCAAGACCGAGATCGCCCGCGTGCTGCTGCGCGAGCGCTACATCAACAACTTCAAGGTGATCGAGGATCACAAGCAGGGCGTGCTGCGCCTGTACCTCAAGTACACCGCGGACGACCAGAACGTGATCAGCGGGATCAAGCGGGTGAGCACTCCCGGGCGCCGGCAGTACGCGCCTCGCGAGCGCATCCCGCGCGTGCTGGGAGGGCTCGGCACGTCGATCGTCTCGACCTCCCGCGGGCTGATGACCGACCGTGAGGCCCGCGACGCGGGTCTGGGCGGCGAGCTCGTCTGCCAGGTCTGGTAGGAGGAGGCATGTCGAGAGTGGGTCGAATGCCGGTCGCGATACCGGCCGGGGTCACGGTCGAGGTTGGGGACGGCCGTGTGCGCGTCAAGGGACCGAAGGGCGACCTCAGCACCCATGTGATCGCAGGCACGGCCGTCGCGGTCGAGGGCGCTACGGCGCGCGTCTCCTCCGAGCGGGCGACGCGCAACCCGGCGTTCGGCACGATGCGCGCGAACCTCCAGAACATGGTGCTGGGCGTGACGAGCGGCTTCAGCAAGACGTTGGAGATCGTGGGCACCGGGTACCGGGCGCAGATGGAGGGCAAGAAGCTGTCGCTTCAGGTGGGCTTTTCCCACCCGGTGGTCTTCGATCCGCCGGCGGGCATCACGATCAAGGTCGAGAATCCGACCCGCCTGGTCGTCAGCGGCGCGGACCGGTACCTGGTGGGACAGGTGGCAGCGGATATCCGCGCGATCCGCCCGCCCGAGCCCTACAAGGGCAAGGGGATCAAGTACGAAGGCGAGTACATCCGCCGGAAGGCCGGGAAGGCAGCGGGGGCGACGGGGACGACATGAGCGGGCGTCACGATCAAGTGGAGCGGCGCCGCATCAGGCGCTATCGGATTCGCAAGCGCGTCTCGGGCACAGCGGAGCGGCCGCGGCTCTCCGTGTTCCGGAGCGCGAAGCACATCTATGCGCAGCTCGTGGACGATCGGCTCGGCGTCACGCTTGCAGCGGCCTCGAGCCGCGAGGCGCTGGCGCCCGCGGGCGAGGCCGCGCGCAGGATCGGGCTCAGCGCGGCCGTGGGCCGGCGCCTCGCCGAGCGCGCGAAGGAGAAGGGCATCGCCCGGGCGTGCTTCGACCGCGGCGGATACCGCTATCACGGGCGCATCAAGGCGCTCGCCGACGGGGCCCGCTCCGCGGGTCTGGAATTCTAGTCGTCTAAGGAGGTCTCGTGGCTCGCAGCACCGACGCACCCAAGTCCGAATTCCTCGAGCGGGTGATCCAGATCAACCGCTGCGCGAAGGTCGTGAAGGGCGGCCGGCGCTTCTCGTTCAACGCCATCGTCGCGGTCGGCGATCAGCACGGACGCGTGGGCGTGGGCCTCGGCAAGGCGAACGAGGTCGCGGACGCCATCCGCAAGGCCGGCGAAACCGCGAAGAAGAACTTCTTCGCCGTGCCGATCACGCGCACGGGCTCGATCCCGCACGTGATCGTCGGCCACTTCGGCGCAGGCGAGGTGCTGCTCAAGCCGGCCTCGGCCGGGACCGGGGTGATCGCGGGCAGCGGCGTGCGCGCTGTGCTGGAAGTGGCGGGAGTGCAGAACGTGCTCACCAAGTGCCTGGGGAGCCGCAACCCCCACAACCTGGTGAAGGCCACCGTGGACGGCCTGAAGCGCTTGCGTCGCCCGGTGGACGTGGCTGCGATGCGCGGTCGGACTCTCGAGGAGATGTTCGGCCCGAAGCGGGAGGCCCCCGGTGCCTAAGATCCGCATCCGCCAGATCAAGAGCGCCAGCGGACACAAGGGCGACCAGCGACGCACGGTGGAGGCGCTCGGGATCCGCTCGATGAATCACGCCGTCGAGCACGAGGACACGCCCCAGATCCGGGGCATGATCTTCAAGGTGCGCCACCTGGTCCGGGTGGAGGAGGTGGAGCGGTGAGCGCGGGCGTCAAGATCGGGAACTTGCGGCCCGCGGCCGGCGCCACCCACGCGAAGAAGCGTCGCGGCAAGGGCACGGCCACCGGCTTGGGCGGCACGGCGGGCAAGGGTCACAAGGGCCACAAGGCCCGCGCCGGCGGCAAGATCCCGGCGTGGTTCGAAGGCGGCCAGATGCCGGTGCAGCGCCGCCTGCCGAAGCGCGGGTTCAAGAACCCGATGCGGATCGAGTATCAGGTCGTGAACGTGGGGCGGCTCGCGATGGCCCCCGCGGACGTCACCGTGGACCGCGCGTGGCTCGAGTCCCAGCGCCTCGTGCGGCGGCCAGGCCCGATCAAGCTCCTCGGCAACGGCGAGCTCAAGGCGGCGCTGACGGTGCGCGTGGAGGCCGCGAGCGAGAAGGCACGCCAGGTCGTCGAGGGCGCGGGCGGAAAGCTGGAGATTCTGAGAGCGCGTGGCAAGGCGGCCGCGGCCGCGGCCGCGAAGCCGTCGCCCAAGGCAACGGCCCCGAACCCACCGAACACGAAGGCCTAGAGGCGCATGTTCGAGAAGCTGCGCAACATCTTCCAGGTCCCCGAGCTCAAGCGGCGGATCCTGTTCACGCTCATGCTGTTCGTCGTCTATCGGCTGGGCGAGCACATGCCCACGCCGGGCGTGAACGGCGAGGCGCTGTCGCGGGCGCTTGAGCGCCAGCGCGGGACGCTCTTCGGCCTCTACGACCTGTTCGTGGGCGGCGGCTTCTCGCGCGCGACGATCTTCGCCCTCGGCATCATGCCGTACATCTCGTCCTCGATCATCATCCAGCTCCTGGGCGCCGTGGTCCCGTACTTCGAGAAGCTGCGCAAGGAGGGCGAGGAAGGGCAGAAGAAGCTCACCCAGCTCACCCGCTACGGGACCGTGATGATCTCGATCATCCAGTCGCTGGGCTACTCGGTCTTCCTGCAGAATCCCGGGCACTTCGGAGGCGAGATCGTCGTGCCCAACCCCGGACCCCTGTTCGCCTTCTCGACCATGCTGACGCAGACCACGGGCACGATCTTCGTGATGTGGCTGGGGGAGAAGATCACCGAGCACGGCATCGGGAACGGCATCTCGCTGATCATCTTCGTCAACATCCTGGGCGGCGTTCCCAACCGGCTGTTCCAGGCGGTGGACAGCTTCCGCGCCGGGGCGATCTCGCCGTTCGCGATCGTCGCGGCGCTCGCGATCATGGTGGGGGTGGTCGCGGTCGTGATCGTGATGACCCAGGCGACGCGCAAGATCCCGGTGCAGTACGCGAAGCGCATCGTGGGCCGGCGCATGTTCGGCGGCGCGAGCACCCACATTCCCCTGCGGGTCAACACCGCGGGGGTGATCCCCATCATCTTCGCTTCGAGCCTGATGATCCTGCCGGCGACGGTGTCGGGCTTCCTGCCGCCGGACAGCCCGCTGGCCACGCTCGGGCAATGGTTCAACCCGCTGGGTTTCCTCTACAACTTCTTCTACGGGACCATCATCATCTTCTTCACCTACTTCTACACGGCGGTCGTGCTGAATCCCAACGATCTCGCCGAGAACATGCGGAAGTACGGGGGATTCGTGCCGGGCATCCGCCCGGGGCGGAAGACCGCGGAGTACATCGACCGGGTGCTGTCGCGCATCACGCTCCCGGGCGCGGTCTTCCTGGCGCTGGTGGCTGTGCTGCCGGACGCGTTCATCGCCTGGTTCGGGATGCCGTTCCTGACGTTTGGCGGCACGAGCGTGCTGATCGTGGTGGGAGTGGCGCTCGACACGCTCCAGCAGATCGAGTCTCACCTGCTGATGCGCCATTACGAGGGCTTCGTGAAACGCGGCCGCATCCGCGGCCGAACGAGAATGTAACGTGCGGGTCGTGCTGCTCGGACCCCCTGGCGTGGGCAAGGGCACGCAGGGACGTCGGCTGGCCGCCGAGCGGGGATGGGCGCTGATCTCGACCGGCGAGATGCTGCGGGAGGCGGCTGCGCGCCGCACCCCGCTGGGGCTCGAGGCGCAGCGCCGGATGGACCGCGGGCTGCTGGTGCCCGACGATGTGATGATCGAGCTGGTCCGGGGGCGCCTGGGGCAGCCCGATGCCGCGCGCGGCTTCGTGCTCGACGGGTTTCCGCGAACGGTGCCGCAAGCGGAGGCGCTCGAGCGCATGCTGGCGGAGCGCGGGAAGCCGCTGGACGCTGTGGTGTGCTTGGCGATACCGGAAATGCGGTTGGTTCACCGCCTCACGGCGCGCCGGGAATGTCCGGTGTGCAAGCGGGCGTACAATCTGGAAAGCGCGCCGCCGCGGGACGGCCGTCACTGCGACGACCATCCCACGGTGGAGCTGGTGCAGCGCGCGGACGATGCGGAGGAAACAGTGCGGAGGCGGCTCGAGGTGTACCGCGAGCTGACGGGACCGACCGTCGAGCACTTCCGGGCGCGCGGCCGGCTCACCGAAGTCGACGCCGACGGGACACCGGACGATGTGCACAGGCGGCTTGCGGGAGCGCTCGGCGGCCGGGCGAGCGTCCGGTCCGGTTAGTTGCCCGGGCACGAAGTGCGCCCGGCGGCACGACGGGGCGGCGAAGTCGTAGGATAAGATACGTCGAGGAGGAGCAACGCCGCCGAGAGAGCCGACCGGCGGATGAAGACATGGTGTACCTGAGAGACCGTGATGAAATCGACGCCATCCGGGCCGCGGCCCGGATCGTGGCGAAGACGATCGACATGTTGTGCCGCGAGGTTCGTCCCGGAGTGACGACCGCCGAGCTCGACCGGGCGGCGGAGACGTTCATCCGCGACCATGGCGCGCGGCCGGCGTTCAAGGGCTACCGAGGCTTCCCGGCGTCCATTTGTCCGGCGATCAACGAAGAGGTCGTGCACGGGATCCCGGGGGCGCGAAGGCTCGAGGAGGGCGACATCCTGGGGATCGATGTCGGAGTGGAGAAGGATGGCTTCTACGGCGACGCCGCCATCACCGTGCCGGTCGGCGATGTGAGCGAGCAGGCCCGGCGCCTGCTCGCCGTGTCGCGCGAGTCCCTGGCGCGCGGGATCGATCAGGCGCGCGCCGGGAAGCGCGTGGGAGACATCTCCCACGCCATTCAGTCGTACGTGGAGGGCCAGGGCTTCTCGGTGGTGCGGTCGCTCGTCGGGCACGGGATCGGGCGCGAGATGCACGAGGAGCCGCAGGTGCCGAACTACGGACCGCCCGAGCGGGGCCCGCGGCTCATGGCCGGCCAAGTGCTTGCGATCGAGCCGATGGTGAACGTCGGGGGGCCCGAAGTCGTGACCCAGCCCGATGGCTGGACAGTGGTGACGAGGGACGGTTCTCTGAGCGCTCACTTCGAGCATACGGTGGCGGTCGGGCCGCGGGGGCCCGAGATCCTGTCGGTGGCCGAGGGAGAGGGATAGAACTCTGGCGAAAGAGGAAGGCATCCAGGTCGAGGGCACGGTCGTGGAGCCGCTGCCGAACGCGATGTTTCGCGTGGAGCTGGAAAACGGCCACAAGGTGCTCGCCCACATCTCGGGCAAGATGCGGATGCACTTCATCAAGATCCTTCCCGGCGACAAGGTGACGGTGGAGCTCTCGCCGTACGACTTGAGCCGCGGGCGGATCGTGTACCGGTACAAGTGAGGGGTGCTGACCCATGAAGGTCCGTTCGTCCGTGAAGAAGATCTGCGAGCACTGCAAGATCGTGCGTCGCAAAGGCGTGATTCGAGTGATCTGCAGCCGCAATCCGCGGCACAAGCAGCGTCAGAAGTAGCGAGGAGACCATGGCACGCATTGCAGGCGTGGATCTGCCGTCCGAGAAGCGCATCGAGATCGCGCTCACCTACATCTACGGCGTCGGTCGGAGCACCGCGAAGAAGATCCTGGCCACCGCCGGCGTGAGTCCCGACCTGCGCGTCAAGAACCTGAGCGACGAGGACTCCGGCCGGCTGCGCAACATCATCGAGCGCGAGTACAAGGTGGAGGGCTCGCTGCGCAGCGAGATGGCCATGAACGTCAAGCGTCTGATGGACATCGGCGCCTACCGCGGCCTGCGGCACAGGCGTGGACTTCCGGTGCGCGGGCAGCGGACGCGGACGAACGCACGGACGCGCAAGGGCCCGAAGAAGACCGCGGGCGCGATGAAGAAGCCGGTCGCTGCGGCCAGGCCGGCGCCGAAGAAACCGGGCGGATGAGCACGGCTCGGCCGGAAGCGGCCGAGGGCGGCGTACCCGCGACAGCGGGCCCGGCGAAGCAGCGAGGAGCGAGTCGTATCTGAAGGAGACGTCGCGGCGACGAGCGACGGAGCCAACGTGGTGATCGGCCGTCTCCGGCCGAACCGAGCGGGCCTCGAAGGCCCCGACGGAGGTATCGAGTGGCAGATGTCAAGAAGGCGAAGAAGCGCGACCGCAAGGTGGGCTCGAACGGTATCGCTCACGTGCAGGCGAGCTTCAACAACACGATCATCACGATCAGCGATCTCGACGGCAACGTGATCACGTGGGCCAGCGCCGGCAAGGTCGGCTTCAAGGGCTCGCGCAAGAGCACGCCCTTCGCCGCCCAGGTGGCGGCCGAGGCCTGCGCGCGCGAGGCCCTGGGGCAGGGCATGAAGCGGGTCGAGGTATTGGTCAAGGGGCCCGGTGGAGGACGGGAGGCAGCCATCCGATCGCTGCAGGCGGCGGGTCTCGAGATTTCCGCGATCAAGGACGTGACACCCATACCGCACAACGGCTGCCGGCCGCCGAAGCGGCGCCGGGTCTAGGAGGAGAGCATGGCGGTCTATCACGACGCACGCTGCCGGCTCTGCCGGCGCGAGGGCATGAAGCTGTTCCTGAAGGGCCAGCGCTGCTTCAGCGACAAGTGCGCATTCGAGCGGCGGGGCTACGCGCCGGGCGAGCACGGCAAGAGCCGGCGCATCAAGGAGACGAACTACGGCCAGCAGCTGCGCGAGAAGCAGAAGGCACGCCGCATCTACGGACTGCTCGAGCGTCAGTTCCGGCACACGTTCGGGAAGGCTGCGCTCGCCAAGGGCGTGACCGGCGATGTGCTGATGCAGATGCTGGAGCGGCGCCTCGACAACGTGGTCTTCCGGCTCGGCCTGGCGCCGTCCCGCAATGCGGCACGCCAGCTCGTGAGGCACGGGCACATGACGGTGAATGGGCGCGCCGTGGACATTCCCTCGCTCCAGGTGAAGGCGGGCGACGAGATCGGGCTGCGCGAACGGAGCCGGAAGCTCGCGGTCGTCCTGAGCTCGCTCGAGGCCCGGAGGGGGCAGGGAGTGCCCGAATGGATGGAGTTGAACACCGAACGAATGGCCGGCCGGGTGCGCAGCATCCCGACCCGGGCGTCCATTCCGGTGCCCATCAAGGAACAACTGATCGTCGAGCTCTACTCGAAGTAACCTCGCGCCACCCACGGGGAGGCTGAACGATGAAGTGGAAGAACCTCACCATGCCGAAGCAAATCGCGCCGGACGCGGCCAACACGGACCGCTACGGCAAGTTCGTCATCGAGCCGCTCGAAAGAGGGTTCGGGATCACTCTGGGGAACGCGCTGCGCCGCACGCTGCTGTCGTCGCTGCAGGGCGCCGCCGTGACGGCCGTGCGCATCGACGGCGTGCTCCACGAGTTCTCGACACTGCCGGGCGTCATCGAGGACGTGACCGAGATCATTCTCAATCTCAAGCAGGTGCGCCTCAAGCTCGAGGGCGATGGCCCCAAGAAGGCCACGTTCGAGATGCGGGGCAAGGGCGAGGTGCGCGCCGGGGACCTCAAGGTGGATGCCGATGTCCAGGTCTTGAACCCCGACCTCCACATCGCAACGCTCAATCGCGACGGCGATCTGCGCATGGAGGTCGAGATCAGCGGCGGCCGTGGCTACTTGTCCGCCGACCAGCACTCGCTGACCGACCGCCCGATCGGGGTGATCCCGATCGACTCGCTGTTCTCGCCGGTCACGCGCGTCAACTTCCAGGTGGAGGCCACGCGACTCGGCCAGCGGATCGACTACGACAAGCTGACCGTTGAGGTGTGGACCGACGGCAGCATCCTGCCTTCGGACTCGGTCGCGGTGGCGGCCAAGATCCTGCGCGACCACTTCAACCTCTTCATCCACTTCGAGGAGCCGATCGAAGAGGAGGTCGAGGAGGAGGTGGACGAGGAGCTGGAACGCATTCGCAAGCTGCTCAACAAGAGCGTGGACGAGCTCGAGCTGTCGGTGCGGTCCAGCAACTGCCTGCGCGCGGCCGAGATCAAGAGCATCGGGGACCTGGTCCAGAAGGGGGAGCCGGAGATGCTCAAGTTCCGCAACTTCGGCCGCAAGTCCCTGAAGGAGATCCAGGACATCCTGGGCGAGATGGGCCTGCACTTCGGGATGGACATCAGCCGATACCGCGAAGGCCTCCCGATCATGGAGGCAGGGCGCTAGCCCTTGGGGGCGGCGCCTCGAAAGAGAGAAGGCCCATGCGACATCGCAAAGACCATCGCAAGCTGAGCCGCACCGCATCGCACCGACGAGCTGTGCTGCGCAACCTGGTCACGGCGCTGTTCCAGTACGAGCGCATCGAGACCACGACCGCGAAAGCCAAGGAGGCGCGGCGGCTGGCCGAGCGCCTGATCACGTTTGGCAAGCGCGGTGACCTCGCGGCGCGCCGCCACGTCGCCCGCTTCGTCACCCGGCCCGCCGTCACCGTCAAGCTGTTCGGAACGATCGCGCCCTGGTACGCCGAGCGGCAGGGAGGCTATACGCGCATCGTGCGGCTCGGAACGCGCTTGGGAGACGCGGGCGAGACCGCGTATCTCGAGCTCGTGAAGAGCGCAGAGCAGAAGGAAAAGGAGCGCGCGGCGCGCATCGCGGCCGCCGAGGCGAAGGAGAAGGCGCTCAAGGGCGAGAGGCCCGCGAAGAAGGCGAAGGCGGCGGAGGCCGAGGCGGCCGCGGCCGAGGAGGAGAAGACGAAGCGCGGTCGCAGGCGCGAGGAGAGGGAATCCGAAATCTCCGCTCCGGCCAAGAAGCGCACCCGGACCGGCGTGAAGACCGGCTGACCCTGGGCGCACCCGGGACCGGACGTGAACGGCCCCGCGGGGGCTTGCACGCCCGATCCGGCCGCAGGGAGGCGGCCACGAAGCGTAGATCCAGGCTTCCTGCGGGCTCGGCGGCCCGTCGCGGCGGGCTCGACATCGGAGGCGGCGTGACCCGCGGCGTTTTCGCGGTTGCCGCGCTTGCCGCCGCCGTCGTGAGCGCGCCGCCGCCCGTGGTCGCCGATCCCATGCCCGATCTGACGGCGCCCGCGGAGGCGATCGGCGCGGCGCTCGACAGCGTGGGAGCGCGGCCGGCGCCGCCCTTCCTCGCGCGTCCCGATTCGAGCGCGCACGGCCTGGACTATCTGTGGGTGGTGCGCTGGTCGCTCACCGACTCCGCGAGGATCGAGCAGGCGGTTGCGCGGGCGCGAGAGATCGGCGTGAAGGGGCTGCTCGCCCAGGTCGTGGGTCGCGGGGACGCGTACTATCGCTCGGACCTGCTGCCGCGCGCCGAGTCGCTTGCCGAGCCGGACTTCGACCCGCTCGGCTTGTTGATCTCGCGCGCGCACGCGGCTGGTCTCGAGGTGCACGCCTGGGTGAACTGCATGCTCGTCTGGTCGCTTCCGCATCGGCCGCGCGATCCGCGCCACGTTGTGAACGCGCATCCCGAGTGGATCGCCCGGCTCGCGAACGGGCGGCCGATGACGAGCCTGACCCCGCGCCAGTGTCGCCGGCTGGGCGTCGAGGGGGTGTTCCTGTCGCCGGCGTTTCCGGGCGTGCGCGCCTGGCTGGGATCGATCGTGAGGGAAATCGTGGAACGATACGCGGTGGACGGCGTGCAACTCGACTACATCCGGCTGCCCGGCGTGCAGCTCGATGGAGACGCCGGGGCATTCGCGGGCGACGCGCCCGGCGCCGGGGAGCATCCAGCGGGCGCGCGGCGGGGTTCCGCCGCGCCGGCCCGGGTGCAGACGCCGCGCACGGATTCCGAGTGCGCCCACGTGGCGGCCGTGGTGGGGGAGGTGCGTGACTCGCTCACCCGGGTCCGCCCCGGGCTGCCGCTGAGCGCGGCCGTGCTCGCGGACACGGCGGTGGCCGAGCGGGCGAACGCGCAGCGCTGGACGTCGTGGCTGCGCGACGGCCTCATCGACCGCGCCTTCGCCATGTGCTACGCGCCCCCGTTGCGCACCGTCGTCGCCCAGCTGCTGAGCTTCGCGGCATCGCCGGGGGTGCAGCGGCGCGTCGTCCCCGGGTTTGCGATCTACAACACGGCACCCGCGACCGCCGCGGCCAAGATCAGGGCCGCACGGGCGCTCGGCTTCGCCGAGCTCGCGCTCTACTCGTACGACGCGCTCAAGCCCGACTACTGGCGGAGCCTGCGCAAAGACCTCGATGCTTCGGGCCCGGGCCCGCGCGTCGCCTCACCGGGAGGGACGCGATGAGCACTCCCAGCGGACCGGCGGGCGCCGGGGCCAGGAGCACGGCGGCCGCCGCGAATCCAACGGCGGCTCCCGCAGTGCCGGACCCTTCCGCTGCGACCCGCGACGACCTGCGCAACATCGCCATCATCGCCCACGTGGACCACGGCAAGACCACGCTGGTGGACGCGCTGCTGTGGCAGAGCGGCGTATTCCGCGAGAATCAGGAGGTGGTCGAGCGGGTGATGGACTCGAACGATCTGGAGCGCGAGAAGGGCATCACGATTCTCGCCAAGAACACCGCGATCCGATTCGGCCGGCACAAGATCAACATCGTGGACACGCCCGGGCATGCCGACTTCGGCGGCGAGGTCGAGCGCACCCTCCAGATGGTGGACGGCGTGCTGCTGCTGGTGGACGCCAGCGAAGGCCCGCTGCCTCAGACGCGCTTCGTCCTGAAGAAGGCCCTCGAGCTCTCGCTGCCCCCGATCGTTGTGATCAACAAGATCGACCGCAAAGACGCGCGCCCGCAGGAGGTGCTGAACGAGATCTACGATCTCTTCATCGACCTCGACGCCCACGAAGACCAGCTCGAGTTCCCGGTGCTCTACACGAACGCGCGCGCCGGCTTGTGCCGCCTGCGCCCCGAGGGCGAAGACCAGCGCCTGGGCCCGCTCTTCGAGCAGATCGTGCGCACCATTCCCGCGCCGCGCTACGACCCCTCGATGCCGCTCCAGATGCGCGTGCTCAACCTCGACTACTCGGATTTCGTCGGGCGCCTGGCGATCGGCCGCATCGTGAACGGGCGCGTGCGCGCCCGGCAGGACGTTGCGCTGTGCCGGCTCGACGGGAGCATGGGCCGAGCGCGGGTCACGAACCTCTATGCGTTCGAGGGGCTCGAGCGTGTCGAGGTGGAGGAGGCGGGGCCCGGCGACATCGTCGCGCTTGCGGGCTTCGAGGTCGTGAACATCGGCGAGACGATCAGCGATCTCGAGGACCCGCGCCCGCTGCCGCGCATCACCGTGGACGAGCCCACGGTGAGCATGATGTTCTCGATCAACACCTCGCCGCTGGTGGGACAGGAAGGCAAGTTCGTCACGTCCCGCCACCTCCGGGAGCGGCTCGAGCGTGAGATCCTCACGAACGTGAGCCTGCGCGTGGCGGCGGGGGATACCCCCGA
>Ga0066709_100001799_pt1 | contig 14775 bp, 16 predicted proteins | sample GraSoiAngelo_158_FD_79665 | JGI IMG/M metagenome (GOLD analysis project Ga0066709, IMG submission 79665) | Grasslands soil microbial communities from the Angelo Coastal Reserve, California, USA - 14_1009_16_30cm | ecosystem: Environmental > Terrestrial > Soil > Grasslands | place: USA...
CGAGCCCGAAGGGCCCATCAGCGCCAGGAACTCCCCCTGTTCGATGCGAAGGCTGATCTCCTTGAGCACGGGCAGCTCGCGATCGCCGCGCCGATAGCTCTTGGACACGCGGCTCATCTCGACGACAGGGTCCGTCATTCGCCACCTCCGCTAGTTGGCCCGCCGCACGCGCTGCCCGTCGCGCAGCTTGTCCTGGCCCTTCACCACCACGTACTGGCCTTCGGCGAGCCCCGAACCCACTTCCACCAGGTCACCCCGCGCGGCGCCGACTCGGACGCGGCGGGTCCGCACGCGCTCGCCGTCCAGCACGAATGCCGTCGGGCCGTCCGGGGCCGGCACGACCGCGGCTTTCGGGATCAGCAACCGACCGGAGGCGCCGGCCGCCGTGTCCGATGCCTCCATCAATTGCACCTTGGCGCCCATCTCGGGCCTGACCGAGGCGTCGGAGGACAGCAGAACGACCTCGGCCTTCACGGTGGCCTTCTGCCGGTTGGCGCTGGGCAGGAGCTTGGCCACGCGGCCCTCATAGGCCTTGTCGGCCCACGCGTCCAGCACCACCCTCGCCGGCTGGCCCAGCTTCACCTGCGCGAGGTTCACCTCGCTGACTTCGACTTCGACCCGCAGGCCGTCGTCGCTGGCGACGCGCAGGATCGCGCTCCCCGACCCCCGCCGGTCCACGCCGCCGGGGACGACCGAGTCACCCACGTCCCGCACTTTTTCCAGCACCACTCCCCGGAACGGCGCGCGCACGACCGCCTGCTCGAGCCGTGACCGGGCCTGCTCGAGGCCCGCCCGGCTGCGGGCCACCTCGGCGCGGGCGGAGCGGACCACCTCGGATCGCGCGCCTCGCCGGAGGAGGTTGTAGGCCTCGCCGGCCGTCCGCCAGCGCGCCTGGGCCGCGGTCGCGTCGCTGCGCGCGGCGTCGAGCTGGTAGAGAGAGACGATCCCTTCGCGAGCCAGCTCCTCGTCCCGGGCCAGCGTCTGCTCGGCCAGTCGCTGGGTGGCCGCCGCCTCGTCGACCTGGGCCTTCGCGCGCGCCAGCTCCTCGGGCAGAGGTCCACTGACGAGCTCGCTCAGGCGGGCCTCGGCCGCCTCCAGCGCGGCGGCCGCAAATTGGCGCTGCGCGCGCAGCTCGTCCTGCTCGAGCCGCGCGAGCGGCTGGCCGGCCTCGAACCGGTCGCCCTCCTCCACCCCGATCCAGTCGACGCGACCGGGCACGGTCGCGCCGAGGTCCACGTACTTGCGCCCGGTCACCACGTAGCCGGTGAGCATGAGCGAGGGGGAGGCGGAGCCGGCTCCCTGGCTCACAGCCACCACCCGGCTCACCTCCACCAGCGGGGGCCGGAAGGGCCCCCTGGCCAACACCACGTACGCCGCCAGGGCGAGCAGGACGGCGGCGCCCGCGAACGCCGGACGCGCCAGGTAACGGCTCGCGCGCCCCGTGGGTCTCCCGTGCGCGGCACGCTGGTCGCTTTCGATCCGCAGCGAGCGGAGGCCCTCCAGCGACGCGGGCCCCCTCCCCCCGCCCCGGAGCGCCGTGTCGGCCATCGGTTCCGACATGCCTGCGCCGTTCCTCTCCGCTTCGCCGGCGGCCGCCACCTCGGCAGCCTATGACGCGCCCGCCGGGCCGCCATTGACGGCGATCAAGGCCGAACGGCGGCCCCGGGGGCCTTCCCGCGGTCGAGTCCGTCCTGCCCGACAATCTAATTCCGTGGCTGCGCTTTGTCAATACGGTACCGTATGGTACTCAATACTGTGACGTATGGCTCATCGTTGGAACGGCCGGCCGCCGAGCGGCGGCCCGAACGCCGCACGGCCGAGCCGCCACTTGACGGCGGCGAGGGCGGTGCGTAGCTTCCGGGGCATGGCGCGCCCACGGACCGACAGCCTCAGCTCGGGCGACTGGGCGCGTGCGGCGCTCGAGGTGCTGGCTCGGAGCGGCATCGAAGCGGTGGCCGTCGAGCCGCTGGCGCGCCGACTGAGGGTGACCAAGGGCAGCTTCTACTGGCATTTCCGCAGTCGGGCGGAACTGCTCGCGGCGGCCCTGCGCGAATGGGAGACGAGCGCGACGCGGGAGGTCATCGCGCTCGTGGACACGGTCGCGGATCCCCGAGAGCGGCTGCGCCGCCTCTTCCTGGAGGCGATGCCCGGCCCGCCCCGGCGCCGCGCCATCGAGCTGGCGGTGTCGGACGCCGCCACTCACCCCATCGTCGCCCCGGCGCTGCGGCGCGTCGTGCAGCAGCGCATCGCGTACCTCGGCGCGTGCTACCGGGGGCTGGGATTCGCCCCGGAGGCCGCGCGGCACCGCGCGATGCTCACCTACAGCGCCTACGTCGGCGCGTTGCGTCTGATCCGCGAAGCCCCCGGGCGCTTTCCCGCCGGGAAGCGGGACCTCGAAGCCTACCGCCGGCACGTGACCCGCACGCTGCTCGCACCGGCCGGGCGCGCGGCCGCGAGACGGGTCAGCCGCTCGAAGAGCGGGCCCTCGCGCTGATGCCGAGAAGGATGTCCCGGCGGATCCAGCCGCTGAAGGGCTTGATCAGCGTCCAGTACAGCGCGAAGCGGCGGTGGGCCGCCCGGTCGACGCACTTCACGCGCGTCTCGGTGCTCAGTCGCGTGCCTCCCGGGACGCGCTCGATCATCAGGCCGAGCGCCGCTTTCGCCGCACCGGGCTCGGCGTAGCGGGCGAACGCTTGGACGTCCTCGACCGCCACCAGCGACCTCAGCTCGCGCAGGGCCCAGAAGCGCCCCGCGATGCCGAAGACCACTTCCTCCCCCGGGCGCTCGGCCAGGACCCGGAACCCGCGTGAGGTCAGGGCGGACCGCAGCCGGCCGCGCACCGCGCTGAGCCCGCGCAGCCGGAAGAGCCAGCGGACGGGCCAGGATCCCTCCTCCTCCATGCGGTACGCGCTCACCGCCGCCGCCACTGCTTCGGGGGGAGCGGCCACGAAGAGGGAGTGCCGGCTCCGGAAGTCGAACTCCGGGATGATCCCGTCGAGAAGCGACGGCGGCAATGCGGCTACTTGCCGTCCTCCGGCTTGCGCTTGCCCGTCCACGTGCCGCTGCCCTGGCCGTCGAAGTCCACGGTCCCCGACAGGATGGCCGCGGCCGGATCGAGCGTTCCCGAGTAGGTGATGTTCACCTTGAAGAGGGGGTTGAGGGGCGAGCGCGCCTTGAAGGAGAACTTCATGGCGCGACCGTCCATCGTGCCTTCGAGGGGGGCCTCGCCGAAGAACCCGCGGTAGGTCCCCTTGAGCGTCTTCCCCTCCTGCTTGAAGACGAACGTCGGATTGCCCGACCCGCGGTCCGTCTTCACGGCGAAGGTCCAGGTCCCGCTCACGTCCACCGGACCGTCGGCGGCGCGCGCGCCGCTGACCGTGCCCCCTGCCCAGAACGCGATTGTCAGCGCCATCATGACCCAGCTCCCGCTGCCGTGCCGCATGTGATTGTCCTCCTGTTTGCTTGCCCTGTTCGCCGCCCGCCGCCCAGGCGTTCGTCGAGGAATGCCCGCACGCGGGCGGCGTACTCGTCGGGACGACTCTTGAACGTCTTGAGGTGCTGCGCGCCCGGCACGACCCACAGCTCGGCGCCGGCGGTCCGAGCGGCCAGCTCGGAGACCTCCGGCACCGGCATCAGCACGTCCTGCTCGCCGACGATGAGCAGGACGCCGGCCTGAAGCCCGTCCAGCGGCGGCGGCCAGCTCTTCTTCCCGAGCATCCGGAGCAGCGCCCACACGTACACCTTCTTGAAGAGGCTGAACACTCCCGGCGGGCGCAGCCACCCGGGCACCCACCGCGGGGCGTAGCTCTCGATGAACCGCACGGCCGTGCCCTCGATGCTCATCGGTGGACCGCTGTCGAGGACGAGCGCCGCCACTCCCGCCGACGGCCGGGTGGCCACGTGGTAGAGGGCGGGCCAGGTGGAAAAAGAGAAGGCGACCAGACCGAGCCGGGCTCCCGGCTGCGCCAGCCGCTCCCGCCAGTGGCGGATCACCGCCTCCACGTCGTCGATGAAACGATCGGCCATGCCCAGCAGCGCCGGGTCGCGTCCACTGCGGCCGTGATTCCGGAGGTCGAACAGCAGCACGTTGTAGCCGCAGCGGTGGAGGAAGCGGGCGTACTTCAAGCGGTCGGCTTTCTGGGCGCCCCAGGCGTGCGCGACCACCACGGTGTGGACGGCCTGCGGGGCGCGGATGAACCACGCGTCGAGGGTGGGGGGCCGGGCGCCGTCCACGCGGATGGCATGGACCTCGAACGGCATGTCCAGGCTCTCGGGAGTCTCGGCGCGCGGGGCCGAGCGGGGATGGTAGACGCGGTAGGCCATCCATATCGCGGCGGCGCACGCGGCCACGGCCCAGGCGACGGCGAGGCCGCCCAGCGCCGTCAGGCCGGACACGCCGCCTCCTGGTCGAGCTGCCGGTGCAACGCCTCGAGGAACTCATCGACCCGGTCCTGGCCCCAGAACTTTTCGCGTCCCAGGACGAAGAACGGCACGCCGAAGACCGCGTCCCGGTAGGCGCGCCACAACACCTCGACCCCTTCCTGGCGAATCGACGGGTCCCGTCGCGCATCGACCAGCGGGGCCGGATCGAGCCCGAGCCCGGCCCCGATCGCTCCGATGGTGGACGCGTCGGTCACGTCGCGCCCCTCCTCCCAGCGCGCCCGCCACACCGCCCAGAAGAACTCCCGGCCGCGCCCGCACCGGCGCGCGTGGAGATACGCCATGTGCGGCCGCTCCCAGCACGGGTTGTCGCCGTCGACGGGCCACACCGCGCGATAGCCGAGCTTGGCCCAGATCCGTTTGACGTCCTGCAGGATGTAGAGCTGGCGCGCCCGGCTCATCGGCCGGTAGAGGAAATCCCCGCCGCGCGCGGTCAGCTCGGCGAGCGTCTCCGGCTCCGGCTCCCAGTAGGGCAGGTACTCGAGCGAGAGCCGGTGATGCGGGAACCGCGACTCGATCTTGCGCGCGCCGACCCAGGAGTACGGGCTGCGGAAGGAGAAGTAGAACCGCGGCCGGGCGGGCTTCATCGCGTCCCGCCCCCGAGCGCGTCCAGGACGGGAACATCGAGCGGCACCAGCTTCATGACCCCTCGCTGCGCGATCTGCGCGTAGCCGTGAACGATCCGGCCTCGCGCCGTCGGCACCCACTCCGCTCCCCGGCCGACGTACCAGTCCACGGCGGCGGGATAGAGCAGGCCCTTGTATACGTGACGCACGGTAAACACCGTGCAGATCTCCTCTTCGAGCCGGGCCTCGCGAAGGATCTCCAGGCCCGCCTCCGCGACCACCGGAATCCAGCTTCGGCGCTCGAGCATCGTTCGGATGGAGATCCCGCGCTCCGCCAGGAACAGATCCACCACCTCCTCCATGAGCCGGAGGTAACCCGAGTGCTGCAGGCGGTCCATGAAGTGACAGTAGAAGTATGGGATGCGCCGCTTCCACACGAAGCTGTCGGCGCTCACGCCCGGCGGCCGCGCCGGCCGGGCGTCCGGGCCACCCCGGCCGACGCCATCGCTCCGGATCGGCGCCGGCACGGGACGGTGGCGCTCGATCTCGTCCCTCACGTAGCGAAGCAGGTCCGCCGGCAGCGCACCGGCTCCCTCCGCCGAGCGACGGAAGAGCAGCCTCACGCCGCCGCTGGCCGCCGGCGCCCACCGGCCGTCGTTCCGGGCCTCGAGGGTCGCGGCCAGCTCGTATTCCCGGTCGCCCTCCCGCGGCCGAACCTCCACGCGCGTGAGCTGGTCGAGGTGCAGCGCGGTCAGGATGCGGATCGAGGAGTCGACGATCTCGACTCCCAGCCCGTACTCCCGCCACAGCGCGCCCGGCCCCCCCCATTGCTCACGGACGTGCTGGATGGCCGCCTCCTCCATCAGGTACATGAAGTGCTTGAACCCGAGCCAGGCGCCGATGTTCGAGCCTTCGAAGGGCGCATAGGCTTCGCGTCGCGTGGCCCGCGCTCCCGGCCGGGCCGCGCCTTTGGCCGGATCGATGGGCCACTCCGTCATCCCCATGGCTTCACCCCCTTGCCACGCGAAGCCCGGCTGCACCCCGCGATCGAAGCGCCCCCGCGCGCCGGCCGCAGCCGCGATGCCGGCCCAGGAACTGCCCGACGATGGCGCTGAACTCGGCCGGGTTCTGCAGCATCGGGAAATGGCCGCTCCCGCGAAGAATGCGTGCCTCCGCTCGCGGCAGCGCCGCCGCCAGCTCGCGGCTGTAGCGCGGGCGCGAGGCGATGTCCTCCGACCCGCCCAGCACCAGCGCCGGCCGCTCGACGTGCGAGAGGTCGAGCCGCGGCGTGCGGCAGAACAGGCCGAAGAACTGGAGCCAGCCCTCCGGCCCGATCCTCTCCCGCACGCGCGCCGCCATCAGGTCGACCGTCGGACGGCCGGCATGTGAGGGCCGACGGGCCACGAGGCCCTCGCGCAGGAAGCCGTGGAACCGGTCGACGAAGTACACGAGCGTGGACCAGTCGAACTTGTCGGCGGCGTCCTGGTAGAAAGGGCAGACGAAGACGATGCTCTCGAGGCGCGCGGCCCCGTAACGGTCCAGGTAGGCGAGCAGCGCGGTGGCGGCGAAGGAATGGGCGACCACCGTGAAGCGGTCGAGCCCGAGGCCGCGGAAGATCATGTGCAGCGAGCGGGCGGGGGCCATCGCCCATCCCCGCCCCCCGTCGCTGGCCCACGGCATCTCCACGCACAGGGTGCGGGCCCGAGCGCCCAGCCGCCGAGCCACCGGGGTCCAGATCGACCAGCTGGCCGCCATGCCGTGGAGGAAGACGATGGCGTCCTGGCTCGACCGGCCGCCGCCCACCGGCTCGTAGACCTCCAGCGGGCGTCCGCCCACGTCGATCGTGCGGCGGACATGGGGCTCGTCGCTCACTCGGGCTCACGTTGCGCCGGTCCATTCCCGCCGCCTCGCATCACCAGGCTCGAGGCGCCCTCGCGCCGGCTGCCGCTCGTCAGCACGGCGGTCTGCTCGTTCGCGGCCGCCGCCCGTCCCTGCAGCCATAGGCTGGCGGCCACGCACTGGAAGACGCCGAGCGCGCCGTAGAGCAAGCCGAAACGCCCGGAGAGGTCCAGCACACGCGGCGGGCGGGCCCCATCGAGCGGCAGGGCAGACCCTTCGATGTCCGCCGACGATCCGTCCTCCTCCGGAGCGATCCACAGGCCGGGCCGCCGTCGCCCGGCGCGCCGCAGCGCGGCATCGATGGACCCGGCGACCGGGCTCGCCCCCTTGTCATGGGCGTAGGCGTCGATCTGCGCGTAGGTCCGAGCACCTCGGGAAGAGGCCGAAGAGGCGGCCTCGATGATCACGGCGGCCGCGCCCCCGACGAGGCGCGCCTTGCGCTTGCCGTCCCCGCCCCCGGCGGCCTCGAGCAGCCGGCGCGCGGGCGGATGGGCGGCTTCAACCCCGACGACCAGGACTCGGCGGGCGCGTCCGGCTCGGACCGCGACGGCGGCCAGGTAGAGCGCATCGGTGCCGGACGAGGCTCCGTTGCAGACCGTGAGGTTCACGCCGCGGCAGTCGAACCGGATGGCCAGCGTGCTGGCGATGACGTTGCTCGAGGCCTTGGGGAGGTCCATCGGGCTCAAGGCCTCGGCCGACCCGCGCCGCAACACCTCCACCACGCGGCAGACGGTGTCGAGGTTGCCGAGGTTGGAGCTGACGACCACCCCGGCGGCCTCACCGGGGTCGTCGCCTGCCCGCGGCGCCTCCTCGAGCGCCTCGGTGGCCGCGCCGAGCGCCATGAGCGTCGCCGTGTCGTGGTAGCGCGATTGTCTCTCGCCCCGCCGGCTCGCCGGATCGAAGTCGCGGGGCTCGTGGCCGTCGTCCAGCGCCGCGAGCAGGTCCGCGGCGCGATCGATCTTCGCCGCCGCCACGCCCAGCCCGGTCACGACGGCCTGCTCACGCACCGGGGCCGTCCGGTGGCCGTTCCAGGATCACCACCGCGTTGAGGCCCCCGAAGCCGAAGGCATTGACCTGAGCGACCCGCACCTCGGCCGCGCGCGCTTCTCCGGTCACCAGGTCCAGATCGCGCGCTTCGTCGATGAGGGCGGACACGTAGGCGGTGGCCGGGATCAGCGAGCGGCGCATCGCCTCCAGCGCGGCCACGACTCCCACCAGGCCGGACGCGCCCGACGTGTGGCCGACCATGGACTTGAGCCCGGTGACGGGGACCGGCACCCGGCGCCGGCCGAACACCTCGCGGATGGCGAGCGCCTCGGTGCGGTCGTTCTGCTCGGTGCCGGTGCCGTGCGCGACGAGCAGGTCGACGTCGGGCGGCGCGATGCGCGCGCGCCGCTGCGCCTCCCTCATCGACGCCTCGATCCCGTCCTGGCGCGGCGCGGTGGCGTTGTAGGCGTCGCAGTTCATTCCGACACCCTTCACCACGCCGAGCGGCGACCGTCCCCGCGCCCGCGCCGCGTCTCGCCGTTCGAGCACCACCGCCGCAGCCCCGTCGCCCATGAGCACGCCCTTGGGAGCGGCCCCGAACGGGCGCAGCGCGGAGAGGCCCACCGGGTTCACGCGATCGAGCATGCCGAACATGCTCTCCGTCAGCGTGTCGCACCCGGCCACGAGCACGCGCTCCGCCTCGCCCAGCTCGAGCAGGTCCTCGGCCACGCCGAGGGCGAAGCTGGACGCGGCGCACGCGTTCGAGAGCGTGAGGGTGAGGCCCGCGAAACCGAGGTCCTCGCGCATGGCGTCGGCGAAATGCAGCCGTTCGGGGCGGAGCGCGGCCCCCCCGGCGTGCCACAGCTCCACGCTCCGCAGCTCGCGAAGGCCGGTGCCGACCACCACGACCATCCCCTCCGCGCCGGCCTCGACCCCGGCGTCCTGCAATGCCTGACGGACGGCCCGGCCGAGCAGGCGAGAAGAGCGCATCGGCTCCACCTGGCCGGCGATCTCGTAGGCCGAGCGCTGCTTGAACAGGCGCGGCTCGAAGTACGCCAGCGGCCCGAGGCCGCTGGCGCCGCGACAAAGGGCCTCGAAGAACTCGACGCGGCCCTGGCCGATGCTGGTGACCACGCCGGCGCCGGTGATGACGAGGTCGCCCACGGACGCGCGAGCCTCAGTCGCCCCGCTTGAACAGCGCGCAGGCCACCGCGCCGTCCTTCCCCGCCGAGGTGACGAGCCCGTAGCGCTGCGCGCAGCCGGGCCGGCCGAGGTAGGCCAGCAGCGCCGTGCACTGGAACGCGCCGGCCGCGCTGTAGCACTCGCCGATGAGCGATTTGACGTCGAGCCGCGCCGGGCGGCGGTCGCCGAACACGATGTCCATGGCCAGCGACTCGACCGAATCCGCCGCCTCGGGACCGCAGCTCGCGCTCAGCGCGCCGACCTCCTCCGGCGCGACGTCGCGCGCGCGCATGAGCCGGTTCAGCCACGCGGCCAGGCCCTGGGCCTGCGCGGTCACGCCGCCGCCGCGCGTCCGGCCGTAGAAGCCGCTCTCGCAGCCGAGCAGCTCCGCGATCACCGGACGGGCGCGGTCGCGGGCGGCCTGCAGCTCTTCGAGGAGGAGGATCGACGCCCCCTCGCCCGGGTAGACGTCCTCCTCGCGCGCCGATTCCAGGAACTCGCGATTTCCGGCGTGGTGCGCGCCCCACACCAGCTGCGCGCTCAGCTCCTCCACGCCGCCGGCCAGGATGGCGTCGGCATACTCCAGCGCGATGGCGCGCCCGGCGTACGAGACCGCGGTCAGCCCGGAGAGCTGGCCGTTGGAGACGGTCGTGTTGACGCCGCGCAGCTTGAGCCAGATCGCCACCTGGCCGGCCGCCGAGTTGAGCACGGTGTTGGGAAACAGCATCGGGTTCACCAGGAACGGCCGCTCGTAGAGCAGCGTCTCGCGCCCGAAGTCGCTGATGCTCTTCAGGCTGCCCATCGCCGTTCCGAGCACCACCCCGACGCGCGGCGAGTTCGCCTCCTCCACGGCAAGCCCACCGTCCTTGAGGGCCAGGCCGGCGGCGGTCACCGCCAGCGTCGTGGACCGGTCGAGGAACCGCGTGCCCTTCTTCCCCAGCCAGCGGGTCGCGTCGAAGTCGACCACCTGTCCCGCCCGCGCGCAGGGCAGGGGCGGCGAGTAATCGCCGGCTACCGGCCGCAGGCCCGCCTTCCCCTCCAGGAACGCCCGCGCGAACTCTTCCCGTCCGATGCCGATCGGCGAGACGACGCCGCACCCGGTGACCGCCACCCGGCGCGGCGGGCTCAGAGCCGACGGGCCGCCCATTCCTCCCGTCCCAGCATCAGGATGGCGTTGTTGCCGCCGAAGGCGAACGCGTTGTTCTGGGCCACGTTGACCTCGGCGTCGCGCGCGCGGTTGGGCACGCAGTCCAGCGCGCATTCGGGGTCGGGCTCCACGGAGTTGATGGTGGGCGGCAGGAAGCCCTCGTAGATGGCCAGCGCGCAGGCGCTGGCGGCGATGGCGCTGGCCGCGCCCATGGTGTGGCCGATCATCGATTTGACCGAGCTGACCGGGGGGGGCGAGCCCGCGAATACCTGATGGATGGCCGCGGCCTCGGTGAGGTCGTTGAGCCGGGTGCCGGTGCCGTGGGCGCAGACGTAGCTCACGTCGGCGGGTCTCAGCCCCGCCTGGTGGATGGCGCGCTGCATCGCGGTCACGATGCTGTCCCGGTCCGGCGAGGTCATGTGGACGCCGTCGCAGCTCAGGCCGTAGCCCAGGATCTCGGCGTAGACGCGCGCGCGCCGGAGGAGGGCGCACTCACGCCTTTCCAGCAGCAGCATGCCCGCTCCCTCGCCGGTCAGGAGCCCCTGACGATTCCGATCGAAAGGCTGACAGACCAGGGGGGCGACGGCGTTCAGGCGAAAGAAGCCGGCGAAGGTCTTGCGGGAGAGCGAGTCCGCTCCCCCGCACAACATGAACGGCGCCTCGCCCGTACTCACCAGGTCGTACGCATGGCCGATCGCGTAGTTCCCGGCGGCGCAGGCCGTGGCGAACGTGTTGACCTCGCCTTCGAGGCCGAGGTCCCTGGCCACGTTGACGGAGATGCGGCCGGCGGGAGCCTCCGCCATGTATCGGCCACGGAACCCGTCCAGGCCGTGGCGCACCCAGTCTTCGTTGAAGCGCTCGATGAGGAGCGTCTCGCCGTCGGTCGTGCCCACGCTCACCCCGCAGCGGCTGCCCTCCGCGTCCGCCGGATCGATGCGCGCGTCGTCCAGCGCCAGGCGGCTCGCGGCGATGGCGAGCTGGCTGGTCTTGCCGATCGAGGTCGGATCGAGGCGGCGTATCCAGTGCTGGGGATCGAACCCGCGGATCTCGCCCCCCCGCCGGAACGGAAAGCCCCTGGTGTCGAACGACGTGATCTCCGTGATGCCGCTCTTGCCGGTCCGGAGAGCCTCGCAGAAGGCCCGGACGCCGATGCCGATGCTCGACACCACGCCCAGGCCGGTGATCACGACGCGGTGACGTCGCACGCCTTCACCCCCTCGGACAGCGAGGCCTGCATGACCGCGCACACGCCCTGGAGCGTCGTCATCTCCGCCAGGCGGTCCTGATGGATGCTCACGCCGAAGGTCTTCTCGAGCTCGGCCATGATCTCGATCGCCCGCAGCGAGTCTGCCCCCAGGTCCTCGAAACGGGTCTGCGACCCGATCTGGTCCTCCTCCACCTCGATGATCTCCGCGATGAGCGTGCGGATCTTCGCGACCTGCGCCTCGTCGAGTGTCATGGACCCTCCTCTCGCTCCTCCGAGCGCTGACGGCTCCTTCGGCTCAAGAGCTGAAGTACTCTCCGCCGTCCACCCCGATGACGTTGCCGGTGATCCACGTGGACGGCGCCCGGCACATGAGCGCGATGGCCTGGGCCACGTCCTCGGGGGTGGTCAAGCGACCGTGGGGGTTGATCTCCCGCGCGCGCTGCACGATGCGCTCGTGCCCCGGGATCTTCCGGAGGGCGGGTGTCAGCGTGACCCCCGCCCGGATCGCGTTGACGGCCACGCCGCTTCGGGCCAGCTCGAAGGCGAGCTGGCGCACGTAGGCCTCGAGGGCAGCCTTGGCGGCGGAGACCGCCCCGTAGCTGGCCGCGACCTTGCTGCTGCCCGCGCTCGTGAGCGCGAAGACCTTGGACCCGCGACCGAGCAGGCCGGAGCGGTAGAGGTCCTGGACCCAGTACACGAGGCTGTTGGCCATGACGTTGAGCGTCATCTCGAGCTGGCTGGCCGAGATCGGCGGGCCGCCGCCGTCGGCGACGAGCGGACCGAGCGCCCCGAAGGCGAGCGAGTGGACCACCACCGCCACGCCCTGGCCGCCTCCGGCCAGCTCCTTCAGCTCGCCGACGACCGCCTCCCGCACCGAGCTCTTCGCCGCGTTGGCGTTGACGAGACGGCAGCGGATCCCGTTGCCGCTGATGTCGGCCATCAACTGGTCCAGGCGCGGCTGGGCGGAAGAGGGGTCGAGGTGGAGTCCGTAGACGTTCATGCCCTCGGCATGGAGCTGCCGCGCGCAGGCCTCGCCCATGCCGCTCGACGCCCCCAGGATGAAGCACCACGGACGCTGGTCGCCCATGCCCGCCTCCTCTCAGGCCGCGGCCCCGGCCCATCGGCCCAGCGCGGCATGCCCCTGGGGGCTGGCCGCCACCACCAGCCCGGCATCCAGCCCCGACCGGCAAAGGTCCACGACCTGCATCATGGGCGAGACGGTCGAGCACTCGCCGAAGCGGTCGCTCAGCACGTGGCGCTCCACCGTGCGCCCGGCGCTCGCGGCGGCCGCCGCGACGATCCCGGTCAGGCGCTCGCATCGCGGGCAGCCGTGACCCGCCTCGAACAGGTGCAGGGGATCCGCTTCCGGCCCGATCAGTGCGGCCAGCGCGCCGTCCGACCCGCCATCGGCTTCCGGCGACGAGGGGCCTCCCAGGACCGCGGGCCAGAAGCGGAACAGGCTCGGCCCGACCTCGCCATGGACACGCGCACCGCGCTCGCGCGCCGCGGAGAGCAGCTCGAGGACCACGAGGCAGGCCGCGCCCTCGGCGATCGGCGCGGAGAAGTACCCTTGCAGGGCTTCGGGGGCCCGGCCCTCCACCGCCCCCGCCAGCACCATGCGCGCCCGCCCGCGACGGAGGCATTCCGTCCCCAGCGCCAGTGCCTCCAGGCCCGCGATGCGCGCGGTGGTGATGGTGACGTTGAAGGCGTGGAAACCGTAGCGGATCGAGAGCTGGCTGGCCGGGATGTTGACCGAGAAGTTCGCCGCCTCCGCGGGCCGGATCTGGTCGGCCCCGTTTCGAAGGATCGTGGCGTCCATGTCGGCCAGGACGGACCAGACGGCGAAGTTGGTGCCGAGCACGACGCCTCGCTCCCCACCCTGGTAGTGGTCCCCGACGCCCGCGTCGTCGAGGGCCAGGCGCGCGGCGGCCAGGCCGTACTGCGTCGCCGGAGTGAGGTACTTGAACCCGCGCTCTCCCAGGTATCGCGCCGGATCGAAGTCCGGGAACGGGAGCGTCCCGCCGCACGCGACGCCGGCTCCGGCGGCGCGGACCCTGGCGAAGCCCTCCAGCGAGGAGGCCGCGGGGGAGACGAGGCCGATTCCGGTGAGCGCGATCCGTTCCCGCACGGTCCTCACACCCTCCCCAGCACCATCGAGACGTTGTTTCCGCCGAAGGCGTAGGCATTGACCAGCACGTGGCGGATGGAGGCCGGCGTCGGCGCGTCGACGTGGATGGGCAACCGGCACTCCGCGTCTATCGCCTTCACGTTGCCGGTGGGGGGCACCAGGCCGCGCTCGAGGATCATGGCCGCGGTCGCGCAGGCCACTGCGCCCGCCGAACCCCCCGAGTGCCCGAGCTTGGCCTTGATCGCGCTGATCTTGAGTTCCCGGACGCGATCACCGAACACCCGGGCGAGCGTCTGGCTCTCCACCAGGTCGTTGAGGCCGGTGCCCGTGCCGTGGGGAAGGACGCAGTCGATGTCCTGCGGCGTCACTCCCGCCGCGCTCAGCGCGCGGAGCATGGCGGCTTCGATCCAGCGGCCGGTGGGATCCGGCGCGGTCGGGTGATAGCCGTCGCAGCTCCAGCCCGAGCCTTCGACCCGCGCCAGGGCCCGGCGGCGGCCGCGGCGGCGGGCGTGGTCCTCGCACTCCAGGATCAGCGCCGCCACGCCCTCTCCGAACACCGTCCCCTTGCGGTCGGCGTCGAACGGGCGGCAGGCCACCGGGTCGAGCGCTCCGAGGCGATGGAAGCAGCCCTGTCCGACCCGGCTGTAGATCTCGGAGCCGCCAGCCACCATCACCTCCCCCTCACCCGCGACGATCCGGTCGTGCGCCAGCGCCACCGCGTAGGAGCCGGCGGAGCAGGCGGTGGACAAGGTGGTGTTGGATCCCGTGAAGCCATGTATCTCGGCCAGTCGCGCCGCGATGTTGGAGAGGAAGAAGCTCGACGGCACGTCGAGGGGGAGCGCGGGCTCGGTGTGGCCCAGCTCCAGCCGGTCGCCCTCGCCCATGCCCGTCCCGAAGCAGACCCCGACGGTGGTGCCGGACAGGTCGGCCGGGGCGAGGCCCGCGTCGGCGAGGGCCATCCCGGTGGCCTTCACGGCCAGACGGGTCGCGCGGCTCTCGGCCCGCGCCGTCTCTTCGGGCGGCTGCTCGTCGGCGATGCGGTAGTACCGCTGGTTCTGGAGCAGCGCCGGGGGCAGGGTGGCGTGCTCCCGAGGAAGGCTCTCGCGATGGAGCAGGGATTCCCAGGAGCCGTGCGCGGAGTGTCCGAGGGGAGAGATGAGGCCGACCCCCGTGATCAGCACCCGAGCCGTCACGGCCGCGTCTCCTGGATCGTTCCCCG
>Ga0066709_100001800_pt1 | contig 14772 bp, 11 predicted proteins | sample GraSoiAngelo_158_FD_79665 | JGI IMG/M metagenome (GOLD analysis project Ga0066709, IMG submission 79665) | Grasslands soil microbial communities from the Angelo Coastal Reserve, California, USA - 14_1009_16_30cm | ecosystem: Environmental > Terrestrial > Soil > Grasslands | place: USA...
GCGCGGCGGACGTCGGTCGCCGAGCGCGCCGCGGGGGGCGCACGGGTGTGGATGACCATGATCGAGCGCGAGCCCGAGCTGCTGCTGCTGTTCATGGAGTTCTGGGCCTACGGCGTGCGCGACCCGCACGTGCGGCCAAAGGTCGCCGCGCGCTTCGCACAGATGCGCAACCTGCTCACCACGTTGATCGCCGACAGCGCGCACGAGTTCGACCTCGAGCTGCAGATCCCGGCCGAGCAACTGGCGGTGGCGATCGATGCGCTCGCCGACGGCATCGCGCGCCAGAAGCTCGCCGATCCCGCTGCCGTGCCGGACGACCTGATGGGCAGGGTGCTGTCGCTGCTGCTCGGCGCCGCTAGCCGTCCGGCAGGCACAGGCACGCGTAGTGGACCGTGAACAGGCGCCGCGCCAGGCGCGAGGATGCGTGATGAAGCCCGTTGCGCAACGCCCACTTCGCCGCGGCCGACGCTCGCCCGCGTGGGCCGACGGCGAAGAACAGGTGCACCTCGAGGGGCAGCGGATCCTCGAGCTCGCAGGCCACCGCCAGCCGCGCGCGTGAGGCGATCTCGCGTACCGCGCCGCGATCCAGCCGCTGCAGGTGCCCGATCTCGGCCGCCCGCGCGCGCCTGCTGGCCCGTCGCGCCGACCAGTTCGCCTCCAGCGGAACCTCGAGCACGACCGCGCGGCACGCGCGCGCGACCTCCTTCAGCAACGCAACCGGGTCGGGCACGTGCTCGAGCACGTGCGACAGGATGCCCAGGTCATACGCGCCGCCGCAGGCGGCCAGATGCGCGCCGTCATACAGCAGCACGGCGTCGATCTGCGGACGCGAGCGAGCGATCGCGACGGCCGCCTGGCTGATCTCCGCGCCGTGCAGGCGCCCGCCGAAGCGGCGCGCGCGCAGCTCGCACAGCAGCGCGCCGTCGCCGCACCCCACCTCGAGCGTGCTGGTGGGGCGGATGCCAGCGCGCGCGCACAGCGCGACCACGTGGTTGGCCTTGCCGATCGCCCCCAGCGCGCGCCAGCGCGCATGGGCCGCGGACGCGGCTGGGTCCTCCGAGTAGGCGCGCTCGTAGAAGCCCGCTAGCTGGGCGGTGTCCGGCACAGCGACGATTATTGTGACCTCGATGGCCAGCAGGCTCACGACGTCGCTGCGCGAGGCGCCGGCGACGGTGCCGGGGCTTGCCGTCATGGCGCTGTTCCTGCTCTGGGCCACCGACCAGGCGGGGTTCCCGCTCACGCACTGGGCGCCCGGCGCCCTGATCGTGCTCGCACTGCTCGCGTTGGCGCTCGTCACGATCGGGATCCGCGTAAGCGAGATCCCGGTGGCGGTGAGGATCGCGCTCGCCTGCCTGGCTGCGTACACGGCGCTCAGCTTCCTCTCGATCCTGTGGGCCGGCGTGCCCGGCGATGCCTGGGAAGGGGCCAACCGCACGCTGCTGTACCTGCTCGTGTTCGCGCTGTTTGCCTGCTGGCGCCAGAACGGGCGCGCGGCCGCGCTGCTCCTGAGCGTGTGGGCGCTGGCGATGACTGTGCTGGCCGCGTTCGTGGCGCTGCACGTGGCAACCGCCTCGAGCGGCGCCCTGCAGCGCCTGCTCCCGTTCGGGCGCCTGGTGTACCCCACGGGCTATGTGAACGCGAACGCGGCGCTGTGGCTGATCGCGTTCTGGCCCGCCGTGCTGCTCGCGCGCAGCGCGCGGCTCCCATGGGGGCTGCGCGGCGCGCTGGCCGGCGGCGCGGTGCTGCTGGCGGAGGTCGGGTTGCTGGGGCAGAGCCGGGGGTCGCTGTATGCGACGCCGATCATGCTGGTGCTCGTGTTCGCGCTGGTGCCGCGGCGCGCGCGCACGTTCGCGCTGCTAGTGCCGGTCGCGGCTGGGATCGGCGCCGCGGCGCCGGCCGTGCTGCGCGTGAGCGATCACCTCCAGCACGGCGAGGTCGTGGCGGCCACGCTCCATGCCGCGGTGGGCACGATGTTCATCGCCGCCGCGGCGGTCGGCCTGGCGGTCGCGCTCGCCGCCGCCGTGGAGCAGCGCCGGCTGCTTTCCGAGCCCGCGATGGGGCGCCTGCGCACGGCGGTGGGGATCTGCGCGCTGCTCACGCTGATCGGCCTGCTCGGCGGTGGCTGGGCCGCGGCTGGCGACCCGCTCGCACGCCTGCGGCACGGCTGGGACACGTTCAAGAGCGTGAAGGGCTACGCGGCGAACGGCTCCGGCAACCGGCTCACGAGCGGCCTCGGCAGCAATCGCTACGACTTCTATCGGGTGGCGTTGGATGAGTTCGTCGCGCACCCGGTCGCCGGCATCGGCGCCGACAACTTCCAGCAGCAGTACCTGCGCCACGGCCGCAGCAATGAGACCCCCCATTACCCCCACAGCGTGGAGTTGCGCACCCTCACCCAGACCGGGCTCGTGGGCTGCGCGCTGGCGCTGGCCGGCCTCGCCGCTGCGCTCGCGGCCGGGTGGCGCGCGTCCCGCGCCTGGCGCGCTCACGACCCGCTGGCGCGCGACGTCGCCGTGGCGGCGCTGGGCGGGTTCGCCTACTGGCTGCTGCACGGCTCCTTCGACTGGTTCTGGGAGTTCGCCGGACTGGGAGCGCCGGCGTTCGCGCTGCTCGGCCTGACCTGTGCGCTGGCGCCCGCGGCGACCACGCTGGATGCGAGCTCCGGACCGCGTTTGCCCGCCGGCGCGCGTGCCGGACCGCCTTTGCGCGCCGGCGCGCGGGCGCGGCGAGGGGGCCGGGCGCGGCGAGGGGGCCCGGCGATCGGGCGCTGGGTGGGCGTCGTCGGGGGCGTGCTCGCCATCGCGCTCGTGGCCGCGTCGCTGATCGCGCCATGGCTGAGTCAGCTCGAGATCGAGAGCGCGGCCAGAATCTGGCCGCGCGCCCCGCGCGTCGCCTACTCCCGCTTGCAGGACGCGGCGGCACTGAATCCCCTCAGCGACGCGGCCGACCTCCTGGCGGGCAGCATCGCCGTGCGCTTCGGCGACCTCGCGCTGGCCGATCGGCGCTTCTCGCAGGCGCTCGCGCGCTCGCCGGATGACGCCTATGCGACGCTCGAGCGTGGCGCCATCGCATCCAGCCGCGGCCGGCAGGACGCTGCGCTGCGGCTGTTGGCGCGTGCGGCGCAGCTACAGCCACGCGACCCGGTTAGCGGGCGGGCGCTCGCGCTTGCGCGGGCCGGGCGTCGGGTCAGCGTCGCCGAGCTGAACCGTTCAATCCTCGCGCAGGCGCAGCAGTTTCGCTAAATCCATCATTCCGGCCCTCTGCCGGGCGGCACTTAAGACTCGACATCGGCGCTCGCATTCGCTAGCCTTCGCAGGGCTCGTGCCGCCTCCTCGGTGCTCCTCGCCGGGGCAGGCCGGCAGGGGGGCCGGGGCGATGCCGGGCACTAGGCACGGAGGTCGACGCGGCTGGGGTTCATAGCTTTTAGCCGGGGGGGCAATGCAGGGAAGCATGAAAACTGATCGCATCACGATCCGAACCGCAGCGCTCGCGCTGGTTGCGGCACTGGCCGTTTCAGCAGCCGCGCCGCTCGTCGCGCACGCCGGCCCGCTGCTGAGCGGCTACGGCGGTCCAGGGCAGGGAAACCAGGCGATCCTGGGCTCGACGCTGCTGGGCGGACCCGGCGGCGGGGCGTCCGGCGGCGGCGGGGCAGGCGGCAGCCAGGAAGCGGCGCCCACCGGCGCGGCCGGCCTCGCCACGGCGGGCAGCAGCCACGCGAGTGCGCCCGCACGTGCAGCTTCGGGCGCCCACCCAGCGGCACGGCCCGCTCATGCGCGCCTGGTGGGGCTTGCCTCCGGCTCATACCCGGCATTCGAACGGACCGCCTCGACCAGCAGGTTCGGCCTGTCGGGCGCGGACATCTCCTATGTCGTGCTCGCGGCTGCCGCCCTGGCGTTCGCGGGCGTGCTGATGAGGCGCATGGTGCGCCCGAGAACGGCGAAAGGCCACTGACGGTCGGGCCATGCGACAGGCACGGATAGCCAGCACGGCGTCACTCGCGATCCGAGTGAGCGGAACCGACTAGGAGGGCTAGCGGATGGCCCCTACGAACATCACGCAGCAGACCTCGACCGCGCTTGCGCTGCAGGGCGAACTGGCGCGCGCAGCGCCAGCCCCCAGGCCGCTCGCGCGCAGGTCTCTGGTCGGCCGCCTGCAATGGGCGCTGGAGGGCCCCGGCTGGAGCGTGCTGCGCCCGGCGCTGGATTTCGTGCTCATGTGCGTCGCGCTGACGGTGGCGATGGGCGGCTTTCAGGCCGCGGTTGATCCGGACCCGCATCGCGCGCCGCTGCTGGCGATGCCTCTGCTCGTGATGATTCTGTTCTATCTCCGCGGCCTCTACCGCACGCGCCTGCGCGCGCTCGTGCTCGATGGACTGGTGCCCGTCTTGAGCGCGGTCTCGGTGGCGGCGATGGCGGTCGCGATGATCGGCATCTACGCCAACGGGGCGATCCCGGACCACTTCGTGCGTACCTGGCTGCTCGCCGTGCTCGTTGTGGGCGGCGGCCGCGCGCTGCTGTCGTTGCTGCAGCGCTGGGCGCGCGCGCGGCGCCTCGTCGGCAAGCCGGTCCTGATCATGGGCGCCGGCGTGGTTGGGGCGCAGGTCGCGCGTCGGCTGGAGAGCCACCCCGAGTACGGCCTGGTGCCGGTCGGCTTCCTCGACGAGGACCCGCGCTCGGTCGCCGAGGTGGGCGGGCGCGACGTGCCCGTGCTGGGAACCGTGGAGGACCTGGACGACGCCGTGAGCAGCACCGGCGTGCGCAACCTGATCGTTGCCTTCTCCTCGGTCGCCGACGCGCGTGTCAGCCGTCTCATCCAGCGCTGCCAGGAACTCGGCATCGAGGTGTCGGTGGTGCCGCGCATGTTCGACACGATCAACAATCGCGTCGGCTACGAGACGGTCGGGGGCTTGCCGCTGATGTCGTTCACGAGCGTCAATCCGCGCGGCCTGCAGTTCGCGATCAAGCACGGCCTCGATCGCGTGCTCGCGCTGGCGTTCCTGGTGGTGCTCTCGCCCCTGATCATCGGCGCGGCGTTGGCCGTACGCCTGACCTCGCGCGGCCCGGTGCTGTTCCGCCAGCGTCGCGTGGGCCGCGACGGCAAGGCCTTCGACCTCTTCAAGTTCCGCTCAATGGGCGTTCCGCCCGGCGGCGAGCTCCAGGAGGACGAGGACGAGGATGGCAGCCCGCTGCGGTTCCTGCTGGGCGGAGACACCGCTCCCGGCGGAGTCGAGGGCGACGATCGCCGCACCGCCGTGGGCCGTTTTCTGCGGCGCACCTCGCTGGATGAGCTGCCACAGCTGCTCAACGTGCTCAAAGGCGAGATGAGCCTCATCGGTCCCCGGCCCGAGCGTCCCGAGTTCGTGGAGCTGTTCATGCACGACATCGTCCGCTACGGCGACCGGCACCGCGTGAAGTCCGGCATCACCGGCTGGGCGCAGGTGCACGGGCTGCGCGGGCAGACCTCGCTTGCCGAACGGGTGGAGTGGGACAACTACTACATCGCCCACTGGTCGCTCGGCCTGGACGCCAAGATCCTCGCGCTCACGCTGGCCGCGCTGTTCCACAGCACCGAGTAGGGGAAAGCACCGCCGTGGTCGGAGGGCAGCTGGCCCGCCGACCGGATCGGCCAGACGCCTTACTCAGATGCCCGCCAGGGCCGCCCCGGCGAGACCGGCCCAGTACTGATACACGCGCACCTGGATCGCGCGCGTGCCGAGCACCCGCGGCAGGGGGATCGTGTAGCGGTTGAAGCGGTTGAGGATGAACAGCGCCCGGTAGCGGAGCACGCCGCCGACGAATGCTTCCAACTCCATGTAGTCGCCGACTGGTCCGGAACCGGCGGCGACGATCTTCGCGCCGCGGCGGAGTAGCGCGAGCGTGACGCGGTGAGGCCTCGCGTAGGGCCGCAGCAGCGCCTGCGAGAGGGCCGCGAAGGCCGGCTTGCGGCTACCGGAGGCAGCGATCAAGCCGAAGTTCTCATGCGCGGTGTCCTGCAGGTGGTAGACCACCGCGGCGGCAACCCAGGGAGTCCCGGACAGCGAGCGGATCGCGTCGGCCAGGTTCTGCGCCTGGATTCTCGCCGTCACGCAGGCCTGTTCTTCCTGTATGCGCTGCGCGGGGAAGCAGCTGCTCCAGCCGAACTCGTCAAGCCACAGTGGCCGGCTGTCCCCGTTGGCTAGCTGCACTTCATGGATCGCGCGAACGGATGCGAGCGTGAGGCTGTAGAAGTGCACCGACAGCCCGTCGTAGTAGCCCTTGATGCCTCGCGCGTAGAGCGCGCGCAGGAACAACCCGTTGGAGCCCACGAGGGAGCCGGCGAGCACGCGCACGCTGGGATCTGCCTGCTTGATCGAGGTGTACGCGGCCTTGAGGATGGCCGCGTAGCGCTGCGCCTTGTTGGGACCGGCGAAGTACACCTGGTTGCTCTGATCGGGCTCGTTCCAGATCTCGATCCCGGCCAGCTTGGCGCCGTAGCGGTGGGCGAGGTAGGCGACGGCGGCCGCGTAGGAGGCGGGGTCCGTGGGGGGCCAGGCGTTGGCCGGGGTGGATTTTCGCGGCACGCAGTTGCGCAGCAGCGACGCGGGCGCCGAGGACGCCCAGCACGGGGTGCTGTCGACCGTGAAGATCACGCGGATGCCAGCCGCCGCGGCGGCGCCGACGAGGCGGTCGGTGAAGGCCAGCGCCGCGGCATCGACGTCGTTCGGCCGCACGGGCTCGAGCGTCGACCACCGCAGTTCGGCGCGCACCACCTTGGCGTGCAGCTTGCGCGCGGCGGCGATCTGGCGATCGGCGACCGCCGGGCTGACGCCGCTGTACAGGCCGATCACGTTGACGCCGCCAAGCGGCCCGGTGGCGGGCCGCTGCGAGCTGGTTGCGCCGTGTGCCCGGCACGGCGCCGCCGCGCACACCGCGAGCGCGAGCGCGACGGTCATGCCGGCGCGCCAGGAGGCCGGCATGCGGAGGCGTCCTGCCATGGTCACACCATATTCACCCGCCGTGCGGCGTGCGCAGGGTGCCTCGCAGTAGCCTGTGCCACATGTCGCCAACCTGGCTCTGGACGCAGATCGCGATCGTCGTGTTCGTGCTCATCGGCATGGTCATCGCCATCACCAAGCTCGCGTAAGGCGAGCTTTGGCGTCGGCTATGATCGGCGCGTGTTCAGATCTATCGTGGTGGGGACCGATGGCTCGGACACGGCGACGCAGGCTGTCAGTCAGGCAGTCGATCTAGCCAGCGCGGTGGGGGCCAAGCTCGAGCTGGTGAGCGCGTATGAGCCGGTGCCCGAGCAGCGCCTCGCCGAGGAACGGCGCAATGCGCCTGAGGACCTGCAGTGGGCGATCGGCCCGCGCGAGGACGTCGACGCGAAGCTCGAGGCCGCCGCTGCGATCGCCCGCGAGGCGGGGGTGAGCGTCGAGCTGTGCCCCCGTCAGGGCGACCCCGCCGACGCGATCCTGGACGTCGCCGAGGAGCGCGACGCGGACCTGATCGTGGTCGGCAACAAGGGCATGACCGGCGCCAAGCGCTTCCTGCTCGGATCGGTGCCGAACAAGGTCTCCCACCACGCCCCCTGCTCCGTGCTGATCATCCGCACGACCTGAGCTGGGCTCGCGAGCTCAGCCCACCTTGAGCGCGGGGGCCTCCGCCGCCGAGCCATCGGCTGCGTAGTAGGGCGATCCGGTCAGGCGTGTGCCGATCACTACGATCCCCACCGCGTTGACGTCGAGGCGGTCGAGCGTCTCGCGCAAATCGATCGCGTCGGAGGTGCGCAGGCGGTCCAGGCGCGAGACGACGAGCACCTCGTCGCAGAACTGGGCCAGCATCTGTGCGTCGGCGACGCCCAGTATGGGGGGCGAGTCGATCAGCACGTACGTGTAGGAGCTGTGGCGCAGCGCCTCGATCAGGGACGGCAGGGCCGGCGTGTGCAGCAGCTCCGAGGCGTCGCCGCCGTGGCGGCCGGCCGGAAGCACGTCGAGCTCGCCGCGACCCGACCAGATCTCCCCGCCGGCTGGCATGATCAGCTTGGCGACCTCGTCGAAGTGCATCGCCCGTCCCTCTGGGTTGAGCGTGAGCAGTTCGCGCATGCCCGGGCGGCCGCTGACTTTGAACGCGTCGTCGAGCTTTGGCCAGCGCAGGTCGCCGGAGATCACCAGCGTCTTGTGGCCGGCCTGGGCGAGCACGCGGCCGAGGCGCATGGTCACGGTCGTCTTGCCCTCCCCGTGCGTGGCGCTGGTCACGAGCATCACATGGGGATGCCCCGCCGGTGGCAGCGCCAGGCGCAGCGCCGCCGACAGCGTCTGGTAGGTCTCGTACTCGGCTCGCGCATACCGCGCGTCGACGCGCCGGCGCAGGTACGGGATGCCGCTGAGCACGGGCAGTCCGAGCAGGTGACTGATCTCGCGCTGGCTGGTCACCCGCGGCGTGAGCTGCTCGCGGCCAAGCGCCACCAGCACTGCCAGGAAGATCGAAGCGAACAGCGCGATCACGCCGTTGCGAAGCGGACGCGGCGAGCTCGGCGACGAGGGCACGTCGGGACGCTGGATGAGCTGCAGCTCGGAGCCCGCGCGGGCGCTGGCCGCTTCAAGTTCAGCTGCCCGTGCCTGGAGCGTGCTCAGTTGCGCCGCGACGGACGGTTCGGACGCAGAGCGAGCGCGCACCGATGCGATCTGGTCGTTGATCAGCGACAGCGCGGTGGAGGTCTGCGCTCGCTGCGAGGATGCGTGCTGGCTGAGAAACGCGCGCGCCACAGCGTACGCGAGCGTGGCCGCGTCGGAGGCGCTGCGGTCGGAGACCTTGATGTTGATGATGTTCGCGTTTTCGGCGACCTCGGCGGTCACGCGCTTGGCCAGTGAGGCCCGCGTTTCACCGCGCACCGCGCCGGCGGCTTCGCTCAGCACCGCGGCGGTGGTGGCGAGAGTGGCCGTGGTCGCGAGGTTGCGCTGAACCGTCTGCGTTTCGTTCGAGCTGACGAGCCCCGATGCGTTGTCCACGACGATGCTGGCGGTTGCTTCGTACGTCTTGGGCAGCGTCACCGAGAAGGCCAGAACCCCGGCCGTGATCACGACCACCATCGTTACGATCAGCCAGCGGCTCCGTCGCAGTGCCTCCAGGTAGCGCCCGACCTCGATCGGGTCCTCACCCAGCGATCCGCCGCCACCTTGCCGCCGGCCATTAGCATCAGTGCTCATTTGGTCCCGTGGGTTAGGCGTGAACGAGTGGGAGGGCATGATTATAGACCTGCTTGATTGATCGGCCGCCGGTTCTGGCACGAAAGCCGCGGGCGCGATCTTGCGTCCGCCTGCGAGCTCGGGCGCGGGCCATGTCGCCCGCCGGCCGGCGTGAAGCTACACCACCGTCGCTGTCGGAGCCCGTCAGCGCGTGCGCGCGGTTGGGGCTCGCGGCTGGACGATCGTTCGAGCGCCGAACGGATGGCGCGAGCGCCCGCCGTTTGGCCGTGCCAGCCCGAGCGCGACCCAGACCCCCTCAGATCGTTGCGGCGCGCGGCGGGCCGCGCCCGCCCAGATCAACGCGGCGACTACCCACAGATGCCGCCAGTGCAGCGTGTCGACCACCGTGCTGTTGAAGATCAGCCCGCACCACGCGCCCAGCAGGGCGGCCGAGCCGATCCCGTGCGTATCCCTGCCCAGCACCACGTTGCGCAGCGCGAGCACGAGCGTGGCCACCAGCAGCGCCACCCACAGCAGCAGCCCGAGGAAGCCCTGCTCGGCGAACACGCGCACGAAGGTCGAGTGGCTGGCGATGTGGGAGTAGTGCAGGAACTGCCCGGGCCCGACGCCGACGGGGTGCGTCCAGCCTAGGTTCCAGCCATAGGTCTGCGCTGCGAACCGCTGGGTGTCGTAGGACTGCAGGTGAGCGCGCTCTTCCAGGAAGTGAATCGACCCGCTGGCGCTCAGGATGACCACGGTCAAGCCGCCCACGAGCAGCAGCGCGGTCAGCGCCCGCAGCGCGCGGCGCGCGCCGGCCCGGCGCATGCTCGAAGCGGTCAGCATCACCACCAGGGCGATCACGAAGTCGGCCCAGGCGGCGCGGGAGTAAGAGAACAGGACGCCGAGCGTGAGCGCGAGCAGGCACAGCCAGATGCTGGCGGCGCGCAGCCGCAGCAGCCGCGGCGCCTTCGGCGCGATGTGCTGCTCGAGCAGGATCAACGCGATCGGGATCAGAAACGGGCCGAACACGTTGGGGTCCTTGAACAGGCCGCTGGCGCGTTCGCCGTTGTCCGCGCTGCCGTTGATGAACTGGCGGCCGGGGATCGGGACGTGCAGCGCCAACGAGGCGAGCACGGCCGAGGCAACTGCGATCACGAGCCAGGTCACGACCACCAGGCGCGCGCGCGAGGAGGAATTGACGAAGGCGGTCAGCCACAGGGCGAAGACCGCGAGATAGACCGTGATGAACAGGAAGCGCAGCGCGACGGAAACCGATACGACGTCGATCATCGAGGCCAGGTTGACGACCAGCAGCACCGCGACCATCCAGCGCAGCAGCACGGGAACGCGGCCCAGGCGGAAGCGCCCGGTCACGGCGGCCACGCACATGATCACCGCGAAGGCGATGTCGGGCGGAGCGGGCTCGAAGCGCACCACCCCCATCAGCAGCAGTGCGATCGCGATCGCCGTGTCGTAGTGCCTGACCGCAAGCAGCAGGAATCCGGTTAGGGCAAGCCCGCCGGCCAGCGCGAGCGCCAACGGCAGGCTGGTGGTGTCGAGCGCGTTCACCAGCCCGACCGCGACCAGGCCCAGCACCACGGCGCCGACGCTCGCGCGTGAGAGCCGAAGCAGCGCGCCGGGCCGGGGAACGGGCTGCCTTGCGACCAGCTCAGTCATGTCCCGGTAATGATCGACGCTCGCGCGATCGGAGTAAAGGGCGGACCGCTGCCCGCGGCGGCACGATCTCGGCGTAGGCGCTGCTCAGTCGCTCGATCATCCGCTCGCGCGGAAAGCAGCCGGAGCGCAGCAGGGCGCCGCGGGCCAGCTGCGCCGCGCGCTCGCGGTCGCTCAGCAGCTGGTGAAGCGCCCCGGCCAGCGCCCGCTCGTCGCGCGGTGGCGCCAGCAGGCCACTCTCGCCGTGCACGATCGCCTCGCCGATGCCGCCCACGTCGCTGGCGACGATCGCCAGACCCAGCGCCATGGCTTCGAGGATGACATACGGGAACGCCTCGGCCCAGGAGGGATGCACGAACACGTCCATGCCTCGCAGCGCGCGCAGCGGATCGTCCCGCGGCCCGACGAAATGCACGGCGCCGGCGACGCCGAGCGCGTGCGCCTGCTCGCGCAGCTGCTCGAGGTCTGGCCCCTCGCCCACGATCGCCAGCTGGACATTCGCATGGCGCTCGAGCACTAGCGGCGCGGCGGCGAGCAGCGTGGGAAGCCCCTTGCCGGGCCGCAGCTGCGTCAGCGTCCCGATCACCGGCCCTCGCCGCCCCAGCTCGGCCAGCCGTGGGTCGACTCCGCCGGGCGTGGGCGGCGCGATGCCGTTGTGAATCACGCGCACCCGGCTGGGCGGGCCGATCGTCCGCGCGAGCCGTGCCTCGGCCTCGCACACGCACACCACGCGCGCCGCCAGCGGCGAAAGCGCGCGCTCGATGCCCCTGTACAGCCGCCGCTCGGCGGCATGCGAGAAGAAGCCCGCGAAGGCATAGCCGTGCGGCGTGTAGACCACTGGCGTCCGCGGCGAGGCGATCCGCGCGAGGCGCGCAATCGCGCCCGCCTTGGAGCTGTGGGCGTGGATCAGCTCGGGCCGCACGTCGCGCACGATGCGCCCGAAGCGCGTGATCGCGGCCGCATCAGCGCGCGGCGCAACCGCACGGCGCAGGTCCAGCTGCACGTGGCGGATGCTCGCACGCAGCCCGCCAGGCATGGCCGGCGAGCACACGATCAGCTCGTGGCCCGCGCCCGTGAGCCCGTCGATCAGGTCCGCGATGTGGCGCCCGACGCCACCGTCGGTCGGCTGATGGCAAAGCAGCACGCGCATCGCACGAGCCCACCCTACACGCCCGCGCGTCAGGGTCAGCGCGCCCGCAGCGCGAGCAGCCGGTAGCCCGACCACGACGGACGGTAGCCGGCGCTGCCCGTGTAGGTGGCGGAGACGCGGTAGCGTGCGCCCGCGCGTAGCCGCAACAGGCTGAAGAAGCGCCCCGCGGGGTTCACGCTCAGCGCTATGCGCCGCGCCGCGATCCAGCGGCCGTGGCGCCGCACCTCGACCTTGATCACGACGCTGCCCCTGGTTGCCCTGCGGACGACGCCCGAGATCCTTGCCAGCGGCCCCCCTCCGTGCCTCGCTCGTGCGAGCCGCCGGGCCGCGCGTCCCTTCGCGTGGCGCCCGTGCTGGCGCCCGCGGGCGTGCGAGCTCGGGCCGCGCGAGCGCTTCCTGCCGCGCAAGCCTGCCGGCGCCCTGCGCGCTTTCGAGCCATGACGCGCGCCCACCAACCTGGTTTCGAGCGTCGTCCGTGTGGCCGCGGCCGCAGCTTCGGCCGCGCTCGACGGCGAGCCCTGCACGGTGCCGCTCAGCACCGCCCCGGAGGCCGGGGGGAGCGTGAGCGAGCTGACCCAGCTCCCACTCGCGTCTCGCATCGCGTTCGGGAGCGTGATCGTCTGGGTGGCCGAACCCGGCGGATTGACGAGCACCATCCCGCCGGTGAAGTCGCGCCGCAGCAGGTTGCTCCACGGGTGCCTCGCGTTGGTTGCTTCCCCGAGGTTCACGTTGAAGCCCTGCCACCAGCTGGTGGGCGTCTGTTCCTTTGCGCTGACGGCGTCGTTGCCCGTGGAGATCTCAAAGTAGCTGGCGAGGTTGTACTCCATGCCACGAGGATCCGAGGCCGATCCATCCATCACCACGCCGCGGCCGAGGCTGTGAACCTGGTCCACGAAGGCGAGCAGCGCATTCAGCGACCACCGTCCGCTCCCGCCTGTGAGGCCCGAGTCGTTCACGCCGCGCTCGAGCAGGATGTAGTTGGCCGATTCGATCTCACGGCGGATGCTCGGGTCGCTGGGGCCGGCGTCGCCGTTGGCAAACCAGAGCGCGTTGTGCACTATCTCCGCGGCCGGCAACGCGGCTCGGATTTCGGCCATGAATTGAGCCATGTACGCGCTCCACGCCGCCGGCGTGATCACGGCACCGCCGGCGCCGACGGGGGCGACATCCGTTTCGCTGGCGTCTCCCACTCGCTCTTCCATGTTGACGTCGTCCACGAACAGGCCGCGGTAGCCGTGCGCGAGGTGCCCCCGCGCCTGTTCGATCCAGTAGTGGCGGAAGGCGGGGTTCGAGATGTCGCCCGCGTACTGCGGGCAGGTTCCGTTCCCGCAGCCATAGGGGATGAACAGCTTGTTGCCCGCCGTGTCCCTGAGGATCCATTCGGGATGCTGCGAGGCGAGCGAGCTTTCGGTGTAGATCGCGTAGGCGTCGTCGTACATCCAGCCCTGCTGGTACCAGGCGGTCTTGTCGTCGAAGAACGGCGACCACACGATCATGCGCCACATGTGTGCGCGCAACCAGGCCTGGGTTTCGAGCGATGCGCTGCTCGTGAAGGAGTCGAAGGACGAGTCGGCCGAGCGCACGAAGTGCACGCTGCCAGCCACGTCGGCCGATGCGCGACCGCCGAGGCCGCAGGCAAGTGCCGTGACGGTCAGCAAGGCGATGCTGGTCGCTTGACGGAGACCTCGACGCATGCGCTCTCCCTTCGGTAGCTGGGCGATCTCGCAGGAGACCCCTGGCTTTGCGCCCCCGGCTCACACCGGGTATGCCTTTGTCGTGGGCGAGCCCGCTCGCCCGCTCCGCGATCACCTCCAACCTCGGACGCAGCGGCTCCAATGGCGAGCCCACGCGAGCGGCAGATGGACGCATGTTCGAGGCGGGCACGGCGCAGAGCACCGCGCCGGCCGGCATCGGGCGAGATCAGTGCGCGGGTCGTGCCCGCTGCTGAACGCGTCCGCGCAGCTGTTTGCTTGCCCGTCTCAGGACACGCATCGGCGGGCTCTTCAGCAACGGCTCATAGCGATCGGTCAGCTTCAGCAGCACGATCGGCAGCGGGTCCGCGGCGCCGATCATCGCCCGCGTGATCTCATACGGCGCCCAGCTGCCCGAGCCGGTCGTCACGGCCGCGATCAAGCCGCTGTCGCGCGCCGCCGCGATCGCCTCCGGGCCGTACCGCCCGAACGGGTACGCGAAGGTCTGCACCGGGGCCCCGCCGATCTGTTCGAGCGCTGCCCGGCTTTCGCTGATCTCCCGCAGGCAAGCGTCGTAGTCCAGCGTCGAGAGATCCGGATGGGTCATCGTGTGCGCGCCCAGCTCCCATCCCTCGGCAACGAGCTCGCGCAGCTGGCTGCGGGTCATCATCGCGCCGTCGCCGCCCGGACCGATCCACGGGCTCGTCCGATCGATGAAACCGATCGTCACGTACACGGTGGCCTTGATCGCGTACTCGCGCAGGATCGGCAGCGCCACCTCGTGGTTGTTGCGCATGCCGTCGTCGAAGGTCAGTGCCGCCAGGCCGGGCGGAGGCATGCCGCCGGCGCCGAGCCGTGCCAGCTCGGCCAGCGTGACGAAGCTGAAGCCGGCGGCCAGCAGCATCTCGACCTGCGCGCGAAAGCGATCGGGGGCCACGAGCAGCATGCTGAGGTCATCGCGCCTGCGCGACGGCGCCACGCCGTGATAGCCGAGCACGATCGGGCGGCGCCGGCGGATCTTCGTGAGCGTGTGGACGGCGGGCGTCATGTTGACGGTGATGCGGCGCCGCGCGGCGCCGGCGCTCGCCGGGCAA
>Ga0066709_100001801_pt1 | contig 14772 bp, 17 predicted proteins | sample GraSoiAngelo_158_FD_79665 | JGI IMG/M metagenome (GOLD analysis project Ga0066709, IMG submission 79665) | Grasslands soil microbial communities from the Angelo Coastal Reserve, California, USA - 14_1009_16_30cm | ecosystem: Environmental > Terrestrial > Soil > Grasslands | place: USA...
ACTGGCGGCAGGCGTGTGGTCGACGCTCGACGAGGTCGCGCACCACTGGAAGCTCGACGCCGAGTTCACGCCGGCCGTGCCCGCGTCAGTGGCCGACGCCCGTCACGCGGGCTGGCGGCGCGCGGTCGAACGCTCGCGGGGCTGGGTGGCGTAGGACGCCAGCTCGATCTGGCGCCACCGGTGGTCCGCGATGCGCGCCAGCGCCGCCAGCTGACCGCGCTCACGCGTGCGCAGGGGGCGCCCCTTGCGCCCGAGCACCAGGGCGCGCTCGGCCGCCGGCAGCGGTGCCCAGGCCACGTCGTCGGGGCCCTGTTCCCCGCTCTGCGGGCCGCTCGGGCCCTGTTCTCCGGTCTCGTCCTGGCCCGGGCCGTCGTCGACGGGGAGCATGCCCACCGAGTAGCGGCTGCCGGCGACGAACGCGCGCAGCCACGCCCCCGCGGGAGGCGCGCCGATCGCCACCGACGGCTCGGCGGCATCGAACCCCGTGAGCACACACCACTGCGCCTCGAAGTCGCGCGCAGCGTGGGCCACGAGGCTCTCGCACACCTCGTCGACCGACGTCGCCCTCACGAGCACCTCGGCCGTCTCCAGCGCGTCGAGACGAGCGTCGAGGACGTGCTCCGTGGAGGGCCGCACGTCTTCCACGTCGACCCCGTCGACCTCCCCGATCTCCGCGACGAGCGTCGAGACGAGGTGGGCGTCGGGTAGCTCGACGACGAGCTCGTCGATGACCCGCCCCGCGCCCCGCTCGAGGATGTCGATGCCCACGACGTCGCCGCGCACCGCGCCGATGCGACTCGCCACCGCCCCCAGCGCGCCCGGCCGGTCGGGCAACCACAGGCGAACGACGAAGGTCTCCATGCGCTGGAGGGTACCGACCGTATGTGAACGCGAGATTTCGTGCCCGCGACGTTGTTGTGAGTTCCGGCCTAGCCCGCGGCCACGAGCGGACGGTCGTCGATTACGGGGAGCGATGCGATCTGTGCGGTCTCGGGGCCGTCGTCCGCCTTGCGCTTCGCGTAGCGGTCCACGTAGTCCTGGCCGGACAGGGCCCGGAGGTCGAACATGACCTCGTCGGTGATCTGGCGCAGGGCCTTGGGGTCGTCGGCCCGCCCCGCGAGGCGGTCGAACCGCAAGGGCTTGCCGATCCTCACCGTGATCGGCATGAACAGGCGTGGCATCACCTGGCCGATGGGCTGCGCCTCGCGGGTGCCGATCATCGCCACCGGCAGGACGGGCACGCCACAGTTGAGCGCGAGGCGGGCCACGCCTGTATGGCCCTTGTACAGGCGTCCGTCGGGCGATCGTGTGCCCTCGGGATAGATCCCGAAGAGCCCGCCGGACTGAAGCACCTCGTTGGCCGCCGCCAGCGCGCCGGATGATGCCGAGCCGCCCTCGCGTCGGATCGGGATCTGGCCCATGGCGCGGAAGAACCACGCGGTCTTGGGATCGTCGAAGTACTCGGCCTTGGCCACGAACGTGACCCGGCGTCGGAGCACCATGGGGAGGAAGATCGAGTCGGAGAAGGAGACGTGGTTGCTGGCGAGGATGGCCGCAGAGTCGGCGGGGATGTGCTCGAGCCCCTCGACGCGCACGCGGAAGAAGAAGCGGAGCAAGGGGGAGACGACCGCTTTGAACAGCCAGTAGGCCACGGCCCGGAGCCTAACCCGCGGCACCCGACCGCCGGCCCGCGCATTCGCACGCGATGGCCGTCTGCTCCCCCGAGGCGTCACCTTGACCGGCTGGTCAAGTGCTCCCTACCGTCGGGCAGGTGAACCGCCGCCTGACGGCCCGTGGTCGTGACCGCCGTCGCCAGCTCATGGAGTTCGCGACCACGCGGTTCGCCGAGAACGGCTACCACCCCACGTCGGTCGCCGAGATCGTGCAGGGGCTCGGAGTCGGCAAGGGCGTCTTCTACTGGTACTTCAGCTCGAAGGAGGAGCTCTTCCTCGAGATCCTGCGCGACGCCCAGCGACAGCTGCGTCGCCGTCAGCAGCTCGCCATCGGCGAGGAGCCCGATCCGGTGAAGCGCATCGAGCTCGGCATCCGCGCCTCGATGGCGTGGTTCGCGGAGCATCGATCGCTGTTCAACCTCTTCCAGTTCGCGGCCACCGAGGAACGGTTCGCGCCGGCGCTGCGGCGCGGTCAGGACGTGGCCGTCAACGACGTCGTGCGCCATGTGAAGGAAGGGATCGTCGAGGGTCGCATCCGCGACGCGGACCCGTACGTGCTCAGCCACGCCACCCTCGGCGTCGCCGTGCACCTCGCCCGCACGTTCATCCACGAGCGCAACGTGGCCGGTGACGAGGTGGCCGACGCCGCGGTGGCCTTCTGCCTCGAGGGACTGCTCGGGCGCTGACGCGCGCCCGCGACCCTTCACACGTCGACGCCGCGCAGGCCTTCGGGCGGTCGGGCGCCACCGCGCGGTCCGGGCACGCCGTGGAACTCGAAGGCGATCGGTGGCCGGCCGGCTTGGCAGACGTAGGCCTCGCCCGAGGCCTCGCCCGTCATGCACGCCACGACCGCGGCGGCGATGTCGGGGGCGGGATGAGCGGGAAGCCGACCGCTTCCAACCGGTCGCGGGCACCGCTGATGAGCGGTGTGTCGGTGAGGCCCGGGCAGACGCAGTTCACGGTGATGCGCTGCTCGGCCAGCGTGGGGGCGACGCTGCGCACCAGGCCGACGACGCCGTGCTTCGTCAGCGCATAGACAGGATCGAACGCGATGGGGATGAGCCCGGCGAGCGACGCGGTCACCACCACCGCCCCCCCGCCGCGCGCGGCGATGGCGGGCACGACGGCGCGCAGGCCGAACACGACGCCGTCGACGTTGGCGCGCATGATGCGGCGGTAGTCGTCGTCGGACAGCGCCGCGATGTCGGGCTGACCGATCGAGGTGCCCGCGTTGAGGTGGGCGAGGTCGAGGCCGCCGAGCGCGGAGCACACGTCGTCGACGACGCTCCGCCAGTCTGCGGGCTCCGCGACGTCGGCGCGGACGAAGCGCGCGCCGAGCTCTCCGGCGAGCGCGGCGCCGCGCTCGTCGTTTGTGTCCACGATCGCGACGGTCGCGCCTTCCGCAACCAACCGGCGGACGGTCGCCTCACCGATGCCCGACGCGCCTCCGGTGACGAGCGCGACCTTGCCTGCGAGCGTTGTCACGCGGCGCGCGCTACAGCTTCGTGAGCGCGCGGCGCAACGTGCGCACGGCCTGTCCGATGCGGTGTTCGTTCTCGATCAGGGCGAAGCGCACGTAACCCTCGCCGCCCGGCCCGAAGCCGATTCCCGGTGACGTCGCCACCAGCGCTTCTTTCACGAGGAACGATGCGAACTCGATCGAGCCCATCTCCCGGTAGGGCTCGGGGATCGGCGCCCACACGAACATCGTGCCCTTGGGCTTCTCGATCTCCCAGCCGATGCGGTTGAGGCCGTCGCACAACGCGTCGCGGCGCCCCCAGTAGATCTCGTTCACGTGCTTGGGATAGTCGGAGGCCTCGTTCATGGCGACGATGGCTGCGATCTGGATCGGTTGGAACGTGCCGTAGTCGAGATAGCTCTTCAGCTTGGTGAGCGCGGCGACGATGGCCGCGTTGCCGACGCAGAAGCCGACGCGCCAGCCAGCCATCGAGAACGACTTCGTGAGCGTGTAGAGCTCGACCGCCACGTCCTTCGCCCCGGGCACCTGCAGGATCGACGGCGGCTGGTAGCCGTCGAACGCCGTGTCGGAGTAGGCGAAGTCGTGCACGAGGACGACATCATGGCCGCGGGCGAAGTCGACGAGTCGCTGCATGTACTCGAGGTCGACGCACGCCGTGGTGGGGTTGTGCGGGAACGACAACAGGATGACGCGCGGGCGGGGCCAGGTGTTCTCCCACGTCTCGAGCGCGTTCTCGAGGAAGTTCTCCCCCGGCCCGAGGCGCACCCGTTGCACCTCGGCACCCGCGAACAGAGGGGCGTAGATGTGGATGGGATAGGACGGGGACGGCACGATCGCCGCGTCACCCGGGGCCAACAGCACCCACATGAGGTGCGAGAGTCCCTCCTTGGCCCCGATGGTCGTGACCACCTCGGTGTCGGGGTCGACCTCGACGTTGAAGCGCCGGCTGTAGAGGTCGGTGACGGCCTGACGGAGCTTGGGGATGCCGCGGCTGGCCGAGTAGCGGTGGTTGCGCGAGTTGCGCGCCGCCTCGGCCAGCTTCTCGACCGCGATGTCGGGCGACGGGATGTCGGGGTTGCCGAAGCCCAGGTCGATGACGTCGTCGCCGGCCCGGCGGGCGGCCACCTTCAACCCGTCGATGATGGTGAAGACGTACGGCGGCAACGCGTTGATCCGGCGGAACTCGAACGGATGCGATCTGCGATCCTCCGCTTCGCTGCGGTTCTCGCTCACCGGTCCACCGTCCTCGTTCCTCGGACGCTGTACCGCTCGGCCACATGGGAGCTGCGATCCTCCGCTTCGCTGCGGTTCTCGCTCACCGGTCCACCGTCCTCGTTCCTCGGACGCTGTACCGCTCGGCCACATGGGAGCTGCGATCCTCCGCTTCGCTGCGGTTCTCGCTCATGGCGAAAGGCTAGTGCGAGCCGTCGCGCGCCTCGGCCACCATTTGCACGGCGTCGGAGCCGGGACCCGTGTCGAGCGGGGAGCAGATCGCCCATGTGGCGCCTACCGCAGCGAGCGCGTCGAAGTGGCGCCGTAGGTCGTCGACGGTGCCGTGCACCAAACCGGCGCGGGGGCCGTGCCGCTCGAGCTTGGCCGCGGCCGCGGCGGTGGTGCGCCCGATCAGCACCTGCCCGCCCCAGGTGACCTCCACCCGCCGGCCGGCCGCGCGCGCCCGCTCGAGCACGTCGATCGCGTCCGCCGCGAAATCCTGCGCGCCCGTCGACCACCCGTTCCAGCCGTCGGCCTCGCGCGCGGCCGTCGACCGCAACCGCGCCGAGTTGCCGCCCACCCAGGTTCGAGCCCCGACGGCACGGAGGCGCCGGCAACAGTCCTCCAGGTCGGCCACCCGGTCGGCCACCGAAGGGAAGGGCACCCCCGCCCGCTCGTTCTCGGAGCGGCTCAGCGAATCGCCGGTGCCGAGGCCGACGATCAGGCGATCAGTGAGCATGCGGTGCAACGTCTCCATCTCGTGGGTGAGCACCGCGTTGGCGAGCAGCGAGACCCGCGCGACGAGCGGACCGAGCACGACCCGGGTGGTCTCGACCGCGAGCGCGCCGAGCAGGACGCGCGACTGCAGCGCGGGATCGTCGGGTCGGGCGATGGGCCAGAGATGGTCGAAGACGAACACGCCGTCGAGGCCCAGCTCCTCCGCTCGGCGCGCGGTCGCCAACGCCTGTTCCGCGTCGTCGCGGAACTGCGGAAGCGTCAGTCCGACGCGCAAGCCAGCGCCGCCGCGCCCATGGCACCCGCGCGCTCACCCAGCTCGGCGGGCACGATGCTGATGACGGGCCGGCGATCCGCGGCCTCGACCAGGTCGGCGAACGCCACGCGGGTGGGCTCGAACAGGACGTCGCCCGCCTCCACCAGCCCGCCGCCGATCACGAACATCTCGGGGTCGAAGACGTTGGCGAGGTTTGCCAGTCCGAGCGCGAGCCACCAGGCGAACCGGCCGAAGACGGCTCGCGCGCCTGCATCACCCTCGATGGCCGCACGGGTGACGTGCTCGCCGCGCACCGCCTCGGGATCGTCGCCCGCGAGCTCGAGGACGCGCGGCACCTGGCCCGCGTGGGCGGCCTCGCGCGCCAGGCGGCCCAGCCCGCTCCCCGACGCGTAACGCTCCCAACACCCACGCTGTCCGCACGGGCACGGCGGTCCGTGGGGCTCGACGACCGTATGGCCGATCTCGCCCGCGAAGCCGTTCGCGCCGCGGTAGAGCCGTCCGTCGGTGATGATGCCGCCCCCGATGCCTGTCCCGAGCGTCGCCACCACGACGTGTTGCTTGCCCCGCGCCGCGCCGAGCTGGTGCTCGCCCCACGCCGCGCACGTCGCGTCGTTGTCGGCGCGCACGGGCAGTCCCAGGCGCGACGCCAGGCCCGCACGCAACGGCAACTGGTCGATGCCGGGCAGGTTCGGTGCCGCTCGCAACACACCGTCGCGGTCGACCAGACCCGGCGCGCCCACGCCCACCGCGGCCACCTCGCCTGCGGCCGCGGTCGCGTCGCGCAGCTCCTCCGCCACCGCGCCCAGCCCGTCGATGAGCGCGTCCTCTCCGCGCGGCGTCGGCTGCCTGCACTCCGCCACGACCTCGCCGTGTTCCGACAGGGCCACGCCGAGCACCTTGGTGCCGCCGAGGTCGAGGCCCAGCGTGAGCGTTTGCGTCACGTCGCTCGGAGCACCGTCGGCTCAGAAGCGGAGCAGCGCACCGATGCGACCGAGCACGTCGAGGTCCGCGTTCTGGCTGCACGTTTCGACTCGACAGGATTGGGCCAACGCCTCCTCGACCGCCTCCTCCACGACGTCGTCGACCCTCTCCATCGCATGGTTACAGACGGGGCACGCCCGGCCCTTCATGCCGACGTAGCCACACGACCGGCAGCGCCAGCCGGGTGCCTGGAAGTCGTCGGAGACGAGCAGCATCTCGACGCGACGCTCCACGAGCGCACGCAGCACCCCGTCGAGCCCGGCGACGCCGCCGTTGCCCGCACCGACGGCGTCGCGCAGCCGCTCGACGGCGGCCGCCTCCTTCTTCCGCTCGACCTGCGCCTCGACCTCCATCGCAGCAAGGCGGATGTCGTCGTCGCGCGCGTTCACCGGAACGGAGATGCGCGCCGCGATGCGCTCGCGAAGGTAGGAGTGGAGCTCACGCTCGAGCTCGCGGGCGATGTCGTCGGGCGCGCCGATGATGAGGTGGTCGAAGCCGGCGTCCTGGTGGACATCGAACGCGACCTGCGCGGCGCGGCGCAGATGCTGCTGGGCACGAGCCGCGGAGTGGTCACGCACGTGATCCTTCTTCCAGTCGCCCCGGTCGTCGTCGTGGCGTGGAAGCTGGTCGAAGCGTTCGCTCTTGTCGACGAGCTCACCGAGCTCGAACACGAAGAGCCGCGCGCGCTGTCGATCGGCCAGCAGGACCGCGAAACGCTCGTACTCGTCGATCACCCGCTCGAGCTCACGCACGTGCGGGGTGTCGTTCACCGCCAGATGGTTGTGCACCGGGACCGGCAGCTCGATGACGCGCCAGAAGCCGTGCGCGCTGCAGGAGAACATGGCCAGGCCTCGGGTGCGCGAGCGGTCGAGCCCACCCTTCACGAACTGCTCGATGCGGCCGAGGTCGGCGTCGACCGACTTCCCGCCGGGCCCGCGGTCGCGCTTCTGGCGGATCATCACCTCGAGCTGGAGCTCGTAGTCCTGTGGGCGAACGTAGCGGCGCCCGTCGACATCGAGGTAACACGATGTGACGGGCGCGCCATCGCCCTTGAACCCGGCCAGGTGGCGAACGACATCCTCGGTGATCGGGGTCACGTCACCTCCGTGAGCTTTGGAGTGACGTCGATCGTACCGTCAGGTCGCAGAGAGCGATTGCGGCGACAGGAAACGGCGCACCGACGCCCCCTTCGGCCCGAACAGGCGAGCCCAGGCCTCGATCTCGGGGTCGTCGCTGAGGTAGATGAGCTGGAACGCAGCCGTGAACCGCTCGAGCACGCCGATCGCCTTCTCGGTGGTCTCGACGGGCAGACCCGCGAACGCGTCTTCGATCACCAACGGCAGACTGCCCGCCTGACCCACGGAGCGCTGCCCCACGAGCCGGGCGAGCACGTAGACCTCGAGCTCGTCGACCTCGACCTCGCTCAGGTCGACCTCCGGCGCCCTCGGCATCGGCGGAGTAGCAAGCGCCGGCGCCGCTGCAGCCCGGCGCTCGACCTCGCTGTGCTCGAGCTCCTCGACGCGCATGGCCGCCTGCTGGTGCGCCGCGGTGGCACCCGTCAGCTCTTCGCTCAGCGAGACGACGCGCAGCTCCGCCGAGCGAGCGTTCTCCAGTCGGCTGGAGGCCTGGTTGCGGGCGCGCCGGGCCACCTCCTCGCGCTCGGTCGCCGCTTCGAACGCGGCGCGGGCCTCGTCGAGCTGCGCCTCCAGGCGCGTGAAGACCTGCACGGTCACGCTGGACTCGGCGGGCGTCACTGCCGCCTGCTCGTCGGGCGCGTCGGGCGCGTCGGGGTCTTCGGAGCGCGCGGCGTCCGCGGCCAACTCGTCGAGGTCGGACTGCAGGCCACCGAGCTCGGCCTGCAGCGCGGCCCGGCGGGCGTGGTCCTCGTCCGCGTACGCAAGCCACGCGGACGCCGAGGCGGCGGGATCGGCACCGGTCTCCGGCGACGCACCGACGGCATCGAGCGCGGCGAGCAGCTCGCGACACGCGGGCTCGGCGTCGACCGGGCGGCGCAGAGCCCGGAGCGCGCCCTCGACATCGACGCCGGGATCGTCGCCGAGGAGGTCGAACGCAGCCGCCCGCACGCGGTTGGTCTCCGCCGCCAGCTCCTGGGCCCGCTCATCGTCGGCCGCGGGCGCGTGCAGCTCCTCCCACACCGCCTCGGCGTCGGCGAGGGCGGCGTCGGCCCGGTCGGCGCGCTCCTGTCTGACCGGCGTGGACAGACCGGGGGCGGTGCGCAGCAGGTATGCGTGGTAGCTGGACAGTCCCAGCCGCTCGAGCAGCCCCTGCTCCGCGGCGCGGACGGCTTCGAGCCGGCGGCGGGCCAGCGGCCTCGGCCTGCGGCTGTTCTCCACCTTCTCCCCCGCCTCGACCACGGCTGCGTGGGCCGCCTCGATGTCGCGGGCGTCCTCGGGCGTGAGATCGTCGAGCCGGGCCATCTCGTGGGCGAGCGTGTGCTCGATGCGCGCCGCCTCGAGGGTTTCGAGCGCGGCCTCCACGAGCGACGTCGGCGCGACACGGGGCGGCGGCACCTGCGCGCGCCTCTCCTGCAGTGCCGTCCATGCGTCGGCCAGGGCCAGCGCCTCGTCGACCGGACGAGGGGGCAGCGCCTCGACTCGACGCAGCTCGGTGAGGGCCTCGGCCACCGGGGTCGGATCCGTTGGTGTGGTACCCAGTGCGGTGAGCAGCTCCTGGCGGCGGCCCTCGAGCGCCGATCGGCGATCCGCGTGGGCGCGGGTGTCGGCCCGGCGCTCGGCCGCCTCGGCCCGGGCCGCGTCGAGCGCAGCCTGTGTGCTGCGCACCCGCTCGGCCGCGTCGCCGCGCTTCCGGCGGGCGGTTTCGAGTGCGCCCTCCGCGGCGATCATGGCCGGCCGCGCGTCGGGGTCGAGCGCGATCCGGCCCGCCGCCAGCGCGAGCTCCGCGCCGGCGCGGGCCTCGCGCGCCTGGAGCAGCGCCAGACGGGCGTCGATGAGCTCCGCGCTCTCCTCGGGCTCCTCCGGCGGCGGCGGTGGGGGCGGCGGGGGCGGTGCCGGGTCGTCGTCCGCCTCGAGCACGCGGGCGCCCGGAAGGTCACTTGCCCGCAGGACGACGTTGATCTCGGGAGGGATCCCCAGCGCGGCGACCAGCTCCGCCGTCAGCCGGTGCTCCTGACCATCGACTCGGACGATCCCGTCGAGGCCGTCGAGGCGCCCGCAGAGGGCGCCGTTGACGAGGGCGGCCAGACGATGGCTCCGTTCGTGTCCCAACCCGACGACGACGGTGAGGCGTGGGTGCAGGTCGAGGACGAAGGGCCACTCGCCGCCGGCCCTGAGCTCGGCCAGGTACACGCCGGTAGAGAATACGCGGCCGACGCGCCCTGAAGCCTCTCGCGGGCCGACCGGTTCAGGACACGCGAATGTGCTCGACGCCCGGGCTCTGCTCGTGGCCTCCGGAGCCGGCCGGGCTCTGCTCGTGGCCTCCGGAGCCGGCCGGGCTCTGCTCGTGGCCTCCCGGGCTGGGTGGAACGATCCGTCCCGCGATGTTGGCGAGGGTGGCCGCCATGGCCGTCGCCTCGCCGGGCTCCTTCACCAGGTCCTCGGCCACGTCGAGGAACGCCCGTGCGGCGGCGATCATCTCGAGCGCGGCCGCCTGCAGGTGCGCGACCACGTCGTGAGCCCGGCTCGTGGCCTCCGGGGCCGGTCGGGCGCGCTGCTCGTTCACGAACGTTCCTCCTCGGTCGAGGTCTGGATGGGGGTGCGGCTGACGATCTTGGTGAAGGTGACCTCGAGCCGGCCGTCCACCATACGGGCACCGGCGACCTGTCGTCGCTTGAGCGAGTCGGGCAACACCAGCGCCCGTCGGTGCGGCCCCACTCGGACGAACAGCTCTCCGTCATGGCGGCCCAGCTCCACGTCGTCGCGCTCGGTGAACGGCAGCTGGACCGACAGCACCGAGCTGGTGCCCCGGCGCTCCACCTTCACCGGCTCGCCGTCGTGCAACACCGACGAGGCGTCGACATCGCCGTAGAGGGTGTCGGCGAAGGCGCGCAGGCGGTCCACCCCCACCAGCTCGTGCTCGGCCAGCTCGGCGCGTAACACCGGGAGTGGGGCGAAGCCGGCCTCGATCGTCGACATGTGCTCGGCGTGCGCTTCCTTCCACGCCTTGAACCACGGATCGGTGACGGCGTCGGGAATGAGGCGGTTGGCGATGACCGCGTCGACGTGGTAGCCGAACAGCGAGAGGTACGTATAGGTGCGGCGGGCCTCGGCGATCACCATGCGCTCGGGGTTCACCACCAGTCGCACGCTCGAGCGCTCACCATCAGTCAGCAGCTCGCGCACACCATCGAGGCGCGCGTAGAAACGACGGGCGGCATCGAACACCGCATCGCCTGCGACGGGCACGGTCGTGACCCGCGACAGCAGCGGGCGCGCGATCCCGGTGAGGCGGCGACCGATCGGGAACAGGCGCTCCATGTACCACGAGAGGATGTCGGGAAGTGAGAGGAAGCGGAGGGTCTCGGCCGTCGGCGCGCAGTCGACGACGACGACGTCCCACTCCCCCGATGACGCGTATGCCTTGATGTCGGTGAGGCTGAAGATCTCGTCGAGACCGGGGACGACGGAGAGCTCCTCCGCCTCGATCGCGTCGACGCCGGCCCAGCCGAGCAGCTCGATCATGTAGGCCTGGATGTCGGCCCACGCGTCCTCCATGCGCTCCTGCGCGTCGAGCTGCTGGCCCCAGAGGGTGTCGGTGATCGGTGTGCCGACCGCGCTCAACGGGCGGTCGAACGCATCGGCGAGCGAATGGGCCGGGTCGGTGGACAGGACGATGGTGCGGAGGCCCGCATCGGCGCAGCGCAGGGCGGTGGCAGCCGCGGCCGTCGTCTTGCCGACGCCGCCTTTCCCGGTGAAGAGAAGGATGCGAGAGGTGGTGGCGCTCATTCCGACGAAGCCACGCCCCGGGTGGCCTCGTCCGACTCGACCTTGCGCTTCAGCTCACGCAGCGCGGTCCCGATGATCTTGCCCTCGGCGCGTCGCTTGATGAAGCCGGGAAGGGGAACCACGAGCTCGATGGCCAGCTCGTAGAGCACCTCGGTATCGGGCCCGTGGGCCTCGAACACGTAGTGCCCGTCGAGCCGGCGCATGATGTCGCTCTCGACGAGACCCCACGAAATCTCACCTGGCATCCCGGAGTAGTCGTAGTCGAGGGTGTAGCGCGCGCTGCGGCCCATCGCGGCCACCCGATAACCGACGCGTGTCGCGCGACCCTCGGCGTCGCGATCGATGACGGTAGCCTCCTTCACGTCGGCCGCCCATACCGGGTACCTCTCGAAGTCGAGCACGACCTCGAGGCAGCGCTCAGGTGGCGCGTGGATCGTCATCCGCTCGGTCGCCCTGTCGGCCATCGACCGCGAGGCTACCGGGGCTCGAAGCGGCCGTGCCTCGCCGCCCAGAGGCCGCAGAGCGACAGCCCCCACATCGGCGCGAGGACGCCCGTGGCCTGCGACGTGAACGGGCGCGCCGCGGCCGCCGCTACCGCCGCCACAACCTCGACCGCGAGCGATGCCAGCAGCAGGCGCCGCACCGGGCGGGGCGTCCCGCCCCCCATCAGGAAGAAGAGCATCGCCACCGTGATGTCGTCGGTGCGACTGCGCCGCACCGCGCGCAGGAACGCCGCGCCGAACAACACGCATCCGCCGCCGAACAGCGCAGCCGACACCGCGCTCGACATACCCGAGAACGGCCGCGGCGCGACGACGCCGAGCGCCGAGGAGATCGTGAACACGGCCGTGCCCGCCCACGACACCTCGATGATGCGCGCCCCCTCGGTCACGAGGGCGCGGGGGCGCCCAACGCCGCGTGCAATCGGCTCGCCAGCACGTCGTAGGCGAACGCGGCCTCGGCGCGCGCGCGGGCCGCCGTCCCCAGCTGCGCGCGCATCGGTTGATCGTCGAGCAGCCGGCTGAGGGCGGCCGCCACGTCGTCCGGACGCCCGGGACGGCGGACGACCAGTCCGGTCTCGCCATCGATCACGGCCTCGGCCGCGCCGCCGCTGTCGCCCGCCACCTGCGGCACCCCGCAGGCGGCGGCCTCCAGGAACACGATGCCGAAGCCCTCTTGCTCGAGGCCCGCCCAGCGGGTGCGACACGCCATCGCGAACACGTCGGCGCACGCGTACAGCGCGGGCAGGTCGTGGTTGGGGACGCGCCCGAGGAAACGCACCGGGGCCTGCCGGCGGGCCGCCAACCGCTCGAGGTGGCGACGGTCGCGGCCCGCGCCGGAGATGGCCAGCTCGAGACCCGGGTACGCAACGACGAGACGCGCCGCCGCCTCGATCAGCACGTCGAAGCCCTTGCGCGGCACGAGGCGGCTGACGCCCACCACGAGCAGCCCGTCGGCCGCGAGACCGAACCGTTCGCGCTCGACGCCGCGCCGCGCCGCCTCGAGAGGTACGAAGCGCTCGACGTCGACCCCGGGCGGCACGACCGTCAGCGGCAGGTCGCACCCGGCCGCCCGTCGCGCCTCGGACGCCGGATAGCCGCCGGCCGCGATCACGTGACTCGCCCCGCGCAGCACGCGCCCCAGCAGACCCGCGACTCCCGGAAGCCGGCCGGGCACCGTGACCTCGGCGCCGTGCACCACGATGCCGTACGGCCGCTCGAGCCGGCTGCCCACCATGCCCACCGGCAGGGCCGGGTCGAGCAGGACGAGGTCGGCGTCGATCTCCGCCGCGAGCCCGTCGATCCGGCGCACGAGGTGTCGACGCGGGAGCAGCAGCCGCTCGGCCATCCGCTCGACGCGGAAGGGCTGCTGTGCGTCGAAGGCCCGTCCGCCGTCGTGCGCGGTGGTGAGGACGGCGAACGTGTCCGCGGGCAGCCGGCGCCACAGCTCCCAGAGATAGGACTGGATCCCCCCCACCTTGGGCGGGAAGTCGTTGGTGACGAGCAGGTGCGTCACCGGCCGGCCTCAGCGGCCGGGAGCGGAGAGCGCGCCCACGCGCGCACGTCGGCCAGCACCGAGGGATCGCGCTCGTGCGCGAGCCCTTCGTCGACCAGGTCGGCGCGGCCCAGGCGGTCCGCGGCCCACAGCGCGTGGGCGCGCACGAGCGGGTCGGCATCGACCACCGCCCGCCGCAGGGCCGCGGCCACGTCGGGATCGGACCCGTCGCCGACGTTGCCCAACACGACGAGCGCGTTGCGCCGGAGGTAGCGGGGCTCGCGGCGGGGGATGTACCACCGCCCGAACCGGGCGAGAAGCTCGTCGTCCGACAGTGACAGCACCTCGAGCACCGGCACCCACGGCCCGGCGCCGTCGCCCGCGGGCGGCGGTGGCTCGGCGCGGTCGCCGAGGCGGTTGGGAGGGCAGACGTCCTGGCAGTCGTCGCAGCCGTAGAGCCGGTCGCCCAGCGCGACCCGGAGCTCGACCGGGAACGGGCCCGGCGCCTGCACGAGTGCGGCGAGGCACCTGCGGGCGTCGAGCACGCCCGGCGCCACGAGCGCGCCCGTGGGACATGCGGGCAGGCAGCGTCGACATGACCCGCAGCCGTCGGCCACCCGCTCCGCGGCGGCGGGCAGTGGCGCGTCGGTGATGACCGACCCGAGCACGAACCACGAGCCGCGCCCCGGCAACAGCACATTGGTGTTCTTGCCGTACCAGCCCAGACCCGCGCGCGCCGCGGCGGCGCGGTCGACCAGCGCGTTGTCGTCGGCCAGCACACGGGCGCGCCAACCGTCGGCCTCCAGCTTCCGGGCCACGTGCCCGAGCGCGTCACGGAGGGGCGTGTAGTGGTCGGCCCAGGCGTAGCTCGCCACGCGTGCGAGGGGTCGGCCGGCACGGGGGCGGTGCGCGTGCCGCCGATAGGAGCGGGCGCCCACGACCAGGGCCCGCGCGCCCGGCAGCGCGCGCGTCGGGTCGGTGGCGCGCTCCGGGTTGCCATAGGTGAAGTGGAGTGCGCCGTGCAGCCCGGCCGCCTTCCGCTCGATCAGGGCCCGGCGGGCCGCCGAGAACGGCTCGGCCGAGGCCACACCGACCGCGTCGAGACCGGCGGCCAGCCCCAGGGTTCGCAGCTCGTCGACATAGGCGGCCGAGGTCACGGCCCCATGCTTCCACCCCTCCGGCCTCTCACCCCGTGCGACGGATGTGCCGGAGGTCGGGCACCAGCCCCGCCTGCGAGAGGAGCCGCACCGCCCGGGCCTCGCCCACGTCGATCACCACGGCCTGACCCGGCTCCCGTCCGCAGATGAAGGTGACGACGCAGTCGTCGCATGCCTCGGTGTGCTGCATGGCGCATTCCTCACAGCTGATCGTCAAAGCCTCGGTCACAGTGACTCCTCTCCAACTTGTCGCGCGCAACCACCGTCACAGTGGGTGAGCGCACCAAGAAGCCGAACCGCCTGAAGATGACCCTATCCGGGGGGTACGACAGTGCTCTGG
>Ga0066709_100001802_pt1 | contig 14770 bp, 13 predicted proteins | sample GraSoiAngelo_158_FD_79665 | JGI IMG/M metagenome (GOLD analysis project Ga0066709, IMG submission 79665) | Grasslands soil microbial communities from the Angelo Coastal Reserve, California, USA - 14_1009_16_30cm | ecosystem: Environmental > Terrestrial > Soil > Grasslands | place: USA...
GCGTCGGGATTGCGCGCCGCCTTGGCCAGGACCTTGTCGAGGAACTCCTCGGACATCGGGATGTTGCCCTTCAAGGGATCGTCGTACTTGGCGTCGGGGGCGATTTCAAGATCTTCGCGGCGGAACGTCACGATGACGTTGTCGGGCACGTTGTACCCCGCCGCCCAGTAGAGGTAGGTCGCGACGACCTCGGCCCCGGTCGTGAGCTCCGGGTACTTGGGCACGTCGAACTTGATCGCGAACCGGGTTCCCTGCGCGTCCTTGATCTGGAAGCCCGCCGACACCCCGCGCGTCTTGGCCTTGGCCACCCTCCACTTGCCGGGCGCAGGCCCCGTGCCGGGCCCCGGACCACGGAGCATGTCGTCCGCCGTGACCACTCGGAAGCCCACGCGTGGCTGCCACCAGGTGCTCGGCAGCCGCACCTGATCGCTCGCGTCCACGTTCGCCGCCTCGCGCGGGTTTCCCGACAGCCGGCGGATCAACGTCGGCAGATCGCAGGCGCGAGTGAGCGGCCGCACCGTCTGCTCGAACCCGTCGCGGTAGTAGGAGACGTCTCGCGGCCGGGGCACGGGCGCGGCCTGCGCCTCGGCGCCCTCGCCCGTCTTGGGAGCGACCGCTGCCTCAGGTGCTACCGGCGCCGCCGCGAGGCCGAGCGCCACGAACCCCGCGAGTCCCGCGAGCAGCGCCGGCGTCATTCGATCCCTCCCAGGGAGAAGTTCACGCGCGCGCCCTCGTCGCACCAGTCGACGCCCACGAACCCGAGCAGCGTGGTGAGGCTGCGGATGCGGAGCTGGACGCCGTACGAGTTCTTGAGGCTCGAGACCCGCGCGTCCCGGAGGCGCGAGTACACGCCCCCCGCCTCGGCGTGGGTGTCGAGCTCGACGTAGCGGCCGAGCGGGAACAGGTAGGTGAGCTTGCCCACCGCCGAGTCGAGGGCCTGGAAGCGTCCCGGCTCGAACCCGGAGAGCCCCTCGCGCCCGCCGAGGCGGGCGAGGTCCGGGACCAGGAACAGGCCCGACCCCGCGCCGAGCTCGCTGTCCACGACCCTGAGCGCGAGCCGCACGGTGCGCGGATCCCTCAGGAACGAGATGCCGGCCTCGCCCTCGGCGACGTAGCGCGTGAACGGACGCTCGGGCGCGTCGCCGCTCCGGAGCGCGAGCCAGTCGAGCGACTTGTCGTAGCGCTCCGCCTGGCCCGAGATCCGCCAGCCGTTCGTCCAGTGGGGCGATCCGCGACGCGTGTCGAGCGCCGCCCGCACGCCGTAGACGAAGTGCTCGACGTGGGTGTCGAGCTCGGCCGCCGAGGTCGAGGGGAAGCTCTCGGTGATCGAAGGTTTGCGCGGGTCGCGCCCGCGCCGCAGCACGACGTCGCGCGGCCCGGCCCAGGCGCGGGCCTGGAGCCGCGGCCACCGGCTCGCGGGCGCGCCTCCCGGCGTGTACTCGAGGCCCAGCCGCGCGAGCTCGACCTGCGAGGCGTAGGCCGACACGGAGCGCTTGCTCGAGCCCAGCCCCTCGCCGAAGAACAGCTCGCGCGGCCGCCAGTCCGATTCGTATTCGACGCTCGCGAACGAGCGCGAGAGCCGGACTCGCTCCCGGTTGTAGCCGGCGGTGCTGCCCGAGACGTCGGCCACGAGCGCGCGGAACCAGCGCGGGTTGTACTGCGCCTCGCCCCCGAAGCCGGTGCGATCCCCGAGCCCCGCGGGCCGGACGTCGAGGCCGACCGTCGCACGCAGCGCGAGCAAGGCCTCGACCCGGGGGAGCAGGTTGCTCGACTCGACGTACTCGAGCGTGGCCTCGGTCGCCGCACCGAGCGCCTCGAATGGCAGCGACACGATCTTCCCCGGCACGCGCAGCGCAGCCTCCCAGGGCTCGGATCCGGGGACCGGTGACGGCGGGTTCCACGGCGCGGCGGTCGAGGGGCCGAGGCCTGGATCTCCGGCGAGGGAATCGGGCGCCGGTGCGGCCGCGGCACCCGGCGCGAGGCTCGCCGGCAAGATGACCGCGAACAGCGCGGCCCGGATCGTTTGGCGGGAAGGGAGCATCGACCAGCGGACACTACTCTACCGACCCGCAGTCCAGTCAACCGCAGCCGTCAAAGCGCCGCCGGCGCGGGGGTAGTGACTCCATATAATGGAGTCACTACCGGCGCGGGAAGTTGCTCGTGGTGCGGAGCGCCGCTAGTGTCTTGTCGGTGATCACTCGCATCGCTCGCATCCTGCGTCTCGAGCCCGAGGAAGCCCGCCACGCGCTGGCGTTCGGCGCCATCCTGTTCGCGCTGACCTGCTCGTACACGCTCGTGAAGACGGCGCGCGACGCGCTGTTCCTCGCGGCGCTCCCGGCGACCGTGCTGCCGACCGTGTACCTCGGCGTCGGCATCCTCACCACGCTCGCCGCCGGACTCTATGCGCGGGCGACGCGCCAACGGCCCGCGTCGCGATCGCTCGAGATCGCGTCGTGGGTCTCGGCGGCGACGCTCGCGCTGTTCGCGGCCCTGGGCGAGACCGGCGCCCGCTGGGTGCCGGTCGCGCTGTACCTGTGGGTGAATGTCTACGGGGTCATCCTCCTGTCGCAGTTCTGGTCAAGCGCCAACAGCGCGTCGCACCCGCGCGAGGCGAAGCGGATCTTCGGGATCGTCGGCACCGGAGGGATCGTGGGCGGGCTCCTCGGCGGCATTCTCGCGGCGCCGCTCACCCACGCCTGGGGCGTCCGCGGTCTGCTCGTGCTTGCGGCGCTGCTGCTCGCCGCGGTGGCGCCGGCCGCGCGCGCGGAGATCCACGTCGAGGCGGCGTCGGCGGGGGAGTCGCCGCTCGCCGAGGCCGAGCCGGCGAACCCGCTGCGCGTTCGCTACGTGCGCTGGCTCGCGCTGGCCGCGCTGTGCTCGGTGCTCGTCGGCACGCTGCTCGACTACCTGTTCAAGCTCGAGATCCAGCGCCGCTTTCACACGTCGCACGAGATCGCCGCCTTCATCGGCCTGTTCTACACCGCGACCAACCTCGCCGCGCTGACGCTGCAGCTGTTCTTCGCCCGCTGGCTCCTCGTCAGGCTCGGCGCGGGGTGGACCGCGGCGGTGCTGCCGGCAGGCCTGGGGCTGGGGGCGGCGCTGATCCTCGCGGCCCCGAGCTTCGCCGCGGTGATCACGACCCGGCTGTGGGACCAGGTGATGCGCATCTCGGTCAACAGGTCGGCGGTCGAGCTGTTCTACTTCCCGCTGACGCCGGGCATACGGCGCCGCGCCCAGACCGTGATCGAGGCGGGCCTCGAGCGCATCGGCGATGCGCTCGCCGGCCTCCTGATCCTCGCCGCCGCCGCGACCATCGGCGCCACGGCCGCCCCTGTCGCGTCCCTGGTCGGCGCGCTCGTCGCCGTGTGGGCGATCGCCTGGCTCGAGGTGCGGCGCGGCTACGTGCGCGAGCTCGGGCGCAACCTGCGGCGCCTGAATCTCAGTTCGCTGCACTCGACGGTCTCGCTGCGCGAGTCGAGCCTGCTCGCGGAGATGGCCCGCCTGCTCGGGAGCCCCCGCGAGCTCGTCGTGCTGCACGGCATCGACATGCTGGAGACCTACGCGCCCGAGGAGCTCGGGCCCCACGTCGGACGCCTGCTCGAGCATCCCTCGCCGCGGGTGCGAGTGCGGGCGCTGTCGCTCGCGGGGCGGGGAACGACGGGGGCGGTCGAGGCGATCGACCGCCTGCTCGGCGACCCGCACCCCGAGGTGCGGATCGAGGCCATGCGGGCCAAGTGCCTGCGCGGAGGCGAGGATCCGCTGGAGGTGCTGCATGAGCACATCGAATCGAGCGACCCCCAGCTGCGGCGCGCGGCGCTCCTGTGCGCCGCCGAGTTCTCCCCGCCCAGCGACGACGAGGTCCTGAAGGCCACCTTCGACCGCCTGCTCGCCCAGGGCGCGCCGGAGGACCGCGCGGCGGTGGCCGAGGCGCTCGGGCTCCGCCCCGCGGGCAGCGTGCTCCCCGACATGATCCGCCCGCTCCTGGGCGACGCGAGCATCGCGGTGCGCAACGCGGCGCTCGAGAGCGCGGGCCGCGCCGGGCGCCGCACGCTGATCCCCGCGCTCATCGATGCGCTGGCGGCCCGCCCCACGCAGGCGGCCGCGCGCGCCGGCCTCGCCGCGTTCGGCGACCGCGTGATCGGAACGCTCGGCGACTACCTCACCGACGGCGGGGTTCCGCTGCCGGTGCGCCGCGAGATCCCGCGCGTGCTAGGGCAGATCGGGACCAAGGAAGCGGTGCAGGTGCTGTTCCGCTATCGCGACCACGCCGACGTGCGGCTCTCGTACCGGGTCTTGAAGGCGATGAACCGGATTCGCTGGCGACACCCCGACCTGCGCTTCCCGGACGATCTCGTGACGGAGGACATGGACTTCGACGCTCGGAGCCACCTGTTCGCGTTCGTCCACTATCGCGCCTGCCCGATCGGGACCGCCCGGACCGGCGAGCGGCTGCTGTGCATCGCGCTGAACGAGCGCATGGAGCAGGCGCTCGACCGCGTGTTCCGCCGGCTCGCCTTGCTCTACCGGCCCGGCGAGGCTTACGCCGCCTACCGCGGCATCGTCTCCGAGAGCCCGCGCATGCGCGGCAATGCGCTCGAATACCTGGAAAACGCGCTGTCCCCGGCGCACGCGGCGCTGGTGATGCCGCTGGTGGACGACTCCGGAGACGAGGCGCGGCTCCGGTACGCCGAGGCTCGCTACGGCCTGCGCTACGCGAGCTACGTCGAATCCCTGAACGAGATCTTGCGGGGGAACGACGCCTGGCTCCGCACCTGCGCGCTCTACATCGTGGGACGGCGAAAGGAGCTCGAGCTGCTGCCGCTCGTGGAGCAGAGCCTCACCGCGCACGAGCCGCACGTCCGTGAAATCGCCGCGTGGGCGCTGGCCGCCGCGGCGGGGTGATGCACGTGGATCAGACGCTCACCTTGATCGAGAAGACCGTGTTCCTCAAGACCATGCCCGAGGCCGCGAGCATCCCCACCGAGGCGCTGGCCGAGATCGCCGCGCGCGCCGAGGAGATCCATCTCGACCCCGGCGACGTCCTGTACCACGAGGGCGACCCGGATCGCGGGTTCTTCGTCGTGATCGACGGATCGCTGGAGCTCCGGAAAGGGCGGGCGATGGTGCGCGTGGTCACGAGCGGCATGGCCATCGGCGAGCTGTGGCGCGGCGTCGACGAGCCGCACCAGTACACGTTGACCGCGACCGAGCAGTCCCATGTCTTGAACGTCGCGCGCGACGACGTGATGGAGGCGATGGTCGATTTTCCCGAGTTCGCCGTCGTCATGGTGCGCTACTTCGCGCTCCGGGTGCACGAGCTCACCGTGCGCGTCCTCGACCTGGAGGACACGGTGGCGAAGCTCCATCGCGCGCTCACGGCCGCCGGAATCGAGCCCCCCGACCCCCGGAACTCGTGACAAGGCTCCGGCGCGGGGCCCGCCGCTTTCAGCGGGACGCCGGAAACAGCCCATCGAGCGAGAACCGCCCGCGCGTGTAGTCCTCGCGCCAGTTCGGTCGCACCACGTCGAGCAGCAGGGCCTCCGCGGCCCCGGTGGAGTAGACCGCGACACGCCGCCACTCCGACAGCCTCAGCGACGCCTGCTCGTTCACGATCTGGTCGAGCACCCGGTCCGCCTCGACCTCGAACGAGGTGTAGTCGGCGAGGCTCCGGTACTGCGGGCTCGGGCGGTACTCGTTCGCGGCCGCGAATCGCGCCAGCCGGTACTCGGTGTAGCGCGCCGCTCCTTCCTTCCACAGCTGGAACGCGACGTAGCGCCCATCGTCGGGCGCGAGCCGCCGCTGCAATCGGACGCGCGCCTCGTCCCACCGCCGAAATGCGGGGGCGAAGTCCGCGCCGCCGCGGGCACGCAGCGCCGCCGCGCTCAGCCGGCACCACTCGTCGAACGATCGGGAGATCGTCGAGTCGGCATAGGGAAACGGGAAGTCGAGCATCCACATTCCGGTGGAGTCGCCGCGGGCGAGCTCCAGGCCGTTGACGGCTTCGATGTAGCCCGGGCGGCTCTCCTGCCATTGATGGAAGTGCTCGTGCAACACGGTCAGCACCCAGCGCGTCGAGTTCTGCTGCGGCCGGGCGTTCTCCGCCTGGCCGATCACGATGGTCGAGACGCCGCCCACCGCCGGGAACGTCGCCTGAAACGCGGCCGGGAACACGCGCCGGCGCCAATAGACGCGGGAGCCGAGCAGCGAGTCGTACGCAGCGGGGGCAAAGCTCCGGTCCGGCGACGGATGGCGCACGAGGAACTCGACCTCGGGCGTGACCAGCAGCACCGCGAACGGGGCCGTGCTCCACTGCGGCCACACCTCGTCCTGCACCGCCGCCGCCACGCGAAAGGCCTCGGCCAGCCGGATGCGGTCGCGCTCGGGAATGCGCGGCGTAGAGTCGGCGGCAGCCGCCGCCGCGCGCGCCTCGTGCGGCCGCATGCCGCCGGCGAGCGCCGCCGTCGCAATCCAGATGCCCACCCAGCGCATGGCTTTCCTCCGCAGTCGGGAGATTGGACGCGGCAAGCGGCGTGAAGGTTGGAATCGATGCGGGCTTCGGAGCCCGTCGATGGAGCAAGGCGCGCCGGGGCCGCGGAAGCCGTCGCCCGCGACGCATCCCGCGGCGTCAGGGATTGATCCAGTAGTTCACCTTCACGAGGAAGATGTCGTTCGGCCGCGTGCCGAACAGCGCCCGCCGGTCGCGTCCGAAGTCGAAGTTCCCGATGCCCGCCACGTCGCTGCGGAGCTGTTGCCAGGCGAAGTACATGGTCGACCCCGCGCGCCATTCCCAGCGCAGCACCGCGTTGCCGCGCAGCGAGCGGAGGTTGAAATCGAGGCTGGGCGCCTGTCCCGAATAGCCCGTGAAGTCGTACGTCCGCGGCGCCACGAGCTGCTCGAGGCGCCCCTCCTCTAGTGTTCACTAGGAGACGGTGTTGCCACCTATCCGGGCCAGCTCCGCCCGATGGACGCGAAACGAAAACGCATCGAAGCACACCATGGTTGCGCGCTCGAGGCTGCTGGCGCGCGCGAGCCCGTCCGCGATCTGGGCGACGGCGATGCGCGCGGCGCGCTCCACGGGGAAGCGGTAGGCGCCGGTGCTGATCGAAGGAAACGCGATCGTCTTCGCCTGCTGCTGGTGGGCGAGCACGAGCGCGCTCCGGTAGCACGAGGCGAGCAGCTCGTCTTCGCCATGGCTCCCGTCCCGCCACACCGGCCCCACCGTGTGCACGACCCACCGCGCGGGCAGGCGATAGGCGCGCGTGATGCGCGCCTCGCCGGTGGGGCAGCCGCCGAGCGTCCGGCACTCCTCGAGCAGCTCGGGACCGGCCGCGTGATGGATCGCCCCGTCCACGCCCCCACCGCCGAGCAGCGTTGCGTTCGCGGCGTTGACGATCACGTCGACGCGCTGGCGAGTGATGTCGCCCTGGATGACGAGGATGCGACCGGTGTCGGTGCTCATGGCGCCTTGAACCCCCTGTGGATGCTACTCTCAGGGCGATCAGCGAGGGAATTGCGACGATGCGCGATCAGATGACCATGCGCGATCCGGAGTGCCTCTACGCCCTCGCGTTCGTTCCCCTGGAGCGCCTGGAAGGCGTCCTGCTCGATCCGTTCGCGCCGATCATGCGCGAGATCCAGCACCACCCCGACCTCGACTCGCTGTTCTTCGTCCGGTTCTCGGAGCCGCGCTGGCAGATCCGGTTCCGCGTGCTCGGCCGCCGCGAGTGGGTGGGCGGGGCGCTGCGCGATCGGCTGCGCGCCTGCCTCACCGGGCTCGAGGAATCGGGCCGCATCGAAACGTTCCAGTTCGCGCGCTACGATCGCGAGCTCGAGCGCTACGGGGGAGAGGCGGGCATGGCGCTCGCCGAGCGGCTGTTCTTCGCGGACTCGATGGCCGCGATCGAGCTGTGCGAAGCGGACCGCCGCGGCGTGCTGCGCAAGTCCCGGCGCGAGATCGCTCTGCTCCTCGTCGACCGCATGCTCGACCTCGCGCACCTCGACCCGGCCCGGCGGCTCGCGTTCTACCGCCACGGCTACGCGTGGGCGCTCGAGGACGGCTTCTGGAACGAGGCGGATCTGCGGCTGCTCGAGGCGCGGTTCCAGCAGAACCTGGCCGGGTTCAGGCGATTGTTCGAGGACGCCCCCGGGGGTGCGGAGCTGTGGGGAGGCGATGAGGCCGCCGCGATCGCGCAGGGATTCCTGGAGAGGGCGGCTCCGATCCTCGCGACGATCGTGGGCGAGCAGGCCGCGGGGCGCGTGCACCAGGAGCTCGTGTATCTCCTGTGGTCGTACGCGCATATGTTTACAAATCGCATGGGGATCGACTCGGGCGCCGAGGCGATCCTGCGCTTCTGGATGCACCGCTACCTTCAGGAACGCCGCGCCATGGCGGTGTGACGAGCATGGACGCCTCCCGGCCATTGGTCCTGCTCCGGGTCGCAGCACTGCCGTTCGAGACGCTCGAGCCGTTCCACGACGGCGAGACGATCGCGCGCCTCGAGCGCGCCCTGGCCGACGAGCAGGCGATCGAACGCTCCGCGCGGGACCTCGAAGTGGCGCTGTACGGGGCGGCGGGGCCGGGAAATCGTCCCACGGGTGAACCGGAGCGTGGCGCGAACGACCCGGAGCGTCCCGCGAGCGCCGCGCGCGCGGCGATGACGAGCCCGGGTTCCGGCGCGCCGGGCGCCGCGGCGGCGGCTCGAGCCTCGCATGCGGTCGCGGCCGCCGATCCCGTCGGGCCCGCGGCGGTGAAGCCCGTCCTGAGCCCGAGGGTCCGGCTGCTCGAGGCGCGCCGCCACGTCCACCACCGGGATCTCGCAGGCGTCGCGGCCGCGGCGATCGCGTTGCGCGACGACGCGCCCGGCCTCGCTCCGCGGCTCCTCGATTTCGGCCGCGCGCTCGAGCGGCGCGCGGGCTCGAACGCGGAGCTGGAGGCGCGGCACGGCCGCGCGCTCGAGGCGGGCTTCCGGGCCCTCGCGACCGCGGTGGGAGAGCCGCTGGTGCAGCAGGGGCTCTATCTCGTCGGTCGCTCGTTCCTCGACAAGGCGCTCCGGCTCGCGACCCGCTCGGCGCGCGAATGGAAGCATCGCGACCGCTACACCGCGCTCAAGCTGCTCGCGTACCTGGTCCGCTTCGCCACCAAGACGAGCCCGCAAGGGGTTTTCTGCTCGACGGCCATCGCGGGGTGGGCCGAGCGCGCTTCATGCCGGGGCGAGAATCGCATCGTGCGGCGTCTGGCGCTGCTCGGGATCGGGGAAGCGCGCAAGGTCATGGCGTGCCTCGCCGCCGATCCGCGGCTTGCGGCCGCAATCGTTCCGCGCGCGAATCCCACGCTCCGCGAGCAGGATGGGTTCTGGGTGTTCTGGAGCCCGGCGTCGCTCCGCCAAGCGGAGGATGAGGAGGTGCTGCGGAAGGTCCGCGTGCAGCCTGCGGCGCGCCGGATCCTCGAGCGCTGCGGGGAGGGAACGACGCTCCCGATGTTGATCGAGACGGCGTCCCGTGAGCTGGGAGTGTCCCATGCCGAGGCCGGTACCTTCGTCCAGCGGCTCGCCGACGTCGGCCTCGTCGTCGCCGAGGTCGAGGCGCCGTGGAGCGAGGCCCGCCCGCTCTGGTTCCTGTCCGAGCGCGCCCGCGCCGCGCGGTGTGACGTGCCGTGGCTCGAGGAGGTGGAAGCGATCGAGCGCGAGGTGCAGCGTCTCGACGATCTCGAGTGGCCGGAGCGCCGGGCGGCGATGGACTCGGTCGCCGAGCGCCTGACGAAGCTCCCGCACCGGCGCCCGATCCAGATCGACGAGCTGTTCCGGGTCGACGCCGCGACGGCGCTCGCCGTCGCGCTGCCGCGGAGCGTGCTCGCCGAGCTCGACCGATTCGCGGCCTGGTACGCGCGCTTCTACGCCGCGCTCTACCCGGAACACGGCTTCCGCCAGAGCCACGCGCGCCGGTTCCTGGCGCGGCATCCCGCCGACACCTGGATCGACGCGGTCGACGTGTATCACGGCCTGTTCGAGCCGGGAGCGCCGGTGCGGCCCTCCGCGTTCCCGGCTCCGCCCGCTGCCCCGAGGGATCCGGCGCCCGCGGCGCCGGACGGTGCCGGGGAAGAACGCGACGCGAGTGCGCATGCCGCCTACGTCGGCGTGCGCGACGCGCTGGCGGCCCGCGCCCGCGGTACAGGCGGCGCCATCCCCGGAGATGTGTCGCTCGAGGAGTTCGACTGGGACGCCCTGCTCGGGAATGCACCCCGGCCATGCCCGCCGTGCGGGCTCCTGTTCCAGGTCGCGGCGCGCGATCTCGACGCAATCGCCCGCGGCGATTACCGGCTGTGCCTGAACGCGGTCTATCCGGGAGCGGGCCTCGCGCTCGCCCGGCTCGCCGGCCTGCACGACCGGGGAATTCCCGGGTTCGCAAGCGCTGCCACCGGTGCCCGCGCGCGTCACGTGCCTGGCGGCGACGACCCCATCTCGCGCGACCTCTCCGAAGGCTGGCGCGCGCTGGAGCGCGACGGCGCGGTGCCGGCCGAGGTGAGCTACATGCACGCGGGACGCACCGCGAACGCCGGGCTCCGGCCGGCGCTGCTCGAGCACGAGATCGAGCTGCCCGGGCACCGCGCCTCGGGCCACGCGATCCCGATCCCGCTTGCCGATCTCCACGTGCGGTTCGAATCGGCGACGCGCCGGTTCCGCCTGCGATCGCGCGCGCTGGATCGCGACGTGCGGCCCGTGGTCTCGAGCGGGATCAGCCCCGAGGGGTTCGTCTCGTTCCTCCTGATGATCGGAAGCCAGGGCTCTCAGCCGCTGGGATTCTTTCCGGGGTTCGACGCCGACGGCATCGCCTACTGGCCGCGCTTCACGCTAGGCCGGGTGGTCGTGTTCCGCCGGCGCTGGATCGCGAGCCTCGCGGAGCTGCGGCAGGGATCGGATCCGCCGCTCGCGCCGGGCCGCCTCGCCGTGTGGGCGCGCTGGCGCCGCGCTCGAGGGGCGCCGCGCCACGTGTTCGTCCACACGACCTCCGACCCCAAGCCGTTCTACGCGGATCTCGACTCCCCGTGGATGCTGGAGGTGCTCGAGCGGCGGCTGGCCGCCGAGCGCGACCGCGTGCCCACCGTGCACGTGACCGAGATGCTGCCGGGCCCCGAGGAGCTGTGGGTGCGGGATCGCCGGGGTCGCTATGCGGCGGAGTTCCTGATCAGCTATCGAGCGGAGTGAAAGTGATGGGTGAGCGGAGCGCCCGAACCGCCTGGCGCGGGCTCTTCGAGAACTCGGGGTTCGTTCGCCTGTGGCTGGGCCAGGCGGTGTCCCAGATCGGCGACGGCCTGTCGGGGCTCGCGCTGCTCGTGGTCGTGTACCGGCTGACCCATACCGCGTCCGCGGTCGCGGCGCTCTCGATCCTCATCTCGCTGCCCCAGGTCGTGCTCGGGCTTCACGCCGGAGTGCTCGCGGACCGCTGGGACCGCCGCCGCGTCATGATCGCGAGCGACCTCGCCCGTGGCGCGCTCGTCCTGGGCCTCGTCGTGGCCAGCGCGCGGGACAGCCTCCCCGCGATGTACGTGCTCGCGTGCGCGCAGGCCGCCGCCGCGGTGCTGTTCGAGCCCGCACGCGCCGCCCTGCTGCCGTCGCTCGTCGACGCCGAGAGGTTGCTCGAGGCCAACAGCGTCGCGAACTCCACGCGCATCGCGTGCGGCGTCCTCGGCTCCACGGCGGCGGGACTGCTGCTCACCCTGCCTCGCGGAGCCATGATCGCGTTCGGCCTGGATGCGGCGTCGTTCATGGTCTCCGCCGGCGCGCTGCTCGGGATCCGGACAGAGAGACATGCGCCGGGCCTCCACGAACCACAGGGCACGGATCGGCGCTCGGAGCCCGGACCGGACGCCGGCGCGCCGGCCGCGATGGGCGGGCTCCGGACCGCGACGGACGCGGCGCCGCTCGCGCCATCCGGGATCACCGCCGAGCTTGTGGCGGGCCTGCGGCTCGTGTTCACGAATCCGGCCATGACCCGGCTGCTCGTGATGTTCTCGATCACCGTGCTGGGGATGGGGGCGGTGAACGTGCTGTTCGTGCCCTTCCTGATGAACGAGCTGCACGGATCCACGAGCATCGTGGGGCTGGTGCGCGGCGTTCAGCTCGCCGGGATGATCGGCGGCGGGCTCCTGCTCGGGCGGGCCGGCAGGTTGCCGCCGGACGCCATCCTCACGCTGGGTATTCTCGGCCTGGGCCCGTTGCTCGCGCTGATCGGCATCGCTCCCCACTGGACGGCGCTGCTGCCGCTCATCGGCCTCGTCGGGCTGTGCTCGAGCGCCGTGCAGTCGGGAAGCATGACCCTGATCCAGCGCACCGTCCCGGCCCGCATGCTGGGCCGCGCCGAGAGCGCGCTCGACACGGTGCTCACGGTCGTGATGCTGATCTCGATGGCGAGCGCCGGCATCGCAGCCGATCGCGTGGGCACTCGCGCCGTGTTCGTGGTCGCGGGCGGGCTCGCACTCGTGGCCGGGCTATCGACCGGTGTGCGAGCCGGCCTGCGGCCCGCGAAACTTAACGCTTGACTCTCAAGCGACCAAGGAGATGCTGACTCTGGCCGTGGCGGCCCCGATGCGAACCGTCGGCCCGGACGCCGCTCGTTCCTCGACGGATGAAGGAGACCGGAACATGGAACCCGTCCCTGCCAACCTCGACCTGGAGGTTTTCGAGATCGAACACGGCAAGCCGCCCGGCTGCAGCGGCTCGTCGAGCACGAACCCGCGCTGCACCTGTCCCGTCTACTTCGAGGCCGAGGAGGTGTGACGGCGAGCGGCTCCTGAAACCCTTCGACCGCCGAGAGGGCTCGCGCAGGTGGGCGAGCCCTAATCTATTTCTCAGCTCGACTCGGTCTCGTCCGGCCGCTCGGTCAAGTCCTGTACGTCGCCCGTCATCGGCTCGCCGCCATCCACCAATTCCTCGATCGCCCCTGGCTCCATCCCGCGGCCGTTGCGCTTCCTTTCGAGCCGCGCCTGACGCTTTTCGTTGGCGCGCGCCATCCGCGCCTGTTCCTTTTGACGCTTGAGGTAACTCGGTCGTTTGTTCGTCGCCATCTAGGTCTCCTCCCCGATTCCACGTCTCGATTTCGTGAGTGACGGCCGGCCGCTTAAGCCGGAGGCGGCGTCCCGTGGACGCCGCCTCGCCGGTGAGCCCTAGCCGCGGCGCTCAGGCCTTCTTGACGTTGGCCGCCTGCAGACCCTTGGGACCGCGGGTCACGTCGAACTCGAGGCTCTCGCCTTCGGCAAGCGTCTTGAACCCGTCGCCCTGGATCGCCGAGAAATGGACGAACACGTCCTCGCCATTCTCCTGCGAAATGAAACCGAAACCCTTGGATTCGTTGAACCACTTCACTGTGCCACGTGCCAATTGAAGCTCCTTGGTACCGGGCCTTCGAGCCCTGATCTTGCCGCCGATTCATGGCGGCGATGTCCGGTCACACTGACCGCTGACTTCGCTGACGGAGAATCCCACGAAAAAGCCAGGGACTGTTGTCCCTGGCGGAATCGAACGTTCGTGCGCATCCCAGTCAACCGAAGACGACTGCTACTTTACGATATTGGACTGAAAATGCAAGCTCTCCGGCCCAGGGGCCTCGACTCGAAGCCGCCAACCGGCTCCCCGCGAGCAAGTTCGAGCCCGGGGCTGATCGCGACTCCGCTATTCACGAGCGGGCTCGGCAGAGGGGATCGAGCAGTCCACCGCGACTCCGCCTTTCGCGAGCGGGCTCGGCGCCGGGGGCCGAGCAGATCCCGCCCAAGTCCGCCGCCCCACGCGTCGATAACCGAGGTAATCCGGCCGCCGCCGGGTGGGATCCTGCGACCGCGATATCGAACCAACGCTGAGGAGAGCTCCCATGCGTCACCACGCGCTCATCATAGCCGCGGCTTTGCTTGTGGCATACGCCGCACCGCTCCACGCGGAGTCCAAGACCTCGTTCGGCCTTCACGGCGGCATCGCCGTGCCCCACGGGCCCCTCTTCGACACCGCCCGGGGCGGATTGGCGATCGAAGCCTCGGTTCAGCACATGTTCCGCCCCAGGATGGGAGTCGGGCTGAGCGCCACGTTCGACGATTTCCATGCGACCGACCGCGTCAACGCCGCCGTCGAGCCCGTGTACGGGACAGGCTCGCACGAGGTGTTCACGAACTGGAGCTACGTCGTTTACGGGATTGCCGCGCTGCCCGTCGGGCGCGCGACCCCCTACCTGCGCGCGGGCACGGGCGTTTACAACCCCAAGCTCCAGATTCGAACGCCCAACGGCATACTCAACGACACGCGCCAGGAGTGGGGCTATCTGGCCGGCACCGGCGTCAGCTACGTGCTCACGCCGAAGGTAAGCGTGGGAATCGACGGCGCGTGGCATCAGTTCCACGACGGCAGCATCGGCCGGCAGGTGAGCTGGACGAACGTGAAGCTGGGGCTGACCCTGGCGCTGCCCAACCCGGGTGACGCCCTGCAGCCCTGATCACCGCGGCCCGGCAACACCTCGCGCTCAGAGGCACGGTCCCGGAACTGTCCGGGGCCGTGTCGAATGTGGAACAATGCGGCGCTGAGCTTCCCTCCTGAGGCGCGCCGGCAGCCGCTCCGGCGTCCCCGCGGGCGGCGAGCCGAGACCAGCGATCGAGCCTCCGCCGGAGAGCGCCGCCATGTACGTCGTGTGTGTCAGCGTGCACGTGACGAACGAGCACGTCGATCACTTCATCGAGGCCACGCTCGAGAACGCGCGTAACACGCGGAACGAACCGGGGAACGTCCGGTTCGAC
>Ga0066709_100001803_pt1 | contig 14765 bp, 9 predicted proteins | sample GraSoiAngelo_158_FD_79665 | JGI IMG/M metagenome (GOLD analysis project Ga0066709, IMG submission 79665) | Grasslands soil microbial communities from the Angelo Coastal Reserve, California, USA - 14_1009_16_30cm | ecosystem: Environmental > Terrestrial > Soil > Grasslands | place: USA...
ATGACTTCGTCCACGCCACGGTCGGCTTTGGTGCTGACCCGCGCCCGTCCGATGCAGTTGAACTTCTCGTCAAAGACGCCCGCCAGGATTTTCGTGCCGCCGAAATCGACGCCGACGACGTAACTGGTCTTGTCATTCTCTGCGGGCATTGGGAGTAGCGAATTGAATGATCATCGTTGCCGGCTTATTTGCCGACGAGGACCGACTCGATTCTCTCTTGCAACTCAGCGTTTATGTCTTCCGCCGAGCGCTCGCCGTTGATGATCGTGAAACCGTAGGTGGACTGCAACCGTCGAAATTGTTTTTCGACCAGCGCCTGGTATTGCAGAAAACAATCGAACATGTCGCGCGAAAGGCCGATGTCCATGCCGCTTTCCCAGTAATCGAGGGTCTGATTCTTCAGGAAATTTCTCTGCACGAGCTGTTCGGGCGACACGTTCAGATAGAACACCGCGTCCGGCACCAGCGCGATGCCGTAAAGGTTTTTCAGCCAGACCTCGTCCATGCTCCGCACGAGGTCGCGCACCATCAGGGTGTAGATGTAACGGTCGGCCAGCACCATGAAACCGGCCTTCAGCGCCGGCAGGATAATGTTCTCCAACTGATCGGCGAAATCGGTCGCATAGAACAGGCTCATGGTGATGTGACTGAGAATGTTGCCCTGCTTCGCCTGCTCGAGCTCCTCGCTCACCAGCGTCGATCTCTTCAGGCCCACCTGGACAGTCGCATGGCCGCATCCCTCGAGCCACTGCACCAAGCGCGCGATCTGGGTCGAACGCCCCGATCCGTCCGCTCCTTCGATGACGATGAGTTTACCCGTCAGCTTTTCCAGATCGATTCCGGGAATGCCGTGGCTGTAAAAGCGCTTGGGCGTCGGCTTCGGCACCAGGACCCGGCGCTCGGCCAGGTGGCCAAGCGGTGCGGCGACGCTTCGTCTGGTCGCACTCATGCAAGGGGTTTCATTTCGGAAGCACGTACTTCGACAGATTGATCCGGCCCGATACCAACTGTCGGACCAGCGATTGCTGCGCCTCGACCCGCTGGTTGGCGTCGATGACCAGAAAATCAAACTCGGTGCTCATGGCGAGGTATTGCTCAAGGATACGACCCTGGAAAATGCGGAAACTCTCATAAGGGTCGGCCGAGAGGCGCAAGTCCATCCCGGCCTCGAAATATTTCAGCTCCGGCCGGCCGTCCAGGATTCGATGAAGCGAGACCTCGAGGTCGGCTTTGAAGAAAAAGGTCAGGTCGGGCAGGGCGGCAAAGTTGTAGATGCCGCGGACCCATTTGGGCGGGCAGCCGCGCACCGTGTCGCGGGCGAAGGCCGTAAAGATATAACGGTCGCACAGGACGATATAGCCGGCGCGCAGCAGCGGAACGAGCTGGCGTTCGTAACGGTCGGCAAAGTCAGTGGCATGAATCAGGCTGAATGTGGTGGGTGTGAGCAACTCGCGTTTCTTGCCCTTGCTGGTCGCGTTTTTGACCAGGTCGGAAGAGTTCCATTCGCTGAAGAAGACCTTGAGGGACTGCAACTCCAGCCACCGCTTGAGCAGGTAAATCTGGGTGGATTTGCCCGAGCCGTCCAGCCCTTCAACGGCCACCAGACGGCCGGGGAAATTCAGTTCGGCGAAGGTTTTCATCGCAGCGCACGACAAAGCTAGCGCCCGCATCGGCGATGACAAGACTTTCCCTTCGCCCGGGACCGGTCGGCACTTCGGCTGGAGGACGGGAACGGGAGCAGCGGGGTTCAACCAAAACGCACTTCTTTGCCGCTTGCCGCAGAAGTGTAGATCGCGTCGAGCACCTGCTGGACTTTAAGAGATTCGTCCGGCGCGACCAGTGGCTTCTTTCCCTCCAGGGCGCAACTGACGAAATGATGAACGCGATCCTCGCTATGCGAAACAATCGGCAGGGACAAATGGATAGTCTCGAGTCCGTTCGGTCCCGGCCGAAACAAGCGTGCAGGAAAGAGGGAAAGGCCGGCCGTGGTACCGTGCAAGTCCACTCCGAATTCCCGGGCATCCGGTGCGTGGTGACCTGCCCAACTGACTTCCAGCGACACGGCCCGGCCGCTCTTGAGCTTCAGGAGCGCGACGCTGTAATCTTCCACGTCGAACGGTTTTTTGGGATCAACCGAGCTCTTGCCCCAGTCGGTTTCACCGAGGCCGCGGGGGCCGAAGCGGGCGAACGTTTGTGCCGACACCGATTTGAAATCGAACTCGCCGAGCAGGTGCAGGCAGGTGTCGAGCATGTGTACACCGAGGTCGGCGGTGCAACCGCCGCCGGAAAATTGCTTTTGGGTGAACCAAGAACCGATGCGGGGAATATTGCTGCGCCACAGCCAGAAGCAGCGCGCGTGATAGACCTCGCCCAGATCGCCGCGCTCCACGATGGCCCGGGCAACCTGGGTGTGGCGGTTGAAGCGGAGATTCTGGGCGACCATGAACGTGCGGCGCATTTTTTTCGCTGTCTCGAGGATCTTCGCCCCTTCCTTGGCGTTCATGGCCATGGGCTTCTCGAGCAACACGTGCTTGCGCGCCTGTAAGGCGTCAATGGCAATCCGCGCGTGCAAATAGTTTGGCACAGCGATGGTTACGGCGTCGATGTCCGGTTGGTCCAACAGGTCGTGATAATCGGCGTAGGCACGGGAGATTTTGAACCGGTCGGCAGCTTCCTTGAGGCGTTCGGGGTTCGTTTCGGCAACCGCGACCGCCGTCGCCCGGGGACAATGCAGAAGACTGTTAAGATGATCCAGACCGAACCCACCTGTTCCAATCACCGCACAACGAAGTCGTTCGGGCATATTTGTTGTGGAACTCGCTGTTGGTCGTGGCTGATGTGTTGGCTGCTTTGTAGGCGTTTCGTATCATCGGGTCAATCGCGAAATCGGTTTGCACTACGGTTTTTTGGAAATCCGACGCCAAAAGGAGGGTGAGACTCCAGATAGACAACGGCCTATAGCCAAACAAGTTATGTAACACCTGGCCGGGTGCTCCACAATTTCTCGCTAGCCATTGACAGGATAGATGTTAGCATGTCCAGCATTCGGAGAACCCAGGGGACATCGCGTGAACCAGACGACCCGGTATTTGCAATCGGTTTCCGATCAGCGAGGGATTGAAATTGGCGCGCTGGTCAATTACCTGCTCATAGACGCTATCAAGGTCGGCGCCAGCGACATACACATCGAGCCGTGGGAAAGCACCCTGGTAGTGCGCATCCGCCTCAATGGCGTGCTTAATGAACTGGTCCATCTCCCGCTTGACCTTATGGAGAAAATCTCCGGCCGGCTCAAAGTGATGGCCAACCTGATTTCGTATCAAACCGATCTTCCCCAGGAGGGTCACGCGCCGGCAAACCTTGAACTTGGCGGCGTCGAACTTCGCATCTCGATCTTTCCGACCGTTCGCGGCGAAAAGATCGTGATCCGCATTTTCGATCCTAGCAACCGGAGCTTTGATCTGGGCAGTCTCGGCTTCGAGGAGGAAACGCTGCAGACGTTCATCAAGCTGCTCGCGCGCCCGAGCGGATTGATCCTGCTCACCGGCCCGACCGGGTCCGGCAAGACGACCGCCATCTACGCGGCGCTCTACCATTTGGTCCAGCGTTCGGGCCCGACCATCAGCATCAGCACCGTGGAGGATCCGGTTGAATTCAACCTTCCAATGATCAGCCAGGCACAGATCAACCCGCACAAGGAATTCACTTATCCGGTCGCCCTGCGCTCACTTATGCGCCAGGATCCCCAGGTCATCATGGTCGGCGAAATCCGCGATCCGGAGACTGCCGCCATCGCCGTCCAGGCCGGTCTCACCGGCCACCTCGTAATCAGCACGATCCACAGCGGCAGCACAGCGGGCGTATTCGCGCGACTTATCAACATGGAGATCGAACCGTTCCTGCTCTCCTCGAGCATCATCGGAGTCATTGGCCTTAGGTTGATCCGGAAAAATTGCACCTATTGCGCCGAGCCATATATGCCCGAACAAGCCCTGGTGCGCCTGATGGCTCCAGAGGCCCTCGAGACGGCCACTTTCCGCCGTGGGGTCGGTTGCAAGGAATGTCTGGACACCGGCTTCTCCGGACGCACGGCGGTGACCGAAATGCTCGTGGTGGACGAAGTGATGCGCGACGCTATCCTGCAAAAACTCCCGACCCGATCGCTTCAACAGGTGGCCATTCAGCAGGGCATGCAAACCCTCTGGCAAATGGGCCTGCGCCGGGTACTGTCCGGCCAGACACCGCTCGAGGAAATCCTGCGCGTCGTCGCGGTGGACCAGTTTTAGCCGGAATAAAAAACGAGGCCAACGGCACGAGCCGCTGGCCTCGACTTCAAAAACCGCTTGCGCCGAATCTTACTTCAACAGTACCTCCGCAATTTGCACCGCGTTCAACGCGGCGCCCTTGAGCAACTGGTCGCCTGAAACCCAGAAACAGAGGCCATTATCGAGCGCGCAATCCTTGCGAATCCGGCCGACTTGGCAATTGTCCCTCTCGGCGACGTAGAGCGGGAGCGGATACTCGGCTTTCTCGGGTTTGTCCACGACATCGAGCCCGGGCGCTTTCTTGAGCACTTCGCGCGCAGTCTCGGGACTCACGGGCTTCTCAAACTCCGCGCTGACCGCCACGGAATGCGCGCGATAAACCGGAACGCGGACGCACGTCACGCTGGCGCGGAAGGTTGGATGGTGCATGATTTTCCGCCCTTCGTTCTGCATCTTCGTCTCCTCCTTGGTGTAGCCGTCCGGCAGGAATGAGTCCACGTGCGGTAGCACGTTGAAGGCAATCTGGTGCGGGTACACTTCCTTCGTCACGGGCTGCCCGTTGACAATTTGGGCCACCTGCCGACGGAGTTCTTCGATCGCCTTGGCGCCAGTGCCGGAGACCGCCTGGTAGCTCGAGGCAAAAATCCGTTTCACCTGAAATGCCTGGTGGAGGGGAAAGAGCGCCATCAGCGTGACGGCCGTGGTGCAATTGGGATTGGCGATAATGCCCTTGTGGCCCCGCACATCTCCAGCATTGATTTCGGGAATCACCAGCGGGACGGAGTCGTCCATGCGAAAGGCGCTGGAGTTATCCACGACCACGCTTCCCGCCCGGGCCGCAATGGGGGCGAACTCCTTCGAAATGCCGCCGCCAGCGCTGAACAGGGCGATGTCAATTCCCGCGAATGAATCGCGAGTCAGTTCCTTGACCGGGATGGCCTCGCCGCGAAACTTGAGTTGCCTCCCGGCCGAGCGGGCCGAAGCCAGCAACGTCAACGTGCTCACGGGAAAGCCGCGCTTTTCCAGCGTCTTGATCATCTCGACGCCGACAGCACCCGTCGCCCCGACCACAGCCACATGCGGATTTCGGTTCATAAAAAGGGGAGGCAGTATAAGGATTCTCTAGACCGTGTCAAACGCCTCTCGAATGCTTGACGGGCGTCACGGCTGGTAGAAGGGGCGCGGACAGCTTTGTCCGCGCGGTATTTTGCCGAAATGATTGTCCGCGCTCCGTTCGCGAAATACTTGAACCAGCCGAGCGGGGGATTGCAGTTTGGATCGTACCCGGCCGACTCATCGCTCCGGCGCGAATGGGGTTTTCAGAGACTTCACCCTGGGCGGGAATTTCAGCCTCGGGGGGGCCGATCATGCAGGCGCCCGCACCTGGTTCACCCAGGCTATGCGGTGCTGGCGGTAGGCCTCGTAGAGAAATGCCGCCGCCGCGCTGGCGACGTTGAGGGAATCAACGCCCGAAGCCATTGGAATGGCAACCGCGACGTTGCACCTGTCGAGCACTTCGGTGGAGATGCCGCCGCCTTCGCTGCCGAATACCACGCACATGTCCGAGGTAAAATCAGTCTCCATCAAGGCGCGGCTATCGCAGCGCGGATGGGCGGCGATGCAATGGAAGCCTGACTCCCGTAATCGGGACAAGGTTTGCGCGAGGTCGAGGTCCTCCACCACGGGCAACCGGAAGACGGCTCCCATCGAGCTTCGCACCGCCCGCCGCAGAAACGGACTGCAGCAATTTCGGCTCGCCAGCAACGCCTGGACCCCGAACGCCGCGCTATTGCGAACCAATCCACCGACATTCTCCGCGTTGGAAGGGCCGTCCAGCGCGACCAACAAAGCCGGGCCCCCCTTCCTCCGGAGAATGGTTTCGATATCTGGTTGGCTCGGGATTCTTCCCACCGCCAGAACCCCTTGATACATGGAAAAGCCGGTAAGCCGCTCCAATAGACTTTTCTCGGCGATGAATGCGCGAATCTCCTCGCTCCGGCGTCGGATCAACGGTTCATATACCTCGAGCCACTTTTCGGGAAGCAACACCGACACAACGGCAAATTCGCTTTCCAACAGGCGCCGCACCACCCTTTCGCCTTCGGCCACGAAAATTCCCTGCTGGCGGTGTTCCAACGGGCGTCGCAGCGTCCGATAGGGCGCCAGGTCGGGCAACTCCAGTGCATCGATCTTCTGAACCTGCAACATGGCCCGGCATCACGACGATAACTGGTGACTGCAGACAGAACGCCACCTGCTCCGAATCAGGAGCCGCCGCTTCGGAGAAAGAGGCGCCGAAAGAAGAGGTAGATCAGCGTCGGCATTTCCAGCAGGCCTGGAACCGGATCGTCGGTGGCGAATACAGCAGACTCGAACGGCCGGCGAAGCGAGCGGAGGTAATCGCGAAGGGAAAGCCGGCCGCGCATGATTTCCAGCACGGCGACGGGAAAGTCCGTGTTCATTCGAATCCACCGACCGCCGGAACTTCCGCGCACTTCCGGGACCGGTTCGCCACGGACCATCCGCCAGAGGAGGTAGGAAAAATCGACTCCCACGCGCGAGCCGAGAGTGTGCCAACCCCACACGCGCGGGTTCACATCGAGCACCTTGAAGCTGCCATCGCGCGGGTCGCGCTTGAATTCAACTTCGACCAGGCCGGTGTAACGGGCCGCCTCGAGCAACCGAACCGACGGCTGGACGACGCCGGGATCGTCAATGGTTTCGACGTAGGTGCTGAACTGGCCGAAGTCCATTGGGTATTGGCGGGTTCGTCGAGCGACCACCGAAGCCAAGGGCCGCCCATCCTGGCAAAGCGCAGCGTAGGAAAACTGCGCTTCGCCCCAACCCTGAATGACCTCCTGAATCATGATCAGCTCGGGCGCTATCATCGAGCGGGCCTCATCGTAGCGGGCAATCAGTGACTGGCGGTCATCCACTCGCCAGGCCTTGGCGGCAGTGAGCGGATTGTAGGACTCGCGAAGCGCGGGCTTGATGATCACGGGGAAGGAACACTGCAGTTGGGCGACTTCTTCGCGGTCGCGCGGACAGACCGTCCAGGGTTGATCGACCTTGAGTTCGCGGGCCAGTTTGTTCAACTGGCGTTTGTCGCAGCCCCAGCTCAGCTTCTCCCAGGGCGGAATGGTGAGGCAGAATTGTTTGGCCAGAATGTCGTGATGCCGCGCGACCAGGCCCACGACTTCGTCGTCGGTTGGGATCAGGACCCAACCTTTGAGTCCCTTCCGCCCGGCGAGATCGAGCAGGAAATCAACGCCTCGGGCTTCGTCGCCGGAGGGCCAAACCTCGCTGTTGCGAGCGTACTTCGAGACAGCGGCCAGACGATGGCCGGGACGTTTCAACACGCAGACCGGAATTCCGCGGCGGCCCAGACTTCGCACCACACCCAGTCCCCGATAGTCAGCGCCGGTAATCAACGCGCCGATCTCGTCGCGATTGCTCGAACCGGTGGGAGTGGGTTGCACGATGGCGTTGGCAATGTCTCTGTCCTCAACGATCATGGGGCAGGAATCGGCACGAAGAAACGCTCGAATGCACGTCGCGTTTTCCTCGCTTCACTAGTTGTTCCTCACGATGCGCCGCGCCACCGCCCGCGAGGCAAACTCGGCTCCGGCGACAAAACGCATCAGGGGGCCGAAACTCCAGGCCGCCGGCGCGCCCAGAAAGTGGAGGCCCGTAACAGACGACTCGAAACCGTCGTCCAGTTGCGGATAGCCGCCGATCTGTCGGATCGCAGCCAACAATTTGGGGTCGAGGAATGGGTATTGCGAGATGTTTACTTGGTAACCGGTCCCCAGCAAAGCGTGGTCGACACTGCGTTCGCTTCCGTCGTCCAGTTTGAGGCTCAAACGTCCCCCGGACGGCGCGGCGGACACAATGGAACGACCCGTGACAATCGGCACGGGATCGACGCGCGGTTTCAGCCAGCCTGCGCCGGCAGCCCGGATTGACCGTGTGCCCCACTTGTCCTGCCATTGACGGGGCATCCGCCGGTACCAGTTTGGCCGAGCCACTATTTGACTGATAAGCGCAGGTCCGACATCCGGTGGGGCATAAAGGAGCGGCTCGATCGGCCATTTGTGTAGCAGGGGCCGTTGCCACAACCAGTGGACCAGCGGACCGCGCGCGAACACTTCGGCCCGGGCGCCAGCCTCGTGCAGTAGTGCCGCTGATTCCAGCGCGCTCTGTCCGGCCCCGACGACGGCCACCTGCTTACCTCGAAAACGACTGAGGTCCGTGTGCTCGGAGGTGTGGGAGACAAGTTCGGGCGGAAGGTTCCGCAATGGTTCGGGCCGCCAAGCAAACTGGCCAATCCCGGCTGCCACGACGACGCGTCGGGCCTTGATTTTTTCTCCATCAGCCAGAGTCAACTGGAACCGAGCGGAATCGGATTCGACCCTCGAGACCTGCCGCTTGTCAACATCCGGCACGACCTGGCGCTGGAACCAGTGGCCGTAACCGACGAAATGATTCAATGGGATGGGAGCGCCGAATTGACCGCTAATCGCCTTGCGGTAGGCATCCAGCGTCAGCACGCCCTCGGGATCGGAAAGGTGTGATCCCGCCCAAGGCGAGCGAAGCAGCATGCCAACGGGCATTTTACTCTCCCAGAACGACATCGGTTCGCCGAGGACCCGCACGTCCAACCCCTTCACCGCCCGCAAATGTGCGGCAACGGACATGCCATAGGGACCCGCACCGATTACTGTCACGTCACACACAGTCATAGGAATGAGGTTTCAACCAGGTTTATCCCACTCACCTTCTCCGGAAGCAGCGATTTGTCGCTCGTTCCAGGCGCGCAGGAGTCAAAGAGCAGCATCGACGAAACCACGGCGGTTAAGAGAGGGTAAAACGCTGTCCGCCTTCAAGCAAAATCAGCCTAAAGCCTTACCGCCGGGTATCGTCCTCCAGACAATCTCTCAGCTTTTCAGCCAGATCCCGGACAAACGGGTGCATAAACATTCCACCAGGATCGACCGGCAGCTCCACTACCTCCAGTCCTTTCGCGCCGTACCCCGCCCAACCCATCTGCCGATCCTTGAGGAAGCTGTAATTTCTTCGAGGCCGGAACAGGGTAATTTTTCCGGGATAAACCTGCGGCCGATAGGCATATCCCGCCTGTTCATTCACGTCCTCCAGAAAGATTCCAACCGATGCGCTGTCAGGACTCTTGATCAACACTTGCCAAGTATTCGCCAGTTTTGTGGATATTCGGTCAACCTCCCTGGCACGGGCTGCTATCAGCTTTTGGGCGCAATACGCCCAACGTTCTCTCGTGCTCAACTGCATTACATTGGTCCAGTGAAACCGGGTTTTTTGCGCGAGGTACCGGACCCTATTGCCGAAGGACATTTGGGGAGCAGTGCCGTTGTGATTGTTGGTGTCAAACAGTGCCAGCACCCTAACGTCCTGGTCCTGCGCGTGAAGTCGTTGAGCGATTTCATAGGCAACCGTGCCGCCCATGCAAAAGCCGCCCAGGTGATAGGGACCCTCCGGTTGCAGTTCGCGGATTTCCTTAAGATACTGCGTCGCCATCTCCTCGATGGTAGGGAGACGACCCCGAACCGCGTCCAATCCCTGCGATTGCAGACCGTAGAAAGGAATCTCCGAACCCAAATGTCGCGCCAGATCGCGGAACAGCAGGACGTTGCCACCCCCGCCATGAACGCAAAAAAACGGCCGCTTTCTCCCCCCCGGCTGAATCGGGACCAACGACGACCACTGGGGAGTCCATCCCTGGTTGCGGAGAATCTCGGCCATCTGCTCCACTGTGGGAGCTTGAAACAGAATCGCCAGCGGAAGACTTTGCCCTGTCTGTTTTCGCACCTGGGCGAAGAGCCGGACCGCTGTTAGCGAGTGTCCGCCGAGATCAAAAAAGCTGTCCCTCAACCCCACTTGGCGGACGCCCAGGACTTTCTCCCAAATCCTTACCAGTTGCTGCTCGAGCACGTCGCGCGGCCCGACAACACCGGACTTCGTCTCGGCGGTTGACCGCGATGGCGCCGGCAGCGCCTTTCGGTTTACCTTGCCGTTCGGTGTCAGGGGCAGCGTTTCAAGCATCACGAAAATGGCCGGCACCATGTACTCGGGCAGCTTCGACCGCAGCCAATCCCGCAACTCGGCCGCCGAAGGCGCGCCGGCATCGGCCGCGATCAAATAGGCCACCAACAGCGGATCACCCGGCGCATCCTCACGCACGATGACAACGGCCTGGCGAACCTGGGGATGCTGGCCAAGCACCGACTCCACTTCGCCCAACTCAACCCGAAAGCCGCGCAATTTAACCTGCTGATCCATTCGACCGAGGAACTCGATCGTGCCCTGCGCACGGTAGCGCGCCAGGTCCCCCGTTCGATACAAACGCCCTCCAGCCACCCCGGAAAAGGGATTCCCGACGAACTTTTCAGACGTTAACTCCGGCCGGTTCAAATAACCCCGGCCGACTCCATCGCCGCCGATGCACAGTTCACCGGGAACGCCAACCGGGACCGGCTGAAATGAATTATCGACAATATAGAATTGCGTGTTGGCGATCGCCCCGCCGATGAGAACAGCGTGTCCGGCGCTCACACGGCTTGCGGCGGACCAAATGGTTGTCTCGGTCGGGCCGTACATGTTCCACAAGGAACCACAACGTGATAGCAATCGCTCCGCCAATTCCCGGTCCCAGGCTTCGCCTCCGCACAGGATTCTGAAATTCGAGTGCCCAGTCCATCCGGCCTCAAGCAACAGGCGCCAGGTCGCCGGCGTGGCTTGCAACATTGTGGCGCCCGAACGCTCCAGCAAGCGGGCCAACTCCGGCCCGTCAGAGGCCGTCTCCCGACTCGCCAGCACGACGCGAGCACCGGTCGTCAATGGCAGGAATAATTCCAGGCCCGCAATGTCGAACGACAAAGTTGTGACCGCCACCAAAACGTCTTCCGCGCACAGGCCGGGTTCGCGGCGCATGGACTCGAGAAAGTTCACCACCGACCGATGTTCGATCTGGACGCCCTTGGGCTTGCCGGTCGAACCGGAGGTGAAAATCACGTAGGCGAGGTTATCCGGGCGGGCCACGACGCCGGTGAATCCGTCTGTTCCGGAAGTCGTGGGCGTGCCCGCGATTTCATCCACGCAAATAATGTGCGGCAAGTTGTCCGCCTTGGCCGCGGCAGCGAGGCCGCGCACCAATTCCACCAACGCCGTTTCGGTGACGACCGCTTTGGCCCGTGTATCCTCGAGGACAAAGGCCAACCGCTCCTTCGGATAGGCGGGGTCCAGCGGCACGTACGCCCCGCCGCTCTTGAGTATCCCCAACACCCCCGCGACCATTTTCGGGGACCGCTCCACGCAAAGAGCGACCATCGTGTCGGGCCCGACGCCCCGTTGTCGCAGAGCGGCAGCAATCCGGCTGGCCTCTGAATCGAGACGGCCGTAGGTCCATCGCTCACCCTGGAATTCAAGCGCAATCCGATCCGGATCGCTCCGGACCTGTTCCTCGAACAGTTCGTGAATACAAAGGTCTCGCGGATACTCGGCCGCCGTACGATTCCACTCAGTCAACAACTGAGTCCGTTCTCCGGGCGTGAGCACAGATAGCTGCGACAAGCACGCCTCAGGGTTTTGGGAAACCTCTTCGACGATCCTTTGAAAATGCCCTGCCAGCCGCTCGATCCGGTCCGGATCGAACAGGTCGGTGGCGTATTCAATCCAGCCCGCCATCCCCTCCGGAGTCTCCGCCAGACTGACGGTCAGGTCGAATTTCGCGGTCCGGTTGTCGATCTCAAACGGACGCAAGACGAGGCCGGGCAACTCGAGGTCGGGCATGGGAGTGTTTTGCAGAACGAAAAGTACCTGGAACAGGGGCGTGTAGCTCTGGTTGCGCTCCGGTTGCAGCGCGTCAATCAGTTTCTCCAGCGGCAAGTCCTGGTGCCCCAGCGCGCCCAGGACCGTCTCTCTGGCGCGCCGCAACAGTTCGCGGAATGTCGGGTCGCCGGACAGGTTCGCGCGCAGGACGATCGTGTTCAGAAAATAGCCGATCATGTCCTCCGACTCTTTCCTCGTGCGATTGGCGACGGGCGTTCCCACCAGGATGTCCTCCTGTCCGGTATAGCGTTTCAGCAAAGCCTGCAGGGCCGCCAGCAATGCCATGAACAATGTCACACCTTCCCGCTGGCACAGGTTTTTCAGCGACGCTGTCGCTGCCTGAGACAACGTCAGCCAGTGCCGCGCGCCCTGAAATTTTTGGACGGCGGGACGCGGACGGTCGGCCGGCAGGTCGAGGACTCCGGGCGCGCCCGCCAACTGGCGTTTCCAGTAATCGAGTTGACCGGTGATGGTCTGGCTTTCCAGCCATTGCGCCTGCCACGCGGCATAGTCCGCGTATTGGACCGGCAACTCGGCCAGCGGCGAAGGTTGGCCGGTCGAAAAGGCGTGGTAGAGCGCGGCGAGTTCGCGGACGAATACACCGCGCGACCAACCATCAATGGCAATGTGATGGGCGGTGATCAGGAGCAGATGATCGTCGCGATCTAGCGAAAGCAGTGTGAAACGCCAGAGCGGGCCTCGGCTCAGATCGAACGGCCGGCGGGCTTCCTCGACCGCCAGGCGCAGAAGCTCAGCCGTCCGACTCGATTCGGGAAGCTTTCGGAGATCGATCTGGGGCAGCGTCAGCGCCCGGGGGGGAGCAATGGTTTGAGCGGGAACGCCATCGGCTTCGGAGAACACAGCTCTCATCGCCTCGTGGCGGCGCAGGATTTCTGAAATGGCCCGTTCCAGAACGGAAACCTCGACCATGCCACTGAGTCTCAAATTGAAATGATCGTTGTAGTGGATTCCGTTTTCGAGGCGGTCGAGGAACCAGAGTCGTTGCTGGCCGGACGAAAGCAGGAATTCCTCCGTATTCTCTCGTCGCGGAATCCCCGTCGCCGGTTCCGAGCCGACGCCTGCCTCGGCCAGCAGGCTGGCCAGCAGTTCGAGCCTCCTGCCCGATAAAGCCAGTGGCATTTTTGCCCGTTCACTCATGGTTCTGGTCCACAATCAAGCGCGGCTGATCTGTAGTTTCGCAGTGACTTCCCCTTCCGACATGGCGTCGATTCGCTGCAATAACAGCGCGGTCTTCTCGATCAGGCCCGGCCTCGATTCGTGCGCAATCATGAACGCCGCGATGGCAGAAACGGTGGGAGCCTGAAAGAGAATACCCAGAGGCAATTCGACGCGGAAAACGTCCCGCAATCGCGTGATCAGTTGAGTCGCCAGAAGCGAATGCCCGCCCAACTCAAAAAAATTGTCCTCCGCGCCCACCCGGTCCACCCCCAGCAATTCGGCCCAGATTTCCGCAAGCACTTCCTCGACTGGCGTCCGCGGCGCGACGAACCGGGTGCCTTCGTCCATCGGCGCCCCCAGGGACGCCGGCAGCGCCCGCCGATCGATTTTGCCGTTGGGTGTTTGCGGAAGACGATCCAGAAAGACAAACACCGCCGGCACCATGTACTCCGGCAACCTGGCCGTCAGGAAATCCCGCAACGCTTTGGATTCGCGCGCCGCGCCCGGGTGCAAACCGAGGTAAGCCACCACCCGTTTGTCGCCGGGAGTGTCCTCGCGGGCGATCACCGCGCACTCCCGCACGGAGTCGTGCTGCCCAAGGACCGACTCGATTTCCGCCAACTCGATCCGGTGCCCGCGAATCTTCACCTGGTGATCCAGGCGCCCGAGAAACTCGAGGGTTCCGTCACTCCGATAACGAGCCAGGTCGCCCGTGCGATACAGACGCGATTCCGGGTCCGCGCTGAACGGATTCCGAATGAATTTTTCCGCCGTAAGTTCCGGACGATTCAAATAGCCGCGCACCACGCCCGCGCCGCCAATGCACAACTCGCCGGCCACGCCGGGCGGGACAGGCCGGAAATGACCGCCGAGCAGGTAAATCTCCGTGTTCGCAATGGGCCGGCCAATCGACACTGTGCCGTCCACCTCATCCACCCTCTGCGTCGTGGACCAGACGGTGGTTTCCGTCGGCCCATACATGTTGTGGATGCTGCCTCGCACTCGTTCTCTCAATTGTTTTGCCAGGGCCGCGGGAAAAGCCTCTCCCCCGATCATCATTCGGCGAAGCCGGCCCAACCATTCCCGGTTCTCCGGCTGGCCCACGAGCATGCCCGCCAGGGAAGGCGTGCATTGAAAGTGGGTGACTCCGTGTCGGCGCGCCAGCGCGCTCAGGCTGTAGTCGGACACGGGTTCGGCCGCGCCTTCGTTGCTTCGCTGGCGAACTTCATTCAGGGCCCGCAAACTGTCGATGACGGTCTGCGAATCGACGCCGAAATCAATCAGGCAGGCAATTTCGTCCACGCCAATCGCCCGCACCTGGTCCACCATTCTCAGGCAAACCTCCGGCGTGCCGAAGAGGCTGCTGTTCTCAAAATACCGGTCGAATGCGTGCTCCAACAGCGCCGACAGTTCCTCCTCGTTCAGTTCGGCCGGCCCGGTGGCGCGTTGGCGGAGCTG
>Ga0066709_100001804_pt1 | contig 14762 bp, 11 predicted proteins | sample GraSoiAngelo_158_FD_79665 | JGI IMG/M metagenome (GOLD analysis project Ga0066709, IMG submission 79665) | Grasslands soil microbial communities from the Angelo Coastal Reserve, California, USA - 14_1009_16_30cm | ecosystem: Environmental > Terrestrial > Soil > Grasslands | place: USA...
GAGCGGGCGAGGGCCGCTTCCAGGAAGGCGCGGCTCTGGTCGCGCGCGGTGTCGTCGGCGAGGTCCAGGCTGCGGCGGGCGGGGGCGAAGGAGCCCCAGCCGTAGCGGTCCCAGGCCGCCATGTCGTGCAGGTCGACGTCGAGCGGCTCGAGCTGGTGGTCGAGCAGGGCGGCCGCCCCGCGGGGCGGCATGAGCTGGTAGACGGACGGCATGCGCGCGATCACCGGGGCGGCCAGCGTGGTGTGGGACAGGCCGACGCGGTTGCCGTACAGCATCGCTTCGAGGGCGTGGATCCCGCCCGCGTTGGGGACGGCGACCAGGACGAGGTTGGCGATCCGGCGCGCCCCGGCCCACGTCACCGGGCCCGCGTCGGGCTCCGCGGTGCCGTAGCGCAGGTAGTAGCGGGCGACCAGCCCGCCCATGCTGTGGCCGATGACGTTGAAGCGGGCCGCCGGGTCGCCGCAGGCCTCGGCCAGCGTCTCCAGCGTGTCGTGCAGCCGCCGCGCCGTCTCGATCAGGTCGCGCCGCCAGTCGTAGCTGAAGACGTGGTGGCAGGGGCCGCGGCCGCCGGCCGGCGCCGAGGGATGGAACCCGGCCGCGGCCAGGATGTCGAGCAGGTCGTAGTACTCGGTGAAGCCGAACAGGCGCGGCATGACCGCGGTCGTGCCCAGGAGCGGCCCCGGGAGGAGGTCGTCGCGGCTCTCGGCGAGAGGAAGGGTCAGGGGCAGGGTGAGGTCATAGTGCCCGACTGCGTTGCGGATGTTCAGCCAGACCGGCGTGCCGTCGGGGCGCATGAGACGGCTGCCCATGATGCCCGGGACGACGACGACCGGAGCAACGCCGTCGCGGGAGCCGCGGAGCAGTCGCAGGTCGAGGGTCCGCCGGCGCGAAGCGAGGGCGTTGGCGATCACCATCCCGCTGCCCGCCGTCAGCACGCCCCAGAGGAAAGGCTTGAACCAGTCACGGCGGCGGGGCCGCTGCCCGTTCACCAGGTTAGCCATCTCGGTCGTCCGGCGCCGGCGCCTCATTTCCTCCCACATCATTATGAGGCGTCTGTGCCGCCCGGATGCGGCGCCGGCGCCTTTGTCGGCTTTACACCGAAGCGTAACTTGTACAGTGGCCTGCCGTCCGGATGGACCGCAGGCATCGGCGGAGCGCGCGGGCGCTCGATTTCCGAGGCGCCGGCCCATCCCGCCGTCCCTCGACGCATGGCACGTCGCTTGCTCCTTCCCGCTCGACGTCCGATCCCAGGGGAGTCGGGTCTCGTGCGCGAGCCCAGAAAGGAACGCTCATGCTCTGGACGATCTTCGTGATCCTGCTCATCCTGTGGCTGCTCGGAATGGTGAGCGGCTACACGATCGGCGGGTTCATCCACCTCCTGCTGATCGTCGCCATCGTGGTGGTGCTGATCCGCGTCATCCAGGGTCGCAGCCCGGTCTAGCTTCGCGGCGCCGTCCGGCGGATGCATTGGAGGGGACGCGCCGGCCGGCGTCTCCTCGGCCGTCCCCTCGACCTCTCCCCACCCGAGCGCGATGAAGGCCAGCGTGCTGCTGAACGTGGCGGCGGGCTCCGTCGAGTCGGGGGAGACGGCCGGCGACATAGCCCGGATCGCGGAGGCGTTCCGCTCCGCCGGGGCCGAGGCGGCCGTGCGCGCGGTCGATCCCGCCGGCCTCCCGGCGGCGGCGGAGCGGGCGGCTTCCTCCGACGCGGACGCGGTGGTGATGGGGGGAGGCGACGGCACGCTCAGCTGCGCAGTCAAGGCCCTCGTCGGCGGCGACAAGCCCCTCGGCATCTTGCCCCTGGGAACCCTCAACCACTTCGCCAGGGACCTCGGCGTCCCGAGCGGTCTCGACGGAGCGGTGCGTACGGTGGTGGCCGGCCACGTCCGCTGCGTCGACGTGGGGGAAGTCAACGGCCACCTCTTCCTCAACAACTCCTCGCTCGGCATCTACCCCGAGGTGGTGCGCGAGCGCGACGAGATCCACGAGCGCGGCGCCGGCTCGAGGTGGCCGGCCACCCTGCGCGCGGCCCTTGCCCAGCTTCGGCGGTTTCCCGTCGTCAGCGTCACGCTGCGGCTGCCCGAGCGGACCCTGCGGGTCACGAGCCCCCTCGTCTTCGTCGGCAACAATCGATACGAGATGAAGGCCTTCGCGGTCGGGCGGCGGCCGGAGATGGACCGCGGCGAGCTGTGGCTCTACGTCGCTCGCGCCCGCAGCCGGCTCGGCTTCGTGGGCCTGGCCGGACGCGCCCTGCTCGGGCGGCTCGACCCCGCCCGTGACTTCGAGTGGGAGGGGCTGCCGGCGCTCGAGGTGGCGACGGTATGGAGGCGAAGCTTGCCGGTCGCCCTCGATGGCGAGGTCATGCGCCTGGCCACGCCGCTGCGCTACCGGGTCCGGCCGCGAGCGCTGCGCGTGCTCGCCCCGCCGGCGCCGGCATGAGGACGATCGCCCACATCTCGGACCTCCATTTCGGTCGCGCGGACCCGGCGATCGTGGCCGCCCTGGCGCACGACCTGAAGGAGTCGGCCCCGGACCTGGTGGCGGTGAGCGGGGACCTGACCCAGCGCGCGCGTCGCCGGGAGTTCGCCGCGGCGCGCGACTTCCTGCAGGGCCTCGGGCTTCCGGTGCTGGCCGTGCCGGGCAACCACGACATCCCCCTCTTCGACGTCGCCCGCCGCCTGCTCCAGCCGCTGGACCGCTATCACCGGTACATCCACGCCGAGGACAACCCCTTCTACGTCGACGACGAGATGGCGGTATTGGGCCTCAACACCGCTCGCCGCACGACCTTCGGCGACGGCCGCCTCTCGCTCTCGCAGATCGCGGTCGTGCGGGAGCGCTTCGAGAGGCTGCCGCCCGCGCTGGCCAAGATCCTCGTCACCCACCACCCGTTCCTGCCCGCGCCGGCCGGGCCACGCCAGGCGCTGGTGGGACGCGGCCTGCTCGGACTGCAGGCGTGCGAGGTCTGCGGCGTCGACGTCCTGCTCACCGGCCACCTGCACCGCGGCTTCACGGGCGACGTGCGCAGCCATCACGTGGCCATCAAGCGATCGATCCTGGTCTTCCAGGCGGGGACGGCCGTCTCCACCCGTCTGCGCGGCGAGGCGAACAGCTACAACCTCATCCTCCTCGACCCGCCCCGGCTCTCCTGCACCGTCCACGCCTGGGACCGGCACGGCTTCCGTCCACTCGCGCCCACCCGCTTCCTCAACACCGGCGGCGAGTGGCAGCGGCAGGAGTGAGCGCGGTCAGCCTGGCTGGGGGTATTCGCGCTGCGTGATGCGCACGACCGCCAGGAAGAAGGCCAGGATCAGCGGCCCGGCCAGCAGGCCGACCGGCCCGAACGCCTCCAGGCCCCCCAGCAGCGCGAAGAAGACCGCCCCGCCGTGGATGGCCAGCGAGCCGCGGATGAGGTACGGCTTCACGAGATGGTCGACCAGGCCGACCAGGGCCGCCCATGCGCCGAGGAAGAGCGCGGCCGTGGGGTGGGCGGTGACGAACAGCAGCGCCGCCGCGCACAGGATGACGGCGACCGCGCCCACCGCGGGCACGAGGGCGAGGAAGAAGGTGACCATCCCGAAGAAGAAGGGGTGCGGCACCCGGGCCAGCAGGTAGCCGACGAGTGCCATGGCCGCGCCGGCGGCGGCGGTGCCGACCGCGGACACCATGACCGCCACCGAGACCTGCCGGAACTCGGACAGCAGCTCGCGGGTATGGCTCTTCGGCAGCGGGGCCACGTCCTCCAACCAGGCCACCAGCTCGGCGCCGTCGCCGAGGAAGAAGAACAGGGCCACGAGCATCAGGGCGGCCTGGACCGTCAGGTGGAAGGTCGCGGTAACGAGGCCTCCCATCGTGGCCGCCGCCCGGCCGCGCTGGGAAGCCGCGACCTGCATCGGCCCTTCGCCCTGCGGGAACTGCGCGATGACCGTGCGCACCAGCGAGCGCAGCGGCGCCGGCAGGTCGTCGACGAGGCCCTCGAAGCCCTGGCTGCGCAGCGTCTCCTTCACGTAGGCGACGCCCGCCACCACCTCGCGGCCGACGCTGACGGCCAGGGTCGCCAGCGGCACCACGATGAGGAGAAGCACGGCCACGGTCATGAGACCAGCGGCGAGGTAGCGCCGGTGCCCCAGCCGCCGGCCCAGGAGCCGGGTCCAGGGGAAGAAGGCCCCGGCCAGCACCGCCCCCATGAACAGCGGAATCGCCAGGGGACGGACGACGACCACGAGGAGGAGGAGGGACAGCACCACGAGAACGGTCAAGGCCGCCCGCTCGATGCGCGCGCTCGTCATGGGCTCTCCCCTGGAGATGCAGTGGCGGCCATTCTATGCGGTCGGTGGCGCGCGGGAGCGCGGTTTGACTCCTCCGGCCGCGCTCCCTATCATCCTGGGTTTCGCGGCCGCTCACCGCGCCCGCGAGTGAAAGGCTTCTTCCCGAAGTGAAGCTCCACGAGTACCAGGCCAAGGCGCTGCTGTCGAGCTTCGGCGTGCCGGTCCCGACCGGCAAGGTCGCCTATACCGCGGCCGAGGCGGTGGAGGTGGCCAAGGGGCTGGGCTTCCCGGTCGTGGTGAAGGCCCAGATCCACGCGGGAGGACGAGGCAAGGGGGGCGGCGTCAAGCTCGCCCGCTCGGGCGACGAGGCCGACACCATCGCCAAGGGCATGCTGGGCATGAAGCTGCGCACTCACCAGACGGGACCCGAGGGCCGGATCGTGCGCCGGCTCCTCGTCGAGCAGGGGATGGACCTCGCCGGCTCGCGCGAGATGTACCTGGCCATAGTCGTCGATCGGGCCCGCCAGGCGACGGTGTTCATGGCCTCGGCCCAGGGCGGCATGGACATCGAAGAGGTAGCGGCGAAGGACCCGAGGGCGATCCTGATGGAGGCCATCGAGCCGGCGGCCGGGTTCCAGCCTTTCCAGGCCCGCAAGCTCGCCTTCGGCCTCGGGCTGCCGCCGGCGACGCTTGCCAAGACGGTGGCTTTCATGCAGGCGATCCACCGCGCCTTCGAGGCGCTCGACGCGTCGCTCGTCGAGATCAACCCGTTCCTCATGACGAAGGACGGGGCCCTCCTCGCCCTCGACGCCAAGGTGAACCTCGACGACAACGCGCTCTACCGCCACTCCGAGCTGAAGGAGCTGCGGGACTTCGACGAGGAGGACCCGCTGGAGGTCGAGGCGTCGAAGTACAGCCTCAACTACATCAAGCTCGAGGGCGGCGACGTCGGCTGCATGGTCAACGGCGCGGGCCTGGCCATGGCCACCATGGACATCATCAAGCTCGCCGGCGGCTCTCCGGCGAACTTCCTCGACGTCGGCGGGGGAGCGAGCGCGGAGCAGATCCGCAACGCGTTCCGCATCCTCCTCGCGGATCCCGAGGTGAAGGCGGTCCTCATCAACATCTTCGGCGGCATCCTGCGCTGCGACGTGCTCGCCGAGGGGGTCATCGCCGCGGTGCGCGAGCTGGGGGTGAAGGTCCCGGTCGTCATCCGGATGAAGGGCAACAACGAGGAAAAGGGCAAGGCCATGCTCCGCGATTCCGGGCTCAACTTCGCGACCGCGGACGACATGACCGAGGCGGCGGCGCGGGTGGTGGCGGCGGCGAAAGGCCGCCGGTGAGCGTGCTCGTCGGCCGGGCCAGCCGCGTGCTCGTGCAGGGCATGGGCAAGCACGGCACCTTCCACGCCATCGGCTGCCGCGAGTACGGCACGAGCGTCGTCGGCGGAGTGACGCCGGGCAAGGGAGGGACGACGATCGAAGGCTTCCCGCTGTTCGACAGCGTCGAGCAGGCGGTGCGCACGACCGGCGCGAACGTCTCCATGGTCTTCGTCCCCCCGCCGAGCGCCGCCGACGCCGTCATGGAGGCGGCCGACGCCGGGATCGCGCTCGTCGTGTGCATCACCGAGGGCATCCCCACCCTCGACATGGTGCGGGCGGCCGCCTACTTGAAGGGCCGGCCGACACGCCTCATCGGCCCGAACTGTCCCGGCATCATCTCCCCGCCCGAGAAGTGCAAGGTCGGGATCATGCCCGGCCCCATCCACAAGGGGGGCCCGGTGGGGGTGGTCAGCCGCAGCGGGACGCTGACCTACGAGGCGGTCAACCAGCTCACCGCCCTCGGCATCGGCCAATCCACCTGCATCGGCATCGGCGGCGACCCCATCATCGGCACCAACCACACCGACGCGCTGCGGCTGTTCAACGACGACCCCGCGACGGTGGCCATCGTGATGATCGGCGAGATCGGCGGGAGCGCGGAGGAGGAAGCCGCCGCTTTCGTGAAGCAGCACGTCAAGAAGCCGGTCGTGGGCTTCATCGCCGGCCAGACGGCCCCCCCGGGCCGGCGGATGGGCCACGCGGGGGCGATCATCGCCGGAGGCAAGGGCACCGCGGACGAGAAGATGAAGGCCATGGCCGCGGCGGGGATCCACGTCGTCAAGTCGCCGGCGGACATCGGCGTCACGGTCGCCGAGGTGCTGCCCACGCGCTGAGGAAGGAGCCTTGAGAGAGCGCACGCTTTCGATCATCAAGCCCGACGCGATGAAGGCCCGGCGGGCGGGCGAGATCCTCTCCCGGCTCGAGAAGGCCGGCTTCGAGGTGGTCGCCCTGCGGCTGCGGCGGCTGAGCCGCGCGGAAGCGGAGGGCTTCTACCACGTCCACCGGGAGCGGCCCTTCTTCGGGAGCCTCTGCGACTTCATGAGCTCGGGCCCCTGTATCACGATGGTGCTGGAGGGCGAGGACGCGGTCGCCCGCCTGCGCGAGATCATGGGCGCCACCGACCCCGCGAAGGCCGCTCCCGGCACCATCCGCCGCGACCTCGCGTCGTCGATAGAAGCCAACTGCATCCACGGCTCCGACGCTCCCGGCAGCGCCCGTTTCGAGATCGGCTACTTCTTCCCGGGAATAGAGCTGATACCCAGAAGCTAGGTCAATCGGGCGCTCCGGGCGACCCGGTGGCCGAAGGGTTGCGGCGGCATATCCTCTATAATCCGCGGCGGGATGCGGCGCTCGGCCCGCGAAGGATCGGAGCCCACGAGCCACGAGCTGCGAGCGGAGCGGGATTCACTCCGCCCGGGGCCGCGAAGCGGACCCGCTCGAGGAGCGGCGGCGAATTCATTTCGCCGCCGCGGAAGACGCGAGCGGGGGGTCTGGGGGGTGCGCCGCTAGCACCCCCCAGCTTGATGATGCCTCGAATGGCGAAGGTGACGCTGAAGGTCACCGCCGGCCCTCTCGCGGGGCGGCTCTTCGCCTTCGACCGCCACGACACGTTCCTCTTCGGCCGGTCCCCCGACTGCCACGCCGAGCTGGCGGCCGACGACACCACGGCCTCCCGCCATCACTTCCTCCTCGAGGTCAACCCTCCCCAGGCCCGGCTCCGCGACCTGGGCAGCCTCAACGGCACCCACGTGAACGGCGTCAAGTACGGGGGCCGCGCTCGGCAGGAGAGCCCCCAAGAGGCGGCGCGGCGCAGGCTGCCCGAGGTGGACCTGCGGGACGGGGACCGCATCCGCGTGGGCGCGACCGTCTTCGACGTCGCCATCGAGGGCCATCGCTCCACGGCCCCTGCCGACGCTCCGGAGGGCGGCGCCGCGTCCCCCCTGGAGAGCCTCGTCGGCGGGCGGCCGGAAGGGATGGTCGTTCCCGGCTACGACGTGGGCCGCATGATCGGACGCGGCGGGATGGGCGCGGTCTACCTCGCCCGCAGAAGGGGAGACGGGACGACGGTCGCCCTGAAGGTCATGCTCGCCCAGACCGACCTCGACGAGGCGGCGCGCGAGACGTTCCAGCGCGAGATCGAGGTCACGCGGTCGCTGCGCCATCCGCGCATCGTCGCCCTCCTCGAACACGGCTCGGCCGAGAGCACCTTCTACTTCGCGATGGAGTATTGCGCGGGGGGCAGCGTGGCCGACCTGCAGCGGCGCGAGCCGGGCGGGCTGCCCCTCGCCCTGGCCGTGCGCATCGTCCGGGAGGCCCTCGACGGCCTCGCCTTCGCCCACGAGCGCGGCTTCGTCCACCGTGACCTCAAGCCGGAGAACATCCTCCTCGCCGACGCGGCGGGCACCGGGGCCAAGGTCACGGACTTCGGCCTGGCCAAGAGCTTCCAGCAGGCGGGCCTGTCCGGCATGACCGCCACCGGCGCGGTGGCCGGCACGCTCTACTTCATGCCGCGGGAGCAGCTCACGCAATTCCGGCTGCTGAAGCCGGTGAGCGACGTGTGGAGCATGGGCGCGACGCTCTACTACATGCTCACCGCTGCCTATGCGCGCGAGTTCCGGCCCGGCGAGGACCCGCTGCCCGTGATCCTGCGCGGCGGCGTCGTGCCGATCCGGGCCCGCGATCCACGCCTGCCGGAGGCCGTGGCGGCGGTGGTGGACCGGGCGGTCACCGACGCGTTGGAGGAGCGATACCAGACCGCCCGGGAGTTCCGCGACGCCCTGGATCGGGCCGTGTCGTGAGCACGCTGCCCGCCGTCTGCCCCGGGTGCGGCCTGCGCGCCAACGTGCCCGGCGGCGCGGCGGGCAAGACGCTCAAGTGCCCCCGCTGCGCGGCGCGCTTCACCGTCCCGGCCCGGGATGCCCCGGCCGCGACGCAGCTCGAAGCGACCGCTCCTGCGCCTCCCGCGGCCACCGTGTTCGAGGCCGAGGGTGTGCGGCCGGTGCCCACCGCGCAGGAGCCCGGCCCGCCCGGGGCCCGCCCGTCCCGGCTGCTCCCCACCGTGGCGGCCGCCGAGGCCCCGCGGCCGTCGGCCGAGTGGAGGGTCGGCGACCTCGTCCTCGGCCTGTACGAGGTCACGGCCGTCCTCGGCCAGGGAGGCATGGGCCGCGTCTACCGCGTCCGCCACCGGGGCTGGGACGTGGACCTGGCCGTCAAGGCGCCGCTGCCGACCGCCCTCGCTGCCGCGGGGGGGCCCGAAGCCTTCGAGCGCGAGGCGGAGACGTGGGTGGGGCTCGGCCTGCACCCCCACGTCGTCGATTGCTACTACGTGCGCCGCATCGAAGGCGCGCCGCGGCTGTTCGTCGAGTACGTGGACGGCGGGAGCCTGCACGACTGGATCCGCCAGAAGCGGCTGCGCACGCTCGATCGCGTCCTGGACGTGGCCGTGCAGTTCGCCTGGGGCCTCCACTACGCGCACGAGCAGGGGCTCGTGCACCGCGACGTGAAGCCGGCCAACGTGATGGTCACCGCGGGCGGCCTGGCCAAGGTCACCGACTTCGGCCTCGCCCGCGCCCAGAGCCTGATGGCGGCGGTCGGCGTGGCGGGAACTCCCGCCTACATGGCGCCGGAGCAGTCGGCGGGCCGGGAGCTGACCCGCGGCGCCGACGCCTGGGGCTGGGCGCTCTCGGTCCTCGAGATGTTCGCCGGCGAGCGCACGTGGGAGTATGGCATCGCCGCCGCCGAGGCGCTGCGCGACTTCCGCCAGCGCGGCGGGCGCGTGGTCGGGCTGCCGCCGATGCCGGACGCCGTGGCCGAGCTGCTCGGCCGCTGCTTCGAGGAGGATCCGGCGGCCCGGCCGCGTTCCCTGAAGGAGGCGGCCGACGTGCTCCGCCGCGTCCACGAGGCCGCGGGGGCCGGCCCCTATCCGCGGCCGGAGCCCCGCACGGGGCGCGACACGGCCGACAGCCTCAGCAACCGGGCGGTGTCGATGCTCGACCTCGGCCGGACGGCCGAGGCCGACCCGTTGTGGCGCAAGGCGCTCGCCCGGCAGCCCCAGCACCTCGAGTCGACCTACAACCAGTCGCTCCACGCGTGGAGCCAGGGCGAGATGAGCGACGACGAGATGCTGAACCGTGTGTGGGAGGCGCGCAAGGCGCACCCCTCTCTTCCGCGGGGGGCGCACCTCGTGGGCAAGCTGCTGCTCGCGCTGGGCGACACCGGCGCCGCCGCGCGCGCGCTCGAGGAAGCCCCCCCGGCCGCGGCCGGCTCGGCCGAGCGGGACCGTGACCTCGGGCTCGCCCTGTGCGCCCGGGGCGAGTGGGCGCGCGCGAGGGAGTGCCTGGACCGGTCCATGGCTTCGGGCCTGGCCGATCCGGCGGAGATCGCCGGCTTCGCCCTCTGCCTGGCCCGGTTGGGGGAAGCCGAGAAGGCCCGCGCCTTCTACGAGCGCGCGCGGGAGCACCGGCGTGAGCTGCCGCCCGAGCTGGGGCCGGCGATCTCGGGCCACGTCGCCGGGCACGAGACCTTGCGGTCGATCAAGGGCCTGGTGCATCCGGCCTCCATGCTCGCGGTCACCGCCGACGGCCGCTTCGCCGTCTCCGGCGACCTCGAGGGCGTCCGGGTGTGGGACGCACGCACCGGCGCCGCCGTTCGCACGCTGGCCATGCGCGAGATGCGCCTGCGATCGATGGCCGTCGCCCCCGATGGGCGCACGCTGCTCTGCGCGGGCGAAGGCGCGCCGCTACAGCTCGTGGACATGGACACCGGCCGGCCGCTGCGCGCCTTCCAGCCCCATCCCGGATTCCTGGCCGCGCTCGCGATCACGGCCGACGGCCGCCTCGCGGTGTCCGGCGGCTCCGACCGCACCGTGCGGGTCTGGGACATGGCGACCGGCCGCTGCCTGCGCGCGCTCGAGGGCCACCAGGAGGCGGTGGCGGCGGTGGCGGTGAGCGTCGAGGGATCGCGGGCCGTGTCGGCCAGCCTCGACGGCACCGTGCGGGCCTGGGACCTGGCTTCGGGCCAGGCGGTGGCGGTCTTCGAAGGCCACCACGGCCGCGTCCTCACGGTGGCGCTGAGCGGGCCGAAGGGTTTCGTGCTCTCCGGCGGCGAGGACCGGACCGTCCGGGTCTGGGACCTGCCCAACGGCCGGCTGGTGCGGACCTTCACCGGCCACGCCCAGGCCGTGGCCGCCATCGCCTTGTCGAGGGACGGGCGCTTCGCCCTGTCGGGTGGACAGGACCGCACCCTGCGCGTTTGGGACGTGGCCGGCGGCCGGCTTCACGCCGTCTTGCGGCGCGACGCGCCGGTGCTTGCCCTGGCCGCCGGAGAGGACGGCGCGGCCTGGGCGGCGAGCGGCGCGTCGGTCGTCGCCCTTCGCGTCCCGGACCGCCCGCGCCTGCCCGCCTTCGCCGTGTGCCGTCCCGTCACCGCCGTGGAGGCGGAGTCTCGCGACGCCGCGTTCCAGGGCCGCGTCGCCGCGGCCCGGTCGTCGCTGCAGAAGGGAGACCTCACCGGAGCGCTCGACCTCGCCCGCAACGCGCGCAGCATCCCGGGTTACGAGCGCTCGGACGACGCGCTCGCCCTGTGGGACGAGATCAGCGCCGCGCTGCCGAGAAAGGGGCTGCGGGGCGCCTGGGAGGCGATGGTCCTGGAGGGGCACTCCGACCCGGTCCTGGCCGCCGCGATCAGCCCGGACGGCGCCCGCGCGCTCTCCGGCGGCATGGACGCGACGGTCCGCCTGTGGGACCTGGCCCGCCGGCAGCCGCTGTCGGTCCTGAGCGGACATTCGGAGGCGGTCGCGTCGGTGGCGTTCACCGCCGACGGGCGCTCGGTCGTTTCCGGGAGCTGGGACCGCACGGCGCGGCTGTGGGACATCGCCTCGTCGCGCGCCGTGCGCCGCTTCGAGGGCCATGCGGAGCAGGTGAGCTGCGTGGCGCTCTCGCCGGACGGGAACACGCTTCTGACCGGCTCGTGGGACTCGACGCTGCGGCTGTGGCAGCTCTCCAGCGGGCGAGAGCTGCGCGTGCTCGAGGGCCACTCGGCCAACGTCGCCGCGGCGGCGTTCGCCCCCGACGGGCGTTTCCTCGTCAGCGCGGGCTGGGACTCGGCGCTGAGGGCCTGGGACGCCGCCACCGGGGAGTGCGCGTGCCTGCTGGAAGGGCACGAGAACAGCGTCGGGGCGCTGGCCATCGGCCCCAGCGGCCGGCCGGTCGCCTCCGGGGGCGTCGACACCACGGTGCGGGTCTGGGACCTGCGGGCGCGCCGGGCGCTGCGCGTGCTGGCCGGGCACACGGCGGAAGTGACCGCGGTCTCGTTCTCGCCCGACGGCCGCTACCTCGCCTCGGCCAGCCGCGACAAGACCGTGCGCGTGTGGGACGTCGCCACCGGCAAGTGCGAGCGCACGCTGCCCCACACCGCGGCCGTGATGGCGGCGGCCTTCGGCCCCGGCGGGACGCGGCTGCTCACCGCGGGGGCCGACCGCGCGCTCCGGCTGTGGCACCTCGACTGGGAGCCCGAGGCCCGCGCGCTGCCGTCCTGGGACGAGAAGGCGAGGCCGTACCTCGAGAGCTTCGTGAGCCTGCGCCTCAAGCCGCAGACCGTGCGCGCGGCGGCGACGGCCTGGACCGAGGCCGACCTCGACCGCCTGGTGGACGACCTCCGCCGGCGCGGCTTCGGCGGCCTGCGCCGCGAGGAGGTGGCGGGACGGCTGCAGGACCTGACCCAGAAGGCCGGCGCGGCCCCCTCCTTCTGGGAGGAGGTGCGCCGCAACGCGCCGCGGGCGGAGAAGTCGCGGGCCCGCGGGTCGGCCTGGAAGCGCCTGCCCGTCGCGCGGCTCACGATCGGAGCCGCCGTCGGCCTGTCGCTCCTCGTCGGCGTCCTGGCCTGGCTCCATCCCGCGGCCAAGCCGGCCCTCGTGGCCGACGCGCTGGACCTCGAGCGCAAGGCCGCGCGGGGGTTCCTGATCGACGTCAACGGCATGCCGGGCGACTGCCCGGCCGGCGACCGGACCAGCTACCTGGCCCTCGCCCGCGAGCCGGAGGTCAGCGCCGTCACGCTGATGTGCCTGGCCCGTGAGAAGGACGGGACGACCGCGGAGTCCTACCTCAACGGCACGCCGATCGACGACCCCGACCGCGACCGTCGCGCCCGCCACGTCCGCAACGCCGTCTCGTTGATGGTGGCGCTGGGCGAGGACGCCGTCGATCCGCTGTGCAACCATCTCTTCGATCCGCGCGACGACGTGCGCCAGGTGGCCGCGCAGTCGCTCGCCTACATGGCCTCGCCGCGGGCCACCGCCTGCCTCACGGCGGCGCTCCGGGCGGACGGGGCGGGCACGCGCGCGAGCGTGACGTCCGTCCTCAAGACGCTCCTCGCCCGCGACCAGCTCCCGGCTCCCCGGGCCTGGCAGATCGTCTCCCGGCTGCTCGGCGATCCCGACCCGGCGGTCCGCATCGAGGCGCTCCGCGTGCTCCGCTTCTTCAGCGCCGGCGTCGCCCTGCCCGCGGCGAGGCGCGCGCAGGACGATTCGGACCCGCAGGTGCGCGCGGAAGCCGGCGATGCGGCGACCAACGTCGACGGCATGCGCCGGCTGCAGATGGGCCGCTGAGGCGGCGCTAGGATGAAAGCAGGAATGCGGATCCGCTGATGGGAACCGGTTCTCCCTCCGACGTCGGCCGCCTCCTGGTCGCAGCGGGCGGACTGCTGGCCGCCCTGGGCCTGGTCTTGATGCTGGCCGGGAAGATCCCGTTCCTCGGCCGGCTGCCGGGCGACATCGTCTATCGCAAGGGCGGATCCACCTTCTACTTCCCGCTCGTCACCTGCCTGCTGCTGAGCCTGCTGCTGACGGTGGTGCTGCGCCTGCTCCGGCGCTGACGCCGTCACGGCAGGCGGCGGGCGGAGCGGATCAAGACCGGCGGGACGAGACGCTGGCCGCGGGCGCGGAGGGCCTGGATCCGGCGGACGACCGGCATCCCCTTGACCACGCGGCCGAAGGCCGCGAAGCCCTGGCCGTCGGCATTGCGTTTTCCCCCGTAGTCGAGCGAAGGCTGGTCGCCGATGCAGATGAAGAAGTCGCCGGTGGCCGTATCGGGGCCGTCGCGGGCCATGGAGATCGTGCCGTCGAGGTGGCGCAGGCCGGTGAGGCTCGTGCGCTCGAGCGGGATCGGCGGGAAGCCGTCCTTCGCCCGCCGCGCGTTGATCCCGGCCTGGATGACCTGGATCCGCACCGTCTGCCCGGGCTGGTTGTCCGGGCGCACCGTGCGGTGGAAGTGCCCGCCGTCGTAGAAGCCGCCCTCGACGTAACGCAGGAAATTGGCCGCGGTCACCGGCGCCCGCGCCGTGTCGACCTCCACGACGATGGCCCCGCGCGAGGTCTGGATGAGCACGCGGGCCGGCCCGGGCGAGGGAGACGCCTCCGGCGCGGGGCCGAGAGCGAGGAGGACGACGAGCGGGAGCACCGCGGCCAAGGTATGCCCGCCCCCGCCGCCGGTCAAGGATGGCCGTCACGATCGGTTGCAGGCCCGGGCCGGGCGTGGAATCCTTGCCTCCATGTCAATCAAGTCCGACCGCTGGATCCGGCGCATGGCCCGCGAGCAGCGGATGATCGAGCCGTTCACCGACAAGCAGGTGCGGGAGGGTGTCGTCTCCTACGGCCTCTCGTCCTACGGCTACGACGCGCGCATCGCGGACGAGTTCAAGATCTTCACCAACATCAACTCCACCATCGTCGACCCCAAGCGCTTCGACCCTCGCTCCTTCGTGGACTTCAAGGGCGAGGTCTGCATCATCCCGCCCAACTCCTTCGCCCTCGCCCAGACCGTGGAGTACTTCCGCATCCCGCGGAACGTGCTCACGATCTGCGTCGGCAAGTGCGTCACCGGTGACACCAAGGTTCTCGACGCGTCGACCGGTCGGCTCGCGCCCATCGCCGAGCTGGTGGACCAGCCGAGAGCCACGATGTCGCTTCGGCGAGGCGCAGTGCGGCGAGCTGACGTCAGTGAAGGGGTTCGGCAGGGGCTCCTTCCCGTCTACCAAGTCACGACACGAACGGGCCGGACGATTCGGGCGACACCGAATCATCCCTTCCTGACGTTTGACGGTTGGCAGCTACTTCAGGA
>Ga0066709_100001805_pt1 | contig 14758 bp, 13 predicted proteins | sample GraSoiAngelo_158_FD_79665 | JGI IMG/M metagenome (GOLD analysis project Ga0066709, IMG submission 79665) | Grasslands soil microbial communities from the Angelo Coastal Reserve, California, USA - 14_1009_16_30cm | ecosystem: Environmental > Terrestrial > Soil > Grasslands | place: USA...
CGACGCGCGGCCGCCGATGATCCAGGCCGCGCTCGCGCAGACGGTCGGCCAGCACATCGCCATCCTGGTCCTGCACACGCCGCACGCCGCCGGGAGCGACGCGGCGCACGCGCTGGTTCGGCGGATCCGCGCCGAGCGCACCGTGGCGGACGCGCGCGTGCTCGTCACCGGCCACACCGCGTTCGACCTGGACTTCACCGGCCTGGTGCGGGACCATGCGCCGCGCGCGGTGGCGATCATCGTCGCCGCGACCTGCCTCGCCCTGTTCTGGCTCCTGGGCTCGCTCCTGCTCCCCTTCAAGGCGGTGATCATGAACTTCCTGTCCATCAGCGCCTCGTACGGCGCGCTGGTGTGGATCTTCCAGGACGGCCACCTGGCCCGCTGGCTCAACTTCACGCCCGGCCCCATCGAAAGCGGTACCCCGCTCATCATGTTCTGCGTGACGTTCGGCCTATCGATGGACTACGGCGTGCTGCTCCTCTCGCGCATCCGCGAGGAGTACCAGCGGAGCGCCGACAACGCGCTGGCCGTCGCCGTGGGGCTCGAGCGTACCGGCCGTCTCATCACCGCCGCGGCCGCCATCATGGCCGCTGTCTTCTTCGGCTTCGCCCTGGCCGACCTCGTGGTGATCAAGGCCATCGGCATCGGCATGGGGATCGCCGTCGTGGTGGACGCCACCGTCGTGCGCATGCTCCTGGTGCCGGCCACGATGCGGTTACTGGGCCGCTGGAACTGGTGGGCGCCGGCGCCCCTCGCTCGCTGGCGGGCGCGCGTCGTGCGGTAGTCCGATCTGTTCACTACCTGCGCGATTCCGCGCCGGATGTAAGGAAGGTACTACCCGCCTTCAATCATCACCTGTTCGCTGGAGCTCTACCGGTACCGCCGGGCTTGGACGCAGTGTGAGACCGGCCGCGGGAACGATGCGGGCACTGGGCAGCAGCACGAGCCGGTAACGCTGGGCCACGTGGGCGACGATGAGCTGCATCTCGGCGGTGGCGAAGCCGCTGCCGATGCAGCGGCGGGGGCCACCGCCAAAGGGGAAATAAGAGAAGGCCGGGTGGGTAGCCGCGCGCGCGGGGCTGAAGCGCTCGGGGTCGAAGCGCTCGGGCGCTTCCCAGACCGCCGGATGACGGTGGGTGAGGTACGGGCTCAACAGCACGAGCGCGCCGGTGGGGATGGTGTAGCCGCCGAGCGTGTCATCCTCGATCGGTGTGCGCGCGGTGAGCCAGGTCGGTGGATAGAGTCGGAGGACCTCTTCGATCACTCGGCGCGTGTAGCCGAGGCGCGGGAGAGCCTCCATGCCCGGGGCCCGACCGCCCAGGACCGCGCGGCATTCTTCAACGAGCCGTCCCATCGCGTCGGGATGGTCTGAGAGCACATACCAGGTCCAGGCCAGCGCGCTCGCCGTAGTCGTATGGCCCGCGATCAGAATGGTCTTCAGCTCGTCGTGCAGCTCGGCGTCGGTGAATGGCTCGCGGCCGGCTGCCACCGGTGATTCCAGGAGCGCGGCGAGCAGAGAGCCCGGCGGAGGAGCCGAACCACGGGCCTCGTTCAGCTTTCGCGAGACGAGGGTGTCGATGACACCGACGGCCCGCCGATAGCGCACGCCGGCTGGCGTGGGCAGCTCGAGCCAGCCGACGGAGCTCCAGAGCTGGCGGTCCACGTAGCCTACGGCTGCATCCATCGCCTCGCTGAGGGTCTCCACCTCGCCGGCGGGAAGCTGGCCGAAGCACGCCCGGATGATGATCGTCTGCGTGAGGCGGCGCATTTCGCTCACGACCTCGACGAGCTCGGTGCGATCGGCCAGGCGCCGCCAGCGCTCGAGCATTTCGGCGGCGGCGCGCGTGACGACGGCAGCGAAGTGCCCGTGGTGGCCAGGCTGAAAGGCGAGCTGGACCTGCCGGCGCCGCTGGCGCCAGCGGTCGCCGTCGATCATGGTGAGGCTATCGCCGAAGAGTGCCCGCACGCGCGTGGCGGTCGGGCCCTTGGCATACGCGCGGGCATTGTCCTGCAGCACGTGCTTGACGTGGTCAGGATGGCTCAGCAGATAGACGTGATGCACGCCGAGCCGCATGGAGACCACGTCACCGTAGCGCCGCGCGCATTCCGTGAAGAAGCCCAGGGGATCGTGCCGCGCTTTTGGGAACGCGCCCACGAGCGGATAGCCCCTGGGGCCGGGCGGTGTGCGGCGGGACGTGGCGACGAACATCCGTGCGTGTTCAGGCGGCGTGAGGCCGATAGGCCGGCGGCGACGGCGCGTAGCCGTGGCCGATGAACCAATCTACGGCATCGCGCAGCGCTTGCTCGACCGGTGTCTGCAACAGCCCGAGCTCCCGCACGGCCTTGTCCGCGCTGACGTACATGTGCTTGCGGGCCATGCGAACGCCGATGAGCGGCACGCGCGGCGAATGGCCCGTGGCGCGCGCGAGCCCCTCGCTTGCCAGCGCGATCAGATAGATCAGGGCATGGGGCATGCGCACGCGTGGAGCGCGGATGCCGGTGATGCGCGCGAGCATGCGGAAGATCTCGGTCAGCGAGTGGTTCTCGCCGCCGAGGATGTACTTCTCTCCCACGCGCCCGCTCGAGGCGGCCAGCAGGTGCCCGTGAGCGACGTCGGCCACGTGGACCAGGTTGAGGCCGGTGTCGAGGGTGGCGAACATGCGCCCGCGGAGATAGTCCAGGACCATCTGGCCGGTGGGTGTGGGCTTGACGTCCCACGGCCCGAAGGGAGCGCTCGGGTTGACGATGACGACGGGCAGCCCCCGGGCAGCGTACTCCTCGGCCACGCGTTCAGCGAGGAACTTGGAGCGCTTGTAGGGGCCGATCATGTCGTCGAGGCTCACGGGTGTGGTCTCGGTGGCGGGCCCGCCGTCCTTGGGCAGGCCAAGCGTGCCGATACTCGAAGTGTAGACCACGCGCTCGACGCGGGCCCGCGCGCAGGCTTCGAGCACTGTGCGCGTACCGTCCACGTTGTTGCGATAAATCTCGCCAGGATTGGGGGCCCAGAGCCGGTAGTCGCCCGCTACGTGAAAGACCCGCGCACAACCCGTGATCGCCCGGGCCACGGAGTCGGGCTCGAGGGCATCGCCGCGCCGCAGCTCGACCGGGCAGCCCTCGAGCGCCCTCAGGCTGCTGGCCGGGCGGGCCAAGACCCGGACGCGGTAACCGTCGGCCACGAGCAGGCGCGCCACATTCGCTCCTACGAAGCCGGTGGCGCCGGTGACCAGCACATCCATGATGGGGCTGCCCCGGGCTCAGCTTACTCTCGCCGGGGCAGATTGCTGACTGAGCTCCGACTCGCGACCGGGCCCTCGAACAAATCGGCTCGAGGTCGTGGCGGAGCTCTCGTGCCGTCTCGGGTTACACTAGCTGCGATGCCCTCCGACGGTCCCAAGAGCGCGTACGAGCTCGCAATGGAGCGCCTCCGGCAGAAGGACCGCGAGGCCGGGGTCGAGGAGCGCCCGCTGTCCGACCAGCAGAAGGCGGCGATCGCCGAGGCGCGGCAGGTCTATCAGGCGAGAATGGCCGAGCGCGAGATTCTCCATCGGGACGCGCTCCACAAAGCGCAGACCCGCGAAGAGGTCGAGAAGCTCGAGAGCGAGCTGGCCCGCGACCGGGACCGCCTGGCGAGCGATCGCGACCGTAAGATCGTCGAGATCAAGGAGCAGGCGGCGAAGTAGCCGAGGCCCGCACGAACCAGCTAGCGCCCGTCCAGCTCCATCGCCTCCGCGAAGCGCCGATACGCCTCGAGCGGATCCCCGTACTTCTTGTGTCCCGCCGTGTGCTGCGCGCTCGCCAGTAAGAGCCGGTCGCGGTCGTGCGCCTTGGTGTGCAGGTAGTCCTCGAGCGTGCAGAGCCCGAGCTCCTGGTTGTGCGGGTCGTTCCCGATCTTGCAGGCGGCGGTCGCCAGCGTCTGCACGAGGGGCGCGCGGTCGTAGCCACCCTTCAGATACGCGGCGGTCAGGTCTACTGATTCCTCGGGCCTGAGCGCCAGCAGCGCCCGCTCCAGCCTTTCGAGAATTTGGCGCGACGACCAGGCCTCCGAACCCGCCGGCGGCGCGATCGTGCGGCGGCCGTTGCCCGGCGTGTTGGCCTGGTGCTCGGCGCCACGGTTGATGAAGAGCGCGGCGACGAAGAGAAGCTTGAGGCGGTGCGGGTGGTCGAAGGTGTCGTAGAACCAGCCGACCGTGTTGCAGTACTCGTAGCCGTGCTGGGCCATCGAGTAGTTGTTCGGCTCGCCCGTCTCGAGAATGACCTGGGCGGCGGCGATCTGGATGGCGTCGAGGATGCGACGTGCGCCGCGCCCGGCCTGGAGCAGCGCCACCAGGGCGTCGACGACGGAGAACTCGCGCTGGCGGGTGATGACGTCGATCAGCATCGCCTCTTCGGCCGGTGTGAGCGGCGTGTCCTGGCGGAGCAGCTCCTGGTCGCGGCCGTCGAGCAGGTTCTGGACGACGTTGCAGCCGAGCTCGTAGCCGGAATACCAGCGCGGACCCACCGCGATGTCGGGCACGCCGGCGTAGAGCACGTGATGCGCCTGGTCCCAGCCGATGGCCTCGCCGAGCTCGATGGTGGCGCGCGCGCGGTAGCCCTTGTGGCCGGTCGTGTACGAGCGGTTGTGCCACATGCGGTCTTGCACGTCGATGAGGCCGGCGAACGCGAGATGGGCGAGGACGTGCCGCCGGTTCGGCACGTCCTGCATCAGTCCGAGGAAGACGCGGTACGACTGCAGCACGTCGCCGCGCTGCACGAGCGTCAACCAGTGGTTGAGGCGCTCGCGCAGCGTGCCGTCGATCTGCAACGGCTCCTGGTCCGGCCAGTGCGCCTCGGGCGCGGGCGGCGTCGTGTGCACCGTGATGTCGTAGAGGCGGGTGTAGTGGCCCGGGGCCTTGCCGATCAGCTGATTCCACGGATCGAGCCCGGTCGGCATGTACCAGACGGTCTGCGCCATCGGCAGCAGGCGCAGCTCGGGGCGGATCATCGACGCGAGCGGCAGGCCCACCCGCTCGCTCAACAGACAGTGATCGTTGTTCACGAACTTGACGACGCCGTCGTCGAGCCGCTGGTGATAGGGCACGTGCGTGTACGGCGCGTGGATGCGCACCGTCTCGCGCGTGATCTCGGTCACGGGGCGACCCTGCTTCATGAGCCGGTAGAGCACGTCGCTGGCGCCCTTCTGGTCGCGCGCGATGATGCGCTCTTCCAGGCGTGCGTACTCGGCGGTGGGCACCGACTCGTTCAGGACCGCGGCTGTCGTCGCCATGGAATCCTCAGGCCTTGTTGACGACCTTCTTGTGAACCATCTCGACGTTTTGCCCGATGCGGTCGCGATACCGCCCGACCGGATACTTCGACATCCCGGCCTCGTACTTCGGCGCCAGCTGGTCGCCGATCTTGGTCTGCATCTCCGCCAGCGTGGCGCCGTCGGCAGACGCCTTCTTCACGGCGGCGATGAGGTCGGTGAGATAGCCTCGGAAGAACGTGAGATGGCTCTTGGGCAGGACGTCGCCGTGGCCGGGGACGATGTGCGTGAAGTCGAGCTTCTCCACGGCGGTCAGGGTCTGCACCCAGTCTTCCGGGTAGCCGTCGTTCAAGAACGGCATCCAGTCGATCAGCGCGTCTCCGGTGGCGATGACCTTCTCCTTCGGCAGATAGATGTAGAGATCGCCGTTGGTGTGGCCCCGACCCAGCACGTGCAGCTGGATCTCGCGGCCGTGCTCCTTCAGCGTCACCGTGGTGGTGACCGTCCGCGTCGGCAGCGCCGGCTTCATCTGCTTGAGCTCTTGCATGAAGGACTCGGCCTGTTGCAGGTTGGCCTCGAGATTCTTCTTCTTGCCGGGATCCGACTCCTTCTGAATGTCGCTCTTCAGCTTGTCGATCTCACCGGGCAATGCCGCCAGTTGCTTTTCGATGTAGGGGACACCGCCCACGCCCGCGTCCGGCTTCGTCAAGTTTTCCTTCGTCTGCTGGGAGGCGATGATCTCCAGCTTCGGGTTCGTCGCCGCGTACGACTCGTTGCCCTGCCAGTGGTCCCAGTGGAAGTGCGTGTTGATGACTTTGATGACCGGCTTCTTGGTGATCCCCTGGATCTGCGTGTACATCGCGCGCGAGGCCGAGGGCTTGGAGTGGGAATCGACGACGATCACGCCGTCGTCGGTCATGATCACCGCGGCGTTGCAGTTGACCTTGAATCGGGTCGCGGCGATGGCGCCGTAGACGCCGTCGGCGACCTTCTTCAGCTCGAAGAGGTCCTTGTCCGCCGTCTGCGCGTGCGCGGCGACGGTACAACAGAGCTCGTGGGGATCGAGGGTGTGCACGGCCGCTGCCGCGATGCCCATCTGGGCCAGAACCTGCCGACGCGTCCATTGCTTCGCCATCACGTCACCTCCATCTGACCAGCGGCTGGGTGGACTGCCTCTTCGATCGGCCCTCTTCAGTCCGCCCTGAAGATCAGGTCGGGCTTGAGGTCGGCGATCTTCGTACGGCCACAGAGCCCCATCGCGATATGCATCTGCTCGCGGAGAATCTCGAAGGCGCGGGCGACGCCGTCGGCGCCGTCGGCCCCGAGACCCCAGAGCGCGGTCCGTCCGACCATGACCACCTTCGCCCCACGCGCCAGGCCCTTGATCACGTCCGTGCCGCGTGAGAAGCCGCCGTCCACGACGACATCGGCACGCCCGGCGACCGCCTCGACGATCGGCGGCAGCGCTTCGATGGACGATTGCGTGTGGTCGAGCTGGCGCCCGCCGTGATTCGACACCCAGATGAGACGCACGCCCATCTCGACGGCGCGGCGGGCATCGGCAACGGTCATGATGCCCTTGAGCCCCACCGGCAGCTTCGTCGTCTTCATCAGCCACTCGACATCGGCCCAGGTGAGACGCATCTGGTAGTCGTGGAACGGCCCGCGCGGGTTGGGCGCGATCTCCATGGCCTTGCGCGGGCTCCAGCGCGCGAGGATGTCGCGCTCGCGTCGGCTGTAGTGCTGCGTATCGACGGTGAGGGCGACGGCCTTGTAGCCGGACGCTTCGACGCGCTTGAGCAGCTCGCCCACCCAGCCGCGGTCGCCGTGGTGGTAGAGCTGGAACATCTGCGGCGCGCCGCCGGCCCTGGCGACGTCCTCGACCGGCCAGCCGGTGGCACCGGAGAGCCACTGGAGGGTGTCGGCCTTGCCGGCTCCGCGCGCCATCTCGACGTCGCCCTCGGGATGGAAGAGGACGAGGCCGCCCATGGGCGCGACGCCGACGGGCGAGGAGAGCGGCACGCCCAGCAGGCTCGTGCGCAGGTCGATCTCGCGGACGTCGACGAGGACGTTCTGCGCGATCGCGAGGCGGTCGAGATGCCGACGGTTGCGGCGCAGCGTGGCTTCCGACTCGCTGCCGCCGTCGCCGAAATTCCAGGCCTCGCGGGGGAGCCGCGCTCGGGCGGCGCGGCGGATTTCGGGCAGTGTCGCGAACGGTCGTGGGAATTCTTTTGATTGGGCCATGGCGCAGTACTATACGCCAGTCCGGCCCGCGGAGTCTTGGTACACTGCGCGGCGAGCACATCCGAGCGAGCCGAGAGAGGACCTGGTCATGGAGATCGGCTGTCATCTCCCGACGACCCAAGCGGCCGAGGCGATGGGCGAGGCACTGGTCACGTTCGCGCGGGAGGCCGAGCGGCAGCACATCGCTTCGCTCTGTGTCAGCGACCATGTCGTCATCCCCAGAGTGAGCACCGGCTACGGGCGCGGCCGCAGCTTCCCGCATCCCCCGGAGCGGCCGTACCTCGAGGCCGTGACGGCTCTCGCCGCGGCCGCGGTCTGCACGACGCGGGCGCGGCTCGGCTCGTCGGTCTTCATCCTCGGCCATCGCCAGCCCGTGCTCATGGCCAAGATGCTCGCGAGCATCGACGCGCTGTCGAAGGGGCGTCTCATTTGTGGCTTCGGTGTGGGCTGGTGGAAGGAAGAGCTCGAGATCCTGGGTGCGCCCTTCCATGCCCGCGGTCGCCAGGCCGACGAGGCCCTGCGCGTCTTCAAAGAGCTGTGGACGTCCGACGCTCCGAAGTTCGAGGGCGAGTTCTTCCGGTTCCGCGATGTCGGCTTCGCGCCGAAGCCCGTGCAGAAGCCGCATCCGCCGATCTGGGTCGGGGGCGCGAGCCCGGCCGCGTTTCGGCGGGTCGTGACCCTCGGCGACGGCTGGCACGCTTCGCCGAGAAGCATGGCCGAGTTTCGGGACGGCCTCGCGCTGCTCCGCACGGCGGCCGACGTGCACGGGCGCCCGTGGGAGACGATCGAGATCTCGATGCGCTTCGGCCTGAGCGACGAGCTGCTCGCCCAGGGCCAGCAAGCCGTCATCGATCAGCTCTGCGAGTACAAGCGCCTGGGCGTGCGCCACGCGCTCGTGGAGTTCCGCCGGCCGGAGCTCGCGCGCATGCTGGAGCTTCTCGGACTGGTCGCGGAGAATATTCGCCCCGCCGTCGCGGCGGCGTGACGAAGCGGGCCTCGAGGGAGACACGACATGAGCGGTGACGGCGCGAGCGCGAAGGGCGTGAAGCAGGTCGGGTACTTCGACTGCGCTGGCGGGGGGCAGGTGGTCGTCGACGGGCGGGTGGCGTTCATCGCGCACATGAAGGCGCCTCACGGTACGACGCTCGTCGACGTCAGCGACCCGGCCAGGCCGCGGCAGATCGCGTCGATCGAGGTGCCGCCCGGGACGCACTCGCACAAGGTGCGCGCGGCCAACGGTCTCATGCTCGTGAACCGCGAGGCCCACGGCGGGCAGCCGTCAGCGTCGAACCCGCCCCGGGGGCTCGGCATCTACGACGTGTCGACGCCGAGCCGGCCGCGCGAGATCACGCTCTGGCGCAGCGGCGGAACGGGCGTGCACCGCTTCACCTTCGACGGGCGCTACGCCTACATCTCGCCCGAGATGGAAGGCTACGTCGGCAACATCGTGATGATCCTGGACCTGCACGACCCGGGCCGACCGCAGGAAGTCGGCCGCTGGTGGATGCCCGGGCAGTGGACGGCTGGCGGCGAGACGCCCACGTGGTCGGGTCGGCAGCATCGCTGCCATCATCCGATTCGTCTGGGCAATCGGCTCTACGTCAGCTACTGGCACGGCGGCTTCGTCATCCTCGACGTGGAAGCTCTGGCGAAGCCCCGCTTCGTCTCCGGGCTCGACTGGAGCCCGCCCTTCCTGACGCCGACCCACACGGCGCTGCCGCTGCCGTTTCCGCTTCACGGCCGGCGCATCATGCTGGTGGCCGACGAGGACGTCGCGAAGCTTTCGCAGGGGCCGCCAGCGTTCCTCTGGCTCGTGGACATCACCGACGAGCGCAAGCCCGTGCCCTTCGCGAGCTTCCAGGTAGACATCGACGGAACGCCTCAGCCCGAGTTCACGGGCTGCCATCAGCCGTGCGAAACGGTCACCGGCACCGAGATTCCCGTGACCTGGTTCGCGCGGGGCCTGCGCATCGTGGACATCGCCAACCCGCACGCGCCGCGCGAGGTGGGGCACTTCCTGCCGCCGGTGCCCGAGGGCTCGACGCGCGTTTCCAGCAACGACGTGTGCGTGGACGACCGCGGGCTCCTCTATCTCATCGACCGCGGGCGCGGGCTGCACATCCTCGAGCGCCTGTGATGGCGGAGCGGGCGTTGATGCGTCGGGGAGCCAGGTGATGGCGGCGACGTCGGCCCGCCGTCGCGGCGGCGCGCACCTGATCGGCAGCGTCCCGCTGGCCGACGCCGAGGCGGTGTTTCGCACGGTGGCCGGAGCGCTCGGTCCGCACCTGGCGCGCATGCCCGACGGCGAGACCGGCGATCGCCGGCGCTGGATCTTCTTCCAGAGCATCATGCTGAAGAACCATGGGGCCATGGAGGTCGACCCGACGGTTCCGCCGTTCGCGCTGCGGCAGTGGGACGGCAAGCTCATCCGCGAGATGCCCTTGCTGCGTTTTCGCGCCGGCGTCGATCCCCAGACCGTCTCGTTCGAGACCGGCTATGCGCCGGCGGCGCGCGCATCCTGGGACGTGTTTCGCAAGCTGCAGGCCGAACGCGTCATTCCCCAGGGCGTGAGGTTCCAGGTGTGTCTGCCGACGCCGATGGCCAGCGCCTACATGTACGTCAGCCACAAGGCGCGCGACGCCTACATCCCGGTGTACGAGCGGTCCCTCGCGCGGGCACGTGACGAGATCTTCGCGTCGGTTCCGGCGGAGCACCTCTCGATCCAGTGGGACGTCTGCCAGGAGGTCCTGATCTACGAGAACTTCTTCGAGCACCGCCCCGCGGACTACAAGAGCCAGATCGTGGCCGAGCTCGCGCGCCTGGGCGAGGCCGTGCCGCCCGCCGTCGAGATGGGGTATCACCTTTGCTACGGCTCGCCGGCCGACGAGCACCTGGTGCAGCCGCGCGACCTGGCGGTGATGGTCGAGATGGCCAGCGACGTGCGGCGCGCGGTCACGCGGTCGGTCGACTTCCTGCACTTGCCGGTACCCAAAGACCGCACGGACGACGCGTATTTCCGTCCGCTGAAAAACCTGGAGGGGTACGGCGACGCCGCGCTCTATCTCGGCCTCGTCCACTACGACGACCGGAAGGGCGATCTCGCCCGGATCGACGCCGCCCGCCCCTTCGCACCGCGCTTCGGCGTGGCCTCGGAGTGCGGCTGGGGGCGCACGGATCCTCAGCGGGTGCCGGGCTTGCTCGAGAGTCATCGCATCGCCGCGGAGGCACTGAATGGCCGATAGCCTGCCGACCCGCCAGCAGGACTTCAACGAGTGGTACAACCAGCTCGTCCTGCGCGCCGACCTGGCCGACTACGCGCCGGTGCGCGGCTGCATGATCATCAAGCCGTACGGCTGGGCACTCTGGGAAAACATCCAGGGCGTGCTCGACCGGCGCTTCAAGGCGACCGGTCACGTGAACGCCGCGTTTCCGCTCTTCATCCCCAAGTCGTTCCTGGAGAAAGAAAAGCAGCACGTCGAGGGGTTCGCGCCCGAGCTGGCCGTGGTCACGATCGGCGGCGGCGAGGAGCTGACCGAGCCGCTGATCGTCCGCCCGACCTCGGAAACGATCGTCGGCCACGCGTACGCGCAGTGGATCAAGTCGTACCGCGATCTGCCGGTGCTGATCAACCAGTGGAACAGCGTCGTCCGCTGGGAGCTCCGCACCAAGCTCTTTCTCAGAACGCTCGAGTTCTGGTGGCAGGAGGGTCACACGGCCCACGCGACCTACGACGAGGCCGAGGCCGAGACGCGCCAGATGCTCGACGTGTACACCGACTTCGCCGTGAACGAAGCGGCGGTGCCCGTGATCCCCGGTATCAAGTCGCCCGCGGAGAAGTTCGCCGGGGCGGTCCACTCCTACACGATCGAGGCGATGATGGGCGACAAGCGGGCGCTCCAGGCCGGCACGTCGCACAATCTCGGCCAGAACTTTGCCAAAGCGTTCAACATCCAGTACCTCGATCGCGACAACCAGCTGCAGCACTGCTGGACGACGTCATGGGGGCTGTCCACGCGCTTCATCGGCGCGATCATCATGGTGCACGGCGACGATCAGGGGCTGATCCTGCCGCCGCGGCTCGCGCCGCACCAGGTCGTGATCGTGCCGATCTACCGGACCGACGCCGAGCGCGGCGCGGTGCTCGAGGCCGCGGGGCGGGTGAAGACGCAGCTCGTGGCGGGCGGCGTGCGCGTCAAGCTCGACGAGCGCGACGGCGTGACGCCAGGCTTCAAGTTCAACGATTGGGAGATGCGCGGCGTGCCGCTCCGCATCGAGATCGGCCCGCGCGACGTCGAGAAGCGCTCGGTGGTCCTGGCGCGGCGGGATACGCCGGGGAAGGCGGGCAAGTCGTTCGCGCCGGAGGAAGGGCTCACCGGCGCGGTCACGTCCATGCTGGAGTCGATTCAGAAGTCGATGTACGAGCGGGCGCTGACGTTCATGCGCGCCAACACCTCCGAGCCCCGGACGTACGACGAGTTCAAGCAGGCGATCGAGACCGGTCTCTTCTGTCGCGTCTGGTGGTCGGGCGACGCCGATCGCGAGGCGGCGATCAAGGAGGAGACGAAGGCGACCATCCGCTGCATCCCGCTGGAGCAGCCGGGCGGGGAAGGCGTCTGCATCGGCACCGGCCGGCCGGCCAAGCAGATCGCGATCTTCGGCCGCGCGTACTAGACGCCGCGCGGCCCTGGGCTCATGTCGCGACGGGGATACGCGAGACCACGGACAGCGGGAGCTTCACCAGCGCAACGCACGTGAGGCACGAGAAATCCAGCTCGTCCGGGTGTCGGGCTACGAGCACCATCCGATGGCCGCACGGCACGTGGTGGATGCCGCCGTCGAGGGCCCAGTAGACGGTCTCAGCGGAAGCCAGGGTGTCCATGTCGCCGCCCTCCTTGAACGCCAGTGTCGACCGAACCGTTCTGGGGAGAGGCGAAATTCATGCCAACCGTCGTCGCGCCCGAACGCTTGTACCTTTAGATAGTTGGCCGCGCATCGAGCTCTGTGCCGTTGCAACGCACTGCACATAGTGGGTAGGAATTTTTTCATCATCGAGCTCCACGCTTTCGGGCGTCGGCGGTACTCTGAGGGAGAGGAGGACTCCTATGCGCCGCCTTCTGCTCCACGGATGCCTCTGTGGCCTGACGATCCTCTCCGCTGCCTGCACGACCGCGTCGGCGCCCGACTCGTCGCCGCCTGCTCAGATGTTGCTCGGAAGCGTGGGGGCGGCCGCCTACGGCGGCACGACCAGCGAGGTGATCCAGAATCCGGAACTTCGGGAGAAGCTCCCCGCTCTCTTCGGAGCGGATTGGACGCCCGCCTCGCCGGCGCGCGGGCAGGTCGCCGAAGGCGCGGCGGCCTTTTTCGAAAAGGGGGGGCCGCCGCAGATGGTTCGCGTCGCCGGGGCGGACTACGTCGCGGTCACCGGGTGCGTGGCCAGCGCCTGCCGGACCCGCCGGGTGCTGCTGCTGATCGGTGAGAACGGGTCGCACTTGCTCGCGCGGCTCGACGCCGGCGCCGTCACGCACTACTACACCTACCGCGTCGGAGGCACTCCGCTGGCGACCGCACCCGCCGTCGTCGACGCCGCGCTCGGTGCGCTCCGGAGCGCGGGCGATCCGTATCCGAGCGCGGGCTCGTGAACGTTTGGGCTCATCGCTTGAATCCGAGGATCAGGACGCCTGCTCCGACCATGAGGATCCCGATCCACTCTCTCGAGGACGGCCGCTCACCCTGGAACACGAACGCGAACAGCGCCACCAGCACGAGGCTCAGCTTGTCGACCGGGGCGACTTTCGACGCGTCACCCACCTTCAAGGCGCGAGTGCTCCATCGCTCCTAGCGTTTCTCGCGGCTCCGGCTCTTCGGCTCGAGCACGTGAGCCTCGAAATGTCTGGGAACCACCACGCGAGTGCGCGGCGACACCGCCTTGACTTCCTCCACGAACACGTCGACCTCGCGAAGCCGCTGGTCCTGGGGCGCGCCGTAAGGCAGGGATTGCTCGTCCCAGTGGGTCGCGAACACCAGGGGCGGGCGATCGAGCGCGCGTATCAGGCGGGCGGTGTAGTCGTAGATCTCCAGGCGCTGCCGCGCGGCGGCGATCAGTGCCACGTCCGGGCGCAGCCCTTGCACTTCTCGCTCGAGGAAGTTCATCGAGCCGAACCAGAGGATCTGATAGCCCGCCAGACGAAGGAGATAGGCGAGCGTCCCGCCCTCGACGTCGTTGTCCATGCGCCGCGGGCCGCGGAAGTCGCGCGGCACGACGCGCCCGTCGTAGTAGTGCTTGCCGTTCAGCGCGGAATGAAGGCTCGGGACGACCTTGACCGAGAGCGAGCCGAAATCGTAGTCCTCGCCGCCGCGCACGGTGAGCAGCTGGGGCTCCGGCACTCTCCCGGCGCGGGCGAGGGTCGTCGTGCTCTCGGTGCCGACGACCGTCGCGCCGGTCTTCCGTGCGATGTACGGCATGTCGAGCGAGTGATTGAAGTGGGAGTGCGAGATCAGGATGAAATCCGCCCGCGTGATGCGTGCGTCGACGGCGGCCGTGTCGGAAACCAAGTCGTCGTCGGGCCCGAACACACGGCGCGTGTCGCCCGGCAGCTCGGGCGTGTCGAGGAGACCGAACCGCGCTCGGTACCGCAAGCGGGAGAGATAAGGGTCCAGCAGGATGACTCGCTGACCGTCCGTGATCTCCCAGCCAGCGGCACCGAGATGGGTCAGTCGCAACCGTGCGGGGCCGCGCGTGCGTCCGCGAGCGCCCTTCGGGCCACGAGCGCCCCTCGTCGCTCGAGCGCGGGCGATGGCGATCGCCTCAGCAGCCGCCCGACGGGCCCGAGTTCCGCGGCGCGATCGCCTCGACCCTGACGTCGTCGGGCGCCCACATGAACGCGATCCGTGGGCCGTCGGGGATCTGGATCGGCCCCTCCAGCAGGCGGGCGCCGAAGCCCTCCAGCCGCTTGATGTCGGTCTCGAGGTGCGTCGAGTCGAATCCGAAGTGCTCGAGCCCGTGGTGGGCGCTCGCGTCGCCCGGGCCCAGGCGCTCACCCGTGCGCGCCCCCGAGATGTTCACGCCCATGCCGCCGTCCTCGCTCTGGCAGCGGATGAAGCGATCGCCGAAAACGCGGGTCTCCTCGCTCATGATCTTGAAGTTGAAGGCCTTCACGTACCACTCCGCCGTCTTCCGCGGGTCGGGCGCCTGCGGAACGCCATGGTCGTCTCCTCCGTCGTTGGGCTCACTCCCTCTGGAATGTCTGCCAGGACCTCTGTATATACACCTAA
>Ga0066709_100001807_pt1 | contig 14748 bp, 15 predicted proteins | sample GraSoiAngelo_158_FD_79665 | JGI IMG/M metagenome (GOLD analysis project Ga0066709, IMG submission 79665) | Grasslands soil microbial communities from the Angelo Coastal Reserve, California, USA - 14_1009_16_30cm | ecosystem: Environmental > Terrestrial > Soil > Grasslands | place: USA...
ATTTTGCCCATGAATTCAGTCTGCTTTCGGCGCAAGACCTCGGAGATCACTCCCTGCATTCGCCCCCCGTCTTTTCTTTGCTCTTTGATGCTCACGCGAACTGTATCGCCATGCAAAGCGGTATTAAAGTCGCCCGGTTTTACTATCACATCCACCGGCAGATTCTCTACCATCACAAAACCCATTCCCGACCGGCTGATATCTAATACACCCTGGAGTGTTTCTTCGTGGCTGAAATATCTTTCCTTCTTTTTTTTCTTCGAATTTTTTCTTCCCATGAAATAATTTTTATCACTCCAATAAGTTACAATGGAGCGTTATCTATCTGTCGCGGCGTGAGGAAATTAGTCTCCCAAAGTGGTTCTGTGGACAGTTGTACCCCCGGTGTCAACGGCATCCCTTCGCGATAATTCTGTGTGTTGGTCTTTCAAAGGGAGTGACTTAAATTCGTCAACGAACTTTACTGTTGATTCAATAAACTTTTCCTTCTCGCCAAATAAAAAATAGTGCCGGATTGGGATCACATACATTGGCATTGTGTCCAACTCGGTTTTAAATTTCATCAACCGAATGGCGTCTTTTTCGGTGGTTAAAATAATTTTATTGGCCGCGTCAATTTTTTCAAATCTTTTTTCAATATCCCGTAAGTCGTCGATGCTAAAAATATAATGATCACTGAAGGCTATCATGTAATAAGCGTGGCTCTTTTCCTCCAACAATTTTTTTAGCGGCAGAGGATTAGCAATTCCCGTTACAAGGAGCACTTCAGTCTTTAAATTCAATTGACATGTCGTAAGCCGGGTGATGTGATACGGCAAACCATACTCAATGGTTGAGAAAAAAATTTGCTGATGTGCTAATGGTCGAATTTCTTTCCGGATCCTGTCCGCCTCGTCCCTTGACATGTCAGGTTTGCATTTTGTCACCACGATTATATCGGCTCTTTTATAACCCGATTTCAGGTCACGCAAGTCACCAGTTGGCAAATAAAAATCACGCGTAAATAAATTATTGTAATCAGTAAGCAAAATATTCAGGCCCGCATTGATAGCGCGATGCTGAAAAGCATCATCTAAAATAATAGCCTGGGTTTCGGGCCTGTCATGCAGCAACTGTGGAATGGCCACCAGCCTTTCTTCGCCTACAGCTACAGGCACATCAGGAAATTTTAAATGGAAGAGCATCGGTTCATCACCAATATCTAGCGCGGTTGCATTTTCATTTGCCAAGGCATAACCACTGGTCTTTCGTTTATAACCGCGGCTTAGGGTGGCTATTCGAAATTTGTTTTTCAAATGCTCTACTAAAAATTCGACCATAGGAGATTTCCCCGTACCTCCAAGTGATAAATTTCCAACGCAAATAATTGGTAGGCCAAAAGACGATGAGCGAAAAATATTCTTATCGTAAAAGAAATTGCGCAGCCAGATGATGAACCAGTAAATAATTGCAAATGGCAAGAACAGAATGCGAAAAGATTTCAGAAACCAGTTAGAAAACATAAACATTATTCGGCGTAATACAAAGATTTAAAGGTACGTCAAATTCGTGGGTGCCTTCTATCACGTCAACCGGTTCGAAATAGCAGAAACCTACTTTCAAACAATCAGGCCGGCATTGTTGAAGATACTTGTCATAAAAACCCTGCCCATAACCGATCCTGTATCCCCGCTTGTCAAAAATAAGCAACGGTACAAATACCATATCAATTACAGCTGCATCTGTAAGCGTGCCATCCATGGGCTCATGGATATTCCACGCATTCTTCAAAAAGGCTGTGTCCGCATCCACTTCAACGGCCTCCATTTCGTTTTTCTGAAAATCAGCTTTGGGATACAAAAACTTTATTGACGGATACTTGAATTCAAGATACCCGCTGAAGAGAGAAGTGTTGGGCTCCTGGTTTTCTTCAATAGGCCAATAAGAAAGTAAGTGATGGATCTCGGGCAAGTCTACTTTTTGAAACTGGATCAGCATCAGATCATTCGCCTTCACTCTTTCTGCCTCTGAAAGTTCCTTTCTTTTTCCCTTATAAATCCTCCTGCCTTCTTCTTTTTTCATGTGATTATAATAATTGAATCGCTCAAATACCAATAACGTTATCATCATTTTTCAGCCATTGCTACCTTCTATTTTCAATGAATATGGTAAAAACTGTGCTACCGTAATTTCTTTCCGTCTTATAAAACGGAAAATCTTTGTAATCGTTCCTTGGCGTATGTTCCAGGACAAACCATCCTTTTTCGTTCAATATCCTTTTTTCAAAGATAAGCGCAGGCAGATCATCAATATTTGACAGCGAATAGGGCGGCCCCGCAAAAATAAAATCAAATTGTTCTGTGCGCTGGTCAATAAATTTAAAAACATCCATTTTTATTATTTTCAAATGTTTCAGTTGGAGTTGGCTTGCCATTTTTTTAATGAACTCATGCATCTTTGAATCTTTCTCCACAATCGTTTGGTCGGTTGCTCCTCTCGACGCCAGTTCATAACTGATGCTTCCCGTTCCCCCAAAAAGGTCAAGCGTTTTTAGCTCAGGAATCACCAGATTATTTTCAATGATGTTAAACAGTCCCTCTTTGGCAATGTCGGTGGTGGGCCTGGTGTAAGGCATCTTGCTTGGTGGATTTATTTTTCTGCCGCCCAATTCTCCCCCTATGATACGCATGATGCCAGCTTATATAACGATGAAAAAAAATGAACAGGGTATTCTTCAAAATCCCCACTCAGCTGAATGTCATTTTCAAGAGATGCAAATTCAATATTCAAAAAATATTGATATAGCTCCTTAAAAACCGCAGATTGTTTATCGATCAAGCCCGACAACGATACACGAACATCGTTTTGAGAAAGTGAAAACTGCTCACAGATTTTCAGCAGCCAGTACAAAACGTCGCCTGACCTGGTATAAGAAAAAATCTGCGCGAGCAATAACGAATTATTTTTCATTGCCACCACGCTGAAGCTGTCGGTTTTGAAATCGATTGCCAGGCTGCCCCCTTCGTGTTGTTGAATTCCATTTTTTAAAATAACTGAATAGATATGCCAGAAACTTCCGGTTGCAAATCTCCGTTCGAGCAACTGGTGTGTTGCTGCGGGAACACAATACGCATTATGCAACTGCCAGTCACCAATCGATTCACTTACGAATACCCTTTTATCCTTCTCATACATTGCTTGCAGCATCACCTGCGTTTCTTCATAGCGATACAACCTTGACGGGATCAAAATATTTTCCGGCATATAATACCCAACGATCGTTTGACGGAATGACTGTCTCAGCTCGGCATGTTCATCCAGCAGCTTTTGCAAAATATCAACATTATCTTTCTCGTCAGCCGTGTAGTAACCCAATTGCACCATCATTTGATTTGCATAATCAACAATGGCAAAACAGCAATGCGTTTCGCCGATCTCCATTAGCAAAACCGCCTGGGAAGAATTTAATTCTTCACTGCCTCCTATTCGAAATACTGGCTTCATGGGCGTGCAATAATAGGATAAATCCAAATAACAAATATCAAGTCCCAAATCCCAATAATCATAGCCGCAACCCATAGCCCGTAACTCGAAACCAACTAACTTGCAGCCCCTTTTATCATGGCAACAACTAATAGCTTACAAGTTGAAACCTCATATAGGCAAATCATCAAACTCGCCTTACCCATCAGCTTTGCTATCCTCATTCCACAATTCAATTTTATTACCACTAATATTTTCCTTGGTCACTACAACCAGCAATCTCTTGCCATTGCCGGGATCACCGGTGTATACTATCTCATTTTCGCCATGATCGGCTTTGGACTGAACAACGGGTTACAGGCACTGATCTCAAGACGTGCCGGCGAAAATCGTCTTGATGAGATAGGGAAAATTTTCTCGCAGGGAATTTATATTGCGCTCCTCATCGCTTTGATTGGAATTTCGCTCACGTGGTTTGTTGCACCCGCTATTCTGAAACAGGTCATTCATTCCCACGATACGGCGGCAAAAACGATCCATTTTTTAAATATTCGAATCTGCGGATTACCATTTTTATATGTTTATCAAATGCGAAATGCGCTGTTGGTGGGAACCAATCAAAGCAAATACCTCGTGTTCGGAACCTTAGCCGAAGCAATTGCGAATATATTTTTTGATTACAGCCTCATCTTTGGACATTTTGGTTTCGCGGAAAAAGGGTTTAATGGGGCGGCAATAGCTTCAATAATTGCTGAGTTCACCGGCATGTTCGTGATATTTCTCGTGATATGGCAAAAAGGTATCAGCAGGAAATTTTCCCTGTTTAGTCATTTTACGTGGAACAAAAAGATCATTAAACAGATCCTTTCCATATCAATACCCTTGATTTTTCAATTGGCCTTCAGCCTAACAAGCTGGGTATTTTTTTATATCCTGATCGAGCATCATGGGCAGGAGGCGCTTGCCATTTCAAATATCATGCGAAATGTTTTTGGCTTGATTGGCTGCATTACCTGGGCTTTTGCTGCAACCAGCGCTGCCATGGTCAGCAATATCATCGGGCAGGGCAAGCATGACCAGGTGCACCCTTTGATCCTAAAAATAATCACCGTCAGCACGGGAGTATCATTTATTATATGCACGCTCATAAATCTTTTTCCGCAAATCCTTCTCTCTGTTTTCGGCCAAAACGAAGGTTTTACCGAACACGCCATACCAGTGGTTCGGGTCGTGACCATTGCTATGTTGTTAATGTCATTTTCTACAATATGGTTAAATGCAGTTACTGGCACAGGTAACAGTCGCATGACCTTACTCATTGAAACGGTGACTATCACTCTTTACTGCATTTATATTTATTTAGTCCTGGAAAAATTTTTCCTGGCTATTTCTTATGGATGGATGAGTGAATGGCTTTATTGGGTCAGTCTGTTCGTTTTCTCATGGCTGTACATGCGAAGTGGGAAATGGAAAACAAAAGTGATCTAAAATATTCGGGAAGGGCACCAATCAATTATCTTAGCAACGTAAACATTTTTATATGGCTTACAACGAACAATTAACCAACAGGGTGCGGGCAGCACTTGCCGCCATTCCAAATGTTGAAGAAAAGAAAATGTTTAGCGGCATCACGTTTATGGTAAATGGAAAGATGTGCATCAGCGTAGGCAACGATAGGATAATGTGCCGCGTAGATCCGGCCATTCACGACGACGTAGTAGTAAGAAAAGGTAGTCGTACAGTGCAAATGAAAGGAAGAGATTATAGAGGTTATATCTATGTGAGCGAAGAAGGAATCAAAACAAAAAAGGACTTTGATTTCTGGATAAACCTTTCATTAGAATTTAATAAAAAAGCGAAGGCTTCAAGGCCGACTCAAAAAAAGAGGGTCGCAAAGAAAGGACAAGCCTAGAATATCCTGCATTATTGATTTTAAAAGATCTTGTATGGGTCGCCCAATTTTCATCCTGGCCAGTTACCTGTTGGTGATTTCCTGTAATAATAATGTTTCACATGCACAAGTTGCGAACATGAAATATAAAACCATCGGAACGATTGAGCGCATCGACAAGGCGCTTGATAATATTATTAGTCCGAATGCCCAAGCAGAGATCATCGCGGAAGGTTTTGATTGGAGTGAAGGGCCGGTATGGGTAGAGTCACAAAAAATGCTTTTATTCTCTGATGTTCCTCAAAACATTGTGTATAAGTGGACAGAAGAAAAAGGAAAAGAGATTTATCTAACTCCATCAGGGTACACTGATTCAATGAAACGCGCAGGAGAAATGGGATCAAACGGTCTGCTGCTTGATGCATCCGGTCACCTCGTGCTTTGCCAGCATGGGAACAGGCAGGTGGCAAGGATGGATGCGCCTATTCATGATCCGAAACCCAAGTTTATTTCCATTGCCAACAACTACATGGGAAAAAAATTAAACAGTCCAAATGATGCTGTTTACAATAGCGGCGGCGAATTGTTTTTTACTGATCCTCCTTATGGATTGGAGAAGCAATTACAAGATCCCAGGAAAGAAATTTCTTTCCAGGGAGTTTTCAAGGTGAAAAAAAACGGTGAAATTATTTTGTTGACTGATACACTTACTCGTCCGAATGGCATTGCATTTTTCTCTGGTGAGAAAACGCTGATCGTTGCCAATTCTGATCCAGGTAAACCCTGGTGGTACGCGTTTGATCTGAAAAACGATGCATTGTCCAATCCCCGGATCTTTTACAAGGCGTCGGGATATGACTCGACGGCAAAAGGTTTACCCGATGGATTAAAGATCGACAAAAATGGAACTGTGTTTGCGACAGGTCCAGGCGGCGTCTGGATCTTTAATAAAGAAGGAAAATTATTAGGAAGGATTAGGCTTACCGCAGCCGCCTCCAATTGCGCCTTTTCTCCTGATCAGAAAACCTTATACATCACGAATGACATGTACGTTCTTCGGGTAAAACTGAAATAATCCTCGCAGATCCGTTGAATAATTTATGACGATCAAGTTTCTACCTTTGCTGACATGGCATATAGAAGTCTCCAGCATTTTATTGACACATTAGAAAAACTAGGTGAATTAATTCGCATCAACCATTATGTAGATCCTAAACTGGAGATGGCGGAGATCACGGACCGCATGAGCAAACAACCCAGCGGCGGCAAGGCTTTGCTTTTTGAAAATACAGGTTACAATTTTCCTGTACTAATGAATGCTTATGGAAGTGAAAAAAGAATGTCCCTGGCGCTTGGTGTCGAGCACCTGGATGATGTAGCGAAACAAATAGAAGGGCTGTTCAAGTTACTGGCCAGTCCCAAGGAAGGGATCATTGATAAATTGAAACTGCTTCCCAAACTAAACCAGTTTGCGTCATGGATGCCAAAAATAAAAAGTGGCAGGGGTGAATGTCAACAGGTCATCATGACACAGCCCGATATCACAAAACTCCCTGTGATCACATGCTGGCCAAAAGACGGCGGGCCATTTGTGACGCTGCCTGTGATACATACAAAAGATCCAAATACCAATCAGCGCAATGTGGGCATGTATCGCATGCAGGTATTTGGTCCGACGTTGACGGCCATGCACTGGCACAAGCACAAGGTTTCGGCAAAACATTTCAATGAATACAAGAAGCTCGGCATAAAAATGCCCGTCGCTGTTGCATTGGGTGGTGATCCTGTGTACGCATATGCCGCCACGGCGCCGCTTCCTGAAAACGTGGATGAATATATGCTCGCAGGATTTCTGAGAAAAAAAAGTGTTGAGCTTGTAAAGTGTATTACTCAGGAAGGCGTAGAAGTCCCGGCTGATGCGGACTTTGTGATCGAGGGTTTTATTGACCCCAACGATGAAATGATCTGGGAAGGTCCGTTTGGTGATCACACTGGTTACTATTCTTTGCCTGATTGGTATCCGCGATTTCACATTACAGCCATCACTCACAAAAAAGATGCGGTTTATCCTGCCACGATCGTAGGTATTCCCCCGCAGGAAGATGCCTGGTTGGGTAAGGCATCAGAAAGAATTTTTCTAGCGCCAATAAAAATGACCATGGTTCCTGAAATCGTTGACATGGATATGCCTGTCGAAGGAGTATTCCATAACCTGGTAATCGTAAAAATAAAAAAGGATTTTGCCGGCCAGGCGCAAAAGGTCATGAATGCCATGTGGGGAGCTGGACAAATGATGTTCAATAAAATTCTCGTGCTGGCAGATGAAAATGTAATCATTCAGGACTATGAAGAATTGGCAAGATATGTTTTCAGAAATCTAAATCCTGCCACTGATATTTATTTTTCCCAGGGACCTATGGACGTTTTGGATCATAGCTGTAGCAAGCTCGGATTCGGAGGTAAAATGTGTCTCGATGGAACGAGAAAGTTTGAGGAGGAAGTTGACGAGAGTTATCAATGGGCAATGGGCAATGGGCAATGGGCAATTGAAGAGTTGAAGAAAACATTTTCTGAGGTTCATGCAATTAATATTTCTTTACTCGAAAAAGAAATCCCCTGTCTCATCATTTCAGTTGAGAAGAAACGAAAGAGCCATATCAAAGAATTACATGAACAGATCGGTGGGTTACAGGAAATGGAAGGAGTAAAAATGATCTTATATGTAGAGCATACGGTTGATGCCAATGATCTGCCGACGGCCTTATGGAGATTCTGCAATAATCTCGATCCAAAACGAGATCACCTTTTGTACAAGAGACAAGGAACAAAGAACAAGGAACAAGGAACAGGCAACCAGCAACCGGCAACCAGCAACTATTTCGCCTGTATGGGTTTTGATGGAACTAGGAAAACAAAAGAATTTGACGATTTTCATCGTGAATGGCCAAACATAATTGTAGCAGATGACCCCACTATCACAGCCGTAGACAAAAAATGGAGTGAGTTAGGAATCGGGGAGTTTATTCCCTCCCCTTCATTAAAATTCAAGAGCCAGATGTATGGAGAAGAAGCAGCCGTCAATACGATCGGTAACTAATAAGTAATAATCATTAGCCTAGATGTCTGAAACAACTATAAATGTATTAATGACTGGTGGCGGTGCTCCCGGAGCTGCGGGAATTTTGAAATGCCTGCAGTTCAATCCGAGGTTCGAAATTGTCATGGCTGACGCCGATCCCAATGCGGTTGGCCGTTGGTTACATGCGGAATTTGAGATCATCCCTTATGCGCACGAAAAAAATTTCATTGCGCAAATTCTTTCAATTTGCGAAAAAAGAGGCGTTCACATTATACTCCCATTGGTCACAAAAGAACTTATTCCCCTGGCCCACCATAAAAAAGAATTCGAAGAGCTGGGAACAAAAGTTCTGGCATGTAATGTTGACTCTTTGGAGATTGCTAATAACAAAAGCCGGCTTTACCAGTTTTTAGAGTGGCGAGGATTAAACGTACCGGCATACAGGGCAGTAGAAACAGTTGATCAATTCAAAACTGCTGTTGAAGAATTGGGTTTCCCAACCAGCCGGGTCTGTTTTAAACCATCGATTTCCAATGGAACCAGGGGTTTCCGGGTGGTTGCAAACGACATTGATGAGCATGCGTTGTTATTCAATGAAAAACCCAACTCAACCTACATTTCTTTGAGCGACGCTGTTCGCATTCTTTCATCGAGCCCTTTTCCTGAGTTGCTGGTAACCGAGTATTTGCCGGGTGAAGAATATTCAGTGGATTGCTTGGCCGACCATGGCAGGGTAAAATTGGTAGTCCCAAGACTTCGTAAGAAAATGATCTCTGGTATTAGTGTGGAGGGAATATTTGTAAAAGAAGAAACCATCATAGACTATTGCTCGCAAATTATAAAAGAACTGGAGCTCCACGGCAATATTGGGATCCAGGTAAAGAAATCAACCGCAGGAAAATTTCTGATAGTTGAAATAAATCCCAGAGTGCAGGGAACCATTGTGGCTGGCCTTGGAGCAGGAATAAATCTTCCTGTCTTGGCCATAAAACAGGAATTAGGATTACAGATTTCCGAAGAAGAACTGGAAGTAAGATGGGGCACAAAGTTTTCGCGGTACTGGAGTGAAGTGTTTTATTCGTGAAATGTGAAAGGTCAAACGGAAAAAAGATTTCAGATTTCACATCTCCTGTTTTATTCGTAAGATGTGAAGAGTCAAAAGTGAAAAAGAGTTTCACATTTCACGTTTCACGTTTCACGTTTGACGGTGATCGCAAAGGACCGCACTCATAGGACAATAAAAAACCGTTCCGATACGGGAGGTATGGAACGGTGGTTGTTCTCTCGAATAAAGCAAGCTATTTGACCTCGGCTACCAGGTTTTTAAAAGTTTCAGGATTGTTCATAGCAATATCAGCCAGCACCTTGCGATCCAGGTCAATCCCTTTTTCGTTCAATTTGTGAATGAATTCAGAATACGTTAAACCTTCGGCCCGAACGGCGGCATTGATACGGGCAATCCACAACTGGCGGTAATTTCTTTTTTTCAATTTGCGACCCACATACATATAGGTCATTCCCTTTTCCACAACATTTTTGGCGACTGTGTAAACGTTTTTACGCTTGCCATAAAAACCTTTCGCCTGTTTTAGTATTTTTTTTCTGCGCGCCTTGGATGCAACAGAATTTTTTGAACGCGGCATATCTGAATGATTTTAGATTTTAGAATTTAAATTTGTGATTTGAGATTGTGAAGTACGATTCCGACTTCAGACTTCATACATCTTACCTCATCCATCTACCTCAGTCTCAATAGGCGCCTTACAAAATCCAAATTGGCTTTTGATAAGCTGCCATCTTTCCGCAGATTGCGCTTACGTTTTTTTGATTTTTTTGTGAGGATGTGACGTTTGAAACTCTTTTGATGAGTGATCTTTCCCGTGCCAGTCACTTTAAACCTTTTTTTTGCACTGGAGTTTGTTTTTACTTTAGGCATATTACCTATTTTTTTAATTACACCCTTGAGGCGTTCCTGACCAGCCAGGACCCTTGTTGAACCTCTTCAGGCAATGCTTAATTCTTTCGATAAATTCAAATTGAAAGAACTATCTCCCTGGAGGGGCGCAAAGATATAAGTTTTTAGCTAAGGAACAAAAGAGTTCAAAAGCTTCAGATGTCCCAAAAGTTGAACAGTTTTACCCTTAGCCTTTAAAACGTTTTAAACCTTTGAAACCTTTGGAAGACTATCTTGCAAACCATGCTTAGGCTCTATAGTATTTCGTTGGTCCAGTTCAAAAATTACCAGAACCGATCCATTCAATTTAACGAGAGAATAGTTGGAATTTCCGGCCCCAATGGCATTGGAAAAACTAACCTCCTCGATGCCATTCATTATCTCTGTTTTACCAAGAGCTATTTTACCAGGATAGATGGAAATAATATTTCGCAAGGCTATGATGGCTTCAGATTGGAAGGCCAATTTGAAGTCTGGGATAAACCTGAAAAGGCAATTTGCATCCTCAGGGAAACGGGGAAAAAAGAATTTTCCGTCAATGACCAATTGTATGAAAAATTTTCACGTCATATTGGCCACTATCCATGTGTGATCATTGCACCGGACGATATACAGATCATTACGGGCGGCAGCGAAGAAAGGCGAAGATTCATGGATACGCTGCTCTCCCAATTGGATGCAGTGTATCTCCAACAACTGATCAATTACAATAAAGTTCTGCAACAACGAAATTCTTTGTTACGATCTTTTGCAGACACCGGCAGCAAAGATCTCTCGCTTCTAAGCGTGCTTGATGAACAACTGGTAAAACCCGGACAGGGAATATTTGAAAGGAGAAAGGAGTTCCTCATTGCATTTTTGCCCCGGGCAAAACAGTTCTATATTGAAATTGCAAAGTCGACCAGCCGCCGCCCAGCGTCCTCCACTGCGGAAAATATCAATCTTTTCTACACTAGCGAGCTCCTCCAGGCATCGTTTGCTGAGTTACTCAACCTAAACCAATCGAAGGATATCATGCTAATGCGGACAACCTCTGGGGTGCATAAGGATGAACTCGAGTTCACGTTAAATGAACAACCATTCAAAAATATGGCCTCCCAGGGTCAAAGAAAAAGCTTGCTGTTTGCATTGAAGCTGGCAGAAATGGAAGCATTGAAAAATGAAAAGGGATTTGCACCCATTCTGATGCTTGACGATGTTTTTGAAAAACTGGATGAAGAAAGAATTGTTAACCTGCTGCAGACCGTTTGTGTAGAAAATGACGGGCAAGTGTTTATTACCGATACAAGCAGTGAGCGGCTGGTCCAACATCTCACACCATTGAAAAAGCCTTTCCAGTTAATTGACTTGACAAATTAAAGGACAAAAATTACGATTCATTCTTCTACGGATTAACTACATTTATCCGGATATTTAACCATCAATTTTGACTTTTGACTCTTGACTTTTGAATTTCTTATGAGCGAGTATTCAATGCGTGATGCGATAAAAAAATTTCTTGAGCAAAGTAACATCAGGAGTGGAGTACAGGCGCTACAGATCGAAGAGGTGTGGGAACAAATCATGGGAAAAACAATAGCCCGGTATACCGATAAGCTGAGAATAATGAATGATACATTGTTTATCACTACGCAGGTAGCTCCATTAAAACAGGAATTAATCTTTCAGAAAGAGAAAATCATCCAGCGTGTGAACGAAGCGCTGGGACAAAAAGTGATCAATAAGATCGTTGTGCAGTAATCAGGCGAAAGTGTAGGATTGGTCCTCCTCCGGGTCAAATATGTCCAGACGGTTTTCTACCACCTCGCAAATTATGTCATCAGAGGAAACAATTCCTTTAAAATTAAACCCCTCAAAAACAGGCAAAAATCTTACGTTGTGCTGATGCATTGTGCGCATACATTTTTCAACCGTATCATCAGTGGTTACAACTGGTAATCTTGTATTCATTATTTCCTTAACGGAAGTCTTTTGCAGAGGCTTTCTTCCGAAGACCACCCTGGTGGCAATATCGTGATCGCTGATGATGCCCAGGAATCTTTCGTCATCGTTTATCACAACGAGGTAGTCTACGTTTTCACAACGCATCTGTTGCAAAGCGTCGATCACGGATGAGCCAGGGGATACAGTGTGGAAGTGGGGTTCCCTTCGATTTAAAATGGACGTGATCTTTTCCATGGTTTTGGACTTTTGACAAGCCATCGTTGATAGCGAGCGGTTAAAAAATAAAACTATCTAATTTCTCCAGGGGCTGTAATCCTAAAATCAATCTAAATAGCAGTTGGTGAGGACTGGTAGTTTACTTCAATTTACAAAAATTAAACCATTTGGAACCTGATGTGCAAAAAGTTTTTTAAAAATTACTGGAGCGTGACTCGGGGATCAACAATACCATACATAATATCAGCAAGAATATTTATAAGTATAAAAAAGGTTGCGGTTACAAGCACCGATCCCATCACAACAGGAAAGTCAAGCTTTTCCAGGGCATCCACCGTGACCTTGCCGATCCCTTTCCATCCAAAAATATATTCAACAAAAAAAGCACCGGCGAGTAGCTCAGCAAACCAACCAGTGATGGCTGTAATAACCGGGTTTAATGCATTTCGCAAAGCATGTTTCCACACAACAAGCGACCCTGACAAGCCCTTTGCGTACGCAGTGCGGATGTAATCTTGATCAAGCACGTCGAGCATGGCGCTTCGGGTCAACTGAGTAATGATTGACAAGGGTCGAATGCCAAGGGTGATGGCCGGCAATATCAAATTTTTCAATGCAAGATGCCTTTGACCCGTTACTTCATCAATATCAAACCAATTGCCTGTAATGTGAAGACCGGTCCATGAGCTCAGCACGAAACCAAATAAATAAGCAATAATGATCCCCATAAAGAAGGATGGCGCCGAAATGCCTACAATGCTGGCAAAAACCGATGAAGTATCAATCCAACTATTCTGTTTTGTGGCCGCAAGTACTCCCAGCGGGATACCGATAACAACGGCGATCAGCATGGCGGCAAAGGCCAGCAGCAAAGTTCCCGGCAATGCTTCCATGAGAATTGCTCCAACGTCTTTTTTTGATTGATAAGACCGGCGCAAATAGGGCACCTTTAATCCCACGCGATAGTTGTTGCGTTCCTCCTTTGACCCGATAAAAATACCTCTTAGATCTTTCATTTCTATATCGTCATTACTGTAAATACTAATTGGAGAAACATCATTGAGATAAAAAATAAACTGTTTCCATTTTGGCTGATCCAAATAAAGCTCCCTGCGAATATTTGCCCGCGTTGTCGCATCTCCAGTTTGACCCATCACTAGCCTGGAAGGATCGCCAAACCCCTGGAATAAAAAAAATACGAGCACGACCACGCCGATCAGGACGAGGAATCCATATAGAATTTTTCGTGCGATGTATTTTAACATGATGCCTGGTCTCCTGTCGGTGCTGATTTCAGATCATGGCAAATATTTTACTGCCTCGGCCATTCTCTTATAAGTCCATTTATTTACTACAGTTCCTTCTTTTAATAAATAGAGGCAGGGATTTGTCCTGGCTGCTGTACGAATAGCAGTAAAATCGCATTCAAGTACCTGGATCCGGGCAAAAGGTGTTTTGCTTAATGCAATTTTTGCTTCATTCGTCGAGGCCGTCACTATGTATGCCGGAATTCCTTTCCGGTCTGCTGCTACTTTAATTTTTTCAAAATCCTTCTGCCAGTATTTGACGGGTGTAGAAAAATTTTCACAGAACAACAAAAAACAATACGGTTCCGATAAAATGATATCCGTAGAATCTTCTCCAGCTGAAGTCCTCAAAACAAAACCTTTGATAGGTGGTTCGTTGTTTTTGCCCTTACGAACTACTTTGTCATACCGTGTGATAAACTTATAGGGCGGTACTTTAAAGTCAGCAGGAAATTTATCGGCAGTAAATTCTATCTTCTTGCCATCTTTTTCATAAACGAACGTAATGACCGTGCTGTCCGGAATGGCATTAACAGGCATTTTTCTTTTTTCTGAGATATTATTTCCCATTTTAAACGGAAGGCAATCGGCAAAAGGTAAATAGTTTAAAACATACCATTGAAGACCAAAACTCAATACAACCGCCAGGGTCAGCACGATGAAATTGGTTGTGGCTGAAAAATAAGGGCTGATCTTTTTTCTGTTGACGAAAAGAAAGATAATGAGAATGGTTAAAGCAATATCTTTTAAAAAAGAAGTACCTGGCGAAAGAGGCAGGCAATCACCAAAACACCCACAATTGGTAAACTTTCCTGAGTAAAACGCATAGCCAGTCAGGAAGGTGAAGAAAATAGTCAACAACAATAACAACCAGCTAAACACCTTCATTCTCCAG
>Ga0066709_100001808_pt1 | contig 14746 bp, 12 predicted proteins | sample GraSoiAngelo_158_FD_79665 | JGI IMG/M metagenome (GOLD analysis project Ga0066709, IMG submission 79665) | Grasslands soil microbial communities from the Angelo Coastal Reserve, California, USA - 14_1009_16_30cm | ecosystem: Environmental > Terrestrial > Soil > Grasslands | place: USA...
ACGCTCCCGCTCTTCCGGCGCGTTGTCGATCGAACCGTAGTCCCGCACCGCGATCTTCGGATTCTTCTGCGACAACACCATCGTGATCGCCGCCGTCAACGTCGTCTTCCCGTGATCCACGTGTCCGATCGTTCCCACGTTCACGTGCGGCTTCGTCCGCTCAAATTTCTGCTTCGCCATCCTTCAATCTCCTCCGTCCGCGCGGGCCAAGGCCCGGACGCGCCGGTTCAGACTCCCTTTACCTTCGCGACGATCTGCTCCGCCATCGCGGCGGGCATCTCCTCATACCGCGAGAACTGCATCGAGTAGACCGCGCGTCCCTGCGTGATGGAGCGCAGCCGTGTCGAGTATCCGAACATCTCCGAAAGCGGCACCGACGACGCGACGACGCGCGCGTCCGACCGCTGGAACATCCCTCCGATGCGCCCGCGCCGGGAGCTCAGGTCGCCGATGACGTCTCCCATATATTCCTCGGGCACCACCACCTCGACGTCCATGATCGGCTCGAGCAGCTTGGGGATGGCCTTAGCGGCCGCCTCCTTGAACGCCATCGATCCCGCGATCTTGAACGCCATCTCCGACGAGTCCACCTCGTGGTACTGCCCGTCGATCAGCGACACCTTGATGTCCACGACGGGATAGCCGGCCATGATGCCGTTCTCCATCGCGTCGATGATGCCTTTCTCCACCGAGGGGATGTACTCCCTCGGAATCGCGCCGCCCCGAATCTCGTTCTCCCATACGAAGCCGCCGCCCGGAGGCATCGGCTCCAGCATGATCGTGACGTCGGCGAACTGGCCGCGGCCGCCCGTCTGGCGCGCGAAGCGGGTGCGCTGCTCGACCTTCCTGCTGATCGTCTCTTTATAGGCAACCTGCGGCTTTCCGATGTTGGCCTGCACGTTGAACTCGCGGACCATCCGGTCGACGAGGATCTCGAGGTGAAGCTCGCCCATCCCCGAGATCAGCGTCTGGCCCGAGTCCTCGTCCGTCTTCACGCGGAACGTCGGGTCCTCGTCCTGGAGCTTCGCGAGCGCGTTGGACATACGCTCCTCGTCCGACTTGGTCTTCGGCTCGATCGCGACCTGGATCACCGGCTCGGGGAAGTGCATCGCCTCGAGGATGATCGGATGATCCTTCTCGCAGAGCGTGTCGCCGGTGTGGACGTTCTTGAGCCCCACCGCCGCGGCGATCTCGCCGCAGAACACTTCCTCGCGCTCCTCGCGCTTGTTCGCGTGCATCTCGACCACGCGGCCCAAGCGCTCTCCCTTTTCCTTGTTCGCGTTATAGATGTGCATGCCGGGCCGAATCTTTCCGGAGTACACCCGGAAGAAGGTCAGCTTTCCGACATAGGGGTCGGTCATGATCTTGAACGCGAGCGCCGCGAAGTGCTCCTCGTCCGAGGCCTTCCGCTCTTCGGGCTCCATCGTGTCCGGGTTCAGTCCCTTGACCGGCGGCATGTCCGCGGGGGCGGGGAGGTAGGCCACGACGGCGTCGAGAAGCTTCTGGATTCCCTTGTTCTTGAACGCCGTCCCGCCCAGCACCGGAACGATCTTTCCCGCGAGCGTGCCCTTGCGGATGGCCCGCCGGATCATGTCCGAGTCCGAGTCCTTCCCTTCGAGATAGAGGTGCAGGAGCTCGTCGTCGTACTCCGCGACCGCTTCGAGCATGTGGTGCCGTTGCTCGGCGGCGGCGGCGGCCAGATCGCGCGGGACTTCTCCCTCGATATAGGTGGCGCCCAAATCGTCGCTCTCGTAGGTGATCGTCTTCATTTCGATGAGATCAATCATCCCTGTGTAGACGTCTCCGACATGGATCGGCATCTGGAGCGGTACCGCGGTCGCGCCCAGTCGATCCCTCATCATGCCCACCACGAAATTGAAGTCCGCGCCGACGCGATCCAGCTTGTTGACGAACGCGATGCGCGGAACGTTGTACTTGTCCGCCTGCCGCCAGACCGTCTCAGACTGCGGCTCAACGCCGCCCACGCCGCAAAACACGGCGACGGCGCCGTCCAGCACGCGCAGCGAACGCTCCACTTCGACCGTGAAGTCGACGTGGCCGGGCGTGTCGATGATGTTGACCTGGTGATCCTTCCAGAAGCAGGTCGTGGCCGCCGATGTGATGGTGATGCCCCGCTCGCGCTCTTGCTCCATCCAGTCCATGGTCGCGGCGCCGTCATGGACTTCACCCATCCGATGCACCTTCCCCGTGTAATAGAGGATGCGCTCCGTCAGGGTCGTCTTGCCGGCATCGATGTGGGCCATGATGCCGATGTTGCGCATATGAGAAAGATCGAACTGCCTGGGCACTCCGAAACCGTCCTTAACCGCTTACCAGCGATAGTGAGCGAACGCCTTGTTGGCCTCCGCCATCTTGTGCGTATCTTCCCGCTTCTTTACAGCTCCGCCTTCATTCTTCGACGCTGCGATGACCTCGGCGGCGAGCCGTTCGGCCATCGTGTGATCGGGCCGGCTGCGGGAGTACTGGATGAGCCACCGCAGCGCGAGCGCCGTCCGGCGGTCCTGGCGAACCTCGACTGGAACCTGATACGTGGCGCCGCCGACGCGCCGTGACTTCACCTCGAGAACCGGCTTCACGTTGGTCATGGCCGCCTTGAGCGTGGTCAAGCCGTCCTGACTGATCTTCTTCTCGATGATGTCCATCGCGCCGTAGAAGATGCGCTCCGCCGTGCTCTTCTTTCCCGCCATCATCAGACAGTTGACGAAGCGGGTGACGAGCACGTTGTTGTAGCGCGCATCCGGCTGAAGCTCGATTCGATGGATCTTCGCTGCGCGACGCATAGGCTACTGGGCCTTCTTTCTCTTCGTGCCGTACTTGGAGCGGCTCTGCTGGCGACCCTCGACGCCGGAGGCGTCCAGCGTTCCGCGGACCACGTGGTAACGCACGCCGGGGAGGTCCTTGACGCGGCCCCCCCGGATCAAAACGATGGAGTGCTCTTGCAAGTTATGCCCCTCGCCCGGGATGTAACACGTCACTTCCATCCCGTTCGTGAGGCGAACGCGGGCCACCTTGCGGAGCGCCGAGTTCGGCTTCTTCGGCGTGGATGTATAGACGCGCGTGCAGACGCCGCGTTTCTGCGGAGCCCCTTTCAAGGCCGGCGATGCGGTCTTCGAGAGCTGCATCTTTCGGCCTTGTCGCACGAGCTGGTTCAGGGTCGGCACTAAATTTCTCCCACTGTTGGTTTCAGGCGCAAAGACTCGGCATACTAAGGAGTTCCGCCGATCGGGTCAAGCACTTTTTACCTCTTCCTCGACCGGGGACGGTTTCTCCACCTCATCTTCATCATCTTCAACGACTTCGATCCCGCGATAGCGCGAGATTCCGGTCCCGGCCGGGATCAGGTGACCGATGATCACGTTCTCCTTGAGCCCACGCAGGTGGTCGGTCATCCCGAGCACCGAAGCCTCAGTCAACACACGAGTTGTCTCCTGGAACGAGGCCGACGAGATGAAGCTCTGCGTGGAGAGCGAGGCCTTCGTAATTCCAAGCAATAGCGGCTGATAGGTGGCCGGCTGGCCGCCTTCCGCCTCCACGCGCGTCTGCTCGATCTTGAGCAGGTTCTTGTCGACCTGCTCCCCCTCCAGGAAGTTCGTGTCGCCCGGATCCTCGATTCTGACCTTTTGAAGCATCTGCCGGACGATGACCTCGATGTGCTTGTCGTCGATCCGCACTCCCTGCAGCCGGTAGACCTCCTGAATCTCGTTCACGAGGTACTCCTGCACCGCCTGGATCCCCTTGATCTTGAGGGTGTCGTGCGGGTTCACGGGCCCTTCCGTCAGCCGGTCCCCGGCGTGGACGTAGTCGCCCTCCTGGACGTGGAGATGCTTCCCCTGCGGGATCAGGTATTCCTTCTGCTCGCCCGAGTCCGCGGTGACGACGAGCTTCTTCATTCCACGGCTCACGCCGCCGAATTCCACGCGCCCGTCGATTTCCGAGACCGTCGCGGCGTCCTTCGGCTTCCGCGCCTCGAACAGCTCGCTCACGCGGGGCAGACCGCCCGTGATGTCGCGCGTCTTCGAGATCTCGCGCCGGATCTTGACCACCGCCTCGCCGGCCGTGACCTCCTGCCCGTCGCGGACCAAAAGCCGCGCGCCGGTCGGGAGCGGATAGCTCGCCACCCGCCGATCGTTCTTGCCCACGATGTCGACGTGTGGATGGAGCACCTTCTCGCGGTCGTCGATGATGACCATGAGCCGAAGCCCCGTGTTCTCGTCCACCTCGTCCCGGACCGTGACCTTCTCCTTGATATCAACGAAGCGCACCGTTCCGGGTTTCTCGGTGAGAATCGGCGTATTGAACGTGTCCCATTCGAAGAGGTCGTCGCCCAACGCCACGTCGGAGCCGTCCCGGAGGTGCACGGTGGCGCCGTAGGGCGGCGAGTAGCGGTGCCGGATCTTCCCGTCGGTGCCATGGAGCTCGATCTGCCCCTTGTGCCCGACGACCACAAGCGACCCGTTCGACCGCTCGACGGTCTCGAGGTCGCGGAACGTGACCTTGCCGACCGTCTTGGCCTTGATCTTCGACTGCTCGACGATGCGGCCCGCCACGCCTCCGATGTGGAACGTCCGGAGCGTGAGCTGCGTTCCCGGCTCCCCGATCGACTGCGCCGCGATGACGCCGACCGCCTCGCCCAGATCGACCATCCGACCCGTCGCGAGGTTGCGTCCGTAGCACTTCGCGCACGCGCCGCGCGGCGCCTCGCACTTCAGAACCGAGCGGATCGCCACCTTCTCGATGCGCCCGCTTTCCTCGATCGCGGCGGCCGCGACCTCGTCGATTTCCCCGCCGGCCCGCACGAGGACGTCGCTGGTGTTCGGATCCACGATGTCCTCGATCGCGACCCGCCCGAGCACGCGGTCACCCAGCGGCTCGATGATTTCCTCGCCTTCCTTGAGCGCTCCCACTTCCAATCCGTTCACGGTGCCGCAGTCGTCGATGTTGATGATGACGTCCTGGGCCACGTCCACGAGACGGCGCGTGAGATATCCGGCGTCCGCGGTCTTGAGCGCGGTGTCGGCCAGGCCCTTGCGGGCGCCGTGGGTCGAGACGAAGTACTCCAACACCGTGAGGCCTTCCTTGAAATTATGGATAACCGGCGTCTCGATGATCTCGCCGAGACCGCCCGTGATCTTCTTCTGAGGCTTCGCCATCAGCCCGCGCATGCCGGCGAGCTGGCGGATCTGCTCCTTCGTGCCGCGCGATCCCGAATACGCCATCATGTAGATCGGATTGAACCCATCCCGGTCCTTCGCGAGACCCTGGAACGTCTCCTCCTCGACCTCGGTGGTGACGAGCGTCCAGGTATTGATGACCTGGTTGTACCGCTCGCCGTCCGTGATCACCCGCTGCTGGTACTGGCGGTTGATGTGCGCCACGTCGGTCTGGGCGCGCGCGATGATCTCCGGCTTCCGGGGCGGGATCATGATGTCGTCGATCCCCACCGTGATGCCGGCCTGGGTCGCGTACGTGAACCCGAGGCTCTTGAGCGAGTCGAGAAGCAGCGCGGTGGTCCTGTCGCCGAGCGCCCGGTGGCAGTCGCTCACCAGCTGCTCCAGCGCCTTCTTGTCCATCTCATCGTTGTTGAACGCGATCCCCCACGGCACGAGCGCCTCGTTGAAGAGGACCCGGCCGACGGTGGTCTCGATCCGCTCGCCGTTGATGCGGCAGACGATTTGGTCGTGGAGTCCCGCCTGCGCGTGATCGTAGGCCGATCGAACCTCTTCCATGCTCCCGTACATCTTCGCCCTCTTGCCCTCGGGCAGAGGCCGCGCCTTCGTCATGTAGTTACACCCGAGCACGATGTCCTGGCTGGGCGACGCGACCGGCCGGCCGTTCGAGGGGAGCAGGATGTTGTTCGTCGAGAGCATGAGCATCCGCGTCTCGATCTGCGCCTCGAAGGAGAGCGGCACGTGCACCGCCATCTGATCGCCGTCGAAGTCCGCGTTGAACGCCCCGCAGACCATCGGGTGGATGCGGATCGCCTTCCCCTCGACCAGCACCGGCTCGAACGCCTGGATTCCAAGGCGGTGGAGTGTCGGCGCGCGGTTCAAGAGGACGGGGTGGCCCGTGATGATGTCGCCGAGGATGTCCCAGACCTCCGGGCGCTCGCGCTCGACGAGCCGCTTCGCGCTCTTCACGGTCTGGACGAATCCCTTGTCCTCGAGCTTCCGGATGATGAACGGCTTGAAGAGCTCCAGCGCCATGTTCTTCGCAATGCCGCACTGGTGGAGCTTGAGCTCGGGGCCGACGACGATGACCGAGCGGCCCGAGTAATCCACCCGCGTTCCAAGCAGGTTCTGGCGGAAGCGCCCCTGCTTGCCCTTGAGCATGTCGGAGAGCGACTTGAGCGGCCGGTTGCCCTGACCGCGCACGGCCCTGCTGCGGCGGCCGTTGTCGAAGAGCGCGTCGACCGCTTCCTGGAGCATCCGCTTCTCGTTCCGGAGAATGACCTCCGGCGCCCGGATGTCGATGAGCTTCTTGAGCCGGTTATTCCGATTGATGACGCGGCGGTAGAGATCGTTCAGATCCGACGTCGCGAACCGCCCGCCCTCGAGCGGGACCAGCGGCCGAAGATCCGGCGGCAGCACCGGGATCACGCCGAGGATCATCCACTCCGGACGGTTTCCGCTCTGGCGGAACGCCTCCACGATGCGGAGCCGCTTCAGCGTCTCCTTCTTCCGCTGCACCGAGTTTTCGATCTTGGCGATGGCGCGAAGCTCGGCCGACAGCTCGTCGAGATCAATCTCTTGTAAGAGATCCCGGATCGCCTCGGCGCCCATCTTGGCCGTGAGCGTGATCGTCTCGTCCTGCGTCAGCTCGTAGTACTCGTCCTCCGAGATCAGCTGCTTCTTCTTCAGGCCGCTGGTTCCCGGCTCGATGACGACGTACGACTCGTAGTAGAGGACCCGCTCCAGATCGCGGATCGACATGTCCAGGAGATGCCCGATGCGGCTGGGGACCGCCTTGAAATACCAGATGTGGGAAACCGGGACCGCGAGGTTGATGTGGCCGAGCCGCTCCCGGCGGACCTTGGCCTGCGTGACCTCGACGCCGCACCGGTCGCAGATGACCCCGCGGTAGCGGATCCGCTTGTACTTGCCGCAATTGCACTCCCAGTCCTTCACCGGTCCGAAGATCTTCTCGCAGAACAGTCCGTCCCGTTCCGGCTTGAAGGACCGGTAATTGATGGTCTCGGGCTTCGTAACCTCGCCGTGCGACCAGCTCCGGATCGTCTCCGGGGAGGCCAGCATGATGCGAATCGAGTTGAATGAAAGCCGGCGGGTGCGCACATCCCGCTCGTCCGGCCGCGTCAGCGAGAAGCGCTGGCGCTCCGTGGCGAGTGGGGACTTGATTCCAAAAAGTTCCTGCATTGTCTCGCGCCTCCTCGGCTTAGGGCTCGTCCCGAAGTTGGACGTCCATGCAAAGGCTCTGGAGCTCCTTGACCAGCACGTTGAACGACTCGGGCGTGCTGGGCGAGGGAGGATTCTCTCCCTTGACGATCGCCTCGTAGATGCGTGACCGCCCCGTGACGTCGTCCGACTTCACGGTGAGAAGCTCCTGGAGCGTGAACGCCGCGCCGTACGCCTCGAGCGCCCACACCTCCATTTCGCCGAATCGCTGTCCTCCGAATTGCGCCTTGCCGCCCAGCGGCTGCTGGGTGACCAGGGAGTACGGCCCGATCGACCGGGCGTGGATCTTGTCGTCGACCAAGTGGGAGAGCTTCATCATGTAGATGTAGCCCACCGTGACCCGTTGATCGAACGACTCGCCCGTGCGCCCGTCGAATAGAACCGATTTGCCGTCCTCGGGCATGTTCGCGTCCCGGAGACAGGCCTTGATCTCGTCCACCGTGGCGCCCGCGAACACCGGGGTCGCCGCGGTAATGCCGACCTCATGAGCAGCCCACCCGAGGTGGGTCTCCAAAATCTGGCCGATGTTCATACGCGAAGGCACGCCGAGCGGGTTCAAAACCATGTCCACCGGCGTTCCGTCCGGGAGGTACGGCAAGTCCTCCTCGGCGAGGATCTTCGCGACGACGCCCTTGTTGCCGTGGCGTCCGGCCATCTTGTCGCCCACGGAGAGCTTCCGCTTCTTGGCGACGTACACCTTCACGAGCTTGACCACGCCGGGCGGAAGCTCGTCCCCGCGCGTGACCTTCTCGATCTCCTTCTCTAGATTTTTCTCGACCCGGTCCATCGCCCGCGCGGCGCCTTCGAGAATGCTCCAGAAGCGGTCGTTCACCGCCTCGTCGCGCGTGATGGCGGTCCGGTACGGAACGGCGTCCAGATCGGCCTTCGAAAGGAACTCCTCGTCGATCTTCTTGCCCGAGCGGGCCACCGACTTGTCGTTCTCTCCCTCGATCCACTTGTTGACGAATTCGCCGACGACAGCCCGGGCGACTTCCGCGGCCCGCGTCTCCAAGATCCGATCCTTCTCCTTCTTCGCCTGACGGCGGAGCCGGTCGATTTTCCGCTTCTCCTGCTTCTTGGTCGATTCGTCCTTCTCGCGGCGGCTGAAGACCTTGGTGTCGATCACGACGCCGTCCATTCCCGGGGGCGCCTTGAGCGATGCATCCCGAACGTCTCCCGCCTTCTCTCCGAAGATCGCGCGCAGCAGGCGCTCCTCGGGCGTCAGATCGGTCTCGCCCTTCGGCGTGACCTTCCCGACCAGAATGTCGCCCGCCTTGACGCGCGCGCCGATCCGGACGATCCCTTCCTCGTCGAGGTTCTTGACCGCTTCCTCGCTCACGTTCGGGATCTCGCGGGTGATTTCCTCGGCGCCGCGCTTCGTGTCGCGTACTTGAAGCTCGAATTCCTCGATATGGATCGAGGTGAAGCGGTCATCCTTGATCAACCGCTCCGACACGAGGATCGCGTCCTCGAAGTTATAGCCGCCCCAGGGCATGAACGCGACCAGCACGTTCGCCCCGAGCGCCAGCTCGCCGTTTCGCGTCGCGGCGCCGTCGGCCAGGAGCTGCCCCTTCTTCACGCGGTCGCCCTCGCTCACGAGCGGCCTCTGATTGATGCAGGTGTCCTGGTTCGACCGGCGGAACTTGGTCAGGCGGTAGGTATCGATGCCCGCCATCTCCGAGTAATCGACGGTGCGGGATTTCCCTTCGGCCTGGTCGTATCGCACCAGGATGGAATCGCCCGACACGGCCTCCACCACGCCGCCGCGCCTCGCGATGACGAGCGCGCCCGAATCCTCCGCCACCTTCCCTTCCAGGCCGGTGCCGACCAGGGGCGCCTCGGTAAAGAGGAGCGGAACCGCCTGGCGCTGCATGTTCGAGCCCATCAGCGCTCGGTTCGCGTCGTCGTGCTCGAGGAACGGGATGAGCGCGGCCGCGGGGCTGACCAGCTGAATCGGTGAGATATCCATGTAGTCGACGTTCGCCGGCTCGACGAACGGGAACTCGCCTCGCTCCCGGACGTTCTGTGGTCCGTGCAGCTTTCCGTTCGGATCGACCGCGGCGTTCGCCTGGGCGATCTTGAAGTGGTCCTCCACGTCGGCCGAGAGGAATTGGACCTGCTTCCGGTCGACGAGACCGTTCTGGACCTTGCGGTACGGCGTCTCGAGGAAGCCGAGATCATTGACGCGCGCGTAGGTCGCGAGCGAGGAGATGAGGCCGATGTTCGGGCCTTCCGGCGTCTCGATGGGGCACATCCGGCCGTAGTGCGTGTAATGCACGTCGCGCACCTCGAACCCCGCGCGATCGCGCGTGAGCCCGCCCGGCCCGAGCGCCGAGAGCCGCCGCTTGTGCGTCAGCTCCGCCAGCGGATTGGTCTGGTCCATGAACTGCGAGAGCTGGCTGGACCCGAAGAAGCTCTGGATCACGGCCGAGATCGTGCGCGCGTTGATCAGGTCGTACGGCGTGACCTGGTCCGCGTCCTGGAGCGTCATGCGCTCCCGGATGATCCGCGCCATCCGCGCGAGTCCGACATTGAACTGGTTCGCGAGGAGCTCGCCCACAGCGCGGACGCGCCGGTTGCCGAGATGGTCGATATCGTCCGTCGTCACGACGACGCCCGGCACCTCTCCGCCCAGCCGCAGGTGGACCAGGTAGGTGATGATGACCAGGAAGTCCTCGGGACAGAGGGTCGTCTGGGTATCGTCGGGCACCTCGAGCGCGAGCCGCTTGCGCCGCTCCTTGCCGCCCAAGAGGTGCTCGTGCGGAAGCTTCCGGTTCAGCTTGTAGCGTCCGACCTTGGCCAGGTCGTAGCGCTTCGGGTTGAAGAAGAGCTTCTTCAAGATGTCCCGCGCGGTGTCCGCGCGGGGCGGCTCGCCCGGTCTTAACAAATTATAGATGCGGGTGAGGGCTTCCTCCTCCGTCTTCGTCGAATCCTTCTTCAACGTGTTCCGGAGGATGTCCGCTTCGTCGCTGTGCGGAATGACGAAGGTGCGGACGGTCGAGAAGGCAGCCTTGCGGAGGCCCTCGATCCGCTCCATCGTGATGATCTCGTTCGCCTCGAGCAGGACTTCGCCGGTCTTCTCGTCAACGACGTCCTCGGCCGCCACCTTGCCCAGCGCGTCCGGCTCCTTCTTGGAGCGCGGGCCCCCGATCTCCTCCTCCTCGGTCTCGTAGAAGAGCTGGAGGATTTCCCGATCGGAGACGTAGCTCAGCGCCTTCAGAAGCACCGTGACCGGCAGCTTCCGCTTTCGGTCGATGTGGACATACATGATGTCGTTCACATCGAGGCTGAACTCCACCCACGATCCCCGGTAGGGGATGATGCGGGCCGTGTAGAGCTTCTTCCCGCTCGGGTGGACGGACTCGTCGAAGAACACGCCGGGAGAGCGGTGAAGCTGGCTGACGATCACGCGCTCGGCGCCGTTGATAATGAAGGTCCCCTTGTCGGTGATGATCGGAAGCTCGCCTAGGTAGACCTCCTGCTCGATGATGCTCTTGTCTTTCCGTCCCTCCTCCGTGTCCTCGCGGATCCGGAGGCGCAGGGTCGCCTTGAGCGGGACCGAGTAGGTCAGATCGCGCTCCTGGCACTCATCCATCGAATATTTCGGTTCGCCCAGGTCGTATCGGACGAACTCAAGCGAGAAAAATTCCCGCGGGTCGCTGATGGGGAAGACGCTCTGGAATACTTCCTGGAGGCCTTCGTTCTTGCGCTTCAAGGGATCGATCTCTGCCTGCAAAAAGCCGCGGAACGAATCCAGCTGCACGTCGAGCAGGTTGGGGATCTGAATGTCCCAATCCCGTTCGATCTTGCTGAAGCTGCGTCGCTCCTTGCTGCGGATTGCTTTCACGTCGTTCGCACCCTTTCGGTATGGCCCAGTGCTCTGGCTGCCGGCCGCCGAACCTCCGCGCGCCGGCTACGAATTACCGAATCTCGACTGAGGCCCCGTTTTCCTCCAACTTTTGCTTGATCGTCTGCGACTCTTCCTTGGAAACCTTCTCCTTCACCGCCTTGGGGGCGCCGTCGACCAAGTCCTTGGCCTCCTTGAGACCAAGACCGGTGACCTCGCGGACCACCTTGATGACCTGGATTTTCTTGTCGCCGGCCGCCATGAGAACGACGTCGAACTCGGTCTTCTCCTCGACCGCCGCCGCGGCTCCCGCCCCGCCCATGCCCGGCATCGCGGCCATCATCGGCATGGCCGCCGTGACGCCGAAATGATCCTCGAGCCTCTTCACGAGGCCCGAGACCTCGAGCATCGTCATGCCTTCCAAAAGGGTGATGATCTGCTGGTCCTTAGTCGCTGCTTCCACGATTTGGTCCTCCTCCGAATATTCCCCGGGCGACGCCGCGGGGGTTGGCCGCGGGGTCTACCCCTGCTTCTTCTTCCCGATGGCGTCGATCACGCCCACCATTTGCCGTAGCGAGCCCGAGAGCACGCCCACGAAACCCTGCATGGGCGAGCGCAGACCGCCGATGAACTGGCCCAGCAGCACCTCGCGGGGCGGGAGCTGAGCCAATTTCTTGATTCCATCCGGCCCGTAGACGTGGCCGGCCACGTACGCCGCCTTGACGGACGGCCTCTCAAACTCCTTCGCGAAGTCCGAAAGGATCTTCGCGGCGCTCACCTCGTCGGCGCCGAACGCGATTCCGGTCGGCCCCTCGAGGTAGGAGTCGAGCGTCGGAACGCCCTGCTTCTTGAGCGCGATCTTGGTGAGGGTGTTCTTGGCGACGCGGTACTCCACCTTCGCGTCGCGGAGCCGCCGGCGCATCTTCCCCACCAGCTCCACGTTCATGCCCTGAAAGTCGGTCAGATAGATCGACTTGGAGCGGGCAATCAACTCCGCCAGCGATTCGACGGCCTGTTCTTTTTCGGCTGTGGCCATGGACGTTTCTTCTCCGTCGGTCGGTTCTTATTGAGAACGTCGGGCTACGCTTTCAAACCCACTTGCGCGGCGGATGGGTCCAGCCGCACCGGCGGGCCCATCGTGGAGCTCAAGGTCACGCTCCGCACGTATTGCCCCTTCGCGCCGGCCGGCTTCTGCCGCATCACCTCACGAAGGAACGTCTCGACGTTTGCGAGGAGCTGCTCCTTCGCGAAGGATGCCTTCCCCACGGGCGCGTGCAGGTTTCCCGCCTTGTCGACGCGGTATTCGATCTTTCCGGACTTCACCTCGCGCACGGCCTTGGCGATGTCCATCGTCACCGTTCCGCTTCTCGGATTCGGCATGAGGCCCCGTGGTCCCAGAACGCGTCCCAGCTTGCCGACCTCGCCCATCATGTCCGGCGTCGCGATGATGCTGTCCACGTCCAGCCAGCCCTCGTTGAGCTTCTTGATCCACTCGTCCGAGCCGGCGTAATCCGCGCCGGCCTCGCGGGCCTCGCGCTCCTTGTCCCCTTTGGTCAGAACCAGCACGCGGACCTTCTTGCCGGTGCCGTGCGGGAGGACGACGGTGCCGCGAACCTGCTGCTCGGCGTGCCTCGGATCGACACCCAGGCGCATGGCGACCTCGATCGTCTCGTCGAACTTCGCGGTCGCCGACTGCTTCAAGCGGTCGATCGCCTGCGGCAGATCCGTGAGCTTCTCCATGCCGATCGTCCCGATCCCTTTCCGATAGCGCTTTCCGGTTTTCATGGGTTCCGTTACGCCTCCACCTCAATCCCCATGCTCCTCGCGGTCCCTTCCACCATTCGGATGGCGGCCGCCAGGTCATTGGAATTGAGATCGGGCTTCTTGATCTCGGCGATCTCGCGGACCTGGGCGGCGGTCACCTTCGCCACCTTGTTCCGATTCGGCTCGCCGGATCCCTTCGCGATGCCCGCGGCGCGCTTCAAGAGCACGGCGGCGGGCGGGGTCTTCGTGATGAAGGTGAACGACCGGTCGTTGTAGACCGTGATCACCACCGGAATGATGAGGCCCGGCTGCCCCTGGGTCCGCGCGTTGAAACCCTTGCAGAACTCCATGATGTTCACGCCGTGCTGGCCGAGCGCCGGACCGATCGGAGGCGCGGGCGTCGCGTTTCCGGCGGGCACCTGGAGCTTCACGATCGCTTGGATTGGTTTTGTCTTCGCCATTCGGATCCTCTCGCTGCCGGTCCGCTAGACCGGTTGTACTTGTAGAAAATCGAGCTCGACGGGCGTCGCGCGGCCGAAGATCGAAACCATGACCTTGACCTTCTGGCGCTCCGGATTCACCTCGTCCACCACGCCGGTGAAGTCGGTGAACGGCCCATCGACGACCTTCACGTGCTCGCCGGACTTGAACGGAACCTCGGCGGAGCCGCGCAGGCGGCCGCCGGCCTCCATGTGGCCGAGAATCCGCTTCACCTCCGCCTCGCGGAGGGGAATCGGATCCTGTCCCGAGCCCACGAACCGGGTGACGCCGGGCACGTTCTGCACCACGAGCCTCGTCTCCTGGTTCAGGTCCATCTCCACGAGCACGTACGAAGGGAACGTCTTTCGCTTCGACGTGATGCGCTTGCCATCCTTCATCTCGGCGAACTCCTCGGTCGCTACGAGGATTTGGCCGAAGTGCGGCTCCAAGCCGGCGGCGTGGATGGCCCGCTCCAAATTGGTCTTTACCTTGTTCTCATGCCCCGAGTAGGTGTGGATCACGTACCAATCCATGGACGAGCTTTCTCCCATCAGCCGACGAGGCGGACCAGCGCTTCGAATGCAAACGAAAGGACGCGGTCCACGATCCCGATGAAGACCGCCATCAAGAAGACCATCACGATGACGACCATCGTGGATTCGCGAAGCTCCGCGGCGGTCGGCCAGCTGACCTTGGTCATCTCGACGCGTACGTCCTTGACGTAATCGGAGACGCTCTGCATCACGCTCCGTCTGACTTCGGGTTTTTCAGTCGTCGTTTCTGCGCGCACGTCTCCGCCCTTTCCGGTGCTCCAATATCGTGGCAGGCCAGGAGGGATTCGAACCCCCGACTCCCGGTTTTGGAGACCGGTGCTCTAGCCGGACTGAGCTACTGGCCTACCCGGTCCCGCCCGGCGTATTACCGGGTCTCTTTATGCAGCGTGTGCTTCCGGCAGCGCGGGCAGAACTTCTTCCACTCCACGCGGTCCGGATGCTTCCGCTTGTTCTTGGTGTTGGTGTAGTTCCGCTCTTTGCAGTCGTTGCAGGCTAGCGTGATGAGGTCTCGCATGCTGGATCGCCCGCCGCCCTACTCGGTGACTTCCGCGACGACGCCGGCGCCCACGGTCCGGCCACCCTCGCGAATGGCGAACCGAAGCTCCTTCTCCATCGCGATCGGCGTGATCAACTCGATCGCCAACTCCACGTTATCCCCAGGCATCACCATC
>Ga0066709_100001811_pt1 | contig 14735 bp, 16 predicted proteins | sample GraSoiAngelo_158_FD_79665 | JGI IMG/M metagenome (GOLD analysis project Ga0066709, IMG submission 79665) | Grasslands soil microbial communities from the Angelo Coastal Reserve, California, USA - 14_1009_16_30cm | ecosystem: Environmental > Terrestrial > Soil > Grasslands | place: USA...
ATCGAAGCCGTCGCCGCGGCCGCGCGCGAGCACCGCGCCGCGTACTTCTCGGCCGCTCCCTTGCGGCTAGCGCCGCACGTCAAGGAGTTCTATCTGGGGTTCATCGGTGACGAGTACCCGGAGCTGCTTGCGCGCTACGAGCGGGCGTATCCAGGCACCTACGCTCCACCTGCCTACCGCGAAAAGCTCGACGAGCGAGTGCAGCGCATCCGCGCCGCGTACGGCTTCGCTGGCAACGCCGAGCGCCGGCGAGCGCCACAACCGCCGCTCATCCCGAGACGTGGCCCGCAGCTGGCCCTCCCGATTTAATCCGGGCTCTGGCGGGCGCGCGCCGGGTAGGCTTGGCGCATGTCAGACACGCACACACGTATCGAGCCGCGACGCAGTCGTCCGCTGCTTCCCACGGACTATGGCGTTCCCGACGTCGAGGAAGGCATGGTGTCGTGGAGCTGGGCAGTGGAGCGGCTCGAGCAGGCCCGCAACTACTGGTTCAGCACCACTCGCCCTGACGGTCGCCCACATGCCATGCCAGCCTGGGCAGTGTGGCTCGACGGCGCGCTGTACTTCGACGGCAGTCCCGAGACGCGCCGCGGGCGCAACCTGGCAGTAAACCCGGCCATCACGGTGCACCTCGAGAGCGGTGACCAGGTGGTCATCCTCGAAGGCCAGGCGCTCGAGGCGGGCCGCCCTGACCCCGCCTTTGCCCAACGTCTCGCGGCCGCCTACGAGGCCAAGTACGGCGCGTCGCACGATTACCACCCGTCTCCTGCGACCTGGGACAGCGGCGGACTCTGGGTGATGCGTCCGCGAGTCGCCTTCGGCTGGACCGAGTTTCCCAAAGCCCTGACCCGCTGGCGCTTCGGTGAGGACTGAGCGGTCCTGCCGGCGGCAGGCTCTCACCTGACCGAGTGACCAGGCCACCGTCCCCCGGCTAGCGGACGCGCCGCGGGCCCGCGGCAGCGCATGCTGAGCGGATGAAATCCAACACGTTGGCGCTGCTCGGGCGCGCCGTCCAGCCGCTGATCTGGCTTGGGCTGCTGGGGCACTGGCGGCGCGGATGGCCTCGTCTTGTTAGGGCTGCGCTATGCGATCGGCGCGACCATGCTCGCGTTCTCCGCGGGCATCTGGATGAGCGTCAATCAGGGCCGCTACACCGGCGCGGCCGGCAACATCCTGCCGCTGCATGCGCTCGGTTTTCACGCCTTGCAGGCGGTCCCGCTGGTAGCGTGGCTCTTCAGCCTCTCGGCAACTCCGGAGCGGGAAGCGCGGCCCTGGGTACACGCGGCTGGCGGGGCCTGGCTGACCGCGTGTCTGGGAATCGCCTGGCAGACGGCGGCCGGCCGGCCGGTGACCGAGCCATCGCTGGCGATGCTGGCGACAGTTGTCTTGCTGTTCGGCTGGGTGCTGAGCGCTGTCCATGCCTTCCGGGCGTGGCGTGCGTCTCGCCCTCGTGCGGTGCTACAGCCGGCCACGTAGCACGCTTCACGCTTATCAACCGTAGACGCGATCGCGAACACAAGCTGGGCACAATGTGGTGCGCAGCGTCACGCCGCGCAGCGCGTACAACTCCTGTTCGCCCGCACTCAGGACGAACGCGGACCTGCACCGTACGCAGTTGAGAGGCATATCGACAAAACGATGAATGGCGATGACCCGGGCAGGTCGGGTCGCCCTTGAAATAGCTTGGGACATCCACCGGAGGATCGCCCTTCCCACCTGACTGCCCGCGGGACCTGCGATGGACCGGACCGAACGCTGCCTTGACGGGGGGCGAGCGTGTCGCGAGGCACGCATCCGGGTGGCCAAATTGGAGGTTCTGGCAGCGTTCAGGATGATCACCACGCCGGCCGGTGGGGGTAAAGCGGCAATCTCCCAACCTGCACGTAGACTCGCCTGTTGTTTTGGGAGATTGTTCGATGCGTGGATTACGCACTGCTGATGCTCGCCGCCTGCTAAGGAGGCGTACGTTGACCTTCGCGAGCGCGCCGCTCGCCGCCCTGGTGCTGACCGCGGGCTGTGTCGCGGCGCCCAACAGCGGCCCCTCGCCATCGCCCGGCCTGGCCGCCAGTCCGGTGCCGAGCCCGTCTCCGGCGGTCTCGGGACTCGCCACACCTGTCGCCGGGGCCGCGGCCAATCCGAGCGGCGCTCCACCCGCACCGGCACTTCCGCCGGCAACGATCGACGTTTCGCCCGCTCAGGTGCAGGTTGGTGGAGTGACGCTCAGCATGGCCGTCGAGCCGGCAAAGCACATGCTCGCCCAGTCGGTCGTGGCGGCGTCAGACCCGGACCCCGCTCATCAGGCCGGTCCAGCAGTGTCCGCCTCGAACGCGGTGGTCCTGGATGGGCTCCTGCGTTTGACCAACAATCTCGATCCGTCGCAGCCGCTGCCAGATGACCAGCCGCAGTCGATGATCCGCCACGTCAACGTCCAGGTCAAAAGCGATGACGGCGGCTATGCGGTTCCGTATCTATCGGTCTCGCTGGATGCGCTGCTCGATGGGCGGCCGATGACCTCCGGTCTCGCGGTGGTGCCGATGATCGACACCGAATCGACCGCGCCGCGGTTGTATTACGGCAACAACCTCAAGCTCGTGCAGCGCGGCACGTATCAGTTCTTTGTGCGGCTTCAGCCCAGCGCGCTGCTCGGCAAAGAACCGCCCCCCGCCGCCCAGTTCAACGTCGTCGTGCGCTGATCGGCAGTCGTGAGTCTTGAGTCTTCAGTCTTCAGTCGACTCACGACGCATGACTCGCTTATCTGGCCCGTCTGGCACAGATAGCGGGCGAACGCCCACTTCTTGCCGTCTTCCCCGCCGTAGGCCGCCTCGGCGTGGTAGGAGATCGCCCACCTGGTGAGCTGCTTGATCTCCTGCGCCGTCAGAATGCCTGACGGCGCTCCGCCATCAGGGACCTGGAGGTGTGCTCGGGGCAGGAGCCACGGCGCAGGCATGTCGCGCCTACTCAGGCCGCCAGCGCATCCAGACGCGCGTCGCCCTCAAATGAGAGCGGCAGCACGCTCCGGCGTGCCAGCGGTCGGTAGACGAGATCGGCGTAGTCACTCACCATACGGTGTGCGCTGAACGCGCCAGCAAAGGCCTCGATCGAACGCCGAACGCGCTCGAGCCACTCCAGCGGCAGACCGCGCGCGTCGCGGCGGAAAAACATGGATTCGATCTCGTTCTCCGGAAGCTCCATCAGCTGGGCGGCCTCGGCGCGATCACGCACCTCATCTGAGGTGCTGGCTGCTTCGGTCGATGCTCTGTCGGAAGTAGCCGTAGCGATACAGCAGGCCAACGCCAATAGCCGGTACACCCAGATCGCTGGCTGCTTTCAGGTGATCCCCGGCGAGGACGCCGAGTCCACCCGAGTAGATGGGTAGACACTCGGCAATCGCGAATTCGGCCGAGAAGTAGGCAACGCGTGGTGCGCCTGGCACCTGAGGCGCGCGGTCGAGATAGTGTTCCAGGTCAGTAGCGGCAACAGCCAGCAACTCCGTGCGACGATCGAGCACGTCGGGAGCGTCGCCTACGGTGCGCAGGACGGCTACGGGATTGTGCGTGGCGAGACTGAATGCCGCCTGGATGCTCAACTACAGGCGAAATTCATGCACCGCCTCGATATGTCCAGGCGAGGTCCGGAGACGACGCTTACTCTGCATTGAGATGCATATTGTGAGATGGGGTGTCGGGCTCATCGCTCGCACCGCGCTCGGACTCCTGGCGCTAAGAGCTATGAGCCACCCCCTTCTGAACAGCGCTCCACAACCTCCAGCGCATACGACCGTGACGCCCTCGGTCGTCACGGCTCCAGCCAGTCAGACCAGTCAGGAGTGGAGCTTCCAGATCGACGAGCCCACGCTCACCCGAGAGGTGAATGCCTGGGCGGCCGGGCAGCCGCTCGTCCAGACAAGCGTGGGAACCGCGCGCCTGAAGGATCTCACTGTAGAGCTTCGCAATAGCCAGCTTGTGGTGCGCGGCACGGCCGACGCGGGCTGGATGAGCGCACCGGTCGATGCCACCGCCAGCGCCACCGTGCAGACGGGGCGTGTGCTGGTGCAGGTGCACGAAGCCCACATCGACGGCGTAGACCTGCCAGAAGTCGCTCGCCGCCAGCTCGATCAACAGCTCCAGGACCAGCTCGATCAGTCGGTGGCAATGAATCGCGTCGCCGTGCGTTCGGTTCGAGTGGGTGACGGCAAGCTGGTCGTTAGCGGCACTCGGCAGTAGAAGTTCGGCCGACAAGCCGGTTTCCGGCGAAAGTCGCAGTCGGCCGAACTTCTACCGACAAACTGGCTCCAGGGGCGCGGCCGCTGCCCTCCATGGCAAGGTACGTTTTCGGCCGCGGCCCTAGAAGTTCCGCCGTTCAGGTTGTACACAGGCGCATCGACAAGACGGACGGGTGAAGTCCGGCTCCGCGCTCCTACGCTCGTATGCAAGGAACCATTATTGAGAGCGTTGGTAACGACCATGTCTACCGAGATCACCTGGCACGGCACACAGCAGGAATCATTTGAACTTGTCAATGCGATCGCACGCAACTGCAGCTGCGAGTACGGACTGATGGGGGTGCGACTCAGCACATGCGGGTCGCATCTGATGCTGAGCGACGACCAGCGCGCGCTGGACGGGCTGCTCTTCGTACGCCGCATGGCGAAGCGCCTGTGGTCTGAGGAGTTCTCCACCGGCGGGACGGTGCTCATCGAGCAGTGATGCAGGACTGGACCAGGGGCCGGCGGCGCTTGCCAGCGGCGATGGTCGCGATGGCAGCCGTTTTCCTCGCGGGCGGTTGTGTGCGACCGTTGGCGCCGGCCTCCACGCCAACACCTCTGGCTACCTCAACCGCGGTGCCACCTACGGCAACACCGGCACCGACGGCCACTCCTGCCCCGACGCCGACGCCGGTGCCACTTGGCACCGGCCCGCTTCGCGCCGTCGGCGGCAAACTCGTCGACGCCGATCGTAGCCACGCAGCGTTACTTCATGCGCTCTGCCAAACAGGGCGGGATGCGCGGTGGATTGACTCAGCCCCGGGTCAGGCGATCCTGCACAGCGCGAGAGCCAGACCCTGCCGCGCGGGGTCAGCGGGTCGCATAGGACGCGGCGGCCGACCCGGGCCGTGTTGAACGGGTTCCTCGTCCTCGACGGCTATGGGTGTCTCGTCATACGTCGAGAAAAAGTCAACGTCGTCCAGTACTCCCGGTCCGCCGCAGTCGGCACAGCGAAAGCGCGTGCCAGGTGAGAGTGCCACGACACGTTTGTTGGATTCCACCGACCGATACGCGAAGAACGATACGGAGGAGGCGGACGATCGCTCGTCAGATCTGCCGCTGTTACGTGAGCCCAAAAGACGTCCAAGCAAGCGCGCACACATGAGGCACCGCACCTCGCCGCGTACCCAATCGCGGCGATCGCGCCTGCGGTTGGGTTCCCGAGCCTCGCCAGGGCGGCCGACCAGGGCCAGGACCGCGTTTACCATCTGAAATCGTGCCTCCACTTACATTGGATTGGCGACTGTAGACCAACATAGTCGGCGGGAGCCGACGCGATCTGGTCCAGCAGGCACGATTACCTGGACTCCGCCTGAACGCTCGCGCCGCCATCTGGCGGTCCAAAGAGCGCCGAACGGCCGATTGACGCAGACCTGTTGACACCGTCACGCTCAAGCCGCCCCCACATGGCGACTGGGAGGCGGGCGGGGCAGAACAGGCAGAACGTAATGCTGTTGAAGCGGATGACGACACCACACATCGGTCTCGAGTATGTCGAGGAGGCAATCGGCGGGTCGGCACAAGTGCGACAGGCGATCGGCGAGCTCGGGAGGGCGATCTCCAGGGCCCAGGTCGCGACATCACTGGTGGAGGGTGGTCTGGCTGCCCTCGGTGCCTCGTGCGGTGCCATGGTGGAGCTGACCGACGATCGACGCGAGCTGCGCGTCGCTCACGCGGTCGGAGCGCTGGCTGGGGCTCCCCGCTCCGAGCGCCCGTTTCCGCTCACGGCGGCCTTCCCGCTAGTGGACGCCGTGCGTTCACGGCAGGACCTGTGGATCGCGAATCGCCAGGAGCTGCAGGCACGCTATCCGGGGCTGGTGCCGGAGCCTGGCGCACGCTCCTGGGCGGCCCTGCCGCTCACGATCGACGGCGTCGTGCTCGGAGCGGTCGGTTGGAGCTTTCCCGGCCGCGGCTTCACACCAGCGCAGCGAGTTGGTCTGCGCGGCCTCTCCCGCGCGGGGGGAGAAGCGCTGTATCGTGCGGGGCTCTACGAAGCCGAGCGCCGCGCCAGTGAAGAAGTCGAGCGCCGCGACCTGCTGATGTCCGAGGTCACCTCGCTCCTGGACTCGACCACCGATCCCGAACCCGCGCTCACACACGTAGCTCGGATGTGCTTGCCGCTGCTGGGCGACTGGTGTGCCATCGACGTACTTGCCGAGGATGGGCGCCTGGACCGGTTGGTGGCGGTTCACGTCGATTCCGCCAAAGACGTTGCGCTGCGGCGCGACACTCGCACACGGTCCACCTCGACAAGAGGCCGCCTGCCGCGCCGGCTGTCCGACAGAATGGTCCTGAACGTGCGTCGCCCCACGGCTCACGGCGGCAGATCGAGCAATGTCGGGCTGCGTGAGCTCCGCTTTCTGCAAGAGCTTGGTCTCGCCCGACTGCTGATTGTGCCGCTGCGGATTCGAGGCCACACGGTTGGTACGCTGTCCTTTGCCTCGGAGGATCAGGATGGTTGCTATGGCGCCGCCCAATTCGCGCTTGCCGAGCGCCTCGCGCGACGCTGCGCAGCGGCCATCGAAAACTCGCGACTTCGCGCAACCGTGCAGCAGACGATGCAAGACCGCGCAGAGTTTGTGGCAGCCACCTCGCACGAGCTGCGCACTCCACTGAGCCACATCAAAGGCTTCGTCAGCACACTGCGGACCAGAGACAGCGCCTGGGACGTCGAGACACACAACGACTTCCTGGCCGAGATCGAGCGCGAGGCGGATCGTCTGGCGAAACTTGTCGAAGACCTGCTGGAAATGTCGCACATCAATTCGGCCGGGCTAGATCTGACGGAGCGGGCCGTCATTTCACCCGCGACGCTGGTTGCCGCCGGAGTCGATCGGCTTGGCGCCTCACTCGGCGACCACGTGCTCGACATCCAGCTGCCGGACGACCTGCCAGCCGTCTGGGCGGATGCGTCGCAGGTCGAGCGTGTTATTGCCAATCTCCTGGATAATGCCGCCAAGTACTCCCCGCCGGGTGAGCCCATCAGCGTCACAGCGAAGCTGGTTGGCCACGCGCTTCAGCTGCGGGTCGAGGATCGTGGTCTGGGTATTCCCCCGGACCACGTGGAGCAGATCTTCGAACCGTTCTTCCGTGAGCCGCCGGCTGGCTACCCTGCCAAGCCGGGCAGCGGCCTCGGACTGGCGATCTGCCGCGGTCTCATCCGCGCGCAGAACGGGCAAATCTGGGCGGAGCCGCGCAAAGTCGGCGGCGCGTCACTGGTGTTCACACTACCGGTGGCGACAGCGGACGCCCGAAAGCGTTAGCCGGCAGTCGCACGGTGACACACGTTCCTTTGCCCTCGACGCTGTCCACCCACAAACGCCCCTCGTGCGTTCTGACCGTGTGCCAGACGCTGGCCAGGCCCAATCCAGTCCCAACAATACTGCCGACATTGCTTCCGCGATGGTACGGCTCGAACACGAATGGCAGGTCGCGCGCGGGAATGCCTACGCCCTGGTCGGTGACACGCAGCACAGCCCAGCAACCGCCGTCGTCGTCCTCATCACGTGAGAGATCGACGTCCACCACGCTACCCTGGGGGCTGTACTTGACGGCATTGCCGATCAGGTTGGTGAGCATCCGGTCGAGTTGGCACTCATCCCAGGTGCCTGGGAGGCTGCCCGGGGTTCCGCGCAGCAGAATGGAGTGATGGCGGGCCAGCAGCTGCTGTTCGGCCACGGCGCGGCGCGTGAGCGGCACCAGGTCAGTTGGCTTGAACGTGCGGTGGTGCCGATCGTCGAGCTGAAGCTCGGTGGCGTGCAGCAGCGCGGTAAGAGCGGAGGCGATGCGGCTCGCAGCGGAGTCGATCGCTTCCAACCGCGTCCGCAGCTCAGTCCGCGACGGCACGTCGACAATTCCATCTTCGAGATTGCGAAGCCGCTGGGCGGTTCCTTTGATGTACGTCAGCGGAGACATCACGTCGTGCACGGTGGTGGCAAGTGTTTCCTGGCGGTCCTCGACAACGCACTTGCAAGCGCGATACATCGTGGCGACTTCGAGAGCAAGCGAGAAGCAACACACAAGATCGTCCGCCAGCCGGAGGTGGTTGGCTCCATAGTGCCGCGTGCCATCGGACAGGAAGGCGACCACCGCCACTACCCGGTCTCGCGCTCGGCTGAGCACGGGCACCAGGAGTGCGCTCTCGAGACCAAGCTCATGGACGACAACCACAGCCGGCTGGCGGCTTCGGGCGACGCTCAGCACCGGCTCCGAAGCACGCCGTCCGGTTATCGAGGGACCCAGCAGACCCATTACCAGGTGCTCGCGTCGCGGCTCGACGTGTTTCGCGGCCAGGTGCGTCAGAGTCTGCTCGTCTTCGAGCAGGAACACCAGGGAGGCTGTGCCGAGCTCGGGCACGCTGAGCTCGGTCATGCACCGCACCGCCGCCTGGAGGTCGAACGTCATGGCGAGTCGCTTGCTGGCTTCGGCCAGGAAACTCGCGCTCGATGGGGCTTCACTCGTCTGGGTCTGCATGCCACAGAAATCCTCCCTGGGAGCACCCTGGATAACTCCCGCTCAGGAAACGCCCCGGTTACGGGACGAATCCTGACCGCTGGCCGGAAATGCCTGGACGAGGCCTGAACAATCACTGCGAAGATGCCGAGAAAACGCCGGGAATGCACGCCAATCCGACCGGCGCCTTATCCGCGCAGGGCAGACTCCGAGATATGTACAGACCGGTCGGAGGATCGTCCTTGTTGCTCGACTGCAGCCCGGCTGGCGGACCGGCACAGCCGGACACGGCCTGTACAGAAAGGGATCCACTCATGGCCATCGTGTCCTGGCAGGGCACCGACGCCGAGTACGCGCGTCTCTACGATGCCGTCGTCCGAAACTGCGAATGTGTGGCGAAGCAGCCACCGCACACTTGCGCGGCCCACGTCATGCTCGAGGATCAGAGCGTGCTGGACCGGCTCCTGTGGGTGTTTCGCACGCGTGGGACGTTCATCGCCCGCGAGTTCTACGCGCGGCCCGTCTCCGCCAGATAAAACTCGCTGGTAGCGCCAGATTGGGCCGGTTGGGCCCGAGACAGCACGAGCCGCACCAAGCGGGCGGATGTCAACCCAACGGGTTGTTCCCTGTTCTCGCGAGCGCACGGGCGTGGGTGGCCGACGACGCGCAACGCGATGCGCCATCCTGGGCCGTACCGGGGTGAGAAGCTGCGTTAGCCGGCGAGCGCCTCGTCGCGGCGTATCGCCTCGTAGAGACGGGTGGTCTGTGCCTGCGGCTCCACTTCGAGACGCCGGGCCAGAACCTCGCGCAGGCGATGGTACGTCCGTAACGCCTCGGTCCGCCGCCCTTCCAGCCACAAGCAACGCATGAGCTCGACATAGCTGCTCTCGTGTAGCGGGTCTTCGAGAATCGCCTGCCGCAAGAGGTCGATGGCCCGGCCGAAGTTGCCCTCGGCGGCTTCAAGCCGACCGCCCTCCTCCAGCGCCTGCAGGAAGAGCTCGCCCTGGCGAGCGATCTCGACCGCCGCCCAGTCGTCGTACCGAAACTCGGCCAGGAACGCGCCCGTGTGTAGCTCGACGCAGCGGCGGTAATGCTGCAACGCGAGCCTGCTGTCGCCGGCCTGTCGCGCACGCCGGGCGGTGAAGAACTCCTCCTCGAAGTCCTCCGCATCACAGTAGCGCTCGGCAGCCACATTGAAGGAGTACGAACCTCCGCGCTCCTGAATGATGTGCCAGCCGCCCGCCGGTCGAGGTCCCTCCAGCGCCGCCCGCAGCACCTGAACCGTGTGCTTCACGCGACCGGGGTCCGCGTTCTCCGCTTCCGGCCACAAATCAGCCAGGAGCTGATACTTCGAGATCAAGCGGCCCCGGTTCAAATACAGATAGACGAACAGAGCCTTCGCTTTTCGGCGCGGGTAATACTCGTCAATTGGCGGCCGATCGTCCAGCCGCACGCGCAGCGGCTCGAACAGACGGATTTTCAGGAGGGGCTCAGCGGTCATCAAGCATGGCCGATCTGAGACCAGCATACGTGCGGCTCTCCGGACGGAGCCTCGACCCCAGATAGCGTTTCCCGAACGCACCCCGTACGCGGACCGAAAACTCGCCCAAAACTCCCCAGCGGCGAACCCGGCCGGGACGGCCGGCCGACCGGGCTCCGCCAGACTCTGCGCGTGGACAGCGTCAAATCGAGTATCGGTCTCGGCACTCGGCCGTGGGCCGAACGGCACGCCGGTTCAACCGGACGAAGCCTGGACAGCGCCAGGCTGCCATCGCGGCGATGACGCTCGGCGCATCGAGCGAGTCGCAGCCACTGATCACGCTTGTGCTTCGCATGTGGCAGGGCGGGCCACATCGCCAATCAGAAGGTCTCCGCCTGCAAGCAACGCACGTCCAGACGGGGGAAGTCGCCTATTTCCAGACGATCGAAGGCGTGGCGCATCACATCGAGCGGTTGGCCCACAGTCTGATGGGACCACCGATCGATCTATCTGAAGCTCGTCGGAGGAGCAACAGCAACCATGGCTAGTCGCAGACCACCCGCCGCTTCTGAGAAGCCGCAGCCGCACGGACTACTTCGACGCCTCTACGCGGACGGATGCCAGTTCTCGTTCCCCAGAGGAGTCCAGTCGCCAAGCCTCTCCGCGGCCGTGGGCCAGTTCGCGTCGCCCTTCAGGGCCGATGGTTCCTCGGCGTGTCGCGCGCCGGCCGCGGAGCTCGAACGGCCGAAGAGTTCCCGCTGGGGAAGACCGCTTTTCCCCCGGGTGCCCTCAGGGCGACGTCTGCTCGCGGGTGTATCGGCATTTGTCGCCAGCGCGACAATCTTCGTCACCGCCTGTGGCCCCGCCGCGGCGCCGGCGGCTAATCGGCCCGTGGCGCCCACGGCAGGGGCGGACACGGCGACTTCGGCTCAATCGCCGTCGTCTGATGCCGCCCCGTCAGCGACCGAGCTGACCGTCTGGTACTTCGACAAGGTCTCGATGGAGACCGTGATCCCACTGTTCGAACAGTCGCATCCAGGCGTGAAGGTCAACTTCGTCGAGCAGCCGTTCGGTGACATGAGCAAGAAGTATCTGGCCGCGCTGGCTGCCAAACAGGGGGTTCCAGACGTCATCGGGCTGGACACCAGCATGGTCGGTCAGTTTCTTGACGCCGGTGAGAACTTGATGGCCGAGCCGTACTCCGCCGGCGAGCTCAAGAAAGACTTCGTCGATTGGAAGTTCAACGCGACCACGACGAGCTCCGGCCAGATGACGGCCATGCCGTGGGACGTGGCGACGGGCGTGATGTTCTATCGACCGGACGTCTTCAAGAGCGCCGGTTTGCCGAGCGAGCCGGACCAGGTGGCCAGGTCGCTCGCAACCTGGGACGACTTCATCAAGGCTGGCCAGGTCATCAAAGACAAATCCGGTGGACAAACGGCCATCGTTGGCAACGAGCACGACATCTTCAACGCCGGCTTCTGGCAGAACGGCGGGACCGTCGTGCAGGACAGCAAGATCGTGCTGGTACCTGAAGGCTTGCAGCCACTCCAGACAGCCGTCAAGGCCAAGAACGCGGCGATCGGTGGCAACGTCCCCGCCTGGAGCGAGCGATGGGCGCCGGCGCTGCAGAGCGGCAAGATCGCCACGGTGATCATGGGCGGCTGGATGCTTGGCAATCTCCAGAACCTGATCGATCCCGATGGGGCGGGCAACTGGCGAGTGACGTCGGCGCCGGGTGGCGCGTTCAGCAACGGCGGCACCTACATCCAGATTCCGCAGCTCGCCGAGCACAAGCAACTCGCATGGGAGTTCACCCGGTTCCTGACAACCGACACGGAGGCGTTGAACACCGTCTTCCAGAAGACCGGCATCGTTCCAGCGTACAAGCCCGCCTGGGACAGTCCGATCTACGACCAGCCCGTGGCGTACCTGGGCGGGCAGCCTGCCTTCCGGCTGATGGTCAATCTGGCCCAGCAGGTCAAGCCGCTCGCATACAGCGCGGTCGACGCGCTCGGCACCGACCTGCTCAATGCACAGGTCGACCTGGCGATCGGCGGCAAAGCGGCGCCTGATCAGGCCCTCCAGACGGCCGCCATGCAGCTCCAGGAGCGTGCCCAACGAGCGACTGACCTGAAGCTCTCCGTGGCCACAGGGTCGTGAGTGTGTCCGCGCCTCTCCCTGTGGGAGAGGCCGCGCGCAGCGCGGGTGAGGGGTGCGTACGAGACCAGACGTTCGCCAAATACGCACCCCTCACCCCAACCCTCTCCCAGAGGGAGAGGGAGCTTTGGGCCTACGCGTTCATCGCGCCGTTCTACGTCAGCTTCCTGGTGTTTGGGGTCTTCCCCATCCTGTTCAGCTTCTATCTCGCGCTGACGCGCTGGACACCCTACCAGAGCGTGTTCATCGGGGCGGGCAACTTCGTCAACCTGCTACAGGACAACCTGGTCCACACGGCCCTCTTCAATTCCCTCTGGCTGATGGTAGTGATCGGTGTCGTGCAGATCAGCCTCGCGCTGGTGATCGCTGTAGCGCTGAACGCACGCAAGTTACGTGGACGCGAAGCGTTTCGTGGCATTTTCTTTCTGCCATACATCACGTCGCCGGTGGTGCTGGGTCTGGTCTGGGGCGTCATCTTCGCGTACACGGGCCTGCTCAACTATCTGCTGGGAAGCATTGGAATCGAGCCGGTGGACTGGCTGGGCTATGCAAGCGGCAGCGCCACCTGGATCAAGCCCGCAATCGCGCTGGTGACGGTCTGGCAGTTCTTCGGATGGAACGTCCTGCTCTTCGCGGCGGGTCTGCAAGCGATTCCGTCCGAGATCTTTGAAGCCGCTCGGATCGACGGCGCAACCGACTGGGACGTTCTGGTCCGCATCACCTTGCCGCTCTTGAGGCGAGTCAGCTTCTTTGTCGTCAGTATCACGATCATTGGCAGCATCCAGCTGTTCGATGCGCCGCTGATGCTGCTCGGCGGTGTGGCGGGGGCAGGCTCCGGCACCCTCGGCGGTGCGGAGAGTGGTGGTCTGACGCTGGCTATGCTCGTGTATGAGACCGCCTTCAGCTACGGGCAGTTCGGCTACGCCGCGGCCATCTCAGTCCTCATGTTTGGAGTACTGGTCGTGCTGACAGTCGCGAACCGTCGCTTGTTCTTCCGCAACCTCGAGGATTGACGTGGCCATACAGATGACTCGGTCGCGAGCGGTCGGTCAGCGCGGGATCGTCTACGCGCTCCTGTTGGTCGCCGCATTCGCTACCATCGCTCCGTTCTACTGGGAGTTCGTCCTCTCATCACGCACCACCGGCGATATTGCTGCTACACCTCCACCGATCTGGATTGGTGCTGCCCTCTCACAGAATTACCGGACCCTGATCGAGTATGCACCGCACTTCTGGCGGTCGATGCTCAACAGCGGGGTCATTGCCGTTGGCTCGACTGCCGTCACGATCTTCTTCAGCGCCCTCGGTGGGTATGCGTTCGCGCGGTATCAGTTTCCATTCAAAGAACAGCTCTTCTGGTTGTTGCTGCTCACGATGCTGATCCCGAGCCAGCTTGGACTCATCCCGTGGTACATCGAGATGACACACTTTGGATGGACGAATTCGTTCCTGCCGTTCATCGTGCCCGCCGTTGGCAACGCCTTTGGAACCTTCTGGATGCGGCAGTACATCGCGAGTGCCATTCCGCACGAGCTGTTCGACGCCGCGCGCATCGACGGCTGCGGTGAATTCGGAACGTTCTGGCGGATCGTCTTGCCGCTGGCCGCGCCCGCGGCCGGAGCGCTCGCGATTACCAGCTTCATCGGCGGATGGAACGCCTTTCTCGGGCCCTTGACGTTGATGTCAGACCCGAGCATGTACACCTACCCGGTCGCCCTCGCCAACCTGAAGGGTGTCCATGGTACGGACACCGGAGCGCTACTGGTGGGTAGCTCCATTGCTACCCTGCCGATGCTGCTCATCACGATCTTCGGCTCACGCCGGATTATCGACGGACTCACCGCCGGCGCCCTCAGCGGCCAGTAACAACCATCCGAAAAGAGGACAGCGCTTGATGCACCCTGGCTCAACACGCCTGCTTTTGGGCTCAGTCGCGCTCAGCACGCTCGTCGCCTGCCAGATTGCCCCGTCACCGGCTGCGCCCGCGGCGACGACTCCACCAGTACCCGGCGTGCCGACCGCACCCGCCACGCAGAACCCTACAGTCGGTAGGCCGCCATCCGGCGAGCACGTCGCGCTCGGCCCTATTACCGACCCGGTGGTGATGGTAGACCAGGTCGGCTACCTCCCCGGCCACCGCAAGGTCGGACTCGTGGCGGACGCCACAGCTACTTCATTCCAGGTCGTGGACGTGCAAAGCAGCCGCGGTGCCTTTGCCGCCGCGCTGAGTGATCCGGTGCGCGATGCGGATAGTGGGCAGACGCTCCGGCGGGCTGATTTCTCCAGCTTCAACGCTCCTGGAACGTATTCCGTGGTGGTACCCGGTGTCGGCCGGTCGCCCGAGTTCCGGATCGGAGACGACGTCTATCGGCAGCTGCA
>Ga0066709_100001814_pt1 | contig 14728 bp, 13 predicted proteins | sample GraSoiAngelo_158_FD_79665 | JGI IMG/M metagenome (GOLD analysis project Ga0066709, IMG submission 79665) | Grasslands soil microbial communities from the Angelo Coastal Reserve, California, USA - 14_1009_16_30cm | ecosystem: Environmental > Terrestrial > Soil > Grasslands | place: USA...
CCGCCGCTGATGTAGTCGTTGGCCGTCGCCACGGCGACGAGCGGGTTCGCGCGGCTGTAGTCGACCCACGTCTCGTCCTGGGGGAGCGGCGGGTCGCTGTCACTGTTCATCTGGACGTTGTCGAGAGGCTGGCCGAGAAACCCCGGCACCGGCGCGAAGAGCCGGCTCTCGGCATAGCGGGCCTGCGCCCGGGCAACCGAGGTCGAGACCTGAGCTCGGACACCCGCCGAGATGCCGCCCGGATAGGTCTTGACGTGCGTCACCCACCGCGGCGTGGCTGCGAACGCACTGGCCGCCACGACAAGTGCGAAGGTCGATACGAGGACAACGGAAAGACACAATCGCGCAGACCGGCTCATCCCTCTCTCCTTCCCCTTCCTCTTGCGCCCAGGCGAGCTCGCGGCCCCGCCCCGGACGCGAATCACTGACACGCGCCGGGCACTCTCGCACCCGGCCTTCGATCCGTCAACCGTCAGAGAGGCCCGAACGCCGCTAGGGTCGAGCGTCGATGGCCTCGAGTGCAGGGCCCGTCCTCGCCGTCGACGGCTCACATGTCAAGGCTCTGGCTTCCGGTGAGAGCGAGCGGCGCCGCTTCGCCTCCGGCCCGAAGCTGAACGCCGAGGCGATGGTCGCCGGCGTCCTCGATCTGGCCGGCGATTGGGCCTGGGGGGGCGGTCTCAGGGTCGTCAACGACGCGGCGATGCAGGCGCTCGGGAGCTACGAAGGCGGCAAGATGCTCTTCCTCGGGTTGGGTACCGGCCTCGGCTCGGCGCTCGTGCACGACGGCTTCGTCGACCCGCTAGAGCTCGGGCATCTTCCCTTCCGCAAGGCCACGTTCGAAGACGGTCGAGCGCCTCGTCGCCGCGCTCGACCCCGACTGTGTCGTGCTCGGGGTGGCAATGCCGCCAAGCTCGGCGATCTGCCTGCAAACGTCCGGCTCGGCAAGAACGAGGACGCCTTCCCCGGAGGCTTCCGTCTCCGGGAGCCCGACGCCCCGGCGCCGATAGGCGCCTCTCGATCTAGGGCGCGAATCGTTCGCCGGCCGGCCGGCCGACGGTGAACGCCGCCACGACCGCCGCGGCGAGCAAGAGGCCTGCCGCAAGGACGAGGGCGATGTGGAGGCCGGTTCCGAACGCATCCTCCGCGGCCCGGATCACCTGGACGACCAGGGGCTGGTGACCCGCCGCCGCCGGGTTCTGGACGGTCGCGGCACTCTTCGGCACGCCGCCGTGGGTGACGGCGTCGACGACGATCGACCTGAAGGTGGGCGGCACCCCGAGCTGGGCCAGCTTGTCGGCGAGCCGGGCAGTCAGCTGAGCATCGACGATCGCGCCGAGGACGGCGACACCAAGTACACCTCCGAGCTCCCTGCTCGTGTTGACCGTGGAAGCTGCCATGCCGGAACGCTCCGGCGGGACGAGCGTCAAGACCGACGCTGTCATGGTCACGAGCACCATTCCGAAGCCGAAGCCGACGATGGCGAGCGCCCAGGCGAGCGCCGGGACCGAGACGTTCGGGCTCAGGAGCGCGTCGACGACCAGCATTCCGGCGGCGGCCAACACGCAACCGAGCACCATGGGGGCACGGGCCCCGGCTCGGCCCGCCCACCATCCCGCCGCCGGGCCGGCGATCACCATCGCGGCTGCCATCGAGAGGAACTGGATCGCGATCTGCCAACCGGAGAAGCCCGCGATCAGCTGGAGGTAGAGCGCCGTGAAGAAGAAGACGGCGAAGACGCCGAAGTTCGCGGCGAAGGCGACGACGTTCGCTCCCAGGAAGGTCGACTTGCGCAGGAAGTCGAGCTTCAGCACGGGATCGGGGCTTCGCCGCTCGACGCGCACGAACGCGACGGCGCCAAGGGCCGCGCCCGCGAAAAGGAGGTCGATCCACCAGGTGCCGTAGCCCGCACTCTCGCCCTGGATGACCGCGAACGTCGCCGCGGTCACCGTGGCGGCGCTCAGGACGAGCCCCGGGACGTCGATCTTCCGCCCCTCGGGATCGGCGCTCTCGGGCAGCGTCCAGGCTGCCGCGGCGAGGGCGGCGAGCCCGAAGGCGACGTTGAACCAGAAGACGCCCCGCCAGCCGGCCCCACCCACGATCGCCCCTCCGATGATCGGGCCGAGGGAGAGTGCGAGCCCGGACACCGCCGTCCACACCCCGAGCGCCTGGGCGCGCCGGCGGCGCTCCGGGTACATGTGCCGGAGAACCGACAGCGTCCCCGGCTCCGAGGCGGCCGCGCCGACGCCCATAACAACGCGCCCGGCGATCAAGGTCGGGGTGTCGGAGGCGAGCGCACCGACGAGGGAGCCGGCGCAGAAGACCGCGAGCCCCACCAGCATCACCTTCTTGCGCCCGATCAGGTCTCCGAGGGTGCCGCCGGTCAGCATCAGGCCGGCGAAGGCGAGCATGTAGCCGTCGACGATCCATTGGAGGCCCGACACCCCGACGCCCAGCGAGGTCTGGACGTCGGCGAGCGTCACGCTGACGATCGTGTTGTCGAGGAACGTGATGAACACCACGGCCGAGACCGTGGCGAGAGCCAGCTGCCGGGCCGGTCGCGGCGGCTGCGTCGCGAGCTACCCCGAGGAGCAGGCCGGCGGCACCTGACCTTGCAGGCCCAGGAGCTGGCAGAAGCTCTGGTCGCCCACCTTCCAGGCTCCGTCGACGAGGACGGCAGTGCCCTTCCGGTTCGCCAGCACTGGTTGGCCGCCGAGCAGGATCGTGTAGACGACGGTCGCCCGCGAAGGGCTCGTGAGCGTCACGCTGACGACCTGGGCCTTCGTCCCCTTCGCCAGGGGAGAGCTCGCCTGCGCCTGGATCGCGGACGAGAACCGACTGCCGTTCTGGAGCAGGGCCACCTTCTGGGCCGCCGAGGTGTCGCCGGAGAAGAAGGAGGTCCAGTTCTGCCTGATCTGTTGCTTGGCGGCGGCCACGCTCGAGGTGGAGGAGGCCGTGGTCGTCGGCTGCGCTGTCTTCGTCCCGCCGCCTCCGCAGCCGGACGCGAGAACGACGAGGACGAGCGTCGAGGCGATCCCGTTCGGGCGCAGGGACGGCCGCATGCCGGGAACCTACTCCCCGCCGCCTTCGACCGCCATCCCGACCGTTCCCGCCGCCCGCCGAAGCCGACGTTCCGTCGGGGATCGGTGCGGGCGCTGCGGTTACCTCGACCACTGCGGTCGCGCCCAGGCGCAGACGCGTCCGGCCGGCGACCGCCCCGGTGAGCAAAACGGAGCTGTCCTGATTCGACTTGGTCAGCGTGTGCTTGGTCGACTTGGTCAGCGTGTGCTTGGCGCTGCGGCTGACAGCCGTCACCCCGGGCCCGGGCCTACCTGAAGAACACCCCGTTTCGCTCGTGTCCGACGCCTGCATCGATCGTCTTCTGTCCCTCCGAGACCGATGGATATCCGCCGAGCGCTGGCGACACCCTCATCCGGCCGTGTGCTTCAGCTCTGCCTCGCGACGCTGCGCTTCGGCGAGCGTCATCCGGCCGGAGCACACCGCCGCGTTGAGATCGTTCTCGATTCCGTCCACCTGATCGGCGCGCGGGCGCGGCTCCGGCCAGAGATTGCGCGGATCGGTTGGATGGCCCCCGAGCTCGAGGCTGATCAGGTGGTCTTCCTGGAAGTCGGACGGGTCGCCGCGGCGACGATACGCGTCCATCTGCCTGATCTTCAGCGCCGACGTGTACGTGGACGGGGGGCGAACGGTCCGCGTCCAGCCTGCCCTGCAGATCGTCTGCGCGATCGAGGCCTGGGTCACGGTCGGGTTCAGGACCCCCGGCGTCAGCCTCCAGCTCGCCCGGTCCGGCGAGAGCGACGGCCCCTGGTGCTCGGCGACCAGCACGAGGGAGGCGAGCAGGAGGGCTCCGCCGAACACGACAAGATCCGCCAGGCGAAGGCGCATGGGGCCACGCTAGGGCGCCCACCTCGGTGCGCCGGGCGCCGGCACGGATCCGTCTCGGGGACGTTGCAGACCTGGGTCAGACCCAACCGCGGCGGCGAAAGAGAAGCAGGAGGAGCAACAGGGCGACGAGCTCGATCCCGATTCCGAGCCCGACGAACTCGGGCCAGCCGCCCACGTGCTGCACCAGCCAGGCGAAGTTCTGGCCGAAGAAGCCGGTGATGAACGTCAGCGGCAGGAAGATGGTCGCGATGATCGCGAGCTGCTTCATCACGCTGTTGAGCCGGTTCGAGACGGTCGACAGGTAGACGTCCATCGTGCCCGTGATCAGGTCGCGGTATGTGTCGATCAGGTCGCCTATCCGGATCAGGTGGTCGTAGACGTCTCGGAAGTACCGCTCGTCGTCAGGCGTCGCGGCCGGGAGCCGGTCGATGCCACCCTGGAGCCCGGCGAACAAGTCGCGCTGCGGCGCGACCGCCTTCCGCATCCCGACGAGCAACCGCTTCATCGCGAAGATCTCCTGCAGCTCCTCGTCGCCCGCGTCCTTGAAGATCGCGTCCTCGAGCAGGTCGATCCGGTCGTCGAAGTCGGAGAGGATCGGGAAGAAGCTGTCCACGAGCGCGTTCGAGATCCGGTAGAGCAAAAGCGCGGGGCGCTCGATCGGCGCTCGGCGCTTCGCGAAGCGCTCCCGGACCTCCTCGAAGGCGGGGCAGTCGTCCCGGTGAACCGTGATCAGGAAGCGCTCGGAGTAGAAGCAGTGCACCTCGACGAGCCGGTCATCGTCCGGCGCCGCGCCGTAGATGACGATGAACACGAAGTCGTCGTACTCCTCGAGCTTCGGCCGCTGTCCGAAGCTCTCCGAGTCCTCGATCGCCAGCGGGTGAAACCCGAACTCGTCCCGCAGCAGGACGAAGTCCTCCGGCCGCGGCTGCGGGAGGTCGAGCCAGAAGAAGTGGCCCTCGCCTCGAAGCTGCTCGATCGTCTCGCGGTCGAAGTCGAGCGGCCTGGCGCCCCGGTGGTCGATCACATGACACGAAGCGACCGTCGTGGCCACCCAGGGGATGCTACGGGCCGAATCGGAGACAGGCGGCCGTTCTTGATTTCAGGCGCGTACTCTCATAGCCTTCACGCGTTCGGGAGAGGGGATTCCGGCGACCGCCGCCGAGGGGCGAGATCGAGTTGCCGGTTCACGGAGGGAGTCGAATGTCCGGAGGAAAGCTTCTCGTCGCGGTCACATTCGTGCTCGTCCTGAGCGCGAGTGTCCTTGCGACCCTGCATTTCGTCCGAGGGGAGCGCGGTAGGGAGCGCGCCGAGCGGCGCGCCGAGGTCATGGCCGTGCTCAAGGGCAGCCACTCCCGGGCTTCCGCAACCGCCGAGCGGCTCCAGGAGGCGCTCAACGAGAACGGGCGCGAGGGCAACCGGGGCGAGGAGACCGGCGGGCCGCAGCTCGAGCAGTACCTGAACCGGGCGCTGCCTCGGTCGACGATCGCCTTCGCTCAGGTGCAGACGGCGTCCAACGCCGCCAGGAAGATCAAGCAGAACGGCCGGCTGAAGTTCAAGAGAGGCTGGCAGGAGCTTGGCCCCTTCACGCTCGACATCGCTCGGCTGGCGACACAGACGTTCAACGCTCCGACGCAGTGGTCGGGGCGCGTCACGGCGCTCGCTATCGAGCCGGGCTGCACCGCCTCGGCCTGCCGGCTCTACGTCGGCGCGGCCGGCGGCGGCGTCTGGCGGGCGGACGACGCGCTCGCGCGTACGCCCCACTGGACGCCGATCAATGCCGGAATCCCGACGAACTCGATCGGCTCGCTCCTCATCGACCCGAACGATCCGTCCGGCAGGACGATCTACGTCGGGACCGGAGAGGAGAGCGGCTCGAGCGACTCGGAGGCGGGACTCGGGCTCTACAAGTCGATCGACGGCGGCGGCCATTGGTCGCTCGTGTCCGGGAGCCTCGCCGTCTCGAAGGACCGGGGTATCGGCGCGGTCGCGGTCGACCCGCGCAATCCGCAGCACATCTTCATCGGCACCGACGTGGCCCGGCACGGCGCGTCGAACGTGAACGGCGGCCGCTTCACGCCGCCAGGCGCTCCGCTGATCGGGCTCTACGAGTCGAAGGACGGCGGCGCGACGTTCACGCCGAGGGTCATCAAGGACCAGGACGCGGTCGACCCGAACTCGCCGAACGGCAGCGACTTCTTCCGCGGAGGCGTCACGAAGATCGCGTACGACCCGGCGCATCCGTCGCGGCTCTTCTTCTCGATGACGTCGTACGGGCTCTTCCGGTCGACGAACAACTCGGGCAGCTGGCAGCGCATCTACACGTCGCAGGATCCGAACAACTTCTTCGGGATCCGGTACGAGTTCGCGCTCGCCAACATGCCGAGCGGGAAGACGCGGATCTATCTCGCAGACGGCCGCGACGAGGTTGCAAACGGCGCCGGCGTGCTCGTCGACGCCTCGCGGCTCTTCCGGGCGGGCGACGCGTATGCGCCCGCACAGTCCCTGACGGACGGAAACCTGAATCAGGGTTGGACCTCCCTCTCGAGTCCGGATAAGAGCAAGCCCGGCTTCGGGTCGTTCGACTTCTGCGAAGGGCAGTGCAGCTACGACATGTGGGTCGAGTCACCGCCCGGGCGGCCGAACGAGGTCTGGCTCGGCGGCTCGATGCACTACGACGAGCTGTCGCTCTACGCGGGAGCCGACTCCTCTGACGGCCGGGCAGTCGTCCGATCGAAGGACGGCGGCAAGAACTGGACGGACATGACGGGAGACGCCCGCTCCGCGTTCGAAGACCAGCACCCGGACACTCGCGACATCGCCTTCGCGGCGAATCGCGCGATCGCCTTCGTCGGCTCCGACGGCGGCGTCATCCGGACGAGCGGGACGTTCTCCGACGCTTCCGGACAGTGCGACGGGCGGAATCTCAGCGGGGACGACCTCGCGAACTGCCGCCAGTGGCTCTCCGCCGTTCCGACCCGCCTGATCCCAGTCAACGCAGGCCTGCGAACGCTTCAGTTCGAGAGCCTGACGGCGAACCCGAACAACCCGCTCGGTGACGTGATCGGCGGAACACAGGACAACGGAACGTTCGGGTACACCGGCTCGAGCACGTGGCGTGGCATCGTGGGAGGCGACGGCGGCAACTCCGGGATCGACATCGCGAACCCGCTGCTCCGGTATCACACCTATTTCGGCCCGCAGGGAGACGTGAACTTCCACGGGAACAATCCGGGGACGTGGGATTGGATCATGGATCCGCTGATCTTCTCCGGGGAGGCCGCGTCGTTCTACGTGCCGTTCCTCGCCGATCCGAAGGTGAGCGGAACGGCGTTCGTCGGGGCCGAGCACGTCTGGCGGACCCAGGACGGCGGCGGCGACCAGAGCTTCCTCGACAACCACTGCTACACGAACGGCGGCCCCAAGGGCGACGCGCTGTTCACCGGGCAGTGCGGGGACTGGATGCGGCTCGGCGCGCCGAGCCTGACCGGCGACACGTACGGGACAACCCGGAGCGGCAACTACCTGGCGTCGACGGCCCGCGCGCCGAGCGACACCGGCACGCTTTGGACCTCGACGCGCGTCGGCCGCGTCTTCGTCACGAAGAACGCGGACGCGACGGGCTCGGTCTCCACGTTCCAGGATCCGTTCGGGTTCGGCATCACACTCCGGAGCGAGGACGACGTCACCTTCACGAGGATCGACGACGGCGAGTCGGCGCACCCGGTGACTCCGCAGCGCTTCGTGAGCGCTATCTCCGTCGACGCGCTCGACCCGAACCACGCGATCGTGTCGTACTCCGGCTACTCGGCCTACACGCCGACGACGCCCGGTCACGTGTTCGACGTCCACTTCGACCCCGCGACGGGCACGGCAACGTGGCGGGACATCAGCCACAACCTCGGCGACCAGCCGGTGACCAACGTCGCAAACGACACGGTCACCGGGGATGTCTACGCCGGCACCGACTACGGCGTCGACCGCCTGGTCGCCGGAACGACGAGCTGGATCGCCGCAGCCGGCGGGCTTCCGCCGGTCGCGGTCTACGCGCTGACGCTCACGGGCGGCAAGAAGGCGTCCGACCGCATGCTGTACGCGGCGACGCACGGCCGCGGCGCCTACCGGCTCGCGCTACCGAGGGTCCACTAAGGCGAGGGGATTTCGGGGGCCGCCGAAGGCGCGGCCCCCGTCAACCCGCTGCTTGGATCTCGGCGAGGGTCGGCAGCGACGGCTGCGCGCCCAGGCGCGTGACGGCGATTCCCGCCGCGACCACGGCGAGCTCGAGCGCCTGGGCCGGCTCGTCGCCGGCGGCAAGCCGTGCCGCGAGGACGCCGGCAAGCGCATCGCCCGCCGCTGTCGTGTCGGCGACGACGCCCGCGCGGTAGGCCGGGACGCTCGTCTCCCCGCCGTGCTCGACGATGATCGCGCCCTCGGGGCCGAGCGTCACGACCACGCGCTCGGCCCCGAGGCGGAGAAGCGCTCGAGCCGCCACACTCGGCTCGGCGGAGGGGGCGTCGGCGAGCAGCCGGACCTCGCCGAGATTGCAGACGAGGATGTCGGCGAGCGGCACGAGCCGGCACGCGGCGGGAATCGCAGGCGCGGCGCTGAGGACGACTTGCGTTCCTGCCTCCCCGGCCAGCCGGCAGGCGTGCTCGACCGCCGAGAGCGGCACCTCGAGCTGAACCGCGAGCACCGCGGCGGCGCCGATCGCCTCGCGGGCCGCGTCGACGGCGTCGGGATCCAGTGCTCCGTTCGCGCCCGCGGACACGACGATCGCGTTCTCTCCATCCGGAGTCACGGTGATGAACGCGGCCCCGGTCACTGCCCCCCTCTGGATCTCGAGGTGGGTCACGTCGATGCCGGCGGCCGCGAGGCCTGCCAGGACGTCGGCACCGTAGGCATCGTCGCCGACACGGCCGACGAAGGCGACCTCCGCGCCGGCGCGGGCCGCGGCAACGGCCTGATTCGCCCCTTTTCCGCCCGCAACGACCCGGTGCTCGCGCGCGAGGACCGTCTCCCCGGGCTCCGGGCGGCGGGCGAGGCGAACGACGAAGTCTACGTTCGCGCTCCCGAGAACGACGACTCGTGCGGCGGCCACGGGAGCGGTCAGGACGCGCGAAACTCGTCGAGAGCGGCCAGCTCGTCGTCGGCGAGCTCGATCTCGGCGGCGGCGACGTTCTCCTCGAGATGGTCGGGCGACGACGTCCCGGGAATCGGGAGCATGACGGGCGATCGGCGCAGGAGCCAGGCCAGCGCGATCTGAGCCGGCGTGACGCCCCGGCGGGCGGCAATTCGGGCGAGTGGGCTCTCTTCCTGGGCAAGCGCGCCGCGCGCGAGCGGATACCAGGGGATGAAGGCGAGCCCGTCCCGATGGCAGACGTCGAGAACGTCGTCCCCGCGGCGCTCCGTGAGGCTGTAGCGGTTCTGGACCGAGACGACCGAAACGACTGCGCGGGCGCGCGCGAGCTGCCCCGCGTCCACGTTCGACACGCCGACGTGCCGGATCTTGCCCTCGGCCCGGAGCTCGCCGAGCGCACCGACGGACGCCTCGATCGGAACGGCGGGGTCGGGCGTGTGCAGCTGGTAGATGTCGATCCGCTCGAGGCGTAGGCGCCGCAGGCTTCCCTCGCAGGCTTCGCGGAGATGAGCCGGCCGCCCGTCCGGCCGCCACGGGCCGGGCCCGTCTCGCAGGTACCCGCCCTTCGTCGCGATCACGAGTCCTTTCGGGTACGGGTGGAGCGCCTCGGCGATCAACAGCTCGCTCACGTCCGGGCCGTAGCTGTCAGCCGTGTCGATGAAGTTCACGTCGAGCCCGACGACCCGCCGGAGCAGCGCGCGGGCGCCGTCGGGATCCGGCGGCTCCCCCCAGACCCCTCCGTCACCGTTCGTGATGCGCATCGCCCCGAAACCGAGGCGGTTGACGGTCAGATCACCGCCGACGGTGATCGTTCCGGCAGCTGCCGCCGAAGGGCTCATCCCGCCCTCACGCTAGCATCGGCCCCATGACCGTCAGCCGCGCTGCGCTCGTGCTCCTCGCCGCTGCGATCGGACTCGGCGCCCTCGTCGGGGCGGGATTCCTGCCCTCCGACTCGAGCGGAGGAGCGAGCGGCGCAGCGGACACGTGGGTCGCGGCCGGCGCTTCCTTGCCGATGCTCGAGGGTGCGGACGTCATTACCGGCAACGCCGTCACTCTCGCGCGCTTCAAGGACAAGCCGCTCGTCGTCAACGTCTGGGCCTCGTGGTGCGTCGAGTGCGCAGCCGAGGCGGCCGCCCTGCGACGCTTCGCCGACGAGCACCGCGCCGGGGTGGGTCTGCTGGGGATCGACGTCGAGGACTCGCGCATCGACGCCCGGAGGTTCTACCGCGAGGTCGGCTGGCAGCACCCGAGCATCTTCGATCCCATGGAGCGGCTGGCGGCTCGTCTCAACCTCGGGCAGCTGCCGACGACGATCTTCCTCGACCGCGAGCACCGCGTGGTCCGCCGCATCGCGGGCGCCTCGACGCTCGCCGAGCTCGAGCGCGCGCTCCGTCAGGCGCAGGGTGCTTCCTAGTATCTGATGGAAGGCGTGCTCGCCGTCGTGCCACTGCAGAGGGAGCCAACGGTCCGACCGTACCCCTTCCGGATCCCCGTGGACGGGCCGGTCGCGCGGGCAGTCGAGGACGCTCGTCGCCTCCTCGCCCGGACGCCGAACCGCTTCGACGGCCCGGTCGCCTTCTGCCACGGCGTCTCGCCGGAGGGATGCATCCTCCGCCGGGCGGGCCGCTACTCCGAGGCGCTCGTCGTCTTCGAGGAGCCCAGCCTCGCCTACCGGCTCGGTTTCTCCCTCGGCGTCCAGCTCTTCGTCGAGCGCGCCGAGGGTGCCGTCCTCTTCCAGCTCCGCGGGCCGTCGATCGGCCGCGATCCGCTCCTCTGGACGGCGTCCGCCTCCGGCGGGCTCGCGCCCGACGAGACGCCGCACGAGGCCGTCCTGGCCGACGCGGCCGAGGAGATCGGCCTGACCGACGCAGACTTGCCCGGCTTTGCTCCCGCCGTCGTCTGCCTGAACGACGACACGGGTTCCGCGCTCGTCGTCTACCACGCTGAGCTTCGCGAGGGCGCCGAGCCGACGCCCGACGAGTTCAAGGTGAGCGAGCTCCACTGGGCCAAGAGCCCGGCAGACCTGGGCGCCCAGGTCTCCAGCGACACCCTCGCGTGCTGGGCCGCGCTCGAACGGGTGCGTGGAAAGACTCGCGCCCAGGCTCAGTAGCGCCGGCATCCAGCAGCAGCACATCGACCTCCCGCTTCGCGAGGCAGCCTGAAGGGCTAGCCGTAGATCGCCTCGCCCGTCTCGAGGTCGAAGAAGTGGAGCCGGTCCGTGCGAACGGCCATCTCGACCGCTGATCCCGGCGCCGCCAGCGAGGCCACGTCGAAACGGCCCACGAACGCGGTGCGGCGCTCACGCTCCTCGGAGCGGAGCCCCTCTGCGACGGCCGCGTCGGCGTCGACGGCGACCTCGAGCACCTCCTGCGTGACCACGGGCGCGCCGGCCACCTCGATGTGGACGAGGCGTTCGGAGCCGAGCGCCTCCGTGATCAGGACCTCGCCGCGGAGCCGGCTGCCCGCGCCGTTCGTCGCGAGCGCTGCGTCCTGGAGGTGCTCCGGACGGATGCCCAGCCCGATCGTCCGCCCCTCGTAGCGCGCGAGCCCGCGGTGCGCGGCAGCGACGGCCTGCGGAATCGCGAGCTCCTGTCCCGCGACCGAGGCCACGAGCCCACCGTCCCGGCGCTCGATGCCCGCCTGGACGAGATTCATCGCGGGACTGCCGATGAAGCTCGCGACGAAGAGGTTTGCCGGTGCATCGTAGAGGCGCTGCGGATCGTCGATCTGCTGCAGCTCGCCCTTGCGGAGGACGGCGACGCGATCGCCCATCGTCATGGCCTCGACCTGGTCGTGGGTGACGTAGATCGTCGTGGCACCGAGCTCGCGCTGGATGCGGGCGATCTCGGCGCGCATCTGCACGCGCAGGCGCGCGTCGAGGTTCGAGAGAGGCTCGTCCATGAGGAAGACGGCCGGGTTGCGGACGATCGCCCGGCCCATCGCGACCCGCTGGCGCTGACCGCCGGAGAGCTGCTTCGGCTTCCGGCGCAGGAGCTCCTCGAGGCCGAGGACGCGCGAGATCTCGCGCACGCGGACGTCGAGGTCCTCCTTCGGCGTCTTCCGCATCCGCAGACCGAAGGCGATGTTGTCGTAGACCGACATGTGCGGGTAGAGCGCGTAGCTCTGAAAGACCATGGCCACGTCGCGCTCGCGCGGCTCGAGGCCGTTCACGACGCGCTCGCCGATCGCGATCTCACCCTCGGAGATCTCCTCGAGCCCGGCGACCATGCGCAGCGCCGTCGTCTTTCCGCAGCCCGAGGGCCCGACGAAGACGAGGAACTCGCCGTCGGCGACATCCAGCGTCAGATCGGAGACGGCACGCGTGCCGTCCGGATAGACCTTGCCGACGGAGCTGAAGGTCACGCTAGCCACTGCGCACCCCTGACATTCCCGCCCGGATTATCGTCTCGAACGTCTCTCCGCCGCTCAACTCGATCGCCTCGCCCTTCGCGACGGCGTGCTCGAGATCGAGCCGGCTCACCCACGGCTCGATGCCGAGCGCGTAGGAGCCGCGGAGCGGCATCGCTTCCGCGCCGCCGTAAGGCTGCCACGAGATCACCCAGCGAAAGACCCGCGGATCCCAGTCGAGGCGAAACTCGAGCCCGAGCCTCGGGTTCAGGACCGCCGCCGATCCTGCGGCGAGGTCGGTGAGATAGACGTCGTCGTGGCTGCGGGCTTCGGGGCCGGGGACGAGCGACAGGTCGACGGTCTCGCCGTCGCGAAGGCGCGCGTGCGGCCAGGCCGAGCGCCGTCCCGGCGCAAGCCGGGCCGTCTCCTCCCACAGCTCCGGGATCGTCTCGAGCGTCCCAGCCGGGACGCGGAGCCTGCAGCCGGCCTCCAAGAATGGCGGGCCCACGACGCAGTGGTGACCCCAGACGAAGTGAGCGGGCTCCTCGGATTCGTTCGTGACGCGCTCCTCGAGCACCAGTTGGCGGCCCTCGAGCCGCATCAGCCGCTCGAGGCGGAACGGCGTCTGCCTGCAGCGAACCGTGAGGCGAAGCACCGCGCCCTCCTCCCGACAGTCCCACGGGAGCGTCGCCACCTCGCCGTGGAAGGGGATCGTCTCGCCGCGATAGTCGGCCGGGTCGTTCGCGTTCGGGAAGAGCTCCTGCCAGCCGCCCTCGTAGTTCGCGAGGAACTCGTGGCCCTCCCAGCCCTCGCGCGGCACCGAACCGGGCGGCCGGAGCCCCCACGGCGCCTTGAAGAGCGGATCGACGCCGGATTCCTTGTCCGTGAGCTCGACGATGTCGGCGCCCTTCTCGGGAAGGATGACGACGCGGAGCAGGTCGTTCTCGAGCGCCACCGCGCGCCAGCCGGACAGCACGCGCTCGCTAGTCGCCAGGAAGCGACTCCAGGATGAACCAGTTCGCCGTCAGCCCACAGTCGACGACGAGGTTCTGGCCGGTGATCGCGGAGGCGTCGTCCGAGGCCAGGAACGCGAAGGCGGCCGCCACCTCGTCCGTCGTCACGAGCCGCCTCATGGGCACGCGCTCGAAGGAGTGCAGGAGGTAGTCCATGAGCTTAGGCCCGACCGCCCGCTCGGTCATGTCGGTGTGCGTGAAGCCCGGGCTGACAGCGTTCACGCGGATCCCGTGCTCGGCGAGCTCGAGCGCCATCGTCCGGTTGAGCCCGAGGAGCCCCGCCTTCGAGGCGTTGTAGCTCGCGAACGGCCCGTCGCCGCCGAGCGCGTCGATGGACGCGTTGTGGAGGATGACGCCGCCGCCCGTGCCGATCATGACGCGAGCCACACGCTGCGACATCAGGAAGGGCCCCTTGAGGTTGACGTTGACGACCTCGTCCCAGCGCTGCTCCTCCATGTCGACGAAGGGCGTCTCGTCGTCGACGCCGGCGTTGTTCACGAGGACGTCGATCCGACCCCAGCGCGCCGTCGCGGCATCGACCGCCGCCTGAACGTCATCGGCGTTCGAAACGTCACACGGGTGCGGCGTGGAGCGTTCGCAGAGAGACGCCGTCTCCTCGAGCGCCTCGAGCGTCCGGCCGATCAGCATCACGTCGGCGCCCTCCGACGAGAACCGCTGGGCGATCGCCCGCCCGATCCCGCGGCCCGCGCCGGTCACGATCACGCTCTTGCCCTCGAAGCGGGTCATCCCTTGATCGCCCCGGCGGTGAGCCCGCGGATGAAGAAGCGCTGCCCGAACAGATAGAGGACGACCATGGGAAGCGAGGCGAGCAGCATCCCGGCCATCGTCACGGGGACGTTCAGGTTGTAGCGGCTCTGGAAGACCGTGACGCCGACCATCAGCGTGCGCAGGTTGTCCTGCGGGAGGAAGACGAGCGCGATCAGGAGCTCGTTCCACACCCAGAGCGCGTTCACGACGACGAGGGTGACGAGCGCGGGCAGCGAGAGCGGCAGGATGATCTGGAGCAGGATCCGCAGATGGGAGGCGCCGTCCGTCAGCGCCGACTCGATCAGCTCGTGCGGGATCGAGCGGAAGAAGTTCGTCAGGAGGTAGACGGAGAAGGGAAGCGTCAGCCCGGCGTAGATGAGGATCACTCCGCGGTATGTCGCGATCAGGTTGAAGTTCGTGAAGAGGATGTAGAGCGGAATCAGCATCACGACGGGCGGCACGACCATCAGGGCCACGTTCACAGAGAGGAAGACGTTCCGGCCGATGAAGCGCATGCGCGCGATCGCGAAGGCGGCGAGCGCCGCGAACCCCGTGCTCACGA
>Ga0066709_100001818_pt1 | contig 14723 bp, 12 predicted proteins | sample GraSoiAngelo_158_FD_79665 | JGI IMG/M metagenome (GOLD analysis project Ga0066709, IMG submission 79665) | Grasslands soil microbial communities from the Angelo Coastal Reserve, California, USA - 14_1009_16_30cm | ecosystem: Environmental > Terrestrial > Soil > Grasslands | place: USA...
CCCCGGTCGCGGAAGTCCTTGAGCGCTTCGACCGAGCCCGGATGCACCGGCAGCAGCCAGAGGTTGCCGACGATGCAGTCGATCTGGATCAGATCGTGCTCGCGGGCCGGGGCAAGCACGGTGAGATGGAGCTGGGACCGGCTCGACTCGATTCCCGCGCGCGCCACCTCCGAGAAGATGCGCTCGCTCGACATCTCGGTGATCTCCAGCGCCGCGGCCGCCCTCCGGATCTCCTCCTCTTCGTCGCGCGCCAGGTCGACCCAGAGGAGGGTGTTCTTCCTGAGCTGCCCGACGGCGGACTCGAGGTCCACGTCGCGCGCCGACGACTTGTCGAAGAGAAGGCTGCTGGTCATGCCGACCAGGCTCCTACCCGGACGTCTGGCCTGAAAACGCCGCGGCCCCCGTCACCGGGGGCCGCGGATCCTGCCAAACGACGCGCGCTGCGTCAGGCCTTCTTCTTCTTGGGCAGCACCGTCAGCTTCAGCGAGACGGACGAGGTCTCGCCGAGCGCGTCGGTGACGCTGAACGTCAGCGGGTACGTCCCAGCCACGCGCGGCGTGCCGCCGAGAACGCCCGCTATGCGGTCGAGCCGGATCCCCACCGGGAAGCGGCCGGATGTCACCTTCCACTTGAACGGTGCGACGCCACCAGCCGTCCGGAGCGTGGCGCGGTAGAGCTTCCCGACCTTCGTCACCGGGAGCTTCAGCGTCTTCACCGCCACCTTCGCCTTCACGACGAGGAGCGCGTTGAGCGTCGCCGTCGTCCCGTACGTGTCCTTCACGGTGATCTGGACCGGGAACGACCCGGCCGCCGTCGGCGTGCCGTTGAGGGCGTTCGTGGTCGTGTCCAGCGTCAGCCACGCAGGCGCACTGACGATTGCCCACGTGTACGGTGTACGGCCGCCGCTGGCGGTGAGCGTCGTCGGCTTCAGGGTGTGCCCGATCTCGGCCGGGGCAAAGACGGGCTCGGTCGCTGCGAGCGGCGTGACAACGTCGAGCTTGAGCGTCTTCGTGTCGGTCCGGGTGCCGTCGGTGACCTTCACCGCGAATGACACCGGGCCGTTCGAGTCAGCCGTCGCCGTCCCCGCGAGCGTCCCGTCCGGCGCGAGCGTGAACCCGGCCGGCAAGGTTCCGCTCGCAAGCGACCAGGTCAGAGTGCCGCCCCCCGAGGCGGCGAGCTTCACCGAGTACGGAACACCCACCGTCGCGGGGGCGAGGTTGTCGCTCGTGACCGTGAGCTTCTCGCTGATGTTGATCGTGAAGGGCCGCTGCGAGGGGGCGCTGCACGAGATCCCGTTCGGCGGGCATGTGTTGCCCGGAAATTGCGTGCACCCCAGGTCGCGGATCTCGACCCAGAAGAAGAAGCTTCCGGCCTGGGTCGGCGTGCCGGTGATGTGCCCGTTCGAGTCCATCGAGGTACCCGTCGGCACCGAGCCGCTCTGGAGCACGAACTGGTACGGCGGACAGCCGTTGCGCGCGACGAACGTGAAGTCGTACGGAGTGCCGACCACACCGCTCGGCGGGTTGACGCTGTCGTCGAAGCCGAACGCCATCGCGGCCGGCACCGCCACCGCAGCCACGACGGCGAGATAGATGAGAACACGGATCAAACGTTTCGAACGCATCGGACTCCTCTTCTGGACTACCCCCACCGGTCGGCCACGGTAGCAGACCCCTCCGCGAGGGACAGGTCCACGAGGGGGTCAGGCCACGATTCTTACAATCAGCTCGGCGGCGCAGACCGGCTTGTCGGCACCCTCGCGCTCGACCGTCGCAAGGATGCGGAGCTGGCTCCCGCCCGTGACCTCGGAGGCGTCGTCGACGCGAAGTCGGCCCCTGATCCTGCTCCCGCACGGCACGGGCGCCGGGAAACGCACCCGGTCGACGCCGTAGTTGATCGCCATGCCTCCCGTGGGCGGGAGCAACTCGTAGAGCATCGGCACGACCAGCGCCAGCGTCAGGAAGCCGTGCGCGATCGTGGTGCCGAACGGGCCCTCGGCCGCGCGGGCGGGGTCGACGTGGATCCACTGCTGATCGTCCGTGACGGCTGCAAACGCGTCGACCCGTTCCTGCGTGACGTCGATCCACATGGACGGGCCGAGCTCGGCTCCGACAAGTTCAGCCAGATGCACCCGCGTATCGAAGCACGGCACCGTCCTGACCTGCCTCTACGGTTCGCCCGTGGCCGAGACGCCGACCCGCGGTGCGACGCACCACGGAGCGTTCGGGCAGGACACGTTCGGGCGGGGCGCGGAGCGTGCCGCGCGGTTCTTCGGCACGCCGCAGTACATCGTCGGCCAAACGGTGGCGGTCGCGGTGTGGGTGACGCTGAACGCAGTGGCGCTCATCGGCCACTGGGACCCGTACCCGTTCATCCTCCTGAACCTCGCGTTCTCGACCCAGGCGGCCTACGCGGCGCCGCTGATCCTGCTCGCGCAGACCCGGCAGGCGGACCGTGACAAGCTGGCCGCCGAGATGATCGAGACCCACCGCGAGGACGTCGTACGCAACGCCGTGGAGCATCAGGCGGCGGTCGAGCGCACGACGGCCGAGCTGAAGCAGCTGCTCGAGTCGAACACCGACCTGACGCGCCAGGACAAGGAGCTGACGGAGCAGATCGCGGCGCTGACGCGCGAGATCCACGCGCGCCTGACGTCGAGCTCCTAGCCGGCTGCGGAAAGCTCGGCCACGAGGGGCCCGACGTCGAGCGGGTCGAACCCCAGGCGCCCCGCGATCTCCTCGCTCAGCGGCCGCGTGCCTTCGCGGAACAATTCGCGTAGGAACTCCCCCATGGCGCGCGAGTGCCACCAGACGTCACCGATGTCGGCTTGAAGGCGCCGGCGCAGCTGCGCCGAACGGATCCAGGCGCGCAGGTAGTCGGCCGAATAGAAGCCGGCGTCCATGTCTGCCAGGAAGTTCTCCTCCGGATAGCGGATACCGGTCGCCCGCGTGAGGAGCTCGGAGTAGCCGCCGGACGTTCCGCCGTCCTGGGGGAAGCGACCCCAGAACCCGAGCTCGAAGCGCAGCTTCGCGGCGTAGCGCCGGAACAACACCGACTCGATGAACACCGTCGCCTCGGCGTTCTGCTCCGCCTCGGCGTCCGACAGCCCGAAGTGCTCTGCGTGCCAGCCCGGCTGGCGAGAGATCGACTCGACGATGTAAGAGAAGATCTCGGTCAGCGCGTGGTCGCGGCTGATGGCCCGGAACGTGTATGGCAGCTCCGGATCGGAGCCCGCGTAGTGCAGCGCGTGTCCCGCTTCGTGCAGGAACGCGGAGTAGTCATGGAGGCCGCCGAGTGCCCGTGTGATCAGGTGGACGACCGCGGGCGGGTCGGACGGGATCACGCAGGCGCGCGGAGACTTCTGCGGGCGGTCGTCCAGGTCCGGGCGGATGCGCGGGTCATCCTCGATGGAGAACCCGATGGCGCGCAGCGTGGCGGCACAGACCGGTACCGCGCGCTCCTTTGTGTACGTGTCGGCGAGCGGCGACAGGCGGCGCATCCAGGCCACGTGGAACGACATCGGCACCGTGTCCCGGTCGGTCCCCAGCAGCCTGTCGAGCCATCGCTCGCGGAGCGGGTCGTACGCGGCTGTCGTGACGTCGCTCACCTCGCCGACAGCCGCGTCGACGTCGCGCAGCGAGATCCCCTTCACGTCCTCGTTGCGCTCGACCGCATCGAGGTGGCCGGACAGCTCGGCTTCGAGCTCGTTCCGTGCGGCGAGAATCGCACGTCGTTCCTCGTTGAAGCCGATCGATACGGCCAGCGTCCGCGTTCCGAGCTCGTCGCGGTCGCGATAGCCGGTCAGGGTCGCGAGCCGCGCCTGCGCCGACCGCAAAGGGAGCTCCTCTCCCTCCCAGTCCACGCGAGCGGCCAGGAGCCCGTTCTCGAGCTCGTCCTCGCGGGCCGTCAGCTCGGCGTCGGCGAGACCCTCCTCGCACGTCAGGCGCAGGCGAACGAGACGCTCACGCTCGTCGTCGGACGCCTCCTCCTCGGCCGCCCGCAACGCCTCGAGCTGAGGCCGCGAGAACAGATCCGCGTAGCGCTCGACGATCGCCGCCTGCTCGGAGATCTCCTTCTCTCCGACCCTGACTGCGCGTTCCTCCTCGGAGCGCTCGAAGTAGTAGCTGCGCAGCCGCTCCTCGAACTCCGCGGGAGCTCTGACGGCCGGAGCGCTCACGAGCTGGAGGCTAGCTGCTCGCCCCGGCGGATGCGCTCGAGGGCGATGTCCTTCCCGAGGAGCTCCAGGCTCTCGTAGAGACCGGGCGACACCTTCGAGCCCGTGACGGCGACGCGAACCGGCGGATACACGTCGCGCGGCGTACGGCCCAGCCTCTCGCAGAGCGCCTTGAGCGCGCTCTCGATCGGCTCCGCGGCCCACGGCTCGACGTCGTCGAGCGCGTCGGCGGCCCACGCGAGGATCGAAGCGTCGAGCTGCTCGGCATCGGGCTCGACATCGTGAAACAGGAACCCGGCGAAGCCGGGGAACTCGTCGAGCCGCGCGATCTTCTCCTGCACGATCGCGGCCGCTTTCCAGACGAGCTCCGAATCCCACTCGTAGCCCTGCTCGCCGAGGTACGTCACCAGCGCGCCCGCAAAATCGTCGTGGGTCATGGCTCTCAGATAGACGCCGTTCATCCAGTCGAGCTTCGCGTAGTCGAAGGTGGCCGGGCTCGAGCCCACGCGCTCGAGCGTGAACCGCTCGACGATCTCGTCGCGCGACATCACCGTCGTCTCTCCGTCGGGCGCCCACCCGAGGAGCGCGAGGAAGTTGAGGAGCGCAGCCGGCACGTAGCCGGCGGCCCGGAACTCGTCCAGCGACGTCGCGCCATGCCGCTTCGACAGCTTCTTGCCGTCGGTGCCGAGGAGGTTCGCGAGGTGGGCGTACACGGGCGGGTCGTGGCCGAGCGCACGCAGGATCTGGATCTGCTTCGGCGTGTTCGAGATGTGATCGTCCCCCCGGATCACGTGCGTGACGGCGTCGTCCATGTCCTCGACGGGGGAGGCGAAGTTGTAGGTCGCACGCCCGTCCGACCGGACGATCACGAGATCCTCGAACTGCTCGTTCGGGAACTCGATGCGCCCCCGCACGGCGTCCTCCCAGCAGGTCACGCCCTCATCCGGCATGCGAAAGCGAATCGCGCCCTCGTCCTCGTACGCGAGGCCCTCTGCCAGCAATCGCGCGGCGAGCTCACGGCATCGCTCCATCGCATCGAGCTGGAAGGTGACCGGGCCGTCCCAGTCGATGCCGATCCATCGCAGCGAGCGCTGGATCTGGTCGGTGGCCTCCGCGACCTCGCGGCTCGTGTCGGTGTTCTCGATCCGCAGCAGGCACTCGCCGTCGCGCCCGCGGGCGAAGAGCCAGTTGAAGAGGAAGGTGTGGACACCGCCGATGTGCAGGAATCCCGTCGGGGAGGGCGCCATGCGGACACGCACTGTCATTTGGCGGCCATCGTAGTCGGGGCCGGCGCGCGAATCGCCCGCACCGACGGCAGCGAGGCGATCGCCACCAGGCATGCCGCGTTGATCGCGGCGGCGCCCAGAAGCGTCGCCCTGAAACCCGCCGCCGCCGCGATCGGTCCGGCCACTCCCATGCTGAGCGGGATCAGCACGAACGAACCGAGCGCGTCGTAGGAGCTGACCCGGGACTGGGCGTGCCCCGGGATCTCGCGCTGGAACACCGTGAACCAGAGCGCCAGGTGAACAGAGAGCCCGACGCCGCCGACGAAGGAGACGAGTGCGAGGACCCACACCGGCGCCGGAAACGAGAGCGCCACCAATTGCAGGACGAACGGACACGGCGAGACGACGGACGCGAGCAGCGGGCGGGAGGGTCTGATCCGAAGCGCGGTGAGCCCGCCGACGACGGAGCCGATTCCGAGGGCTGTCACGACGGTCGCCCAGGCACCCGCACCACCGAGGTTCTGCTTCGCGATCGCCGGCCCGAGCACAGACCAGCACCCGCTCCACACGAAGTTGCCGAGAGCGAAGAGCGCGACGCTCCCCCACAGCCACGTGTGCCGCGTGAATTCGCTCCAACCGGCACGCAGCTCGCGAGCGAAGCCCTCACGCGCCTCGCGCTCCGGAGGTGGAACCCGGATCTTCCGGAGAATCGGCGCGCAGACCGCAAACGACGCCGCGTCCACGGCCAACGCGATCCCCGGGCTGCCTGCGACGACGAGCGCGCCGCCGACCGCGGGCCCGATCGCGAAGACGATGTTTCGCGACAGACCTTGCAGCGCGTTCGCCTGCTGGAGGAGCCCGGGCGACACGGTCTGCGGCACCAGACCGACCTCAGCCGGGACGACGAACCCGTCCCCGACGCCGTAGAGCACCTGGAGGACGATCAGCGAGACGACGGTGGCGTGCCCCGAGAGCACGAGGCCTGCGGTCGCCGCCTGCGCCGCTCACTGGAGGAGCGACGAGGCCGCGAGGACGAGGTGCCGCGGCAGACGATCGGCGAGGACGCCGCCGACGAGCACCAGCGCCGCGTTGACGGCGCTTCTGGTGGCGAGCACGAAGCCGAGGTCCGTGGCCGAGCCGAACTGCAGGACCGCGAACGCGAGCGCGATCCAGCCCACGGCGTCGCCGAGCGTGGTCCCGGTGGTCGCCGAGAACAGCAGCCGAAAAGTCCCGTTCGGCGAGCGGTCACAGGCGATCTCGGAGCGGCACGGACACGGGCGGGTAGCGTACGTCGATGCTCTTCGGCGCCCACGTCTCGTCCGCCGGCGGCATCTGGAACGCGGTCGACCGCGGCGCCGAGATGGGATGCGACGCGATCCAGGTCTTCACCCAGAGCCCGCGCATGTGGCGGCCGACGGCGCACACGGAGGAGGCGGTCGGGCGTTTTAGGGAGCGCCGCGCCGAGACCCGCATCGGGGGTGTCGTCTGCCATGCGCTCTACCTCGTCAACCTGGCGAGCCCCGACCGCACGATCCGCATGAAGTCGGGGAAGGCGATGCGCGCCACGCTCGAGACGGCAGCGGCAATCGAGGCGGAAGGCGTCATCTTCCACGTCGGCTCGCACCTCGGCTCCGGCTTCGGCAGCGCCCTCAGGCGCGTCCTCCCCGCCATGCGCTCGCTGCTGGAGCTGACGACCGAGAAGACCTGGCTCTTGATGGAGAACTCCGCCGGCGCCGGAGGCACGATCGGCCGCTCGCTGGACGAGCTCGTGACGCTCTTCGATCGGCTCGGCGGCCACCCGCGCCTCGGGATCTGCCTCGACTCCTGCCACCTCTACGTCTCGGGCGTCGACGTCACGGACGCCGCCGCGCTCGACGAGCTCGTCGCCGACCTCGACGCACGGATCGGGCTCGACCGGCTACGCGCGCTGCACGTCAACGACTCGAAGTTCGCGTGCGGCTCGAACCGCGACCACCACGCGTCGGTCGGCAAAGGCACGATGGGCGCCGGTCTCGGGGTCTTCCTCGCACACCCCGCGTTCCAGCACCTCCCGGCGATCCTCGAGACCCCCGGAGCCGACGGCCACGGCCCGGACGCGGCCGAGGTGCGGCGGCTGCGAAGGCTGCACGCACGCGCTGTCCGGCAGGCGCACGCCTGAGGTCGGGTCTACGCCGAGCCCGGGATCTGGGCGAAGACGCGGAAGCTCGGCCGGCCACGCGGGATCTCGTGAAACTCGGGGTTCCGGCAGCCGATCTCGTCGCCTCGACACTCGTAGCAGGCCGACACCTCGACCTGACACATCGGCAGAGGCGCTCGGCGCGCCCTGACGCCGCCGAAGCCGTCGCGCCGACGCTGCGCCGCCTGCAGGATCTCCAGATCGATCTCGACGTCGAACACCTTCTGCATGCAGCCCATGTAGGTCCGGCCCCACGCCTCGTACGCGTAGACGAACGGGCACGAGCGCTCGAGACACGCCCCCGGGTACACGACCTTGTCGCAATGCACCTCGCACCGGCGGCACTCCACCTCGTCCTGTGGCCTAAGCGGCAGCTGCGCCGGGGCGTGGGCGACCTCGCTCATCGCCAAGATCGTGGCAGCGTTCTGCAGGCGAGCGCAAGACTTGACATTCGCGCCCGGGAGCGGTAGGCGCCGCGGCGGGTGCTGACCCGAGACAACACCCTCCGGGCAGAACGAGCGGATCAGACCCGCGCTAGGGTGTCGGCGGCGTGCTGAGGAGGGTTCTGCTCGCGGGTCTCGCGACCGCGCCCGTGTCGATCGCCCTCCACTGGCTGGTCTCGATCGGCGCGACCGCCGAGTTCGTCCTCGCCTCCGTGGCCCTGATCCCGCTCGCGTGGCTGATCGGGGAGGCGACCGAGCATGCCGCCGACCACACGGGGCCCGGAATCGGTGGCTTCCTGAACGCGACGTTCGGGAACGCGCCCGAGCTGATCATCGCGCTGATCGCCGTCGACCGCGGCCTCGACGAGGTCGTACGCGGGTCTCTCACCGGCAGCGTGGTCGGGAACCTCCTGCTCGTGCTGGGCTTCTCCCTCCTCGCCGGCGGAGACGGGGAGATCGATCAGCCGTCGTCGTTTGCCTCCCTCGGCTTGATCGGGCTCGCGCTGGCGGTGTTTCTGATCCCCGCCATTCCCGGCTGGCACGGCGAGCCGAACCGGCACTCGCTCGCGGTCCTGTCGCTCCCGGTCGCGATCTTCCTGCTCATCGTCTACGTGTTCGTGACGGGACTCTCGCTGCGACGGCACGCGAGCCTGCACGCCGGTGACGACGACGCGCTCACCGGCTGGTCGTTCCGCGCCTCACTCGCGGTGCTCGGCGTCGCAACCGCCGCCACCGCCCTCGTCGCCGAGATCCTGGTCGGCTCGCTCGAGGACTTCGCCCGCCGTCTCGGGCTGACGGACTTCTTCGTGGCGGCGGTGATCGTGGCCGTGGTCGGCAACGCCGCCGAGCACGGCGGCGCGGTGGTCGTGGCGAAGCGCGGCAAGATCACGCTCGCCGTGGAGATCGCGACCTCGTCGGCCGCACAGGTGGCCGTCTTCCTCGTCCCGGCGGTGGCAGTCATCTCGTGGGCGATCACGCCGCTGGCGCTCTCGTTCCGGGAGGTCGAGCTCGCTGCGCTTCTCGGCGCGGTCGCCGTTGCGGCAGTTGCGATCGTGGGCGGCAGGTCGAGCCGGCTCCGCGGGCTCCTTCTCATCGCCGCCTACGCCGGCGCGGTCGCGCTCTTCTACTCCGCCGGCAACCGCTGAGAGACTGTGTTGGGGACAGGATCAATCCTGTCCCCAACGCTGTTTCCAAACGTCTGCGGCGTCCGCGTGACCGGATAGGTCGCGAAGTGCAGCTTCACGACGGCGCCGCCGTCATCGCGGACGACACGCAGTTGCTCACCGCGCTCGCGACCGTCCGCGACCCGAAACAGGTCGGCAGCCTCCCGCACGAACCAGGAGATGCTGCGACCGGTCAGGACCGCCGACCAGCTCGGCCCGGAAGCGGCCGTCTCTGAACGAGACGACGAGCTCGTTTCCCTCGGTCCACCAGCTGCCGAGAAGTGGCACGACGTCTGGCGGCGGCTCGTCTCCGGGGCGCCACGCCACGGGCTCGTCCGGCGCGGCGCGGATCGCTGCGCACGTCAGCTGAACCGCCAGCTCCTCGGCCCTTGGCACCGGTGGACGCGCTCGTCAGCACCGCAGCACCGGTACGCTCCGCGCGATCGACCGCGAGACCCGCGAGGAACCCGGGCATGGCGCCGCCGTGTCCCACGAGCACCCGTTCGCCCAAGCGGAACAGCTCGAAGCCGAGACCCCAGCCCACCGTCCAGCGGGCGTGGTCTGCCATCGCCTGCACTCGCGCCATCTCGTCGAGCGTCGTCCGGTCGAGGACGCCGTCGCGTCCCTCGGCGATGAACGCGCCCCAGCGCGCAAGGTCGCCGGTCGTCGACCAGAGCTGGCCGAGAGCGGCGGTGGAGTCCGTCATCACGAGATCCGGCTCCGGGTTGGGCGACATCCGAGTACGGGTCGACGAGGTATCCGGTCGCGCACGGCTGGGAGGGCGTGAACGTCGTCCGGGTCAACCCGAGTGGGTCGAGCACGTGAGCCTGCAGGTACTCGCGATAGGGGGCCCCTCCCAGGCGCCCGACGATCTCGCCGAGCACCGCAAAGGCGAGGTTCAGCCTCGGCCAGGCGTTCGAGCAGCTCGTCCCGCGAAGGGGGCTCGAGCGTCTCCCAGATCTCACCGGGCGGCTCGCGCTGGATCCCGGACAGGTGCGCGAGCGCCTGCCGCACGGTCGGGCCCTCCGGCGCCTTCGACGTACGCCCGCAGCGGAGCGTCCAGGTCGACCTGACCTCGATCCCGGAGCTGAAGTACGCACACCGCGGTGAACGTCTTGGTGATCGAGCCGATGCGGTAGGCGTGCTCGGGCGTCGCCCCGTCCCGACGCTCGACGTCTGCGAGCCCGATGGCGCGCGACCAGACGATCTCGCCGCGGTGGAAGACTGCAACGCTGACCGAGGGCAGACGCCGCTCGGCCTGCGCCGCCGCGAGGATCCGGTCGAGCTCGTCAGACGCGAACATGCGCGCCGAGTGCCTCCGGGACGAGGTCGCAGGCTCGCGCGATGTCGGCGGGGCCGACGTCGAGGTGCGTCACGGCGCGGATGACGGTCGGATGGATCGTGGAGGAGAGCCCCACGCCTGCATTGCGCAGGCGTCCGAGCGCCTCGTCACGGCCGAGACCGAGCGGCGCCACGTCGATCTGCACGAAGTTCGTATCCACCCGCTCGAGCTCGACCGGCAGACCTGCCTCGCGCCACGCCTCGGCGAGCCGGCGCGCGTGGGCATGGTCCTCGGCGAGGCGGTCGACGTTGTGGTCGAGGGCGTACACACCCGCCGCCGCGACGATCCCTGCCTGCCGCATCGCGCCGCCGAACAGGTGCTTCTCACGCCACGCCCGCCCCATCAGCGCCTCCGAGCCGGCGAGCAGCGCCCCGAGCGGGCAGCCGAGCCCCTTCGAGAGGCACACCGTGACCGTGTCGAAACGGGCGGCAACGGCGGACGGATGAACTCCCTGCGCGACCGCGGCGTTGAGCAGGCGGGCGCCGTCGAGGTGAACCGCGAGGCCGAACTCCCGCGCCGCCGCGACGACCGCGTCGAGCTCGTCGAGCGGCCACACGCGGCCGCCTGCACTGTTGTGCGTGTCCTCGAGTGAGAGGACGGCCGCTGCCTGATCGGCGATCTTCGTCCGCACCGGCGCCGCTGCCCGAACCTGCTCGGGAGCCAGTCGGCCGGCGTGCCCGTGAAGGCCCTGCACCATCAGCCCGGCGTGCGCGGCCGGCCCGCCGTACTCGTAGATGACCACGTGCGACGTCTCCTCCGCGATCAGGACGTCCCCGGGGCGCGAGTGGAGCTTGAGCGCGATCTGGTTCGCCATCGTCGCCGTCGGCACGAAGAGCGCCTCCTCCTGGCCCACGAGCTCGGCGACGCGCCGCTGGAGCTCGGTGACCGACGGGTCCTCGCGCTTCTGCTCGTCGCCGACCTCGGCAGCGGCGATGGCCGCGCGCATGCCCGGGCTCGGACGGGTGGCCGTATCGGAGCGGAGATCGATCATGTCCGGCGCATTCTGCCGTCCCGCGCTCACCTGCCGCATTCGAGCGGGCAGATACCCTCGACCCGTGAACCTCGAGCTTCTCGACAGCGCGCTCGAGCATCTCGGCGAGCCCGCGTACCGCGGCCGGCAGGTCTGGGAGTGGGCCGCGCGCGGCGCGCCCGGCTACGAGGCGATGACGAACGTCCCTTCGCGGCTACGGGTTGCGCTCGCGGAGAGCGTGCCCTTCTCGACGCTCGCCGTCGAGTACGAGAGCCGCGCCCGCGACGGAACGGTGAAGACGCTCTTCCGCACCGCCGACGGACATCCCGTCGAAGCGGTGCTGATGCGCTACCGGGACGGGCGCCGCTCGCTCTGCCTGTCGTCGCAGTCGGGCTGTCCGCTGACGTGTACGTTCTGCGCCACCGGGCAGATGCGCTTCGGACGGAATCTGACCACCTCCGAGATCCTCGACCAGGCGCTCCATTTCCGGCGCTCGGAAACGGTGAACCACGCCGTCTTCATGGGAATGGGCGAGCCGATGCTGAACCTCGACGCGGTTCTCGGGGCCGCCCGCCGCCTGCCGGCGATCGGGATCACCAACCGCCGCACGACGATCTCGACCGTCGGGTGGCTGCCGGAGTTGACCCGATTCGTCGACGAGGTCGAGGAGCCGATCCGGCTCGCCCTCTCGGTGCACGCCGCCGACCCGGACCTGCGACGCCGGATCATGCCGGTGGAGGAGCGCTACCCGTTGCGCGACGTCCTCGCCGAGTGCCGCCGCTACGCCGCTCTGCGTGGGCGACGCGTGTTCGTCGAGTACGTCCTGCTGGCGGGCGTGAACGACTCACCGGCGCGGGCACGTGCGCTCGCCGATCTGCTGGCCGGCGACTGCTTCAAGGTGAACCTGATCCCCTACAACCCGACCGGGCTGTACTCGGGTTCCTCGCGGGACGTGATCGCGGCATTCAAGTCGGTGCTCGAGCGCGCGCGGATCCCGGCCACCGTGCGTCTCACGCGCGGGCGCGACATCGCCGCTGCCTGCGGTCAGCTGGCGGTCGAGCCGAAAGCCCGACCCCGACCGTCAGATCTCGCTCGGAGCGACGCGTAGCACCCGCGCGATCGGCTTCGGCAGCACCCAGTTGTACTTGCCGAGGAGCTGCATCGTCGCGGGCACGAGGAGCGCGCGAATCACGGTCGCGTCGAAGATGACCCCGGCCGCGAGGCCGATCGCGAACTGCTTGATGTCCGGCCCGGGGCCGGTCGAGAGCGCGAAGAACGCGAACATGAGCACGAGCGCGCCGCTCGTGACGAGCTTGCCGGTGCGCGCGAGGCCGTGCGCGACCGCGAACGGCGTGTCGCCGGTCTCGTCGTACTCCTCGCGGATCCGCGTCAGCATGAACACCTCGTAGTCCATCGAGATCCCGAAGAGGAACGCGAAGATCATCAGCGGGATCCACGAGATGACCGAGTCCGTAGCGTGGATGTTCCAGATCGCCTCGCTGCCGTGTCCCTGCTGGAAGATGAAGACGACGATGCCGTAGGCCGCGCCGAGCGAGACGAGGTTGAGGATCACCGCCTTCAACGGCAGCACCAGCGAGCGGAACGCTCGCGTCAGCAGCACGTAGGTCAGGATCAGCACGAAGAGCAGGACGTACGGGAACTTGCCGTAGACGGCGTGCACGAAGTCCCGCTCCTCGGGGCCGTAGCCGCCGAGCGTCAGCTTGACCCCGTTGCTCGAGTCGCCGATCCGCGGCAACACGTCGTGCTGCAGGTTCGAGATCGTCGACTTGGCCGTGCGCGAGGAGGCATCGGCCGTGCCGAACGCCTCGATCAGCCCCGTTCCGGCGGTGCGCCAGGCGGGGGGCGCTGACGCCGAGCTCATGCCCGGGCCCTTTGCGATCTCCGCGGCGGCGTGGTCGAGGCTCGCGGCGGTGGCGCCGTTCTCGGCGAGGACGACGTAGGGCAGGAAGATCCCCTGCGGGAACCCGGCCTGCGTGATCGCGTCGTAGCCGGCGCGGGCGTCGCCCTTGGCCGGCTCGTCCTTGATCTGGGCGTCGCTCGGATTGATCTGGAAGGCCGGGATCAGCACGACGGCGACGATGAGAACGCCGGCGGCGAAGACGAGCGCGCTGCGCCGCATCACCAGCCGGCTCCAGCGCCACCAGAGGCCCGTCTCGGCAGGGTGCGGCTCGACGAACCGCCTCGGCATCACGCGGCCCCTGTTGATGCGTGGCCCCAGGATGGCCAGCATCGCCGGCAGCAGCGTGATCGAGGAGAGCACGGAGACGGCCGGGATGAGCATGCCGCCGAACCCGATCGAGCGGATGAAGGGCAGCGGCAGGATGACCATGCTGAGCAATCCGATCGCCACCGTCGAGCCGGAGACGATGATCGATCGTCCGGCGTGCGTCATCGTCTCGACGAGCGCCTCCTCCGTCGTCTCGTGGAGGGTCAGCTCCTCGCGGAAGCGGAACACGATCAGCAGCGCGTAGTCGATCGCGACGCCTAAGCCGACGAGGGCGACGAGGAACTGGACGATGATCGAGACGTCCGTCACGTAGGTCAGTCCGTAGACGCAGAGGAAGGTGGTCAGGATCGAGCTCGCGGCGACGATCATCGGCATCGCCATCGCCGGGAGAGTCCCGAAGACGAAAAGGAGGATCACGAGCGCGCCGGCGCCGCCGAGAAGCGTCTCCGTGAGCACGCTCGGCCCGCCGGCCTCTCCCTGCGACTCGATGATCGGCGCCGACCCGGTCAGGTGCGTCGTCACTCCGGGCGGAGCGGCCTTCTGGATCGCGGCGCGAACCTTCTTGATCGGCGGCGCGGTCGAGAACGTCGCGTTCCCCGGCGGGTAGATCGTCGCGAACATCGTGTGGCGGTCCTTGGAGACGTAGCCGTCCGAGTGCGTCGCGAACCACGAGCCGACGCGCGCCTTGGGCATGATCGCGGCGCCCGCATCGATCGCTCCCTTTATGCCCGAGAGGGTGGTGATGTCACGATCGGGCGTGCTGAACACCGCCACCAGCGGCGGCTGCTCGCCCGAGCAGAACGTCTTCAGCGTCCGTTGGTTCGCCTCGTAAGCCGAGAAGCACGGGATCGAGAAGGACTGGAACCATCTGTCCGAGCGCTTGCCGGCGGAGTACGCGCCCAGGTACATGGACATGACCCACGCGGAGACGATGGAGCAGCGACAGACACGGAGTGGGTGATTGACGGATGCTCGCATGAC
>Ga0066709_100001819_pt1 | contig 14718 bp, 15 predicted proteins | sample GraSoiAngelo_158_FD_79665 | JGI IMG/M metagenome (GOLD analysis project Ga0066709, IMG submission 79665) | Grasslands soil microbial communities from the Angelo Coastal Reserve, California, USA - 14_1009_16_30cm | ecosystem: Environmental > Terrestrial > Soil > Grasslands | place: USA...
GAAGTCCCGCCCGATGACGCTCGCGTGACGGTTGAGCAGCGCGTCGAGCAGCGGCACGTGGTTCAGAACCACGTGTTGCTTCACACGCTCCGCTTGGCTGAACCGTTACGCGCGTGGCGGAGCGCCCAGTCGAGCGCGTAGTCCGCGATCTCCTCCCAGCCTTCCTGCCCGGCGAGGAAGTGTGTGCGGCCCGCAAACTCCTTGTACTCAGTCACCGCGTCCGATCGCTTCTGATAGTAGCGGACGGTCGCCCTGGCGGTGACGGGAGGAACCACGTGGTCGATCGAACCCGCAACGAACAACATCGGCGCGCGGTTGCCGTTGCGCGCGTGCACCTGCGTGAAGCCCCACGGATTGAGGAGGGAGAGCGCCGCTTCCCAGAGGACACGGCCTGCCGCCGGCACACAGAAGCGATCGTAGACCTTCCTCGACTCGGCCTCCGTCAAGTTGTTGCAGAATGCGTACTGGAACTGGCTGGGTGAGATCGGTGGTGCACCGAAGAACGTGAACGGATTGCCGAGGACCGAGAAGCCCGAGCGCACGGTCGACCAGGGCAGCACCGGCACGCCCGCCGGCTGGCCCGGCGCTACGGGCACTGCGGCGCAGCCGAGCCCGCGGTCGACGAGCAGCTGCGTCACGATGCCGCCGAGTGAGTGACCCATGATGATGGGCGGCGCGTCGAGCGTACGGATGATGCGTTCGTAGTTGTCAACGATCTTGCGAAAGGTCAGGTTCTTCATCGAGGAAGGGTCGCGGCGGAGCTCTTCGACCTCGCCCGCGAAGCCGGGCCACGATGGCGCGAGGACCTTGTGGCCGGCGCGCTCGAAGCGCTTCACCCACCCGTCCCAGCTGCGAGGAGTCATCCACAGGCCGTGGATGAGCACGATGGGTGGCTTGGTGGTGGTCATGGGCGTCGTCTCCGGTAAATCGAGGTAGGCGGACAGGCTCGGAGAAGCTAACGCGCTCGAAGCATTCGCGCTAAGGCGTTAGGATTGGGGCCACTTCATGGGCGCTGTCCACACTGGGCTCTACGTGATCATGGGCGTCGCTGGCTCCGGCAAGAGCACGATCGGAGCGCAGCTCGCGCGCGTGCTCGGCATCGAGTTCGTCGAAGGTGATGACCTCCATCCCCCCGACAATGTCAAGCGCATGGCGGCGGGAATACCACTGACGGACACCGACCGCCACGGCTGGCTGCTTGCGATCGCTGCCCGACTCCGCTCCGCAAAGCGTGCAGGCATTGGTCTCGTCATCTCGTGTTCGGCGCTGAAGCGAAGCTATCGCGACCTGGTGCGATCCGAGGGCGATACGGACGTGCGGTTTGTGTATCTCGCGGGTAGCCGAACGCTGCTCGCGGCGCGTATGACCAACCGCCGCGGGCACTTCATGCCCCCCTCGCTGCTCGAAAGCCAGCTCGCGATTCTGGAAGAACCCGCGCCGGACGAGCATGCGTGGGTGTGCGATATCCATGAAACCCCGGACACGATTGTCGCCGATCTCGTGAACCACGCGGCATGAGTCCAAACGCCATGTTGCTGCTCTTCGCATTCCTTGCGGTGGTGGCGCTGATCGTCCTCATCGCGCGCTTCAAGCTGCACCCCTTCATCGCATTGATCGTGGTGTCCCTGGCGCTGGGTGTTGCCGCGGGAATGCCGTTGGGCAGTGTTGTGAAGGCATTCACGGATGGCGTCGGTGCCATCCTGGGGTTCATCGCGATCGTGGTGGCCCTCGGCACGATGCTCGGCAAGATGATGGCGGAGTCGGGCGCCGCGACGCGCATCGCGACCACCCTCATCGCGAGGTTCGGCGAAAGCCGAGTCCATTGGGCGATCATGTTCGTCGCCTTCATCGTGGGCATTCCAGTCTTCTTCCAGGTCGGTTTCGTGCTGCTGATCCCGCTGGTGTTCACGATCGCCCGTCGCTCGGGGCTGTCGCTCGTGAAGATCGGCATTCCGCTCGTGGCGGGGCTGTCGGTGGTGCACGGGATGGTGCCGCCCCATCCGGCGGCGATGCTCGCGGTCGTCGCATACAAGGCCGACATCGGGCGCACGATCGCCTACGCACTCCTGGTCGGGTTGCCGACGGCGGCGCTGGCGGGCCCGATCTTCGCCTCATGGATTGCACCGCGCATCTCGCTTCCCGCTGAGAATCCGATTGCTGCGCAGTTCACGGGCGGCACAGGCGGCATGGGCGGCACGGCCGTCATGCCTGGCTTCGGGATCTCGCTCTTTACGGTTCTGCTTCCGGTCATTCTGATGCTGTGCGCGAGCGCAGCCGACGTCGCACTCGACTCCGCGAGCACCATCCGCGGCGCGCTCGATTTCGTCGGTGGCCCGATCGTGGCGCTGCTGCTGGCGCTGCTCTTTTCCTTTTGGTCACTCGGACATCGGCAGCACTTCACGCGCGATCAGATCCTCAAATTCGCCAACGACTGCCTGGCGCCGACCGCCACCATTCTGCTCGTGATCGGCGCCGGCGGCGGATTCAACAGGGTGCTGCTGGACAGTGGCGTGGGGAAAGCGATTGCCGATATCGCCCTCGGATCGCAGGCCTCGCCGCTGCTGCTCGCCTGGACCGTGGCGGCACTGATCCGCGTGGCCACGGGCTCGGCGACCGTAGCGATGACGACGAGCGCCGGGATCGTCGCCCCCATCGCGGCCGTGACGCCGGGGACGCATCCGGAGCTGCTGGTGCTCGCGACGGGCGCGGGCTCGCTGGTGCTGTCACACGTCAACGACTCGGGGTTTTGGCTCATCAAGGAGTTCTTCAACATGACCGTGCAACAGACGCTGAAGACGTGGACTGTGGCCGAGACGATCATCGGCGTGGCGGGGTTGGGTTTCACGCTGCTGCTCAGTCTCCTGGTCGGCTGTGCTCCGCGCGGACAGGCGACAACAGAGCTGAGCGCTCGAGGATGGATCGACGTGACCGCGACGCTCGATCCCGCGCGCACTCCCGTGTACGAGGGCGATGCGCCCATGAAGTTCGATTTTCTCAAGGATATGCGGAAAGGTGACAAGCTGACGCTGTCGGTCTACTCGCTGGGCGCGCACAGCGGAACGCACATTGACGCCCCGATGCATTTCGTCGCCAACGGGGCGCCGATCGACCAGGTCGCGCTGGACCCGCTGATCGGCGCAGCGCGGGTGATCGATATCCCCGACAGTACGCGAGCGATCGACGCGGGCGAGCTGAACCGGCATGACTGGCGCGGCGCGAAACGCGTGCTGTTCCGGACGCGAAGCACGCTGCGCGGCTGGATGGACTCAGCCACCTTCCACCGGGACTTTGCCTATATCGCTCCGGACGCGGCGCAGCTGCTCGCCGACGCGGGAGTCGTGCTGGTCGGCGTCGATTACATCTCGGCCGAGCAGTTCGGCGCGCCGGCGCCGAGGACGCATCAGATTTTGCTGGGGCGCGGGATTCCCATCGTAGAGGGCCTGGACCTGCGCCCGGTGCAAGCGGGTGACTACGATCTGATCGTGCTACCGCTCAAGGTGCGAGGGCACGAAGGGGCGCCGGCGCGGGCGATCGTGCGGAAACGGTCGAGCTAGGGAGCCGTCAGCCGGGCCGTATGGCCCTTCCTGCCCGTGCTACTGAACGCCGTGACGCGGACCGTCCCCCGCAACGGGATCGGCCCGCCGACCACCGAGCTGCGCACCGTAGGCTCGCTGCCGTCGGTGGTATAGCGCAGCGTGAAGCCCGGCAGCTCGAGGCTGGTGCGCACGACACCGCCGTCGACTTTCAGGCCGGGTGTGGGAATTCGATAGTTGAGGCCGGCGATCTCCCGATCGAGCCGCGGCAGCTCGCGTTGCCCGACAACATTGACGAAGCGGGACCAGGCCTCGCGATAGAGGGAATCGGATTTCGCGGCGTCGCGCTCTCTCGCCCAATCGGGGTCAGGCGCCCACGCCCGCTCGGCGAGGGCGAACAATCTCGGCACCAGCATGTACTCGACCCGTCCCTCGCCGCCCAGCGTCTCCGACCACAGGTTGCCCTGAATCCCGACGATATGAGCCCGGCCGTAATCGGTGAGCCGGTCCTTGCCGGCGAACGCGGCGGGGTCCAGAGGGTTGCCGCGGCGGTCGAGGCGCGTGTTGCGGTAGTAGTCGAAGGGAATGAAGTCGAACGGCTTGCGCAGGTCGACGTAGCCGCCCCAGTCGAGCCCGATCTCGTCCGGGCTCTGATTCCAGGCGAGATCGAAGTAGAAATTGGTCACGGGACTCAGCACGACATCGTAGCCGCCATTCGCGAGGCGGTAGGCAAGGTCCTCGGCGCCCCAGCCCGGGACGTTGTTCCAGACGTAGGCGCGCCAGCCGCGCGCGGCAAAATCGGGATTGGGGATGTGTGTCGGCCGACCTTCGCGCACAGTTTTGCGGACCGCGATTTCCTCCCAGCCCGAGGGCAGGAGGCCCTGGGCCTTCAGGATCTGCTCCACCCGGCCGTAGAAGGCGAACCAGAGATCGTCGACGCTCGTGATGCCGTGCGCCTGCATGTAGGCCTGGACGGCCGGCGACCCGACCCAGACACCGGCCGGCACCTCGTCACCACCCATGTGGATGTGGCGGAGAGGCGCACCGGCCTCGCGGTGCATCGCGGCGAGATCGCTCACCACGCGCTCGATGAACCGATACGTCGATTCGAGCGCTGGATTGATCACGTTGTCGGGATAGCCTTGGACCGAGGTGTACTTCGACGTGTCTGCGGGATCCGTCAGCGCGTAGTCTGGACGCCCGGCCATGGCCTTGACCGCGGCGCGCGCGTGGCCGGGCATTTCGATTTCAGGAATGACTTCGATGTGTCGTGCCGCCGCGTAGCGCACAATCTCGACGTAGTCAGCATGGGAAAAGAATCCGCTGCCCCACGGCCGATCCACCAGAGGACCCGAGCCGAACGCGGGCTGAAGATGCCGGTCCGAATCGGGCGGGTGGCCGCGGCGCGCGCCGACCGCAGTCAGCTCGGGGAGGCCCTGGATCTCGACCCGCCAGCCTTCATCATCGGTCAGGTGGATGTGCAAGACGTTGACCTTGTAGCGCGCGAGCAGATCGAGCGTCCGCAGCACCACGGGCTTCTGGTGAAAGTTGCGGGCGACGTCGAGCATGAACCCGCGGTAGCCGAAGCGGGGAGCGTCCACCACCTGGATCGCCGGCAGAACGAGACCGGCGCGTGGCGTGGGCGCGGGCAGCAGATCGCGCAGCGACTGGAGACCGTAGAAGACACCGGCGGGCGAGACACCCACGATGCGTACGCCCTGGGTCGGATCCACAACCAGCGAGTACGCCTCGGCCGAGGTTTGACCAGCGACTGGGCCCACCTCGAGTCGCAGCGGCGGGCCACTTCCCTTCCTGGTACCGAAGTAGGGGCGCAGGTACTCCGCGGCGAACGCCGCTTCGTTGTTCAGCGTCGCGGGCGCTTCGACCGGCGGCATCGCCGTAAGGCGCAGCGACCCCCCCCCCGTTCCTCGCGTCACTTCCAGCGGCGTCGGAAAGACCGGTGGCAGCTCGCTCGCGGGGATGGCGCGACTCACGGAGTCGAGCGCGAACTGGTTCTCGGGCGTCGCCACGCGGCGCTCGAAGGGGGCGGCGACGTAATCGCTCAAGGGGACGCCGACGTCCTTCGCGGCGTCGAAAACAACGTACGGACCCTGCGGAGCGAAGCTGCGATTGAGCAGGACGTCCGTGAGATACTCGATCCGGACGCTCGCTCCGGGCGCGAGTCCGGCGAACCCTGCGGCAGGGATCAGGCGATGCAGGTCGCCTGTCAGGTCCTCGCTGGTGAACCCTCCCCCCACGCTGCCGGGCTGCGCCGAGTGGAGCGCGTTATAGTAGATCGCCCAGCCGCTCGGCGGCAGCGGCTTCGTGCCACGGTTCGTGAGCGTGAAAGCCGCTCGCGAGGCACCCCAATCGTTCGTGATGCTGTCGCCCACCAGCTGCCAGCGGAGCTCCAGGGATGTTTGGGCGGCGCCGGCGCCGGGCATGAGGGCCAGCACGAGGGCGATCAATAAAGGGAGGAGTCGGTTGCGCATGACGGAGATTAGACCTCTGCGGGTGGCAGTGTCCAGTGCGGCCGTGGCCGCGCTACTCTATTGCGGTTCAGGCGCCGGCAGCGGGAAGCCGGCGTTCCGAGTCATCGCGTTCTTTACCGGCAAAGAGGATCCGGCGCACATCAGTTTTTTGCACGAAGCCGAGCGTTGGTTTCCACAGATGGCCGCGAAATACAACTTCACATTTGATACCACATCCAATTGGCACAATCTGAATGCGGACTTTCTAGGTCCGTATCAGGTGGTGGTGTTTCTCGATACCCGTCCTGAAGATCCCGCAGAGCGAGCCGCGTTTCAGGAGTACATGGAGCATGGCGGAGGGTGGATGGGCTTTCACTTCGCCGGTTTTGCTCTGACTCCGTCGGCGTATCCGGCAAACTGGGATTGGTACCACAACACATTTCTCGGCTCAGGCTCGTACGTGAGCAACACGTGGCGGCCGACGTCGGCCGTTCTGCGGGTCGAGGACCGCAAGCATCCGGCGACTCACCACCTGCCCGAGACGTTCAGCTCCTCGCCAAACGAGTGGTACCGCTGGGAAAATGATCTGCGACAAAATCCGGACATCGACATTCTGCTTTCAATCGACTCAACCAGCTTTCCGCTGGGCACCGGCCCAAAACCGCACGAGATCTGGCACGGCGGCTACTATCCCGTGGTTTGGACGAACAAGAAGTACAAGATGATCTATTTCAACATGGGTCATAATGACATCGACTACGAGCACAAGTACGACACGACGAACAAGACGTTGTCATATACGCTGAATAATCCGGTTCAGGATCAGGTGATCATCGACGGCTTGTTATGGTTGGGCACTCGTTAGTCGCGCACAGCAACCCAAATCTCGGTCCGCTCGGGTTCGGTATACGCTTCGAAATCCGCCGTGTACGCGCGCACCGGCGCATCAGGGCGGCCGAAAAACGTCCATACGCGGCGCCAGCCCTCGATCACGGCGTCCGGCAACGGACCCGGACAACCGAACACGACATACTGACCTTGAGGCACGTCGACAATTCGCAGGGGAGGCGCAACCGGGGAAGATCCAGCGAGCTCCCGACCAATCAGGATCTGGTAGCTACCCGACGCATCGCTTTCGTACGCCGAGTAGACCGCGAGGAGCGGGCCGACAGCGCCGCCCTGCTCTAAACGCTCGGCCCAATGCTGACTCATGAACCGCCCCCAAAGCTCGGGAATGCGCGCCTTGGACGGTTGTGCCTCGTCCGCGTTGGTGGTGCGAGTGGCGAGACCCGCGACGCGGCGACGGTCGGCGCGTCGCGGGCCGTTGTCCTCTAGTGCCACAGCGTGACGATGATCGATATCACCAGCATCTTCACGAGCCAGTCGCCCGCATGGATCGCTGCCACCTTCCACGGCGTGTTTTCCCAGAGGACCGATCCTGTCAGGATGATCACCGGAAAGCCGATCCACACCATAAGGCCGAAATGGACGGCGCCGAGCCAGCTGCCGATGCCAAGCAGCGCCACGAAGCGCGCGATCACGTAGGCGAGGATGATGCACCGCGCCAGCTCGACCACCAGCTTCCCCCCCGGCATCTTCGCGCCCGTCATCGCCGCGACGGGGTCCAGGCCCCGCAGCCGCATCCAGGGCTTGTAGAACAGCAAGGGACTGTACCAGAGCCAGCCGAGCACGAACACGACGACGGCCGCAACGAGGACAGGCAGGTAGCTCACGTGGACCATGGCTCATGCTCTCCGTTCAGGTTGATCGACGGCCTTTCAAGGCAATGACGAACGCCAAGACTGCCATGACAATGGCGAGGCCAGCCGTGACGATAGCCCAGAACTCCCCGAGCCTGGCAAGAAAAATGACGAGCGAAAGGAATAACAGAAAGGTGGAAACGTAAACCAGGGGATGACGGCCTCTGACCGGCGTCGGTCGCAACTCAGGAAGTCGCTGCATGCCTCGAATCTACGCGATTGCGCCCCCAGCCGGCCGCCGCCATGTTCGGCACATGATACTCGCCTGCTTACTCGCCCTTGCCGTTCAGGACACCAGCAGCTTCGAGCGGCATGAAGCGATGGTGCCGATGCGCGACGGTGTAAAGCTCCACACCGCCTGGTACGTGCCGCGCAACGCCACCGGCCCGCTGCCGATCATCTTCGGCCGCACGCCGTACGGCATCGAAGGCGCGGCGAACAACTTCCGTTCCTACTATCAGGCGCTCGTTCGCGAGGGCTACATCTTCGCCTTCCAGGACATCCGCGGGCGGTTCGGATCCGAGGGGACGTTCGTGATGCAGCGCAAGCCGGATCACCGCACCACCAAGGGCGGGGGGCCCGACGAGAGCACCGACTCCTACGACACGATCGACTGGATGATCCACAACATTCCCAACAACAACGGGCGGGTGGGAATGCTGGGCATTTCGTACGACGGCTGGACCACCGCCGAGGCGCTGATCGATGCGCATCCCGCGCTGCGGGCCGCGTCGCCCCAGGCTTCGCCCGACGACATGTTCCTGAACGACGACTTCCACCACCAGGGGGCGTTCCGCTTCAGCTACGGCTTCGAGTACGCGGTCCTCACCGAGGCGTCCGACACCAACAGCAACTTCGACTTCGGCCGCTACGACACCTACGACTGGTATCTCGAGCTAGGGCCCCTGAGCAACGCCAACGATCGCTACCTGCACGGCAAGCTGCCGAGCTGGAACAACTTCATCGCGCACCCGAACCACGACACGTTCTGGACCGACCAGGCGGCGACGACCTATCTGACGAGGACCACGGTGCCGACGCTCAACGTCGCCGGCTGGTGGGACCAGGAAGACTTCGTCGGCCCGATCCGCATCTACGAGTCGATGGAGCAGCACGACTCGGCGGCAATCAACTTCCTCGTGGTGGGACCGTGGAACCACGGCGGGTGGGCCGGCGGCCCCGGACGCCGCCTCGGCAACGTCGACTTCGGCAGCAATACCGGAGAATACTTCCGCGACAGCGTGCAGGCGCCGTTCTTCGCGCACTACCTCAAGGACAAGGGCGCGCTCAACCTGCCGGAGGCGCTCACCTTCGAAGCAGGAGCGAACACCTGGGTGCGCAACGACGCCTGGCCCGCCCGCGCGCAGGTGACGCGCAAGAAGCTGTACGTGCGCGAGAACCGCGCGCTGAGCTGGGACGCTCCGACGGCGGTCGCGGGGGGGGGCGCGTTGTCATACGACAGCTACATCTCCGATCCCGCGAACCCGGTGCCGTATCGGCGGCGGCCGATCGAGCCCACCTACTACCCGAAGGGGAGCGGCTGGTACACCTGGCTGCTGCAGGACCAGCGCTTCGTCGATCATCGCCCCGACGTGCTGAGCTGGGAGACCGCACCGCTCGAGCGCGACGTGGTGATCCGCGGCGACATCGCGGCGCACCTGTTCGCCAGCACGACGGGGAGCGACGCGGACTGGATCGTGAAGCTGATCGACGTCTATCCCGAGGACTACTCCAGCCCCAACATGACGGGCGGCTATCAGCTCATGGTCGCGAACGACGTGCTGCGGGGCCGGTTTCGCACCGGGTTCGAGCGGCCGCAACCGATTGCGCCGAATCGCGTGCTCGAGTACGTCGTGGATCTCCACAGCCAGGATTACCGCTTCCTGAAGGGCCACCGCATCATGGTGCAGGTACAAAGCAGCTGGTTCCCGATCATCGATCGCAACCCGCAGACCTTCGTGGCCAATATTTTCACGGCAAAGGCGAGCGACTTCAGGGCCGCGACGCACCGCATCTATCGTTCGGCGGCGCGCGCGTCGTACGTCGAGCTCCCGGTGTTTCAGGACGCGCCGTAAGCTCACGGTTCCGGCTGGGCGGACGCCGAGGCAGCTTTCAGCGACCGCGCGATCACCCCGATGCCACCGGCCAGGAGCGCAAGCATGACCAGGGTGTCGAACAAGGACGTCGCCGCGAAGTAGATGTGCAGGTTCGCGATGATGCCGGCGAAGATGATGAGCGCGCCCATCACCGTGAGGACCCAACCGCCGACGCTGCGGCCGTCGAAAAACAGCCAGCCGATCCCGATGAGCAGCGGCAGTAACGACATGCCGAACGCGCTGTAGCCCCAGAGCAGCCAGCCGCCGCTGCCGACGGTGACGCGGGTGAGCAGCAGATAGGCGCCGACCACGACCATGCCCAGGCCCACGGCGAAGGCTCCCACACCGCCGGGCGTGCCACCAGCTCCTTGCATTATCTCTCCCTCGCTATCGGGACGACGAGCTCAGGCGCCGTTCAGCGAAGTCGACGCGCTCCTCCAGCTCTCCTACGCGGGTCTGCATCTCATCCAGCGCCTGCCGCAGCTCACCGATTTCCTCGGACGACGCCTGTACCGAGCGCGAAGGCGCGCGGACCATGAACGATACGGCTCGCCCGATCGAGACGGCAATGATGATGACCCCTACGCCGAGCGCCCACTCGGGGATGAACCCCATGGTCTGACTCCTTTTGCTTCAACTTATCGATTTTATCGTCGCCTGCTCTGGCGCCGCCCGCCGCAGCAACGCAGGGTCGAGCTTGAAGAACTCCGCGAGTAGGGCATACAGATCGGGTTGATCGCCGCGCAGTTCAAAGGGCGTCTCGAAGAAGGCTTCCGTTGCGACTGCAAAAAACTCTGCCCGGTTCGTCGCTCCATAGGGATCGAGCACCGTCGACTCACCGGCCTCCACGCGGCGCACGTGCTCTGCGAACTGGGCCGACCAGCGGGTGACCCACGCGTGGTAGCTCGAGCGGGAATCGAGGTCGGGGACGCCGTCCATTGTACCGTCCTCGGCATCCAGCATGTGGGCGAATTCGTGGAACACGACATTATGTCCGTCGTCACTGGCGTGTGCGCCGTCCTGGACCTCCTCCCAACCGAGGATGACGACGCCAGACTGCCACGCCTGGCCGGCAGCCGGCTCGTCGGGCGAAACCATGTGACCGGAGCTATACGAGTGCTGGGTTTTCGGCACGAACGCGGCCGGATAGACCAGGACGCGCCGAACGCGGGCGTACCGCGGGTACGGCATTTTCAGAAGCAACAGACAGGCCTGCGCCGCGATCGTCACGCGAATTGCTTCACGCAGCTCGAGTCCGCCGCACCCCTCAAACGGGACCTCTTTCACGAACAGCTGCATGATGTGATAAAGCCGATCTTGATCGGCTGCCGGAAGGCGCGCGACGAGCGGGACCTGCCGGCCGACGAGCTGGAGCCAGATCGGGGAAATCGGCTCGCTCGGTAGCCGGACCCTTGTCAGCAGGTCGGCCAGCTTGCGAAGGATGGGACTCACTTCACTGCGGAGCTTTCCTCTGCATGACCGCAACCACCGAGTCCAATCGACCGAGGTAGGCTTCGATCAAATCACGACGGATGGTGATGAGCAACCGATCACCGGCGCGATCGTAGAACAGCACCGCGAGGCTGTCGGCATTGGAACGGAGCAGCGCATCGGGGATGAGCGCGCCGAATGTTTCCGGTGGCGAGCACGGCCTGCCGCCGACGCACGCCTGGACGTCGCGCGAGATGCCGGTCAACTTGAGGGGGCGTGTCGGCGTTATCGCTCGGTTGAAGACCAGCTTCCTCGGTGTGTAATACGTGCTCACGTAGAGTCGATGGCCGACGATGAGCGACCCATCGCGGCGCAGCCACGCACGCAATCCGTACGCGGCATCGGCATCATCCCACGCGACGATCGTCACGGTCGGTGAATGCGGGTAGTACCGCACCTCTACAGTGGCCGCGTCAGCGATGGCTGTCGAATCGACCGGGTTCGTCCGCGGCGGAACGTCAATCCGCGTTACGGTGGACGCGGTCACGGGGAGAATCGACGGCGCGCAGCCGGCCAAGACTGCGACTGCGCCAACCAATCCGAGGGCTCTCATGTGTCCTCCTTTGTGCCGCGATCTTTGATTCCCTTCGTAATTGCTTCCGCGGCGGCATCGGCGAAATCGAGGACGGCGCCGACGACCGCGCGAATCGCCTGGGCCCATTCGAGGAGGACCGGCAGATAGTTCTGCGAAACCACTGGGCGAACGAGAACGGACTTCTCCTGGGTCTGTCTTGGCTTGCGGGGACCTTTGGCTTTACCCATAGCTCACGCTCGGCCTAACGGGGTGCGCCTAAGCTGCGAAGACTGATTCATTATTTAATCTAAGCGCGTCGCCAGGTTCAAGCGCGTGTTAGGGGCATGGCGCGTCAAGCTGCTTGTACCCATCGGCCTACCGCGTGACCGACGTTCGCTAAGGCGTCATTGCGGCCCGCCACGCCCGCCTCCGTGTCCGCTAAATATGCGGCAACGAGTACCGGCCCTCGCTTGACTGGCCAAGCGACCGCCACATCGTTCGTTGCGCCGTGCGCGCCCATCCCCGTCTTATCGCCGACTCGCCACGTCGCCGGCAACCCGGCGCGCAGCTTTTCGGCGCCAGTGGTGTTACCGACAAGCCATGCGATCAGCTGATCACGAGCGGCTCGACCCAGATGGTCCCCGAGCAGCACCACGCCCAGATTCGCCACCATCGCGTTGGGTGTCGTGGTATCGCGTGCGTCGCCCGGGATGGCGCTGTTCAAGTCCGGCTCGACGCGATCGAGTCGCGTGATGCGATCGCCGAGCTGACGTACGTACGCGGTGAACGCCGCCGGGCCGCCAACCGTCTGTAACAAGAGGTTCGCCGCGGTGTTGTCGCTGTATTGAATAGCGGCACTCACGAGCTCCGATATCGTCATGCCGCCCTCGCGCACGTGAGCGCGAGTTACCGGCGCGTACTCCAGCAAATCTGTCTCGCTGTAGGGCACCACACGGGACAACTGTTCCGTCCCAGCGTCCGCACGAGACAGGATCTGCGCGCCGAGCAGCCACTTGAAGGTGCTACACATCGCGAAGCGTTCGTCCGCCCGGTACGCCAGGCGCCGCCCGGTCGCACTATCGAGCACGGCAACGCCAAGACGGCCGGCCACCTGCCGCTCGATGCTGCCAAAGTCGGGAGCGGAAGTCCGTTCGCCCGCAACGCCGTCTAGGTTGAGCACCAACGGCGACATGACGCCACCTAGAAGCGCCGCGACGGCGTCTCTACGATGCATAAGGTGAAAGATTCATTCCCTACGACGCGCGCCGCCAGCTTCAAGCGCTTGTTAGGCAGCACGTCAGCAACGAACCCGTACAGCACGAACACGGCCGCGTGAAGTGGGCGGAGCAAAATCCCAATGCTCCTCAATGCGCCCCAGCAGAGTATCACCGCGTCCGGCCACAGCCAAAATGACCTGGGCTCCACTGAAGCCATCGGAAAACGATAACCGCACGGAATCAGTGAGTGAGTCGGCCCACCAGGCCCGGAAGCCTGGATCGTCAAGATCAACTGGTCGGCCATTCGGATCGAGCCGCACAAGCCGCCTAAAGACTCCCGGTACCGTGTCGCGGGCTGTGATCCCGAGCGCTGTAGAATCGAGGCGGACGAGTGGCGATGAGTTATAGAAAGTGGAGTCGAGGAGTTTGCCTGCTGCGGTGTAAAGCTCGTAACAGCCGATCAGCTCGGTTCTGAGTGCGTCGCGGGGCTGTTGTAGCGTCTCCCCGTGCGTGCAGGCTGACGAAACCAGTAGCAGAAGCGTCGCAATCTTTGCGGACATGACGTGCTGCCTAACGGATCGCGCTTAGCTGCGGCGTGCCGAAGAAAGATTCATTCCACAATCTACGCGCGCCGTCAGCTTCAGGCGCTTGTTAGGCGGCGGCGAACGCGCGCTTTGCGGTCGCCACCCTTCCCGCTTCGTTTCGCCGGCTTGCGCGGCCGCCCGGGCGGCAGCGCGCTGACATGGCGCCACGACTCCGTCACGACGTCGGTCAGAAGCGGAGCCGCAACCTCCGCCAGCCGCACGAGCACGGCGGGGTAATTGCGATAGTGCTCAGTAAAGAAGAAAGCGCCCGGGTCCAGGTCCATCAGGACCTCGCGCTCACTGATCGCTGCGAGTTGCAGAACGAGCACCGTATCCTCGTCCCGGAAGCGCGCCAGAAACCGACCATTGAGAAGGAAGGAGGGCATGCCATACGACCGGCCCTCAACGACATTGGGAAGGTCCAGCAGCAGCTGTCGAGCGGCTGGGACAGACACCCCACGAAGCCGATTCTTCTTCACCTTGAATCGACGCGGAGCGGGCACGCCGCCGCCTAACGGAGTGCGCCTAAGCTGCGGCGCGCTGACGAAAGACTCATTCCCTAATCTACGCGCGCCGGCAGCTTCAAGCGCTTGTTAGGCGGCAACAACACCGCGACGACACGTGAAGGAAGGATGACCCTTCGGATGATCATTGATATTTCCCGTTGTGACATCAAAGCGCACAGGTCGCGTAATGCCGAAGCGAGGTGCCAAAACACACATCCTAGAATAGATCACGTTTGATAAATCACGCTCATCTTGCACGTGCAGCTGGAAGTCGCCCCTCTCGTTCCTGTTAGTTACGCTCGCTATCACAAAGGACTGATACGGGTGCGCGGGTATTCGCCGTGCCACTGAGTCAATCGCGTGCCAGTACTCGTCCCAGCGTTCGCTCTCCGAACATCCTCTCTTTCCAGCGCTGTCGAGCTGGGCGCGCAGTAATGAGTTGTAGCGCTCTGCGAACCTGAACACCTTGTCTTTTAGCTCACCGTGTCGCTGGGATTGAATGACATCGCCAGTCGGATCGACGGTCAGCGTCGCCGCGGCGGTTGC
>Ga0066709_100001820_pt1 | contig 14717 bp, 16 predicted proteins | sample GraSoiAngelo_158_FD_79665 | JGI IMG/M metagenome (GOLD analysis project Ga0066709, IMG submission 79665) | Grasslands soil microbial communities from the Angelo Coastal Reserve, California, USA - 14_1009_16_30cm | ecosystem: Environmental > Terrestrial > Soil > Grasslands | place: USA...
CTCCTCGAGCCTCGCCTCGATCTTGTCGAGTAGGTTCGACACGATCGAGACGGCGGTCAGCGGAGGGATCTCCCCCACGAAGCGCGTATCGAGGAAGAGTCGGCTGACAGAGAGCACCATCTCGCCGTAGACGTCGTTCTGCCGGTGCTCGAAGGCCTGGTTGCCGACGCGAACCGGCCCGTCGCCGTTGACGCCGGCGAGGTGCTCGAGCTCGGTCTCGGGCGCGAGTTCCCCGCCGTTGATCCGGTACGCGGGCTGGAGTGCGCCCTCGCGCTCGGCCAGGTTCCGGAGGTATTCGAGGAAGAGCTCCATCTCCTCCGAGTGCCCGAGCCGCTCGAACGCGTTCAGAGTGAAGTACGCGTCGCGGAGCCAGCAGTAGCGGTAGTCCCAGGTGCGGCCGGATCCGGGGTGCTCGGGCAGGCTCGTCGTCGTCGCGGCGAGGAGGGCACCCGTGTCCTCGTACTGGTGCAGCTCGAGCGCGAGCGCGGAGCGAATCACCTCGCCCTGGTAGTCGCGCGGGACTCGTGTCCCCTTCACCCAGCCGCGCCAGTAGTCGACCGTGCGCTCGAGGAAGTGCTCGGCGGTCTCCTCCAGTCCGGCTTCGAGCGGCTGGCCCCAGGTGAGGAAGAGGTGCCGATCACGCTCGAGGAGAAACGGGCGCTCGTCTTCGACGTAGGTGAGGGGCAGGTTGGTCGTGAGGCGGACCGGTGCGGGAAAGCCCGCGTACTCGATGTGGTTCGAGGCGCGCCAGGAGCCCGCCTCGACGAGGCCGTAGTCGTAGCGCGGGCTGCAGCGCACGCGAGCGCGCGGCTCTCCCGAGAGCGGGCGCAGGATGCGGACGAGCATGGACGGCTTGAAAAAGCGATCGTACTGCTGGAACCTAGGCGCAAAGTCGACGAGCTCGAAGGTCCCGCTCGGCCCGTCGAACACCGTACGGAGAACGTTCGTGTTCTCGACGTACTCCTGCCTGACGTCCGTCGCGTCGACACCCTCGACCGCGAACACCCCGCCGCGCTCGGCGTCGAGCAAGGGGCCGAAGACGAAGCTCGAGTCAGGGCGTGGCCAGCACATCCACTCCACCGACCCGTTGCGGAGCAGCGCGCTGTACGAGCAGTTGCCGATGATGCCGAGACCGCGTGTCATAGGTGATGCTTTCGCCGACGCGTAGGTTGTACCTACCGCCACGTCCATCATCGGAAGGGAGGACCGCTGGCTGAAGGGACCGGACACAAGCCGCTCGTGATCGCGAGCAACCGCTTGCCCGTGCGCTTTACCGTCACGGGCGACAAGTTCCAGCTGTCGCAGTCGGCGGGCGGACTGGCCGCGGCGCTGCGCGCCGTGCGGGGCGACGCGGTGTGGATCGGCTGGCCCGGGACCGTCGTGCCGGCGACCCTCGAGCCCGAGGTCACGCGGCGCCTGCGCGAGGACAACCTCGTGCCCGTCTTCCTCACGGCAGACGAGGAAGAGGACTTCTACGGCCGCGTCTGCAACGACACGCTGTGGCCGCTCTTCCACTACTTCGGCGACAGGCTCCGCATCACCCCGGAGGCGTGGCTCCGGTATGTCCAGGTCAACGAGCGCTTCGCGGACGCGATCCTCGGCCGCTGCGGACCCGACACCCGCGTCTGGGTGCACGACTTCCACCTCATGCTCGTTCCGGCGATGCTGCGCCGGCGGGCTCCCAATCTCGCCGTGGGCTTCTTCCTGCACACGCCGTTCCCCTCCTCCGAGGTGTACCGCCTGCTCCCGACCCGGGAGGAGGCGCTCCGGGGCGTCCTTGGCTCCGACTACGTGAGCTTCCAGACCGGGGACTACGCGCGCCACTTCCGCTCCTCGTGCCTGCGGGTCCTCGGAGCCGACTCGCAGCCCGACTCGCTCGACATGAGCGGTCGGCGCGTAGGCATCGGCGTCGACCCGATCGGGATCGACGTGACGGGCTTCCGGGAGGTGCTTCGCGATCCCGAGACCGCGCGCCTCTTCTCCCAGCTCGAGGAGCAGTACGCGGAGCGGAGGCTCGTGCTCGGCGTCGAGCGGCTCGATTACACGAAGGGCATCCCGCAGAAGCTCCTCGCCTTCGAGCGCTATCTCGAGCAGGATCCGGGACGGGCCCGCACGACTACGATGCTGCAGGTGCTCGTTCCCTCGCGGCTCGAGTCTCCCGAGTACCGGGCGCAGCGCGACGAGATCGAGCTCTTGATCGCGCGAATCAACGGGCGCTTCGGCCAGCCGGGCGTCACGCCGGTCGAGTACCTCCATCGCAACATCTCGAAGCCGGGCCTCGTGGCGCTCTACCGGCGAGCCGATGTGATGATGGTGACTCCGCTGCGTGACGGGATGAACCTCGTCGCGCACGAGTTCGTGCTCTGCCAGTCCGAGCCGGGGCCTCCCGGACGCTGGCGCGGGTCGCTGCTCCTCTCCGAGTTCGCCGGCTCGGCCCAGGTGCTCCCGGGAGCCCTCCTCGTCAACCCGTGGAACATGGACGGCGTCGTCGAGCGGCTCGGAACGGCGCTCGAGCTAGACGGAGGCGAGCGGCGTCGTCGGCTGGAGACGATGGCCAAGCGTGTTCAGGACCTCGACTGCAAGCACTGGGCGGAGGGATTCCTCTCCCGCCTCGGCCGCTACTCGCGGCGCGAGCGCGGGCGGCGGCTCCCCCCTGACGTCGAGGGCGAGGTCGAAGAGCGGCTCAAGGCGCGGTTTGCGAGGGCGCGGGCGAGGACCATCCTGCTCGACTACGACGGCACCCTGCGCGAGCTCGAGGCACATCCGGACCTCGCCGTCCCCACGCCCGGGATCATCGATCTGCTCTCGGGCCTCGTGGCGCTCCCGCGGACGGACGTGCACATCGTGAGCGGCCGCCGCCGCCGAAATCTCGAGCAATGGTTCGGGCGGCTGCCGGTCCATCTCTGCGCGGAGCACGGCTACCTCGCGCGTGCCCCGGACGAGGAGTGGCGGACGCTCCTGGACCTCGACCTTTCCTGGATGCGGCGCATCGAGCGACTCTTGCGGCGCGTCGCGGCGGACGTCCCCGGCGCGCACGTGGAGCGCAAGTCCTGCAGCGTCGCCTTCCACTACCGGGAGGCCGAGCCCGAGTACGGGGCCTGGCGCGCGCACGAGCTGCTCAACGATCTCGGACAGCACCTCGCGGGGGCGCCCGCGGAGATCCTGCTCGGCCAGCGCGTGGTCGAGGTGCGCGCGAGCGGGGTGGACAAGGGGGTCTACGTGCGCACCGTCTTCCCGAACGGCAAGGAGCAGACACGGTTCGTCCTCGGCCTCGGCGACGACCGGACGGATCACGACCTTCTGGATGCGCTCCCCTCCGGCTCGGTCGCGGGTCACGTCGGCGGACTGCTTCCGAGCGGACGCTCGCATCAGGGGCGGCGTGAGCACGTGCACGTGGTCGGCCCGGGGGAGGTCCGCGCCCTCCTCGCCGAGCTCACGGCGGCGGTGGCGGCTCGTTCGGGCATCGCCGACGGGTAGCGAGTTCTTAGACGGACACGGCCGTGCGCCGACCGAAGGCCGCGGCGTGCCCGCGGGCGTTTGCCTCACGGAGCTCGTTCTCGTCCAGGGCGCCGATGCGGAACAGGAGCTCGAACTCGTCGCGGAGATGCGTCCGCATCATCTCGGGCCCGTCCGTCGCGATCGTGAAGGCGACCCCGCTCTCGACGAAGCGGCGGATCGTCTCGCGAACGGCCTCCTCGTCCGGAAGCGCCTTCGTCAGGAGGTTCGAGGTCGGGCAAATCTCGAGCACGACGCCGAGCTCGCGAAGCGCGCGCTCGAGCCCTTCGTCACCGGCAGCGAGGATGCCGTGCCCGATCCGCTCGGGACGCAGGCGCTCGACGACCTCTCCGATCTCGGAGCGACCCACGTCGCCTCCCTCCTCCCCGACGTGGATCGTGATCCCGAGCCCCGCCTCCCGCGCTGACTCGATCATCGGCTCGAGCTGCGCGTACTCGTAGGGGCCGGGTCCCGGGCGCGGCCCTGCGATGTCCACGCCGACGATCCCGCGGCTCGCCCACCGAATCGCCTTCTCGACGATGATCTCGTTGAGCCGCCGCTCGAAGGTCCGGTCCATCATCAGGATCAACCCGGCGCGGACCTGCGGGTACTCGAGGCTCGCGGTGTCGAGGCCGCGGATCGCGGCGAGGATGATGTGGTCGAGGTCGCGCTCTCCCCCTCGGTTTCGCTTCATGGGGTTGAAGCGGAGCTCGAGGGTTGTGATTCCTTGTGAGCGGTAGGCGCCTCCTATCGCCCCGTGCACGGATCGCTCGACGGCGATCGGGGAAGACTGGATGAGCTCAGTCCAGTGGTAGATCTGGTCGAGCTCGTCGAGACCTTTGACGCCGCGCGGATCGGAGACGGTGACGAGCGCGTCGAACTCCCAGAAGTCCTTCACCGGAAGCGCGATGCCCTGCTCGTGGGCGAGGTTCCAGAGGATGTCGGAGGCGACCGACCCTCCCAGATGGGTGTGCAGCTCGGCGAGACCCCCCTCGAACATGGGGGCCGAGTCTACGCGGCCAGATGCGGACGGATGAGGTCGTCGATCTGCTGGCCGGTCGCCCTGCCTTCGAGCCGGCCGAGGACGCGACGGTCCTTGATGAGGACGAGAGCGGGGATACGCGAGACGTCCAGACTGCGGACGACGATCGGATTCTCGTCGGCGTCCACGTCGATGACCCGCAGGCGCTTCTTCTGCGTGACCTTCACCCAGGCGACGAGGCTCTCCATCCGCCGTGACGGCCCAGAGCTCTGTTGACTCACGAAGACGAGAGCAGGTGTGCGCCGTTTGGAATTCGATTCTCGTCTCCCGCGCCTCGACACGTTCATGGATGGAGGGTGCCCCGTACTCCGATCCGCAAACTCGTCCGGCTCGTTGTGACGGCCGCTACGTGGCCGACCGCGCCAGCCGGAGCGTCAGCCACTCGCGCCCGGCCCGCTGCGACGGCTCCACGCTGTCGACGAGCCGCTCGAGGATGCGCCTGAGCCCTGCGTCCGAGCCCGTGCCGGCCGGGAGGGGGCCGATGTCGAGGGCGAGGGAGTCGTCGCCCGCCGTGACCTCGAGCGTCACGACGTCGTCGGCCGAGGCGGAGAGCACGCTCAGCGCCGCGAGCTGCAGGTCGTCCACTTTCTCGTAGGAGAGCCGCAAGCGGCTCCCGACGCCGCCGAGGACGAGCGTCGCAACGCTTCGCAGCCGAGGGCTCGTCGGGATCGTGAGGACGATGTCGTCGGTCATCGACCCCACCGTTCCGGGCTCCTCGCTATGTCTCATGCCCTCCACCATCGCCTAGACTCGACCGCGTGGCAAGTATCGACGACCTCGAGGTCGTGGTCGAGCAGCTGCCCGCCGGAGGCGCGGTCGTCAGGGTCACCGGCGAGCTCGATCTGGCGAACGTCTGGGCCCTCCGGGAGAAGCTCGAGAGCACGAGCCCTTCTGCGCCGCTCGTCGTCGATCTGACCGAGTGCTCGTTCCTCGACTCCTCCGCCATGCGGGCCCTGCTCGAGACGGCGAGGAAAGCTGAACCGGTGAGCGGCCGGGTCGCGGTGGTTGCACCCGCTGGGGGAATCCGCAAGGCGCTCGAGATCGCAGGCGTCGACACGGTCGTGCCGATTCACTCGACGCTCGCAGAAGCGCTCTAGTCCGAGGGAACTGCCCGCGCGTACGCCTCCTCGCGCGTGGAGTCGAGTGAGAAGAACTGATCGAGGAGAGTGATCTCGAAGATCCGCCGGAGCTCGGGGCTCGGAACCACGAGGCGGACGTCGCCGCCGCTACGACGGAGCCGCGTGACCGCTCTGAGCAGGACGCCGAAGGCCATCGAGTCGATGAACGTCACCTCGGAGAGGTCGAGGACGATCAGCTTGACCCCTTCGTCGGCAACCGAGTCGATCAAGTCCTGCAGCTCCGGAGCGACGTGCAGGTCGAGCTCCCCGTACGCCGAGAGCAACGCGCCCACGCCCTTCTGCGACTCGTCCTCGATTCGAAACCGGGCTGTCGAGCCCAGTCGACCGTTTCCGCCTTTCAGCAGTTGCTCAGGCATGCATGCCTCGCACGCTCGGAGCCCCTCGCCGACTCGGCGGGCGCGCTCGAGCGGCGTGCTCCAGCCGTCGGAGCCGCCAGTGGCTCGCGAGGCGCTCGATGTCGGCGCGGAACAAGACCTCGACGTTCACTCCTAGCTTCTGCGCCTTGCGCCGCTTGCGGGTGGCGACCGCCTGACGCATCACCGTGCACTCGACGTAGAGGCCGAGATCGGGGAGGAAGAAGTCCGGGGTGAACGCCTCGTGCACGGTGCCGTCGCTCAAGCGCTCGAGGACGAACGTGTGCGGCTCGTACTGCCGCTCGATGCCGTGCTCGTCGAAGATCCGCGCGATCCCGCGCTCGACGGGATGGGCAAACCGGGTCGAACTCATCCTGACCCCGCCGAGGCATCCGGCGCTTTCGACGTCGCCGTCACGAGGAGCATTGCCTCGTGATGCCCGCCCCATCGGAGCTGTAAACGCCCCCGGCGTCGCCCGCGGACCGCCGTATGCTGGCGCGTGTGACGTCCTACGAGCTCGAGGTGCGCGAGACCGATGTCGGCGAGATTGCGCTCGGCGAGCTCGCGGGCGAGCTCGACCTGACGAACGCGGAGGAGCTCGAGCGACGCCTGGAAGAGATCGCAGCGGGCGTCTCGAAGGTTGTTCTCGACCTGAACGGGATCCTCTTCTTCGACAGCGCTGCACTGCATGTGCTCTTCCGCTTCGCGCGCAGGCTCGAGGCCGAGGGCAAGGCCTTCGGCCTGGTGCTTCCGGCGACCTCGCCCGTGGCGAAGACGCTCTCGATCGTCAGCTTCGACCAGGTCGCGACGATTCGGCCTTCACTCGAGGAAGTGCTCGCCGGCCTGTAGTGCGCAAGAGCGGAATCCGCTCCCGCAGATTCCGCTCCCGCAGATTCCGCTCGCGCGAAGATCCCTCAAGCGCAGCCGCACAGCGGCTGCGGCGCCTGCTGCTTTCACATCATCCGCGAGTTGCTCGCAACTGGTTTTCTTTTCGGTGTGAACGGGGTCCGGGTCGAACGAGACGGGCAGGCCGTCGTGGTGAGCGGCCACGGCGAGCTCGACGCCTTCACGGCCGAGGATCTGGCCGACGCACTCGCCCAGGCAGGCGACGGAAGCGCCGACCGGCTTGTCATCGACCTCACCCGCGTGTCGTTCATGGACTCGACCGCCCTCGGCCTGGTCGTGCGGAAGGTCAACGAGATCCTCGATGTCGGCGGAGGTGCGCGCGTCGTCCTTCCCGAGTCGAGCGCGCGACGGATCTTCGAGATCACGACGCTCGACCGGGTGCTCCCGATTGCCCCGTCGCGACGGGACGCGCTGCGCGACCTCGTCGATCCCTAGGTGACTGGGAGGTACTTCGTCATGCGCACGACGGTCCCGTGACCGTCGTCTCCTCCGCGGACGTCGAGCTCGTCGACGACCGCGCGCATGATCGCCATTCCCATCCCGCCCTCGGGAGGCTTCCCGTTCTCCCACTCGCCGATCGTGCCGCCGTCGAACCCCGAGCCCCGATCCTCGACGATCATCTCCAAACGGTCGTCCGCGGTGACGAACTCGACCATGATCGGTCCTGTGGAGTCGGTGTACGCGTGTCGGACAGCGTTCCCGCACGCCTCGGTCACGGCCAGCTTCAGGTCGGCCACGAGCTCTGGATCGAGCGGGAGCGAGCGGGCGAGTCCCGCGAGCGCGAGCCTCGCGAGCAGCAGGTAATCCGCCTTCGCCGGAAACGTGAGGCGAACGACCGTGTCATTCATCGGCGTCGCCCATGACCTCGTCGATTCTCCCGCGCATCGTGCCGAGCGCGCGGCGGAGGAGCCGGGACACGTGCATCTGCGAGATACCGAGCTCGGCTGCGATCTGGGACTGCGTCATCTCGTCGAAGAAGCGGAGCTCGACGATGCGCCGCTCGCGGCCGTCGAGCGCCTCGAGCCCTGCGCTGACGATGGACCCGTCCTCGACGTCCGCATACCCCTGTTCCTCGACACCGAGCTTGTCGAAAAGGTTGTCCTCCCCCTCGTCGTCGAAGGGAGCCTGCAGCGAGCGCGTCGAGTACGCGTGCGCCGAGTCGAGCGCGTCGATGACGTCTTCCTCCTCCACGCCGGTCGCCTCGGCGAGCTCGGCCACCGTCGGCGAGCGTCCGAGCTCCGTCGTGAGCTCGTCGAGCATCCGCGAGAGGCGCCCGGAGAGCTCCTTCAGCCGGCGCGGGACGTGCATTGCCCACGCCTTGTCCCGAAAGTGCCGGCGAATCTCGCCGACGATCGTCGGGACCGCGTAGCTCGAGAACTCGACCCCACGGTCGACGTCGAAGCGGTCGACCGCCTTGATCAGGCCGAGCGCTCCGACCTGCACGAGGTCCTCGAGTGGCTCGCCGCGGCCCGCGTAGCGCGAGGCGAGCGCTCGGACGAGCGGCATCAGGTCGACGAGGAGCTGATCGCGAGCGTCGGTGTCGCCGTGACGACGGTAGGCGATCAGGAGGGCGTTGACGTCTCGGTCCACAACCAGGCTCATGGGCTTTCTCGGGCGACGGCCCGGCGACGCATGGTGTTCAGGACGATCCAGTCGCCGTCCGTCCTATCCTGCATGACCGCCTCGTCCACGAGGCTGGAGAGCATCCGCGACACCCGGTCACGGTCGTCGGGAGCGGGGGCGAACGGTCCCAACCTCACCCGCAGCTCGAGCTCGGACTCGGTCAGCTCCAGGGTCAGCGACGGTGTTACAGGGCGACGACAGAGGAGTGCCTCGACGGCCAGCTGCAGATCCTCGATCGTCTCGACCTGGATGCCGGCGCGGTGCGCGACGCCGCCGACGACGAGGCGGCCCACGGCGTGATACGGAGCCGACGCCGGCAGCTCGAGCTCGACCGCCGCCTCTCCCACGGCCTCGCCGGGGGTGTCCCAGCAGACGTCGATCGGCTCGGAGGCCGGGTTCACGACTCGCCGGTACCCGCGCTCAGAGAGCCCGAAACGGGGTGCTCGGGGGTCGGGCGAGCAAACCTTCCATCCGTGTCGACGAGGAGGCCGTTCGGGCCGCTCTCCGCGAGCCGCGTTCCGCGTTCCACGTAGGACGCAAGCTGCTCCGAGGGAACGAAGACGAGCGGCAACGCGGCGTGCGCGGTTTCGTCCTCGAAGGTCGTCGCGACCCAGGGCAGGAACCAGCGGCGCTCGTTCCCGCCCGTGACCTCGAGCCCGACCACGTACGCCGACGCGCCGTCCGCATAGACATCGGTGACGATGCCCACTCGGCTACCGCGGGCGTGCACGGGGAGCGCCCAAGATGGTGGAGAGTGGGATCTGGCGCGTCACGCTCGATCTCTCGATACCCGGGGCCGAAGCGGCCAAACGTCCGCTCATCGGCCAGACGCGGATTCCTGCGGCCGCCCGGACTACCACTAGGCGACGGTCGCCGGGCCCACGATGTCCCGCTCGAGCGTGACCTTCGTTCCCTCGGCGCCCATCTCGATCTCCACCGAGGACATGAGCGAGCGCATCAACTGCAACCCGAGCCCACGGTTCTCGCCGACCGTTTCCGGGCTCCAGGTTCCCGTGTCGTCTATCGAGATGCGCAGCGCGAGCTCGTCGAGCTCGGCCGTGAAGCTGAAGAAGTCGTCGGCCGGGTCGACTGCGTGCTCGACCGCGTTCGCGCAGGCCTCCCACGCGGCGAGGACGATCTCTCCCGCCTCGGCCGGCGTCACCGGAGCGTGCTCCAGCCACGCCCGCATGGCGTCTCGGACGACGTCGAGGGAATCGGTCGTGCTCGGCAGGCGAAGGCGAAGCGTTTCGGGAGCCGCTACCAGGAGCCGGACGGCGAGGATCACGACGTCGTCCCTGCGCTCGCCTGAGCCGAGGAGCTCCTCGAGAACATGCTCGACGAGGCGCTCCGGGTCGAGCGGCGCGGCGAGGGCTGCGGCTCGCAGCTCCGCCAGTCCCTCGTCGATCGTCTTGTCGCGCCGCTCGATGAGGCCGTCCGAGTAGAGGATCAACGTCGTTCCAACCGGAAGCTCGACGACGCCCTGCGGGTACTTGGGCTCGGCGACGGTTCCCAGTGGGAGCCCTCGCCCACCTTCGAGATAGGCCGCGCTTCCGTCCGGGTAGATCGCGAGGGGCGGCGGATGCCCGGCTGACGTGAAGCGGCAGACACGGGCTGCGGGGTCGACGACGACATAGACGACCGTGGCGAAGGCGGATTCCGAGACGCCGTCGACAAGCCGGTTGAGACGCGCCAGCGTCGACGACGGCTTCATTCGGTCGAGCGCGAAGGCGCGCAGTGCGTTTCGCAGCTGGGCCATCGTCGCAGCCGACTCCACGCCTTTCCCGACCACGTCGCCGACGACGAGACCCAGACGGCCGCTCGGGACGTTGATGACGTCGAACCAGTCGCCGCCGACGTCGACGTCGGCCGTCCCCGGGAGGTAACGAGCCGCGAGCTTGATCCCGTCCACCTCGGGGAGCGAGACGGGGAGCACGCTGCGCTGAAGCGTCTCCGCGATCGTTCGCTCGGACTCGAAGTACCGTGCCCGCTCGAGTGCCTCCGCGGCGAGGTTCGCAAGCGTCTGGACGAACGAGCGATCCTCGTCGGCGAGGGTCGCACGCTCCGCCCACGACATCACGATGACGCCGTTCGCCTTGCCGCCGACGGCGAGAGGGACGAACAGGAACGACTGGTGCCCGGTGCGCACGAATCCGTCCACCGCGTCGGGGAACTCCTGTGCGATCCCGCCGCGCGTCTCGTACAGCCTGGCAGTACGTCGCTTGAGCGCACGCGTTGCCGGCGTCTGGGCGTCGACACGCACGTCGAGCCAGGGGGCGACGTCGTCGGGCTCGTATCCGCTTTGCGCCAGCCGCACGAGCTGGCGCTGGTCGTCGGCGACGACGGCGAGCGCGCCCGCGGTCGCCTCCACGGCAGCGGCGACCTCCGCGACCACGACGTTCGCGACGTCGACCTGAGTCACCGAGCTCGAGAGCGACGCGGTCAAGCTCTGGAGGCGCTCCGATCGACGCCGTAGTCGCTGCTCCTCGTCGAAGAGCCGGCTCCGCTCGAACGCCTGGGCGCACTGGGAGGCGAGCGCAACGAGCCACTCCTGATCCTCGTCGCTCAGCATGTGGGGCTCTCGGAAGGACAGCTGAAACGCGCCTCGGACCTTCCGGCCAATCTTCAAAGGCACTGCGATCGATCCCTGGTCGTCGGTCGCGAGTGAGGGTCGAGCCGCGCTCGAGGAGCGGTCCCGTGTCTCACCCGAGAGTGCCCAGACCGGCTCGCCCGTGGTGATGGAAAGGCTCAGCGGAAGGTCGGAGTCGAGAGGAACTCTCTGGTACCCCTCGAGCGCCTCGTCGGCGTAGCCGCGCCACGCGACGAGGCCGATCTCATCGCCCGTCTCTCGAACGAATCCGAGCAGCCCGGCGTCGGCGCCGACGGCCGCCATCGCGTGCTCGAGGCAGGCGTCGCTGACGTCGGCCGGTGTCGCGGCCTGCGAAAGCGCGGCCGTCACCCGCTGCAGGCGACGTGTGCGCTCGGCCCTGCGCGCCGCCTGCGCCTGCGCCTCGAGACGCTCGATCTGCTCGAGCGCAAGCCCGGCGTGGTCGGCGAAGCGGCGCGCGAGGAGAAGCGTCGATCCGTCCGGCTCGGAGACGACGTCGTGCCACGAGAGGAGGAGTGCCCGTTCTGCGTGTCCGCCGATCACGATCGGCGCCCAGAGCCAGGAGCGAGCACCCAGCTCCCGGGCGTAGCGCAAGAGCGGGCCGTGCAGGAGCGCTTCCGTATCCGACACGAACGTCACCTCGAGTTGCTCGATCGCGTTTCGCAAGCCGGGAAGCGCGTCGAGCCCGAGTGGCTTCGCCGGCGGAGGCGCAAGTGTCTCCGCGTGCGGCTCTCGCGACATGAGCTCGACCGCTTCTCCATCGGCGCGCCAGATCTCGGCGAGGTCCGCGGCGAAGGTGACTCGCGCCTCACGACAGATCGCGGTCGCCGCATGTTCGGCGGTGTCTGCGTGAAAGCGTGGGGCGACGCGCAGGACGCGATCGAGGGCCTGGCGCGACTCCCGTTCACGCTCGTACAGGAGCGCGCGCTCGAGAGCCTGACCGCCGAGGTCTGCCGCGATCGCCGCGACCGCGACCACCTCGTCCTCGATCTGCGTGTTCCGTTCGTACAGGAAGCTCATCGAGCCGAGGACCTCTCCGGCGACCCGTAGCGGCAGGGCCAGAGCCGCGTGTGCGAACGGCGACCTGGCGGCGCCGTCCGGGAAGCGCTCCGTCAGCTCCGGGCGGCTGCGGACGACGATCACCTCGTCGTCGGCGGCGGCGCGCACGATCGGCGCCCGCATCCTGAGGGACAGCCGAAGGCCCGATCGATGCGTCTGCACGATCGGGCTCGCGGCGTCGAGGATGACGAGCTCGTCGCCGTCGATGAGGCCGACCGAGCCGCCGCGTGCACCGAGCAGGGCGGGCGTACGCTCGATGAGGGCGTGTGCGATGTCCGTCTGAGTCACGGCCGCGGAGAGCGCCGTCGCGAGCTGCTGGAGCGACTCCATCTCCCTCGTCGACTCCTCCGCAGCGATGGCCGCGGTCGCGGCGAACTGCTGCGCGCGTCGCATGACGACGCTGATCCACACGATCACGAGCGCGACCGCGAGCGGAATCGCCCAGCGCAGGACGTCGTCGCGCGAGTGGAAGCCCGCCTCGGATCCCGAGGCGACGAGCAGGAACGGACCGATCGCCCAGCCGACGCAAAGGGTCACGAGTCCGGGCAGGAACCCGCCGTACCAGATGGAGACGGCCACCGCGCCGACGAGGAGCGAGTAGACGGGAGCGTCGGCGAGCGGCACGAGCATCCGGGCGAGGACGAGTGCGGCCAGCGCGCAGAGGACCGCAATGCCATAGCGCATGACCGACGATCTCGTGAGCGGGCCGTAGCGAGCGTCGGCGGCTCCCTCGGCCGGAGCTACGTGCTCAGACACCGTTCATATGATGGCTCAACCCGGCCGTCGCGGCACCCGACTCTTAGGGTCCGGGCGCAGGGCGCTTTCGTCTCATGGATGAGATCAGCGTTCGCTCTCGCGCTCGTGTGCGAGCGCGAAGAAGTCGAGGTACGCGTCGATCTCGGCGACGAGGGGACGCCCGAGCCTGCCCGGTGTATGCCCGCCGAACTCGGACAGAGGATCGATCGGAAGCCGGCCCGGGTCTGGGATGTAGGTGCGGGGCCGCGGGGCCCGCCGCTCCCAGACTAGCGACTCGAACCGCGCCATGAGCCCTGGATTCCCGTAGCACGAGGCCCGAAACCTCCGCTACAGATCTCTCACCGCGGTTGCAGAGTCGCGTCGGCGGGTACCACGTTTGCACAGGGTCGACGACGAAGCGCGTTCGTCCGCTCCACCACCTGACGGCCCGCTAGCGGTGTGAGCGGATGCGGGCGGCGGGCAAGAGCCCGCCGCCCGCGGATGTTTCGTCAGTGCGAGAGATCGGAAGCGCAGATTCCGATCGCGCGCAGATCCCTGAAGATGCCTGCTGTCCGGCCTTGTCCCTGCTTTCCCACACCGAGGTTCTTGGGGACCGGTCGTTCGAAGGCGCTAGGCGTTCCGGCTGCACGGACAGACGCGGCCCCGCCAGACGAGGCGGCCGCACGCCCCGCAACGGGTCCGGAGCCGCGGGCGCGAGAGCATGCCGAGCTCCATACCGAACGACACCATCGCCCCGCCGACGGCGAGTCCGAAGAGCCACGCTGTGTACTGAGCCGTCATGAGGACTGCGTGGTTGCCCCCGTCCCCGTCCCCGAAACCTCAGGCCAGGGACGCGGACGGGGGGACATCCAGGACGTCACACTTCTTCGTGAACGGCCACGGGCTCGCGCACGAGCAGCTCTTCGAGGACGGCACGGAAGTCGACCATCGCCTTGCGCAGGTTCTCGGTGCTCGGGCCTCCGTTCGTCTCGGCGAGCAGGCTCTCCGCGTGCCGGTACCGGTCGACGATCTCCGGATAGTCGGCGGCGATGTGCGCCGCTTGCTCCTCGGTGTCGCCGTCCGTCGGATACCCGCGCTCGGCGAGCACGCGCTCGACGATTCGCTCGGCTGCGCGCGTCGCATCACTCGGATCGCTCACGAAGCGTGTCTCGGCCTGCCGCCACTCCTCCAGGTAGCGCTCGAGCGCTACCCAGGGAAGTCCGCGAATGTGCAATTCCTCGTGCTCTCGCTCGACGTCCGCGAGCCGCGTCTCGGCGCGTCGTTTGCCCGTCGAGGACACCGCCCGGTAGTACTCGGGCCCGAACCGTTCCCGGAGCCGCGAGCGTCGACGGCGACGTGTGACGATCGCCGCCACGAGTGCGATGAAGAGGATGATGCCGGCGCCGATCGCTGCGCCGATCGCTATCCATTCCCAGGTCTCCACGGAACCACCTCCTGCTTCGGAGGTTGTCCGCGAGGATGCTCGAGCAAACCTCTAGCGCGGGAGGACGGCCGTTCTCGGGTTCACGATCGGCGTCAGGACCGTCTCGACCTGCTCGCGCAGGTGCTCGAAAGCGGGCGGGAGGACGAGGTGCTCGCCGAGGTGCTCCGGATCCTCGTCCGTCGCGAAGCCGGGGCCGAGGGTGGCGATCTCGAAGAGGACGCCGCTCGGCTCGCGAAAGTAGATCGAGCGGAACCAGAAGCGGTCGATGACGGGCGTCGGTTGCAGCCCCGAGCCGGCGACGCGCTCGCGCCAGGCC
>Ga0066709_100001823_pt1 | contig 14709 bp, 16 predicted proteins | sample GraSoiAngelo_158_FD_79665 | JGI IMG/M metagenome (GOLD analysis project Ga0066709, IMG submission 79665) | Grasslands soil microbial communities from the Angelo Coastal Reserve, California, USA - 14_1009_16_30cm | ecosystem: Environmental > Terrestrial > Soil > Grasslands | place: USA...
GCAGCTATCATGATGCTCGGCGCATTGCTCGCTTTGAACACGCCGTCTTCTGATTCGGAGGAGCAAACCTTTGTCTTGCCGGCAGGCGGGCAAACGCTAACGCCGTCGGAAGCCTTGTTGTCGGATGATCTTAATCTGCAACAGCAGAAACAAGAACGCGGCGTCGCCGATGATATACCGGTCGACACCGCGCGCGTCGATTCTCCTCGCCCTTAGGGCTCAGACGTCTTTAAAAGTTTGCCGCCGCTGTTTCTGCACGCCCGATATCGTGGCGGGCTTCAACGCTTCCAGAATCCGCTGGCAGCGCTCTTCGGCCCATGCGTTAAAGGCATCGGCAGCGGGAAATAATAAATCCCAGGCACAAACAGGATCGAGCAGAAGAAGCCGGTGTTCGCGCTCTTCCTCGGGGCACGACACGACGAGGACCGTGCTTTTTGACACTAAGCTGATCTCGCAGAAGATCGTGAGATGCTGTTGTTCAGAAACGTCGCTGTCCCGGCCGGCGGCTTCCAGTATCGGATGATAGACCCGCATGAGGAACTGATGAATCGCCTCATAAGGAGCCTTGGTTTCATGGAAACGAGTGTTCGGAGACTCGCCGAAGAGATTCTGTGAAAGATAGTCAGCGGCTTCCCACGTCGGCATGGTGCCGGAATTGACCAGAGAATCCGTGAGGTAGGAGATCCAATTGCGGGTGAGTGTGTTCATCATTCCTCCGTTACAGAAATGGACACAGCCTTGGGGCAGTATCCGAAGCATCTCTAGAATCGAATTTCAGACCGGTAGAAACCTGGCAAGTACTAACCGGCGAAAACAGGCTCCAGTATAGGAGTTAGGCGTAGCGGTGTCAATAATTTCCCGGATATCGAACCATGGTCTGTCGGAAAATCTGACACTTTCGCTTTGCTCAGGTGCAGAAAATGAAGAGATGCCTTGGATTTCTGCGGCTTAACGGTTCGGAACCGATTTTGCGTACTCCAATGAAGAAAGCAAACTAAGGAGATATTATGAAACGACTAGTATCTTTCGCGGCCCTGATGGTCGTCCTCGCGTATCCCTCGATGAGCCAAGCAGAAATGTGGTCCTGCTCTCTGCCGGACGGTACCGAGATCTTTACGAACAAGAAACCGGAGAGCGCCGGCAATTGCCGCGTGTACGAGATGAAAGCCGAGTTGGGATACATCTCGGGCAACGCGGTAACGATGCCGCCCTTACCCGAAGCGATGCCCACGCCTATCGTGCAAAGGCCGAGAGAATACGAGCGGCCTGCGGAAGGGACGGGGAACATTGACTACGAGACGTTCCGGCTGCTCACGATTGGCATGCGGGAAAGCGATGTGCTGACCCGTGTAGGAGCGCCTCGCTATCGGTACTCGCCGGGCTGCGATCTCAGCGTGACGACGAATATGGCCTTCCCCGGCGTCAACCTACCGCCCGTGGTCGTCCCACCGCTGCCGCCTCTGCCGAGCGTTATCAATCCGCCGCCGGTTCCGGCAATCCCTCCAGCGCTCGGTCCGGTTCCGGTAGGACCGGGTCCGTTTGCCGGTGGTACGACGGGTCCTGTACCGCCTTTGATCGGCTCTAGCTTGCCGGGGTCATTTGTGTCGTGTCCGAGGATCTACGTTTACTCGTTTAACAATGATGACAAGTGGTTGATCGAGCTGACCATCGTGGGTGGACAACTGACCAGGATTTTCGATTTCCGCCAGATACGCTAAGCTTCCGCTGAGCCGAGGATCACGTTGTCTCAGCACCCCCGCCGTATTCGATCTCGTGCACGGCGGGTTCAGTTACCAGTTACCGCACTATCATTTGCGAGTGTCCTACGCTTCTCATCTTGCTGTGCTCCTGAGTTTCTTATGGAGACAGCGGTGGAGCGGTACGCTTACTCGCCATATAGACGGCGAATACCAACGCGACGATCACCAGCACATTGACGCCGATATCCAACAGATACTGGTGAAAAACCTCTTGGGTAAGGTCCTTGGTATAGGCGGTGGCGGCCCCAGTCGTGAGAATTCGTCGAGTCGAAGCAATGATGCAGATATACAAAAACGGCTCGAGCGTGATGACATGAGTCTTGAGGAAATTGATGATGGTGCGGAACAACTCCAGGAGGATGACGACCAACAGCAGATCGTGGATCAAGGCGAGCACTGATGACAGCACTCCCACGGTGAATGTGGCAATGAACATATACCAGGCGTGGGCGAACACGATCATGCCGAGGACGAGAAAACTGAACCCCGCCGTGATGTAGCCCCAGCCATCGAGGGTCTCCATCACTCCGATCCATGGCGACCGCTTCTGATCTTCAATCATAGCGGCGGAGATTACCATACGATACTTAAGGGGTCAATGACGCCGCAACGTGGAATCCCGTTTGTGGGTGCCACGGCCCGTGTGTTAACGTCACGACATCGCAGCACAACCTTTCACTTGATGGCTGGTCTTTTCACGATCTCGCGCACCACGATCCTTTCGAGCCTGCTGGCACTCGCGCTCTCAGTCCCGGGCACGACGCCGGCCGAGTCCCCAGAGGAGCGAGAATTTACCCACGCCCGGCCTGGCTACACCTATCATTTCCCCTTCGACCATGGCAGTCATGACGGCTTTCAAACCGAGTGGTGGTACTACACCGGCCATCTGAAGGCGAACACTGGCCGGACGTTCGGCTATCAGCTCACCTTCTTTAGGCGCGCCGTCCGTCACGCGTCCGCCGCTGCAAATCCATCGCGATGGACGCTGCGGCAACTGTACTTCGCGCACTTCGCATTGACCGACGAGCAGCAAGGGAGTTTTCATTTTGCCGAAAGGATCTCGCGGGCGGGAATCGGAAAAGCGGGCGCCGACGCCACGCATCTGAATGTGTGGATTGCCGACTGGCATGCTGAAATGCAAGGCGAGGCGCATCTGCTGCGGGCCCGGAATGAAGACATCGCCGTGGCGCTCAACCTCACTCCTGAAAAATTGCCGATCGTGCATGGCCGCGAGGGTATCAGCCGCAAGGGAGACGCTGAAGGCGAGGCATCGCACTACTACTCCTTCACGCGCCTCCACACGGACGGCACCATCACCGTGGATGGTCACACCTTCACCGTGAGCGGCGTGAGTTGGATGGACCATGAGTTTGGCAGTAACCAACTCGGCGATGTCCAGGAGGGATGGGACTGGTTTTCGCTGCAAATCGACGACGGCTCGGAATTGATGGTGTACCGCATCCGTCGGCGCGACGGCTCGCTCGAACCGGCGTCGGGCGGGACCTGGATTCCGCGCCATGGCCCGGCAGTCCCGTTGAACCGCGAGGCCATTTCGATTGAGATTTTGGATCACTGGACATCGCCACAAAGCGGCGGGCGCTATCCCTCCCGATGGCGTTTGAATGTTCCATCAGTCCATCTGGCGATGGAGATTCGGCCGACCTTGGCGCAACAGGAGTTGGTCACGCAGGGCAGCACACAAGTCACCTATTGGGAGGGAAGCGTCACCGCGACAGGCACGCGCGATGATCGTTCCGTATCGGCCCTTGGCTATGCCGAGCTTACCGGTTATGCAACGTCTCTCCGAAAGCGTCTGTAGCTTGACTCCCCCTGCGGGCTTCCTTAGTGTAACGACTTTTGCACGCGAGGAGAATCCGTAATGGCCGTACTGTCGCGCCTATTGTTGTTGGTCGCAGTTCTCTTGATCACCGCGAACTGCGGGAGACAGAGCGATACGATCGTGGCGATCGCCCCGCATCCACGCAACCCCGATATCGCGTACGTTGCCACCAACGAATCGCTGTATAAAACACGTAACGGCGGCACGACCTGGAATAAGGTCACCACGGACCTCAGCAGCTTTCGGGTGCTCACGTTAGGCGTGGACCCGCACAGTCCTTCAAACGTCCTGGCAGGGACGATGGGCGATGCCGTCTACAAAAGCCCCGACGGCGGCCAGAGTTGGGGGCCCCACAATGCGGGCCTCAAAGAGCACGTGTCGGTCGTCAATCAATTCACCTTTCACCCCACGATACCGGACCTTATTTACGTGGCCACCACCGTCGGCGTGTTTCGATCGAAGGACGGCGGGCGATATTGGGAAGAGCGGATGCATGGAATGAAGGAAGTGCATTACGTCGTCACGCTCGCCATAGATCCGCAAAACCCCGACGTCATGTACGCCGGCACAACCGGAGGCGTGTATAAAACGAGCGATGCGACCACCAACTGGCAATTGGTCAACAACGGTCTTATCCCGAAAGAAAAGCTGGATGCCGCCATGGCGCTTGGCGTGAACAGTCTTGTTACGGACCCCCGGCGGCCCGGGACAGTCTATGCCGGGTCAACCAACGGACTTTTCAAAACCGTGGATGCGGGGTCGTCATGGACGCGGATCGAAAAGGGATTGGCTGATACCTATATCAGCGTTCTGTTGGTTGACCCCTCGACGCCTTCCCACTTATATGCCGGAACACGTAAAGGGGTACATAAGACGGTGGACGGCGGGGAATCGTGGGGCGAGGCCAACAAGGGATTGACGACCTTGAACATCAGAGCGATGGCTATCAGCCCGCTGGATCCTCAGATCTTGTTCGCCGGCACAAACGGAAGCGGGCTTTTCCAAAGCACCGATGGGGCCGCGACTTGGAAAGCCGTACACCTCACACCGACGCCCAAACCATTCCTCCCTTCCCCCGGCCAATAACCATTCAGAGGTCTGCTTTAGGCTCTGCGGGCATTTGAAGCATGTATCAGGCCTTAAAACACAGACCATATCTAGTGTTCATGCGGCTCTCGCCCGTAATTGAAACGTGAATCCTGGAAGTCCGCTTCAGAAAAGGGAGATCGGCTGGCCTCCCATTTTGCTTCTAAATCACAAGCACGCTTCGGTCGTTTTTCTCACTTTCATCGAAACACATTAAATTTCCGCATCGAAAATCAACCATCGATAATGAAAAGCATGAATGTAAAAAAAATCATTGACATGCTTTAAAGCATCTGCTACAAAAAACAAACGTGTTTTGCGTGTAGAGTATATGGAAGAGCTTAAAGATATCATCGTCGGCTTGGATCAACGGATTATTGCGTATAAATCCAGGCTTCAGGACCTTCAAAAGAAACGCGAAAAAATTGACGATGAAATCGCGACGATCAAGAAGTATCTCGAACTAGCGGAAACCCTCTATCGGGTCGAAGTCGACAAAGCGAAACTCGCCAGTCTCTCCAGTCAGATCGTTACGGATAGCGACAAAAGCCGCTCATCTCAGCTCATGGATGTCACCGACCAATCCCGGGAAATTCTGCTCGGCCGCTCCAAGTATGTCGGGATGAACGTCTCTGAGGCCGCGTACCAGATTCTACGCGAAGCGCGTGCGGCCATGCATGCCAAGGATATCTGCCACCGTCTGATCGAGGGGGGCCTTCGAATCAAAGGCAAGACCCCGGTCACTTCAATCGCTACATCACTCAAACGTGACCGCCGCTTCAGAAAAGTGGCGCCGAACACCTTCGAAGCGATCGAAGAAAAGCTGCAGGCTGTTTAAGATAAGCCATCTCAAGGGAGGAGGTGAGAGTTCATGCCCGCAAAGAAGAAGGCCGCCAAGAAAAAGCGCTAAGAAAAGGGACGAACGACTAGTGCCCCCAAGATTTTAAACACACATGATGGAAGGAGGTGAGGATTAATGCCTGCGAAGAAGAAAGCTGCGAAGAAGAAGAAATAAGTTTTCCCCTCTAGCATCGCGTGTTGGGGGCGAGGCCACTTGCCCCCAACATCCACCCCACGGAAATTTTCACAACCTCCTGAACAATGTCATCGAAAGTGACTGTCTGGGCATACTGATTTTAGTGACGCGGAGCTACTCCGTCTATGAGGATTGAGGAAGCGGTCTAATCGCGTTGAGGAGACGCGACAAGCGAGGGGAGCAGGTCGCTCACGCGGCCCGCGGGGACGAATGCATCGCCCGAAACGAGCATCCAGTTTTCCGGGGATTCGAGAATTTTTTCGACGAGCTTGGCATGAAGTGCATGGCCGGAACGGGAGGCGACGATATCACCGATAAAGGGGAGCCCAAGCAGGGACATGTCTCCGATCAGGTCCAGGATCTTGTGCCGGACGAATTCATCGCTGAAGCGCAGTCCATTCTTGTTCAGCAAACCATCATCCGAAAGAATCAGCGTATTCTCCAACGACCCTCCGAGCCCGAGTCCCGCTTCCCAGAGAGCTTCGACTTCGCGAAGGAACCCGAAGGTCCGTGCGGGAGCGATGTCTCGCACGAACGATTCCCGGGACGCCCGATATCGGTAGTCCTGTCGGCGAATCAACGGATGGGGGTAGTCAATCGTATAGCTAATGCTTGTTGAGGAAGCCGGACGAATCGAAATGGCCTTGTCCCCATCCCGAACTTCGATTGGCCGCACGATTTTCAGGTACGCCTGCCTTCGATTCTGAGACTCAAGGCCCGCGCCCAGAATCATTCGGACGAATTCTGCGGAGCTTCCATCGAGAACCGGCAGCTCAGGCGCATCCACCTCGATATACATATTGTCCACTTCGAGGCCGGTAGCAGCGGCCAAGACGTGTTCGATCGTGTGAACCTGAATGTTATCAACCCCCACAACGGTCGAAAGAAGGGCAGGCCGCAAATGTTTAATCGAAGCGGAAATCCCCACGCCGGGTTGGAGGTCTTTGCGGATAAAGACAAGACCTGTGTCAGGAGGTGCCGGGAGAAGATTCAAGGAGACCGGCCCACCTGAATGAAGCCCAACCCCCCTACAGGTGACCGGATGTTTGATAGTACTCTGAAGTCGCATGCGTTTCCGCCGTTTTCGTCTGTAGTCTCTATAATGCCTAGCAATCACAATGCCACCCTTTTACACGCGTCAAATCTATCCAAGCAATTGATTTTAATGCCTTAGTACAATCGATTAAGTCTTTTTGTCAAGCCGATCATGTGGCAAAAACACTGCAGCTGTGCGCTTTTAGGCTATCATCTCCCAGCTCTCGTATTCTCACCATACACCTATTTTCCAGTATGTTACAGTGACTTTAGTACTGGAGTACATCAGCATGGACGAGATCAATAAGAAGCTCGTTCAGAAGAAGGAGGCGTGGGCGGAGGCCAAACGGGGCTTGACGGAGGAAGGCGTCGCTCCTGACAGCCGGGTCCGCAACAATCGCCTCCCACCGGGACAACACACGACGAATGGTTGGCCGGTTTTGGATCTTGGCGTGCATCCTTCGGTCTCGTTGAAAGACTGGACGCTGACCGTGGGCGGCCCAATCGAACGGCCCCTCGTTTGGAGCTGGGAAGAGTTTCTCAGCCAGCCGCGCGTTCGAACGGTGTCTGATTTTCACTGCGTCACGTCCTGGAGTACATTCGATAACCCGTGGGAAGGCGTGAGCTTTCGCCATCTCATCTCGATAGTCCGACCGTTTCCCACTGCTCGCTTCGTGCTGTTCAGCTCGTACGACGGCTATACCGTCAACCTTCCACTTGACGCCTGCGATGATGACGATGTGCTAATGGTGGACACATGGAAAGGGCTGCCGCTGACCAAGGAACACGGCGGTCCAGTGCGCGTCATCGTGCCGAAGCGCTATGCCTGGAAAGGCGCCAAGTGGCTGAAGACCATCACCTTTGCGGAAGAAGACAAGCCTGGCTTTTGGGAAGTTCGTGGGTATTCGAATACGGCCCTGCCGTGGGAAGAGGACCGGTACGGGTATTAGGCTTAGGACTTTCAGGCATTCGGATCGAGCGCGATCAGGCCCTTTCGAATCGCCAGAATGGCCGCCTGCGTGCGGTCATACACCTGCAGCTTATGGAAGATGTTGCGGACGTGATTCTTCACCGTCTTTTCGCTCAGGTCCAGGTCGTTTGCGATCTCTTTATTCGTCTTCCCGTCCGCCACGAGCCGGAGCACCGTAATCTCGCGTTCCGTCAGGTCATGTTCGGTTCTTGCGGGTTTCTTGCCCTTCCCTTCCGACAACAGTGAAAACTCGGCAAGGATCTTGCTCGCCACGGAGGGGTGGATCAATGACTCGCCTTTGTAGATAGAGCGGATCGCGGAGATGATCTGGGAGGACTCCGAGTCCTTGAGCAGATACCCCGTGGCGCCCGCCCGCACGAGGTCGAAGATGTATTTCTCCTCGTCATACATCGTCAGGGCGACGACCCCGATATGCGGAGACTCCCGCTTGATCGCCCGGGTCGCTTCCACACCATTCATGCGCGGCATGCTGACGTCCATCAGAATGACGTCAGGAGACAACTCGCGCGCCTTTTCCACGGCCTCTTGACCATCGCGCGCCTCGCCGACGACCTCGAGATCCTCGCTCTCCCGCATGATGGCGACCAGGCCTTCCCGCACGACGCGGTGGTCATCCGCGATCAGGACCTTAATTCGCTCCACGCTGCTGTGCCTCCTCGCGCGTAATGGGGAGATCCACCAGGACTTTGGTGCCGGTCCCCTTTCGTGATTCCACCTTGGCCATGCCACCCATGAGGCGGGCCCGTTCCACGAAGCCCTTGAGCCCAAAAGACTGCCACTTCGTTGGATCTTGCGACACCGCCTCCATGTCGAACCCGATTCCGTCGTCTTCGATTATCGCCCTCATGTGACCGTCCGTGAACGCCAGCTCGATCACGACGTGGCCGGCGCGCGCGTGCTTCTGAACGTTGCTCAACGCCTCTTGGACGATACGAAACAGCATGATTTTGGATTTCGGCGACAGGATGGACTCATCGCCCGACACGTGAAACTTGGTGTGGACGCGCGACTGCGTCTCATAGGACTTCAGGTACGCCTTGAGCGCGGGGACCAGCCCCATGGACTCGAAATAGAGCGGCCGCAGATTGAAAATCACCTGCCTCGACTCTTCGATCGCGGCCTTGAGTTGAGATTTTGCATCGCTCAGAAGGTCGAACGAACGGGTCGGATCGGAAAAAATAAGGCCCCGGCACAGATCCAACTTGAGATTGATGCCGACGAGCGTCTGAACCAGGCCGTCATGGATGTCGCACGCGATCCGACTCCGTTCTTCGGTCACCGCCGATCCGGCTTCCTTGACATAGAGTTTATACAGGTCCTGGTATTTTTTGAGATACCGCTTGATATCCACGTTGGCTCGGACGCGCGCCTCGATGAGTTGCCACATGAACTTGGCACTCGCGCCGCCGATGACCGCAATCCCGACGCGATCGAATTCCGCAAGGGTTTCCTCCACCTCAGCGTCTCCGGTGACATCAATGATGAGATCCACCTCTTCCGAATCCAGCAAGTCGCGGTAGTCTCGAGTGACAGGAATGCCATAGCGCTTGGTGAGTCGAAGGCCGGGAGCCTTCGGATTGATTTCGGCGACGCCGACGATCTGCACCAATGGGTCGGTCGCAAGGATGGTCAACAACGCGGACCCGCCCTCTCCGGCGCCGATCAACGCCACGCGCGTGACCGCCGGCGAGGACCGCGGAACGGCGCCACGCCGGCTCCTTGCGCGAAGGCTGCGGGTAGAGGGCTTAGCCTTGGCCATGGATGCCATGCTCCTGTGACGAAGAGAAACCGTTCCCGGAGGGATGAGCACGACGGACGGGTTTATCGCTCGGGCGGGCTCTGGCCTCGCTCTCGAACCAACAGTTTCACTTCGTCCATGAACTGCTCAACGTCCTTGAATTCTCGGTAGACGGAGGCGAAGCGAACATAAGCGACTTGATCGAGTTGATGGAGCGCATTCATGACTTCTTCGCCGACCGCCCGGCACTGGACCTCGGTCTCGCCGCGCTCCTGAATGCGCTTTTCGATCTTATCCGCGATCACTTCCAGAGTCGCAATACTGATGGGCCGCTTCTCGCACGCTTTCCTGAGGCCGGCGAGAACCTTTGCACGGTCGAACGGCTCGCGACGCCCGTCCTTCTTGATGATCATCGGAAGAACCTCATCCACGCGCTCATATGTGGTGAAACGCCGCTTGCATCCCAGGCACTCCCGGCGCCGTCGGATAGCCTCGCCTTCTTTGGCCATCCGAGAGTCGACCACTTTGTCTTCAGTGTGACTGCAAAACGGGCATCGCACCTGGTTGGGGTCCTACCTTATCGGTATTCGTGAAAGACGGGAAACTTGCCGCAGAGCGTCCGCACGCGGGTCCGGACGAGTTTACGGACGGCCATGTCCTTGGGGTGCGTCAAGACCTTGTCGATCGATTCGGCAATCTCTTCCATCTCGCCCTCGCGCATGCCGCGCGTGGACACGATCGGCGTGCCGAGCCGGATCCCGCTGGCCACGGCCGGCGGCTTCTCATCATAGGGAATCGCGTTCTTATTCACCGTGATCCCCGCCTCGTCCAACGCCACTTCGGCTTCCTTCCCGGTGATGCCCTTGGAACTGACATCAACGAGCATCAGATGGTTGTCGGTCCCTCCTGAGACAACCCGAAATCCGCGCTTTTGCAGCCCGTTTGCCAGCGCCTTGGCGTTGTTGACCACCTGCTGTTGGTACAGCGTAAAGCCCGGCATTTGCGCCTCTTTGAGCGCGACGGCCTTGGCCGCAATGATATGCATCAGGGGGCCACCCTGAAGCCCCGGAAAGATCGCTTTGTCCACGCCCTTGCCATGCTCGGCTTTGCACATGATCATCCCGCCGCGGGGGCCCCTCAGTGTTTTGTGAGTGGTCGTCGTGACGAAGTCCGCATAGGGCACCGGATTCGGGTGCAGGCCGGCGACGATCAGCCCGGCAATGTGGGCGATGTCCACCATGACGTATGCTCCCACGACCCGCGCGATCTCCTGGAACTTCGGGAAGTCGAGAATCCGAGAATAGGCGCTGGCGCCGACGACGATCATCCGCGGGCGGCATTCTTCGGCGACCTTACGGACCGCGTCGTAATCAATGCGTTCGGTGGTCCGATCCACGCCATAAAAAAACGAGCGATAGAGGATGCCGGAGGAGCTCACCCGACTGCCGTGGGTGAGATGCCCGCCGTGAGCGAGATCCATACCGAGGATCGCATCGCCGGGCTTGAGCACGGAAAAATACACGGCCATGTTCGCTTGAGAGCCGGAGTGTGGTTGAACGTTGACGTGTTCCGCACCAAACAGTTGCTTCGCCCGTTCGATCGCCAGGTTTTCGACGACATCCATGTATTCGCAGCCGCCGTAGTATCGCCGCCCCGGATATCCCTCCGCGTACTTGTTCGTCATGAGGGAGCCTTGCGCGGCAAGCACGGCAGGGCTGGCGAAATTCTCGGAGGCGATCAACAGAATTTTCTCCCGCTGCCGCCGGCCTTCCCGACGGATGGCCTCGTACACCTGGATATCCGTTGTCCGAAGCGGACTCGCCATACGTCTCAGCTTTCCCGGACAGGAGCGGCGGCAATGGGCGCTTCCGGTTCGACGGGGGCTTCCGCTTTCACCACTGACACCTTCACCTCAGTCGTCACCTGCGAGTGCAGTTTGATGGACACTTTCACGAGGCCGAGTTCCTTGATGGGATGCGGAACATGGATCTTGCGCTTATCCACTTCGATGCCCTGAGCCGCCAGGGCCTCCGCAATGTCCTTTGTCGTCACGGACCCGAAGAGTTTGTCGTCCTTGCCGACGTTGACGGTAATCGTGACCGGCGTGGCGCTCACCTTCTTGGCATAGTCCTCAACCAGAGCTTTTTCCTTTTTGGCCTTTTCCCCGATGACCCGCTTCGCATGTTCTATCGCCTTGAGATTGCGGCTGGTCGCCTCCACCGCCTTATTCCGGGGGAGCAGAAAGTTCCGGGCATAGCCTCGGGCTACCTCCAAAACATCTCCAATATTTCCCACTCCATCCACGTCTTCCCGCATGATGACTTTCATTGGAAACTCCTTTAGTGAAGCCGGAATCCTACTAGACGGCACGAATGAAAGTCAATGAAGCCGCGGCTTGTGATTGCCGTCCCGCTTGGCTACAATACGAGTGAAAATCACGTGTATGGCTTTACTCTTCCGCCTTGTATCCACGCTTGCGCTCGCAGTATCGCTTAATGACATATCGGCATCATCTTTAAGCGCGGCCGGCTCCCCTTCTGAAGTGCCCGCGCCCTTCGACCCGTTGACGCTGAACATTCGAATGACTGCCCAAAATCTTCATCCGCCCGCCCACCTCGTGAAACAATCCTGGCATCTTGAGGGTTACCGTCTGGGCCGGCTCGGCCCGCAGTCGCCGAGAGGCGCCATCATTGAAGACGACGCGCACCAGCGGCTTTTGATCTTAACGGCCACGGCGGAACAGGATGAGGTCATGGTCTACAGGCTGGGGGAGCTGCCATTTGACGTCTCGCCGCGGTTGATGCCAACCGTACAGGCCGCCCGTGATCGGCGTTGCCATGACCGCCGCATGGATCCAGCCGGCGAACTCGGCTGTCTCGCCCTCTGCCTGCTGGAGAATTTGCAGTGAAGGCGCTCGATTTGATTTCCATCCTGCTGCGCCTCCTTGATGAAGAATCAGGCGCTCAGAACCCGGCAGGGCTGAGCCTTTCCGTCCGCCACCGTCTGGAAGACATCCTGCATCGCCATACCGCCTACTACTTCGGTCCGGCGGATCGCCTGGGGCCGTGGGTCGCGCCGGAAATCCCGGTCACGGACCCCGCACTCCGCTCGACCGTGATGACGTCGGTCCTGACGACCATCTGGGATCCCGATCCGCGCGTCCGCCGCAGCAAGCTCGCGTCAACGATGACCGAACTCATCAAAGGCAACAAACGTATTCTCATCGTATCGGCCGACAATCAGAGTCTCGATCAAGCACTCCTCGCGGCCGCGAAAAACCTCCGGGGCGCCGGCCTCCAGTACCGAAGCTTTCTCTGCCGTTACGAGCCACCCGTGTCCGCCGGCGAAGGCGGGATCAATTTGAGAGACCTCAGCTTCGACGCACAGATGTCGTCGTTTCTCGGGAAATCCCAATCGGACAAAGCCGGCCTTCGCCGGAAGCTCGAGCGATACCTCGAACTCTCGCCGATTCTCCATTACAAGGCCGAGAAGCAAAAGGACCTCGACGAAGTGCGGAATCTCGAATGGCGTTTGCTCTCGGCGCTCGGCGACACCCAGGCAAAGATCAAGAGCCTCCAGGACACGCTTGCCGTCTATGACCGATTGCCGTTGTGGCACCGGGTGGGCATGCAGGTCGTAGGCAGCAACGTCCCCAACATCAAGGAAAACTGCGTGCTGTATGAGGCTCAAAAACAGGAATATCTCGGCGAATTGGAGATCGTCCAAGGGCGCATCAACGAGCTCAAACCGGAGGCCTTTGTAGAACCCGACATGCGTCCCGAGTACGAAGACCTCAAGGATGAAATCCAGCGACTGGGGGGGGTGGAGCGCGTGCGGGATGTCCTCGCGACGGAAGAGCACACGACCCGGCGGCCGTTCCTTCAGGCGAAGCGCGTGATCGCGGTCACGGCAGCGAAAGTCGCCTCCGATGAAATCTTCATGCCGCTCAGGTTCGATGCGCTCCTCGTAGACGAAGCGGCGCGTGTGCCGCTCCCGCTCCTTTTGATCTGTGCCTGCATGGTGCGGGAACGGATCGTCCTGTGCGGCGACGCGCAAGAACTTCCCGTTCCCCGGCCCACCTCGTCTGGGACGCCGTTCGGCTGGCCGGTGGCACTCTCCCCGGCAGCAGCCCCCGCAAAAACATCCGCGTAACCAAGAGGAGAGAGGGCAAACGATTATTTCGGGCAGGGATATGGAAAGGATGCTTCGGGAGGCGCCGGAACAACCAGATGCACGGTGCAGGTCGAGCGTTCTTCCGTCAACTGCCGGTTTGAACTGTAGGTGATCTCTTCCATGCGGGACGACGGCCCGTAACGGATCGTCAGTCTGTCGACGCCGATATCGCTTGTCGGCCGCATTCTTCGGATAAATACCTGTGGGGATTCGGGGTTCGGCTCCTCGCCTTTTTCACCCCATGGAATGAACACAAACATCGCTCGCGAAACCGACGGCCAAAGACGGTGGCGAACAACGGGGTCGCCGGCGAGATAGTCGGCCACTTCTGCCTGACGCATGCGATGCGTTTCCGCGTTCGCCTTCATCGACACCGGCAGGCTTCCATTCAACTCCAATATACGCTTCTCGACGTCTCCCCGTGATATTCCGACAGGCATCGCTTTCACGGCGCCGCTGATCTCTGCCACCGTTTCGTCATCGAGGTTGTACATCGCCGGATAGAGCCCGCACGACGCGGGATGCACGAGCACCAACAGCCAAAGCGCCATGGTCGCACGCCATCGCGGGAAGGATCTGCGCCCCCATCCCGTTTCGGGGTTATCCTGCCGTTGGCGTGCCCAGCTCAGCGACAGGAATAACAGCAATGAGATAGGAAACAGAAACGCATGGACAGTGGCGACCTCGTTGATCTCGGGCATCCGCGCCGGGATTTCCCAGGCATTCCAGAATGTCACCGTGATGACAAGAAGGATCCACGCCCACGCGGCAAGGAGCAACATTCTTCCCAACCACGTGGGAGGAGTACGCTGATTGGTGGGCTCGAATGCCATAGGCCGACAGCGAGACTACCATCGGCCTCGCGGCGAATCCAGAGACGCCGTCTTGACTCGTCCAGTCTGAATACCGGACAATCCGATTTCTGATCCTGCCGAAGTGGCGGAACTGGCAGACGCACTAGATTCAGGGTCTAGCGGGAGCAATCCCGTCGGGGTTCAAATCCCCGCTTCGGCACCACATCTTCTCTTCAGATCTCACGGACAGCGAACA
>Ga0066709_100001824_pt1 | contig 14708 bp, 20 predicted proteins | sample GraSoiAngelo_158_FD_79665 | JGI IMG/M metagenome (GOLD analysis project Ga0066709, IMG submission 79665) | Grasslands soil microbial communities from the Angelo Coastal Reserve, California, USA - 14_1009_16_30cm | ecosystem: Environmental > Terrestrial > Soil > Grasslands | place: USA...
ATCGGCTTCCGGCCGAGGCTGACGTGTTCGCCGCAGGGATTCGTCGCCACGGCGGCGATCGCGCCGGATCCCGTCAGCCTGCAGACGACCGTCTACGTCTCGGCGCCGGACGGCTCCCTCTACGCGCTGAATGCCGAGGACGGGAGCGACGCTGGCCCCCGGCCGTGGTCGCAGCACCGAGCGCGGTCGTGAACGATTACTTCCCGTGGTCGTCGCCCACCGTCGCGAACGGCCACGTCTACGTCGGCGTCGCCTCCCAGTGCGACAGGCTGCTGGTGCGGGGAAGCCTCGAGGAGTTCGACCAGGCGACCGGCCGCCTGCTCACGACCTACTGGACCGTCCCGCCGACAGCCCTCGGCGGCGGGATCTGGACGAGCGCGGCGGTCAGTCCCGGCGGCATGGTCTTCGTGACCACCGGCAATGAAGGATCGACGGCAGAGCCCGGGGATTCGCTCAGCGTCATCCGTCTCGACGAGTCTCTCGTTCCACAGTCACGCTGGACCGTCCCGCCGGCCGAGCTCGGCAAGGACCACGATTTCTCCTCCTCCCCGACGCTCTTCAGTGCGCCACTCGTGGCCGGGGGCGCACGGATCGCCCTCGTCGGCGCCTGCGACAAGAACGGCCTCTTCTACGCGCTCCGGGCGCGCCGCCTGAACCTCGGGCCGGTCTGGTCCCTGCGTGTCGGCGACGCGGGCCCCTGCCTCCCGGCCGCCATCTGGAACGGGTCTCGCCTCTTCGTCGCCGGATCGACACCGACGACGATCGGCGGTGTCGCCCATGTCGGCTCCCTCCGGAAGGTGAACCCGGCGACCGGGCGCCCGATGTGGCAGCGCGGCTTGAGCGCTCCGATCGCCGGGACACCGGCACTGGACGGCGCGGGCGTCATCGCGCTCACGACCATGGACCGGACGCCCGGCGCGCCGAATGCCGCCTACCTCGTCGAAGCGTCAACGGGCAAAGTGCTGGCAAAGCTCGGTGTCGGCAACTCGCCCGAATTCGCCCAGCCCGTCTTCGCGGGCAGAGAGCTCCTGCTGGCATCGTTCACGGGGCTGTACGCGTACGCCGCGCCGTAAGGGCTGGCTAGGTCTCGAGCGGCGGATTCTGGACGTTGTGTTCGGTCGCGTAGGCGTCGACCAGCGTGTTGACAACGTCCATCCCTTCGCCGTATGCGTAGTTGATCTTCACGAAGGGCTCCCATTTGTCCGGGAGCGCATCCTCCGGGAAGATCGCCTCTACGGGGCACTCGGGCTCGCAGGCGCCGCAGTCGATGCACTCCTCTGGGTCGATCACGAGCATGCGGTCTGCCTGGTGGATGCAGTCAACCGGACAGACGTCCACACAGGAAAGATCTTTGATGTCGATGCAGGGCTCGGCGATGATGTACGTCACGCCGTCCAGTGTATGTAACGCCCTTGTTCAGCCGACGAGGTCGTCCACGATCTGCGAGGCGCGCTCGTCCAGGGCCGAGCGGACGACGACCTGGTCGAAGCCGGCGGCCTTCGCGGCTCGAAGGCCTGCCGTGTCCGTGTGGTTCGTGAAGCCGAGAATCGGGATGTCCGGGTAGGTCTCGGCGACCTCGTCGGGATCGACGCGCGCGATGTCGACGATGACGAGATCCGGCGGGTCGACGCTCTCCGTCGTGACCAGCTTGTGCCGCTTCCCGAGCAGGGCGTCGAGCTTGCCACGGAAGAAGACATCGACCCCCGCCACAAGGATCGTCGCCATCGCGCGGAGCGTAGCATCGGGAAGACCGCCAACAGGGGCTTTGCTAGCGTTCGGCGCCGTGTCCGTGAGCGAGGTGGTGACCGTTGCGCGCGCCGAGGAGGTGCCTCCTGGAACGGCTCGGATCGTGCAAGCGGGAGAGCGTGACCTCGCGCTCTTCAACGTCGACGGGGCCTTCTACGCGACCCAGAACGACTGCCTCCATCTGAAGGGCCCGCTGGGCGACGGCCGCCTGGAGGGCTGCGTGCTCTCCTGCCCCTGGCACGGGTGGCAGTACGACGTTCGGACCGGGGAGAACGAGTTCGACCGCGCGATCGTGCTCGAGACGTTCGACGTCGTCGTCGAAGACGGCGAGGTCAAGGTCGCGGTCTGAGGACCCCGTCGAGGCCGGCTACGAGCACGGCCTCGAGCTGATCGCACGCGGGGAGTACTTCGCCGCCCACGAGGCGCTCGAGGGCGCCTGGAGAGTGGCGGAGCCGGCCGAGCGCGACTTCCTCCAGGGCCTCGTCCACGTCGCCGTTGCCTGGTATCACGCGGCCGTCACAGGGCGCCCGGTCGCCTGCGAGCGCCAGCTCGACAAGGCCGCGAGGCGGCTCGAGCCGTATGCGCCCGTGCACCGCAGGCTGGACGTGGCGGCGCTGCTCGGCTCCATCGCCGCCGCGCGAGGCCGCTTCCCGGACCTTCCTAGACCCCGACTCCGAAGAACTCGAGCGTCCGATTGAACGCCACGTTCAACCACCAGAAGCGGTCGAAGAAGAGCAGCAGCCCGAGAGCCACGAGAATGAGCCCGCTGACCACGCGAAGGACGCCGTAGCGGTCGCGGAGCCAGCGGGAGGCCGAAAGCACGCGCGCGAAGCCGACGCCGACGAGGACGAACGGGATCGCGAGCCCGATCGAGAAGACGAGCAGCAGGAGCGATCCCTGACCGGCCGTTCGGGTGTCGCTGGCGAGCGCGAGGATCGACGCGAGCACGGGGCCGATGCACGGCGCGGCGCACACTCCGAACGCGGCGCCGAGCAGCAGGCTCGAGCCGCGCCGACGAGCGCCCTCGATGAGCTCCGGGGCCGCGAGGCGGTCGAGGAACGGGAAGGGCAGCAGGCCCATGAAGGCGAAGCCGAAGACGACGACCACGAGCCCGGCGACCTCGAGCAGGAGGCGCCGGTTGTCGCCTGCGAGCCCGCCCGCCGCACCGGCCGCCGCTCCCAGCGCGACGAAGACGATCGTGAAGCCGGCGATGAACGGGACGCTTGCCGCAGCGACGCGCCGGCCGCCGAAGCCGTGCTCGCCTCCTGAGATCGCCGACAGGTAGCCGGGAACGAGTGGCAGCACGCACGGCGTCACGAACGAGAGCAGCCCGGCCAGGAACGCAAGCGGGATCTTCGCCTCCATCAGCCGGAATTATCCGTCGAAGCGGGCGAGCTCCTCGTCGAGGCGGCGCTCGATCTCAGGGTCGAGAGGGGCGCGTCCGTTCGACGCCGGATCCGTGGCCGCGGGCTCGGCGCGACTTCGGAGCCAACCTCGTGCGAGCACGAAGACAATGACTGTGGCGAAGCCGAGGCCGAAGAGCGGTAGGAGCCATGCCAGCAGGTTGAACCCGCGCTTCGGCGGGGCGGCGAGGACGCCCTCGCCGAACTCTCGCACGAGCGCATCCTCGATCTGGCTCTTGGTCTGGCCCACCCCGATCCGCTGCCGGATGAACGCGCGCATCCGTTGGGCGATCGGCGAGCTCGACGCCGCGAGCGGCTCGTGGCAGATCGGGCAGTAGACCTCGTTCTCGATCTCCGCGAGGGTCGGGTGCTGCTCGTTGGCTCCCGCCGGCGGCACGAGCACGACCAGGAGGGCGACGACGGCCGCGAGCAGCAGGAGAAGGCGAGGCGGCCGGATCATGTCGCCTGGAGGGCGAGTGCCAGATTCTGCTCCAGCTCCCCGTCCTTCACGGGGCCCGTGACCTTGGCGACGAGCCGTCCGCGCCGATCGACGAAGAACGTCTCCGGAAATCCCGTCACTCCCCAGTGACCGAGCGTCGAACCAGGGCCGTCGTGGACGATCGGGTACGTGACGCCATAGCGACCGACGAACGTCCTGGCATCGGAGCTGAAGTCCTGCGCGTCCACGCCCAGGAAGACGACGCCCCGCGACCTGAAGCGCTGCCACGCCGCCTCGAGGCGATGAGCCTCGTCCTTGCACGGGCCGCACCACGAGGCCCAGAAGTTGACGACAACCGCCTTCCCCCGGAGCGACGCGAGCGAGACTGACCCGTCTCCGTCGAGCCGCTTGAGGACGAGGGCCGGAGCAGTCGGACCCTTCCCCGCCTTGATCTGAGACGCGAGGTCGGCGCCGCTGTTCTTCTGGGCGACCTGCCAGCCGAGCAGCGCAAGGAGGAGCGCGACGACCGCGACTGCGGCCGCCTGGAGCAGGACTTTTCCGCGGCGCATGGCCGGGTTCGAGTCTAGCGGGAGGGTTGGGTCTAGGCCCGCACGATGAACACCGGGGTGCCGATCCGCACACGGTTGAACAGCCACTCGGCGTCGCGAATGCGCATCCGGATGCATCCGTGCGAGGCGGAATAGCCGACTGAGGTCGCATCCGGGGTCCCGTGGATCCCAACCCCTCCGGCCGAAAGGCCCATCCAGCGCGTCCCGAGCGGGTTGCCCGGGCCGGGCGGGATCGGGCGGGCGCCGGCCGCCCACGACGTGTTCGGTGGATACCACCACGGGTTCCGCTGCTTCGTGGCGATGCTGAACCAGCCGAGCGGGGCCGGGTACCGAGCCTGTCCGGTGGCGACAGGGGAGATGTGCCGGAGACGCACGCCCCGGTACAGGAAGAGGCGGTGCGTGCTGCGCCGGATCACGATCACCGGCCCGAATCGAGTTCGCGTGGTACCCGGGCGGAGGACGAGCACGGCGGGGACGAGCGTCGCGCGGCTTCCCGAGACCAGCGCCGCCGTGATCCGGCGCCTGGTCGCAAGCGGAAGGATCTCCCTGCCGACGTGGGCGCGAAGGATTCGCGGGCGCAGGCGATGGAGGCCGGCGAGTCGGGCATTGACGGGCCGGTAGGAGTACGTCTTCCGGAGCCAGCGCACGTAGCGGGCGAGATGGACCGGGCGCGGCGTCACCTCGAGCGGAACGGCGGTACCGGGCGCTGCCGCGGCCGCGGCCTCCACGGCTGCGGCAACGCTCGGCGTCGCGAGCCAACGCGGCGCCGCGGTCCACTCGTGTCCGTGGAAACGGATGGGGAGCGGCCGAGCGAAGGCCGCACGCACGGCGGCAGCCGCTGCGTCCGTCGTGAGATCTCCGACCGGAACGCCCCCGATCGTGACGCCCGCCGGGATCGTCGCAGGCGACGGCGTCGTCGTCGTGCCGGTGGTGGTCGTCTCGCCTGTGATCGTCGTCGCGGCCGTGGTCGTCGTCTCGACCGTCATCGACAGCGTGCTCGTCGTGTCGGCCGTTGTCACGGGGTCTTCGGCTTGGGCGCCGGCCGCGAAGCCCGCGGCAAGCAGTACGAGAAGGACGAGCAGGCGGCGCACGGCGGGCGGGGATCCTAACTGTGGAAGCGGCCGGGGTCGTCGAGGATGCCGGGATCGTTCACGACGAGGCCGTCGACTCCTGCATCGAGGAGCGCGGCAGCGACGTCCGGACGCTCGACCGTCCACGCGAAGACGGCCCTTCCGGCCCGGTGACAGCGCGTGACCAGCCCGGGCGTCACGAGCAGCCAGTTGAGGACGGCGACGTCCGCGCGGGCCCGGCGCAGCATCCACTCGATGCGAAGCGGCAGCAGTCGCCGGAGCACCTCCAGGCCGGTGATGATCGTTCGCTGCGGGAGCCGGCGGTTGAGCCCGTAGCGGTCGTGGGGGTACGCGAGTCCCGTGGCAAGCCGCGGCTCGGCCGCCCGAACAGCACGCACGGAGGCTCCGTACGCCGACGAGACGAGCGACCGGTCGAGGACCTCCGCTCGGCGCAACGCCTCGACCACCTCGCGCTCGTAGCCGGGCGCCTTCAGGTCGACCATGAAGCCGACGGATGCGTCGGCCCGATCGGAAAGGAAGCGGAGCGCCTCCGCGAGGCCGGGGGCGCAGGGCGCGCGCTCGGCCGGCGAGTGGGCGAGCACCAGCTCGCCTTCCAGCCGGATGACGTCGAACTCGACGAGGTCGACTGGTGCCGCAAGCGCGTACTCGAGCGACGTCAGGGTGTTCTCGGCCGCGAGCGCCATGGCGCCGCGGTGCCCAATCCGCAGCGGCCTCCCGGGCTCGGCCCGCAGCCTCACGGGGCGGTCGGAAGCGGCTGCTCATGGAGGCGGCCGCCTTCGACCGCGTAGCGCACGATCATCCGGTCGGTGAGCCACTCGACCGGAGCCCGGTCGTCCGTGAGCACCTCGCTTCCCGGCGCGACCTGCCGAACGTCGCGCCGGAAGAGCGACACGAGCGGGGCAGCCTCGGCTGGCACGCCCCCCACCCGGGAGTCGAGCGTGCCTCGCCCGACCGGCCGATCGAACCCGAGCAGGAGCTCGTTGAAGCGAAGCGGCTGCCAGCGCCACGCCTGCGGGAACGCCGCGCGGACGGTGCTCTCGAGCGCGTCCGCGAGCCGGTCGTCCCCGGGGACAGCCGCGACGTTCAGCGCGATCGCGCCGCCCGGCGCCAGCCGGTCGCGAGCGAGCTGAAAGAACTCCTTCGTCGCCAGGTAGAACGGGACGTAGGGCTGGCGGTACGCGTCCAGGAGGATCAGGTCGTAGCGCCTGTCGGTGCCTTCGAGATACGGCCGGCCGTCTCCTGTGATGACGCGCAGACGCGGGTTGTCGCCAAGGCCGAGGTAGCGACGCCCCGCCTCGGTGACGGCCGGGTCGAGCTCGACGCCGTCGATCGCGATCCCGGGATAGAGACGCCCGTAGGCGCGCGCGATCGTCCCGCCGGCGTTCCCGACGATCAGGATGCGGTGCGGCGGCCGGCCGAGCAGCGGCGGGCAGACGAGGAACATGTCCCACTCGCCCCCCGTGAGAACGGTGTTCGGATACCAGAGCGAGTGCGCGACGACGCCTTCGTTCTCGTGCAGCACACGCGCGCCGGTCGGCCGCTGCACGACCTGCACGTACTGGTACGCGGACTCGGTCTCGTACAGAAGGCCCGGCACGGGCTTGATCGCCCCGGGCGGGACGAGAGCGAGCCCCGCGACGAGCGCGGCGAGGAGGAAGTAGCGGCCGCCGAGGACGAGCGCGGCCGCGAACGCAAGGAGCGCCGCGGAGCCGATCATCGTCCGCTGCGTCCCGACGAGCGGAATCGTCACGAGCGCAGAGGCAAACGTCCCGACGATGCTCCCGACAGTCGAGAGCGCGTAGAGGCGGCCCGCGACCGTTCCTGCCTGCTCGACCTGCGGGAGGGCGAGCCGGAGCGCGAAGGGCGAGACAGAGCCTAGCAACGTAAAGGGAACGGGGAAGAGCGCCAGCGCGGCGAAGAACGACCCGATCGCGGCGCCGACCGAGATCGCGTCGAGGCCGCGGACGGCCACGTCGAGGATCGGACGCGCGACGAACGGCGTCGAGGCGATCAGGACGGCAGCGGTCAGCACGATCAGGCCGAGCAAGCGAGGTTCCGGCCGTCGATCCGCCACGCGGCCGCCGAGCCAGTAGCCGACCGAGAGGTAGACGAGGATGAGGCCAATGATGTTCGCCCAGACGATCGTCGAGCTGCCGAAATAGGGCGCGAGCAGCCGAGACGCCGCGATCTCGGTCGCCAGCGTTCCGCCGCCCGCTGTGAACACCACCACGCCCAGCCGGACACGGCCGGCGTGGACGGCGGGCACGCTCGCCGCGAACGAGCTCTGGTCGCCGGGCGGCACTCGCTCAGGGTGCCACGCGCACGACCACGACGGCGCAATCGTCGCCGAGTTCGCCGCCCGCGAACGACCGGCAGTCGGCGAGAATCGCCTCCGCCAGCTCTTGGGCGCCGCCATCCGTGTGCGTGTGCAGTAGCGCATCGAGCCGCTCCTCGCCGTAGAGCTCGCCGTTCCGCCGCGCCTCGAGCACTCCATCCGTGTAGAGGACCAGGGAGCTGCCCGGTTCGAGCGTTACGCGCTTTTCCGGGTACTCCTGGCCGGAGTCGATCCCGAGGGCAAGGCCGCGGGCATCGACCGCACCGACCTCGCCGCCGGCCGTGACGACCCGAACCGAGGGGTGCCCCGCGCTTGCGCAGGTCGCCTCGCGCGAGCGCGGATCGACCCGGACGTACAGCATCGTGATGAACTTCCCCGTCGCGAGTTCGTCGACAGCGACCTCGTTCGCGTTGGCAAGGAACGCGGCCGGTTCGGGGTGGTTCCGGGCGAGTGACCGGAACGCGAACTTCGCAAGCGCCATGTCGGCGGCGGCCTGGATGCCCTTCCCCGTGACGTCCCCCAGGACGACCGCCAGGGTACCGTCCTCGAGCTCCATGAAGTCGTAGACGTCGCCGCCCACGTCGACGCGTGCCGACGAGGCGTACACATGGCCGATCTCGAGGCCCGGTATCTCGGGAATGGCCTGTGGAAGCAGCGAACGCTGCATGGTCTCGGAAAAGTCCTTCTGCTGCTGGTACAGGCGGGCGTTGTCGATCGCGAGCGCGGCCTGGGGGGCGACCGTCATGGCGATCTCGACGGCTTCGGGATCCAGGCGACGCGCAGGATCGAGCGACAAGAGGGTGATCGTCCCGAGCACCTCGCCGGGGGTCGCCATCGGCAGCACGGCCGCCGTCGAACCCTTGACGAGGAACGGCTCGAGCAGGCGGTGGACATCCGATCCGTCGACCGAACCCGGAGCGAGCAGTACGGGCGCGCCCGACCGCAGCAACCTGCGCGCGAGCGGCGCCGCCATGGGCTGCGGCCGCGCGAGGATCATCACTGCCGCCCCGCGCAGGTTGGGATCGGCGACGTAGACCGTGCGCGTCACGAGCTGCTCGGCGCGCTCGTCGGGCATGCGGATCGCGGCGGCATCGACGTCGAAGAGCTCAACCATGGCGCGTGCGACGGCGTCGAGGGTCGCCTCGAGGGAGAGGCTGTGGGCGAAGGAATGCGAGATCTGGAAAAGGCCACGGAGCTGCCGCGCCGCCTGGCGCTCGGCTTCGAGCGAGCGCTCGAGGACGGCGCCGAGCTCTTTCGTCCGTTCGTGGAGGCGGGCGTTCTGCACGGCGACCGCGAGCTGAGTCGAGAGCGCGATGAGAAGGCCTTCCTCCCCCTCGCGATAGGGACGCGCTCGAGTCTTGTAGACCGTCAGCACGCCGATCACCTCGTCCCGGGCGAGCAGAGGAATGACGAGAGCGCGACGGACCCCCGTCTCGAGAAGCACGTCCTCTAGCCCGTTCAGCCGTGGGTCGCGGGACAGGTCCTCGATGAAGAGGAAGCCGCGGCCGCGCGACGGGCCGAGCGCGAGCTCGAGGAGTCGCTCCGCAAGCTCCGAATGAGCGCCGGCGAGACCGCGCGAGACCGCGTCGACGAGCCGTTCTCCTTCCCGCAGGTAGATCGCCACCTGGCCGCTTGCCGTCAGCTCCGAGATCCTGTCCACCGCCGTCTCGAGCGTGTGCGCGAGGGAGAGCTGGGCGATCGCCTGGCTCACGACCGCGACGAGCGTCTGCGACCGGCGCAGCGCAAGACCGAGCAGCTGCGACCTGCGGGCGCGGCGAAGCGCAACGGCGGCTCTGGCCGCGAAGGCCGAAAGCCGTTCGATGTCCATCCTCGGCGGCTCCGCGCCGTCGAAGGAGAGCTGCAGCGCGCCGGCGGGAGGCTCGCCGAGGAGGACGACCGAATCCGAGCCGCTCGTCCCTTCGCCGGCCGAGCGCTTGCTCACGGCACGCTCGACCGCAGCGGCGGCCGCGCGCAGATCGGGCAGCTCGTCGTCGAAGCCCAAGGCGGCGAGGAACGCAGGAGGCGTTTCCGCCTCGAGCCGCCACAGGATTGCGCCGGTCGCGCCGGTTGCCTCCGCGGCAAGCCGGACGACGTAATCGGCTGCCTCGCGTTCATCCGACCCCGCCGCGAGTGCGTCGCCGGCAGCATCGAGGACGTTGCGGACGGGTTGCGCGTCGTTCGTCCCCGGCACCGGATGCAGGCGGAGGGCGACGGCGACCTGCGCGGCGGCCAGGCGCGCAAGCGACTCCTCGCGCGGCGACAGCGGTCCTGTGGCGTAGACCTCGAGCGTCGCCGCCGGCCCGCCGTCGACCGTGAGCGGAACCACGCAGGCTGCACCGGCGCCCGCGCGCGCCGCCGCGCGGCGGATCGACCCCGGCGCGGTGCCGAGGTCGAGCGCGCCCTCGCCGATCCGCGCCGCCTCCTCGGCCGGCAGCCGCGATCCCTCGAGCTCGGCCGCAAGCGCCGGTGACTCCGCGACGACCACGCAGGCGACGAGGTCTCCGGTCGGGCCTGAGCCGACCCGGACGACGACGAGCTCCGCACCGCTCGTCGCAGCGGTCGACTGCGCGATCTCGACCAGCGCGTCGTCTAGGGATTCGCTCGCTCCGACGCGCTCGAGCGAGGCGGCGAGCGCGTCGGGCGCCTCGTCGTCTCCGGCGAGCGCTGACTCACCGGCGAGGCCCGGCATGTCGAGCGCCCCCCGCACACTCGAAGTATGGATGCGGACGGTCAGGCTTGCGGCCTCGCGGGCGAGCGGGAACAATCCTGCTCCGATGGCTGCTTCCGTCCCGCGCCGAGCCGACGACGAGGAGCCGCGGGTCGACCCGCAGGCCGTCGAGCGCGCACTGGCGCTCCAGCGCGCGAAACGCCGCGCACGGGTCGAGCACAAGCGCGAGCTCAAGCGCGCACGGCGGCGTTTCTGGCTCCTCCTCCTCGGCCTGATCGTCCTGGCCGTCGTCCTCGCGCTGACCGTCTGGGGTCAGGTGCAGTCGCTCTTCGGGATCTAGTTGCCTCGACCGCGCGTCGATCCGCGGCTCGGCGGCCCCCCGCCCGCGACGTTCTGGACCCCCGGCGAGCTGCTCGCGTGGGTCGCGGGCATCGTGTTCACGCTCGGTGCGTTCACCGGCTGGTACGCCGTCTCGATCGACGGCGTCGGCTATTCGGTGATCGGGTGGCACACGGGCGCGCTCGGGAAGCTCGTCTTCGTGGTCGGCCTGGCCGTTCTCGTCCTGCTCTCCCTGCGAGCGACCGGAGTCGAGCTGCCCCCCGCTGTGCCGGCCGGCCTCGTGATCGCGGGCCTCGGGGCGCTCGGCACGATCTTCGTGCTCGTGCGCATGATCGTCGTACCGGACACCTACGGCCCCGCCGGGCGAGGGATCGGGATCTGGATCAGCCTCGTGGCCGCGCTCACGCTGATCGTCGCAGGCGTCCTGAAGGCGGGCGAGGAGCTCTGAGCAGGGCGATCGCGACCAGGGCGACCGCCGTCCCGAGCGCGGCGCCCGCGAGCACGTCCAGGGGGTAGTGGACACCGACGTACACGCGAGAGAAGGCGATCGCGGTCGCCAGAAGCAAGAGCGCCGGCAGCGCGCGGCGCACGAGAGAGCCGAGGAGGACTGCGCCGGCGAACGCCGTCGTCGCGTGCCCCGACGGGAACGACGGGCCCGACGCGTGCATGAGGGTGTCCACGCCCCGTACCACCTCGAACGGCCGAGGCCGGTCGACGAGCTGCTTCAGGCCGAACGAGATGAGATCGGCCGCCCAGACCGTCGCAGCCGTGCCGGCCAGGAAGAGGAGCGGGCTTCGCCGCGCCCACGCCGCGAGGGCCGGCGCGAGGACGACCCACACGAGACCTGCGTAGCCGAGGACGGAGAGCCCGACGAAGACCGGGTTCAGCCAGCCGGCGCGGTGGTCGACGACCCAGAGGAACGCGTCGCGGTCGGCCTCGATGGTGGAACTACGCCCGGAGCAGCTGCTTCGTCGACTCGATCAGCTGCTGCGGGTCGAAGGGCTTGCCGATGAAGGCCTGCGCACCGCGCTTGCTCGCCGCGGCGTCAGACTCGTCGAGCTTGCCGCTGAACATGATCACGGGAATCGACCCGACGCCGTGCTTGTCCTGGACCCTGCTCAGCATTTCCCAGCCGCTCATCTCGGGCATCATCACGTCCAGGAGGATCAAGTCGGGTGGACGCTCCTCGAGCGCTTCGAGGCCTTCCTTGGCACTCGCGGCCTCGCGAACCTCGTAGCCCTCCATCTCGAGATTCACGCGCACGAACTCCCTGAGCCGCGCGTCGTCGTCGACGATCAGGATCACGGCGCCGCCGCCGCCGCTCCCCGTAGGGGCAGCCCCGCGCGACCCGCCGACGAACGCGTCCAGGTCTCCGAGGCGGAAGCGCCGATGGCCTCCCGGGGTGTAGAAGGCCGGCAGGCGGCCGCTGTCGGACCACTTTCGGATCGTGCTCTGGGCGACACCCAGGTACTTGGCCGCCTGCCCAAGCGTGAGCCACTCGAGCTCCCCGCCACCGCGGCCGCCGAAGCGCGTTGGCTCTCGATCCATGGGCGACCTGAAATCTACCAAACCTGCTTCTTTCTCCTCACGGGCCCGACGTCGTGACGGTGACGGTCCGCGCCGGCACGGGTAGCGTCCCAGGCTTCAACGTGCGAACGAGCGTCTGGGTTCCGCCCGGACGCGGGCGGTCGCCGATCGCCTTGCCGATTGCCAGGCCGATCCAGAAGGCGAGCCCGAGGGCGATCAGTCGAATCGCCCAGATCGCGACCGACCCGCGACGAGAGCCCGCCCGCCTCGTCCACCAGCGTCGCCGCCGCCGGCGGGACGACCGCTCGACGACCATCAAGGCCGGTAGTCGGTCGCGCCGCGCGCGTACTGCGCGAAGGCGGCGTCCTGCACGAGGGTGGTGTCCCTGATCCCTGCCCGGGCGCGCGGGTGCGTCATGCGGATGACGACGTCACGGACCCATTCCTCCGACCCCTCGTAAGCGCGAGCCAGCTCCGCAAGCGTGAACCTCTGGCCGATGCGGCGGCGCAACTCGTCCTGGACCGCCTCGAGCAGGTCAGCGAGCTGACGGGCGCGCGCCGCGTCGCGCGACTCCGACTCGAGCCGGCGCCTTCCGTCCTCCCACTGGTACCGAGCGGCATCGATCATGCGGGGTCCCTACCCACGGACGCGTCGCTGCAACGTGCGTCCGGGCACCAGCGCTCGCCGGCCTCCTCGAGGATCCGCTCGCCGAGCTCGTAACCCGGCCGCGCGAGCGCGAAGGCGGCGTGGGCGTGGAGGCACTTGAGCGCCGTCCCGTCCCGCGCGCCCGCGATCCCGCCGGGGAGCTCGGGCCGGAGCCGGCGCTGCTCGTCATGTGCCTCGGCAAGGCTCGTGCCCAGCTCCGGGTCCGCCCCGGCCCACTCGCTCCAGCGCCGGACCCCACCCTCCGCCTCCACGCGGGCGAGCGCGGCGACGAGCCAGGGGCAGGTCAGGTAGAAGGTGGTCGGAAACGGGCGCCCGTCCGGATCGAAGGGCGCCTGCTCCGTGACTGCCGGAAAGCCGTACGGGCACCGGACCGCCACGCGCCGAAACGGGCGCGCGGGCCGGCCGAGCTGCCTGGAGACCACGGCCGCGTCGTCCACCAGATCATCGTACCCCCACCCCTCCGGTCGTCCCGGCACGCTTTTTCCATTCCTCCACACCGCTGACGATGTACAGGTGCTCGCCGGGACGCACGAGGCCGAGCTCGCGGGCCTGGCGCTCGACGAAGGCGTGGGTTCCGACCAGCTTCAGCCGGCCGGCCAGCGCCGCCTTCTCCCGCGAGAGCACCGCGACCTCCGCACGCTTTGCCTTCACGTCCGTCCGCGCGCTCAGATAGGCGCGCAGCGGATGGACGTACGCGCCGCCGATCGCGAGCAGGACGAGCAGTCCGACCCAGCGGAACGCGAGCGAGGAGCGAGAGGGCCGGCGACGCACGGGAGGCCATCATTCGCCCGCACGCACTCCGATCCTTCCTGGGAGGGCAGGCGCTCCTCGTCGGGGTCCGGCTCAGCCAGGCGAATGGTGAACGCGCCTGTTTCGAAGACCAGCGTCCGACGACTTGGGGGGTTGCTGACGAGCGAGCCGAGCCCCGAGGACAGTACGAGAGCTGTACGGCCTCGGGGCGAGGGCGAAGTGATCGCGCAGTCCAAGGAGCGCCAGCGGCCGCCGGCACTCGGCTGCGCCGGGTCAAGGGCGGTCGGACGCGCCCCAAGGCGTCGAGGAGGCTAGGCGGTCTCGACCTTGATCAGGTTCGTGGTGCCGGGCACGTTCACGGCGGTGCCCGCGGTGATGACGACGCGGTCTCCAGGCGAGACGATTCCGGTCGAGCGAGCCGCCTCGAGCGAGCGCTCCCAGAGATCCTCGACGTCCGTGGCCTCCGCGATCTCTGCGGGCACGACGCCCCACTCGAGCGCGAGCTGCTGCGCCGCGTAGCGCTTGTGGGTGGTCGCGATGATCGGCCGCCGCGGCCGGTGGCGCGCGACAGACAGGGCCGTTCGGCCGCTGTAGGTCGGGACCAGCAGCGCAGCTGCGCGGAGCACCTCGGCGATGTCGCAGGCCGCGTTCGACATCGCCTCGCCGACGTTGGGGAAGTGCTGATCGGCGGTCTTGCGCAGGCCGTGGCGAGGCCGGAGGCTCGGCTCCACGGCACGCGCGATCTTGTCCATCGTCTCGACGCTCTCGATCGGGTAGTCGCCGAGCGCCGTCTCGCCGGAGAGCATCAGCGCCGACGTGCCGTCCAGGATCGCATTCGCGACGTCGCTCGCCTCGGCCCGCGTCGGCTCCGCGTGATGGAGCATCGACTCGAGCATCTGCGTCGCCGTGATGGCCGGTCGGGAACGCGCGAGCGCGCTCCGGATGATGCGCTTTTGGATCAGCGGGACGGCGGCGGGCCCGATCTCGACGCCGAGGTCGCCGCGCGCGACCATGACGGCGTCCGAGGCGTCGATGATCTCCTCGAGCGACTCGAGCGCCTCCGCCTTCTCGATCTTCGCGATCACCTGCGCGTGGGAGTCGGCCTCGTGGAGATGCTGCCGGCGGCTCCGGCAGTCGTCCGGAGAGCGGACGAACGAGAGCGCGACGAAGTCGAC
>Ga0066709_100001826_pt1 | contig 14704 bp, 13 predicted proteins | sample GraSoiAngelo_158_FD_79665 | JGI IMG/M metagenome (GOLD analysis project Ga0066709, IMG submission 79665) | Grasslands soil microbial communities from the Angelo Coastal Reserve, California, USA - 14_1009_16_30cm | ecosystem: Environmental > Terrestrial > Soil > Grasslands | place: USA...
CACAACGGCTCGACCGACAACGGCCGCATGAACGAGCCGCTGATGGACGGCAACGCCACGCTCCTTGGCTATCGCGACGGTCGCGTCGCGATCGTGAAGTGGAGGGGCGGCCCGAACGCCGGGCCGGACATCGCGTGGGCCCGCCAGAGCCTGGCTCCAATCGTCTGGAACGGACAACTGAACCCCCAGTTGGACGAAAACCCGAACAGCCCGCAGTGGGGGTTCACGCTCGGCGGCGTCACCCGCGTCTGGCGCAGCGGCGTTGGCATCGACCGCCGCGGCAACCTCATCTACGTCGCGGCCGACGACCAGACGGTGATCACGATCGCAAAGATCCTCCAGCACGTCGGCGCGGTGCGGGCGATGGAGTTCGACATCAACCCTGACTGGCACACCTTGATCACCTACGGCCACAACCACGGGCTCGTCCCGACGATGGTGGGGCCCAACCCCAATCAACCGCCCAGCCGCTACCTCGTCCCCGATGACCGTGACTTCTTTGCCGTCTACCGGCGGCTGCCCGGTCCGGTGACCGTCCCCTTCAAGTAGGGATGCCGGGGGCAATCGCTTCGCCGGTTAGCTGCGCGTCGAGCGAAGTGAGGGCGTCGCTCGTGACGCGGCTGACGGGCCTGACGGAATGCTGATCCTCCTAACGCGTTGGCTGACCCTGCCAGCGTCTCAGCCGGCAACAGCGGCTCCCATGGGGTCCGGGCCCCATTTCGCTTCAGGGACCCCTCCACTGCGTCGCCCAACTCGGTCGCAAGACCGGTCGCGCCGGCCGTGATTTACCCTGCAAAATCGGGGCGCCCGGATTCGAACCGGGGACCTCACCGACCCGAACGGTGCGCGCTACCAGGCTGCGCCACGCCCCGACGCAGTGGGAGTATTCCACACGCCGACTGGGCCTCCCAGCGCTAGCGATGCCCGCCCCTATCACCGAAATCCTCGAGGAGCTCGATCGTCTGCTGGGCTGCGAGCGCTTCCAGGACTACGGCCCCAACGGTCTGCAGGTCGCCGGGCCGAGCGCGATCAGCGCCGTCGCGAGCGGCGTATCGGCGCACGCGGAGCTGTTCGAGCTGGCGGCTGCGGAGCGCGTGCAGCTGCTGTTGGTTCACCACGGGCTCTTCTGGGGCAGCGGGTTTCAGGCGATCGACCCCCCGCTGAAGCGCCGTCTCAAACTGCTGTTCGACGCCGACATCGCCCTCGCCGCGTATCACCTGCCGCTGGACGCGCATCCCGAGCTGGGCAACAACGCCCTGATCGCACGCGCGCTGGGGGCGCAGGAGCTCGGCCGGTTTGCACGCCACCACGGCGAGCCAATCGGCGTGCTCGCCCGCTTCCCCGATGATGGTCTGCCGGCCGCCGAGCTGTTCGACCGCGTGCAGCAGGCCACAGCGCACGACACGCTCGTGTTCGACTCGGGTCCCGAGCGCGTACGGCTGCTGGCGATCGTGTCCGGCGCGGGCAGCGACTTCCTGCCCGAGGCCGCAGCCGCCTGCGCAGATGCGTTCCTCACTGGTGAGCCCGCCGAGCGCGCAATGGCGCTCGCGCGCGAGTCGCACCTGCATTTCATCGCCGCCGGCCACTACGCCACCGAGACCTTCGGCATCAAGCAGCTGGGCGAGCACCTGGCCCAGCGCTTTGGCGTGCGCCACGTGTTTCTCGACGTGCCGAACCCGGTGTGAGGCGTGCGACGCCCGTCGGCGCCGTCGTGCCAGGCCGGGCGTCGCCGCTGTGCCGCACGCGCGACCCCGTCACGGCGGGTGCTGGCGTCTAAGATCTGATCAACCTTAGCTTCGCCGATCCACGAGGAGGAGAGCTGCACATGGAGGCCACTGCCACCAAGGCGTCCACCACCGGGTCGCGCACGATCGCCGACCTGATCCCGCGTGCGGCCGCCGCGCACCCCGATCACACGGCGGTGCGCTACAAGCGCGACGGCGCCTGGCACGATGTCAACTACTCCCAGCTCGCCGAGATCGTCCAGGAGGTAGGGCTGGGGCTGATCGACCTCGGTATCCAGACGGGCGAGCGCGTGTGCATCCTCGCCAACACGCGACCCGAGTGGTCCTACGCCGACATGGGCGCGACCGCCACGGGCGCGGTCGTCGTGCCGATCTACCAGACCAATTCTCCCGAGGAGTGCCTCTGGGTGATCTCCGACTCCGACGCCTGCGCGATCATCTGCGAGGACAGCCATCAGCTCGCGAAGATCGCCGCGATCGCAGACCGGGTCCCCAAGCTACGCACCGTGATCGTGATGGATCCCCCGGCGGACGGGGCCGACGGCGACGGCGCCGCCCCAGCGACCGCGAAGCTGCAGCCGATCCCGCTCGAGCAGGTGCGCGCGCGAGGGCGTGGGCGCTCCCCCGATGAGCTGGAAGCGCGTCGCGCGGCCGTGCGGCCGGACGATCCGTTCACGTTCATCTACACCTCCGGCACGACCGGTCCGCCCAAGGGCTGCGTGCTCAGCCACGGCAACTACCGCGCGATCGTCGACATGGTCAGCGAGATCGGCGAGATCCAGGGCGACGAGGTGACCTACCTGTATCTCCCGCTGGCCCACTCCTTCGCGCTGTTGATCCAGCTCGCAGCCTTCGACCTGGGCAGCACGCTGGCCTACTTCGGCGGCGACACCAAGCAGATCGTGGCCGAGCTGATGGAGGTCCAGCCCACCTACCTGCCGTCGGTCCCGCGCGTGTTCGAGAAGATCTACACGCTCGCGCACGGCGCGATCGAGGCGCAGTCGCCGGAGGAGCAGCAGCGGGCCCAGGCCGCGATCGAGCTCGGCGTGAAGCTGCGCGACATGCTCGCGCGCGGCGAGAAGGTGCCCGAGCAGCTGCAGAAGCAGTTCGACGAGGCCGACGAGCGGCTGTTCAAAAACGTGCGCGCGATCTTCGGCGGGCGCGTGCGTCACGCGACCAGCGGCGCCGCGCCGATCGCGCGCGAGATCCTCGAGTTCTTCTACGCGTGCGGGATCCCCGTGTTCGAGGGCTACGGAATGACCGAGACGGCAACCGCCGCCACGATCTCCACGCTCGAGCACCACCGCTTCGGCACCGTCGGGCGCGCGCTTCCCGGCGTGGAGCTGAAGATCGCCGATGACGGCGAGATCCTGATCAAAGGCCCGAACATCTTCCAGGGCTATCACAAGCGCGCCGACGCCAGCTTCGGCGCGATCGTCGACGGCTGGCTGCACACGGGCGACCTCGGCTCGATCGACTCGGACGGATACCTGTCGATCACGGGGCGCAAGAAGGACATCATCATCACCGCCGGAGGCAAGAACCTGACTCCCGCCAACATCGAGAACGATCTCAAGCAATCCCGCTGGATCTCCCAGGCGGTTATGTACGGCGACCAGCGTCCCTATCCGGTCGTGCTGATCACGCTCGACGAGGAAGAGATCCCCGCCTACGCACGCGAGCACGGCCTTGCCGAGGACATCGCCACGCTCTCCAGCGACCCGCAGATCCGGGCGCTCATAGGCGAGGAGGTCGACCGCGCCAACGCCAAGTACGCCCAGGTCGAGCAGGTGAAGAAGTTCGCCATCCTCGACCACGACCTCTCCCAGGCCACCGGCGAGCTGACGCCCACGCTGAAGGTCAAGCGCAACGTGGTCAACGAGAAGTACGCCGCCATCTTCGACTCGCTGTACGCCGCTTAGAGCTCTCGATCGCAGGCTCCTGGGCGCACGCGATCAATGCTCCTCGCGGGTGCGCCGCTGACGGGTAGCGTCGCCGCGCGCGGCGCACCGGCGTCGCACGCCAGCCCGGGCTGCCGCTCGCCCACAGCTGCGAGAATGATGTGGTGCGCACCGATCCGACGGATACCGGGGGCCTGTTCGTGGGGCGCCGCCCCGGCACGGCGCCGGTGCGCTTCAAGGCGATCCCGCAGCGCGGCACGCACTTGCGCCAGCGTATCGACGGCTCTCTCGCCGGCGTGCTGCTGGCGGTGATGATCGCGCTCAGCCTGCTGTGCTGGGGGCCGATCCCGCTCGCCTGCCTGTGGGTAGGTTCCGAGGTCGACTATCTCACGGGGAGCGTCTTCGTCGGCATCATCGTCGCCTTCGCCGCCCTCTTCCCGATGCTGTTCGGCACCCTGGCGATCCTGCGCCAGATCGATCAGGCCTGGATCCTCGTGCGCCGCGCGGCCGGACACGACCAGCGCACGGGCGTGATGGGCCGGATCTTCGGCATGACCGCGTTCGTGTGCGCGCTCGCGTTCGCGTTCTGGTTCTTGGTCATTCACGGTCCTGGCTCACAGGTCATCCCCGGCCGCGCGAAGTCGTGAGGATCGCGCGCGCGCACGCGACGGCCGCGGGCCCGCTCGCGTCGGTAGCGCTGCGTCGCTGCTAGAACGAGCAAGCCATGAGCCTGCTCGACTACTACCGGCAGTTCGAAGGGCTGTCTGAGGAGGAGGTCAACGCGCGTCTGCGCGAGGAGGCCGCGGAGCGCAGACGCAAAGCACTCACGCGCGTGGAGACGCTCGATCTCTCGCAGACCACGTGGCCGGAGCTTCCGCATCCGCGCATCGTCAGCGCGATTACGTTTGTCGCCCGGCGGGGGCTGAATCGCTATCCCCAGCTGCGCGGCCCCGACCTGCGCGATGAGCTGGCCAGGCGGCACGAGATCGAGCGCGACCGCGTGATCCTCGGCAACGGCGCCGCGGAGCTGCTGATGGCCGCGGCGCGCACGCTGATCGAGTCCGGCCAGCGACTGCTCACGGCGTGGCCGTCCTACCCGCTGTACCCGATCATGGCCCGCCGGGCGCACGGGCAGGCCGTGCCGGTGTCGGGCGGGGTCGAGGCCATGATCGAGGCGGCGCACGAGCCGGATGTCCGCGTGGTCGTGCTCGCCAGCCCCAACGATCCCACCGGCGAGCTGGTGCCGGCCGCCGGGCTCCGGCGCCTGCTCGAGGAGCTGCCCGACGACGTCGCGGTGCTGCTGGATGAGTCGCTCGTGGAGTTCGCCGACGCGCAGCCGACGGACTCGTCGCTGGCGCTGCTGCAGAGCCATTCTCGCCTGTTCGTGTTTCGCACCTTCTCCAAGGCCTGGGGGCTGGCGGGACTGCGGATCGGATACGCGCTCGGCGGACCCGACTCGGAAGCGCTGCTGGCCGAGCTCGAACCAGACCTGGGCGTGTCCGAGATCTCCCAGGCGGGCGCGCTCGAGGCGTTGCGGGGCTGCTCAGAGCTGATCATGCGGCGCACACAGATCATCTGCGCCGAGCGCCCCCGGCTCACCCAGGCGCTGCGCGAACGCGACTTCGAGGTCACCGACAGCCAGGCCAACTTTCTGTGGGCGGCCCACGCGTCGCTCGAAGGCGGCGAGCTTGCCGCCCGGCTGGAGCGCGCTGGCGTGCTGGTGGCGGCCGGCGCCGCGCTCGGCGAGCCGCAGCACGTGCGCATCGCGATCCGCGACCCGACGGCCTCGAGCCGCCTGCTCTCGGCCGTGGACAAGGCGCTGTAGGCGTCTCAGCTGGCCGAGCCGGCCTGGCGTAGCAACGCGCCGGTGGTGCCTTCGAGGATCTTGCGCCAGGCGCTCACCTGTTCTGGCTCGGCGTCGAAGTGCGACACCACCTTGCGCACGCGCTTGGCCGAGATCTCGATCCCGTGCCGTGCAGTGATCTCCTCGTAGCGCTCATATTCGCCCGCCAGATGCTGGGTGACTGACTCGAAGCCGTGCCGCGCGATCTCCACGCGCGAGGTGAAGTTCATCATCGAGGTCTGGAACATCAGTTCGTCGGTTGGCTCGGGCTCGATCAGCACTATGTCCACGCCGGGATAGCGCTGCTCCCAGCCCTTCGCCAGCTCATGCAGGCGCTGGTGCGCCACCAGCTTGAACGCCTGGTAGCCGATCTGCGGGAAGCCCATGTCCGACACCCTGCGACGACGCGTGCCGCGCAGCGTTCTAACGGTGGTCTCGAAGTCGTTCACGAACGGCACGATCGGGTTGATCACCACGACAAACCGCGCGCCCGCCTCGACGGCGATGTCGAGATTGGTGGTGGACACGATGCCGCCGTCGATCAGCTCCCGGTCCTTGATGCGCACGGGCGCGTACACCATCGGCAACGCCCCCGACGCGCGCACAGCCTTGGAGATGGGCACGTCATCGGAGCCCTCCACGCCGAACACCACACGCTCGCACGTGTCCAGGTCGGTGGCGGTGATGTACAGCTCGCAGGCCAGCTCACGGAAGTCATCGCTGCGGCCGGGCTCCGCCAGCACCTTGTGCAGATAGGCCTCGATCCCGGCCCCGGTGTACGCCCCCGAGGGCAACCCCTCGGCTAGCCCGAGCAGCACATCCATCAGCGATATCGCGCCCCACTGCCGCAGCACCTGACGCCCCAGGCCCAGGGCGCGAAACGGCATCACCGCTCCCTTGCGGGCGAACTCGAGCAGGTTGGGGCGCAGCAGGTCGTTGATGTCGATGTCCTTGAACGCCGCCTCGCCCTGGCGCGTGACGACCCGCATCATCTCCTCGGGCGTGACGCCGTTGGCACACAGCGCCGAGATGAAGGCGCCCGCGGATGTGCCCACGTACACGTCGAACTGGTTGATCGTGCTGTTTATCGCCAGCAGGTCCAGCGCGCGCAGCGCTCCGATCTCATACACGCCGCCCGTGAAGCCGCCGCCCCCCAGCACGAGCGCCGTCTTGTCCCGTCGCGGCCGGCTGCGGCGGTCGACCGATCCCGGCTGGCCCACCCCCCGAGCGGCCAATGCGCGCGCCCTGCGCTTGGCCGCGGCGTGGCCAGAGGCGGTCGGTTCCAGCTTGACAACCTTCCCCATGGCGGCTTCATTGTACGGGCAACTTGCACGGAAACCGCATTCCCGCGCCCATCAGGGCGGTACGCCCACGTTCACGGCCGGTATGCGCGCGAGGACGCACGGCCTTGGCGGCGCTGCTGGCAGCGGTCAGCGGTGCGATCGCCTTCGCAGCCGCGGGCGGCGCGGCGGCGGCCGCGAGCGGCCTGCCCGCGCTGCAGCGCGTCCTCGGCCGCCAGCTCGCGCGCGCTGGCTCTGGTTCCAGCGCGTACGTGTACGACCTCAGCGCCCGCCAGACGCTGTTCTCCGCCCGCGCCTCGGTGGCGCGGCCGCCGGCCTCTCTGGAGAAGCTCTACACCGCCACGACCGCGCTCGAGCGGCTGGGCCCGAGCGCGCGCCTTGCCACCTCCGTGCTGGGGACGGGCACGCTGTCGCCGGAAGGGGTGTGGGAAGGCAGCCTGTACCTGCGCGGCGGGGGCGATCCCACGTTCGGAAGCTCGGCCTTCATCCGCAGCCACTACGGCGGCATCGGGGCAAGCGTCTCGGCGCTGGCCGACCAGCTCGCGCGCGCGGGCGGGATCCGCGAGATCACGGGCTCGATCGAGGGCGATGAGAGCTACCTGGACGCGCTGCGCGGCGAGCCCTCCAGCGGCTACGCCGCCGATCCGTTCCTGGAAGGCAGCCTCGGCGCGCTGGCCTTCAACCGCGGCGAACGCGGTTCGGCCGGCGGTGTCCACGCGCCGGCGGCGTACGCCGCGCGCCAGCTGTGGGCCGCGCTGAGGGGCACCGGCGTGCGCATCGACGGTTCGACCGGTAGCGCCGTCACGCCGGCCGCCGCGCGCCCGCTGGCGAGCGTCCGCTCCCCCACGATCGCGCAGCTGCTCGGACTGATGCTGCCGTCGTCGGACAACTTCTTCGCCGAGACGCTGATCAAGGACCTCGGCGCGCGCTTCGGCGGCGCCGGCACCACCGCCGCCGGCGCAGCCGTGGTCCGCGCGACGATGGCCGCGTCTTTCGGGTTGCGCCCGCAGGTGGTCGACGGTTCCGGGCTCTCACGCTCCGACCGGACCTCGACACTGCAGCTTGCCCGCCTGCTGATCGCGCTCGCGTCACGCCCCCTGGGAGCGGTGCTGCGCGGCGATCTGGCTGTGGCGGGGCGCACCGGCACGCTGGCCCACCGCATGCGCGGCACCGCCGCCGCTGGGCGCTGCCAGGCCAAGACCGGGACGCTGATCGGCGCCTCGAACCTCGCCGGCTATTGCCAGTCGACGCGAGGGCACTTGCTCGTGTTCGCCTTCTTCGACGACGGCATCGCGGTCGAACTGGCCCACGCCGTGCAGGATCGGATGGCGATCGCGCTGGCCGCCTACTGACCACGCGGCAAGCCCGTGTGGCCGCCCGCTCACTCCATGCCTGGCTTGCGCGCCTTGCGCTCCAGGATCGCACGCAACGCGGCCTCGTCGAGCACCGCCACCCCCAACCGCTCCGCCTTCTGCAGCTTCGATCCCGGGCTCTCGCCGGCGATGAGGAAGTCGGTGTTCTTGGACACCGAGCCCGTGACCCGCCCGCCGGCAGCCATGATGCGCTCGGTGGCCTGCTCGCGCGACCACTCGGGCAGCGTGCCGGTGAGCACCAGCGTCTTGCCCGCCAGCGGGCCTTCCCCCGGGGAAGGCCCCTCGGCGCGGAAGCTCAGGCCGAGCCCGCGCAGGTCCTCGATCAGCGCGCGCATCCGCGCGTCGTCCAGTTGCCCGCGGATCCAGTGGGCCATCTTCTCGCCGATGCCGGGTGTCTCGGCGATCTGCTCGGCCGAGGCGCCCAGCAGCGAGTCGACGTCGCGAAAGCGCTGCGCGAGGTTGCGTCCGGTCACCTCACCGACCTCCTCGATGCCCAGCGCGAACAGCACGCGCGCGAACGGCCGCTGCTTTGAAGCCTCGATCGCCTCCAGCAGCTTGCGCGCGGACACCGTGCCGAAGCCCTCGAGCGCGACCAGCTGCTCCTCGCTGAGCCGGTAGAAGTCGCCCGCGGTCCGCACCAGCCCGCGCTGCTGCAGCAGTGCGACCTGCTTCTCGCCCAGGCCGTCGATGTCCATCGCGCCGCGCGAGACGAAATGCTTGAGCAGCTGCCAGGCCCGCGCCGGGCAATCGCGGTTGGGGCAGAGCGTGAACACGCCGTCGGGCGGCTTGATCGTGGGGGTGGCGCAGAACGGGCACCTCGCCGGCGGCTGCGGTGGCGGCGGGCGATGCTCGCGCTCGGCCACGTGCGGCGCCGGCGAGAGCACCTGCGGGATCACATCGCCGGCGCGCAGCACGATCACATCCTCGCCCGGGCGGATGTCCTTGCGCAGGAGGTCCTCCTCGTTGTGCAGCGTGGCCAGCTTGATCGTGACGCCGCCCACGGCCACCGGCGCGAGCATCGCGAACGGGTGCAGGTCACCGAACTTGCCCACGTTCCAGGCGATCCGTTCGAGCCGGGTCACGGCGGTGGTGGGAGGGAACTTCCACGCCACCGCCCAGCGCGGGTCGCGACCCACCGAGCCCAGCCGCCGCTGCAGCTCGAGGTCGGAGACCTTCACCACGGCGCCGTCGATCTCGTAGTCGAGCTCGCCGCGGCGCCGCTGCCAGGCCAGGCATTGCTCGATCACCGCGTCCTCGCTTGCCAGCAGCCTGATTTCACGGTTCACGCGAAAGCCGCGCTCGCGCAGCCAGTTGAGCGCTTCCCAGTGGGTCTTGAAGCTCAGCCCGTCGACCACGCCGACCTGATAGCACCAGATCGACAGCGGCCGCTGCGCGGCCAGCGCGGGGTCCAGCTGGCGCACCGTTCCGGCGGCCGAGTTGCGCGGGTTCATGAACGTCGACAGGCCCTGCTCGGCGCGACGCTCGTTCAGCGCCGCGAAGTCCTTGAGCGACATGTAGATCTCGCCTCGCACCTCCAGCAGCGGCGGGATGTCGGCGACGCGCAGCGGGATCGCCCTGATCGTGCGCAGGGTGTGGGTGATCTCCTCGCCGATCTCGCCGTTGCCCCTGGTAGCGCCGCGCTGCAGCTCGCCGTCGCGGTAGATCAGGCTGATCGCGAGCCCGTCGATCTTCGGCTCGACCACGAACTCGAAGTGCGGATCTGAGATTCCCTCGCGCGCCAGATGGTTGCGCATGCGCTCCACCCAGGCGCGCAGCTCCTGCTCGGAGCGGACGTTCCCCAGCGACAACATCGGCTCGGGATGTCTGACCTTCTCCAGACGCCCCACCGGCTCGCTGCCCACGCGCTGCGTTGGCGAGTCGGGCGTGACCAGCTGCGGATAGCGCGCCTCCAGCTCGCGCAGCTCATCCAGCAGCGCGTCGTAGGCGTCATCGCCGATCTCGGGGTCGTCCAGCACGTAGTAGCGGTAGGCGTGGTGCTCGAGCTCCGAGCGCAGCCTCGCGGCGCGGGCGGTCGCGCGCTTGGTGGGCGCTGGCTGGGCCTGCGTGCCCTCGCGCCCGCCGGCGCCCGCCGGCCTGGCTGCGGCAGTGGACTTGCCGGACGCGCTCAACTCGCGTCGGGGGCCAGCGGGACGAACAGCTCCTGCAGATCGGAGCGGCGCAGCAGCTCGAGGCTGGGGCGGTGGGTGAGGTCGAAGTGGATCGGCGTGACGGCGATGCGCCCGGCCGCGACCGCCGCCAGGTCGGTGCCCGGCTCGTCGTGAAATCCCGGATCGGAGCCGTAGATCCAGTAGTGGCGGCGGTGCTCCTCCTCGCGCTCGAGCTTGAGCTCATCGCGATAGATGCGCTTGCCCAAGCTCGTCACCTCGACCCCGTCGGGCTCGCCCGCGGGCACGTTCACGTTCACGAGCGTTCGCGCGGGAAGGGGGACATCTTCGATCCGCTCCACCCAGCGCGCCACGAACCGGGACGCGGTGTCGAAGCCGAAGCCGCCGTCGAAGCGGTAGTCGAGCGACCGCGCGCCCGACTGCTGGGAGACTGCGATCGCGGGCAGCCCGAGCACGACTCCCTCGAGTGCCGCGGCGACCGTGCCCGAGTAGGTGATGTCATCGCCGAGGTTGGCGCCGTGGTTGATGCCGGAGATCACAAGATCGGCGGCGAAACCTTCCACCAGCCCCAGGCTCGCGAGCCGCACGCAGTCGACCGGGGTGCCGTCGGTCGCATAGCCGACCGTTCCGTCGCCGAACGGAACCTCGGCAACCCAGAGCGGCCTGCGCGTGGTGATCGAGCGGGCCATCGCCGAGCGATTGCCGTCCGGCGCGATCACCGCCAGGCGGACATTCGTGAGCGCCACGAGCGCCGCGCGCATGGCCTGCAGGCCCTCGGCCTCGATCCCGTCATCGTTGGTGAGCAGCACGTTGAGCATCTGCCGGCAAGCATAGGCGCGGGCGGGGAGGGCTCCTGTTAGGAATAGGAAACGCTGGCCAGCGCCAGTCCGTGCGGCGGCGCCGTTTTGCCAGCCTCCTCGCGCGGCCGGCCCTCGAGCAGGCGCTTGAAGTGCTCGATGCTGACCGCGCCGGAGGCGACGTCCAGCATCGTGCCCACCAGCGTGCGGCTCATGTGCCGCATGAACGCGTCGGCCTCGAGCCAGCACTCGAGCACGGCGCCGGCATCGTCCGCCGGCGGGCGCTCGTCAGTCCAACCGCCGCCCGCGGCTGGCAGCACGCGCCATTCGGCGCGCAGGATCTCGCGCTCGAAGCGCGTGTGCTGGGTCTCGGTGGGCGTGAAGGCCCGGAAGTCGTGCCTGCCGTTGAGCGCACGCGCGCACTCGCGCAGGGCAGCCCGGTCGAGCTCGCCCGCCCACCACAGCGCACGCCCGCGCTCCAGCGCGCTGCGCGCTCGGCGCGCGAGCACGCGATAGCAGTAGGTCCTGCTGCGGGCGTCGCGGCGCGCGTCGAAGCCGTGCGCGGCCGGCTCGGTGCTGAGAACAGCCACGTCGTCACCGAGCAGGCCGTTCAGGCGGGCCGGGTCGACGGCCTCATGCGCATAGCTGACCACCTGCCCCCAGGCGTGCACACCCGCGTCGGTGCGCCCGGCGACCCGCAGCGTGAGCGGCCGGCCGTCGCTGCCCATGGAGCCGAGAATCGTGTGCAGCGCGCGCTGCAGCTCCGCTTCGACCGTGCGCAGGCCCGGCTGGCGCACCCAGCCCGCGAATCCGCTCCCGTCGTACTCGAGCGTGAGCTTGCTCACCATCGCCCAGCACTCCGCTTCAGGCCGTGGCGTCAGACGAGCTCGATGAAGACCATCTCGGTCGAGTCGCTGCGGCGCGGCCCGAGCTTGAGGATGCGGGTGTAGCCGCCGGCACGATCGGCGTAGCGAGGGGCGAGTTCCTCGAACAGCTTGTGGACCGCGAACTTGTCCTGGGCGAGCGTGGACAGGGCTTGCCGGCGCGCGTGCAGGTCACCGCGCTTGGCGAGCGTAATCAGGCGCTCGATCTCGGGCTTGACCGCCTTGGCCTTGGGCGCGGTGGTCTTGATGCGCTCGTGCTCGATGATCTCCTTGCTGAGATTCATCAACAGCGACTTGCGGTGAGCGCTGTCGCGACTGAGCTTGCCCCTGGCCTTCTGATGTCGCATCGACGCTAGTCCTGGCGCAGGCTAAGCCCGCGCGCGTGCAGCGTTTCGATCACCTCGTCGATCGACTTCTTGCCGAAGTTTGGGATCGCGTTCAGCTCCGCCTCCGACTTGGAGATGAGATCGCCAACCGTCTGGATCCCGGCCCGCTTGAGGCAGTTGTATGAGCGCACGCCCAGCTCGAGCTCCTCGATCAGGATGCCCCACTCCTCTCCCTGCAGCGTGGCGGGCCCGCCGCCGGCGCCGACCGCCAGGCCGTGCCCGTCGAGCTGCCCGCCCGGGGCGGCGCGCAGCTCCTGGATGCGGTCGGCGTCGGTGAAGATCGCGAGCTGGGAGATCAGCAGCTCGGCCGCCTCGCGCAGCGCCGCCTGCGGATCGATCGAACCGTCGGTCTCGATGTCCAGGCTGAGCTTGTCGAAGTCGGTCTTCTGCCCCACGCGCGCCTGCTCGACCGAATAGGCCACGCGCCGCACCGGCGAGAAGATGGAATCGATCGGGATCACGCCGATCGGCTGATCGGAAGACTTGTTCTCCTCCGCGGGGCGATAGCCGCGTCCGCGGCCAATCGTCATGTACAGCTCGAGCTTGGTTTTTTTCTCCAGCGTGGCGATGTGCACCTCGGGGTTGAGGATCTCGACGCCGGCCGGCAGGTCGATGTCCTTGGCGGTGATCTCGCCCGGCCCGGTCACCACCAGCGGCGCCTCCACCTCGCTCGCGTCAGAGTGCATGCGGCAGACGATGTCCTTGAGGTTCAGCACGATGTCGGTCACGTCCTCCTTGACACCCGGGATGGTCGAGAACTCGTGCGCCACGCCCTCGATGCGCACGCTGGTGACCGCCGCGCCAGACAGCGATGACAGCAACACGCGCCGCAGCGAGTTGCCGAACGTGTAGCCGAAGCCGCGATCGAGCGGCTCGATGGTGAAGCTGCCACGGTTCTGCTCCGCGGACTCGCTGGTGATCCGGGGGATTTGGAAGTCGAGCATCAGAGTCCTAACGTCGTTTTGTTCTCGTGCCGGCGCCCTGCGACGCCGGCTTCAAGCGACGCCCGATCGAGGGCGCGCGGAAACGGGTTCTACTACTTCGAGTACAGCTCGACGATGAGCTGCTCCTGCACCGGGGCGGCGACCTCTCGGCGCTCCGGCTTGCGCAGCACCTTGGCCGTGAGCGACTCGTGGTCGGCCTGTAGCCACGCGGGGATCTGTCCTGTGAGCTCGGTGGCGTCCCTGACCACCTGCATCGCCGGCGTGTCGGCCTTGATGGCGATGACATCGCCCGGCTTGGCCTGATGGCTGGGGATGTTCACGCGGCGGCCGTTCACCGTCCAGTGGCCGTGGCGGATCAGCTGGCGGGCCTGGCGACGCGAGGCAGCGAAGCCGAGGCGCACGAGCACGTTGTCCAGCCGGCACTCGAGCAGCGCGAGCAGGTTCTCGCCGGTGATGCCCGCCTGGCGCGATGCCTTTTGGTAGTAGCCGTGGAACTGCTTCTCCAGCACGCCGTAGTAACGGCGCGCCTTCTGCTTCTCGCGCAGCTGTAGCCGGTACTCGCTCTGTTTCATGCGCCCCCGTCCATGCTCGCCAGGCGCGTATGAGCGCCGCTCGACGCCGCACTTGTCGGTCAGGCATCGCTCGCCCTTGAGGAACAGCTTCTGTCCCTCGCGGCGGCACTGCTTGCACTGTGGGCCCGTGTCTCTTGCCATGCGTGTCCGGTCGGCCCGCGGCCTGGCGCGGTTCGCTCCTACACCCGCCGCCGCTTGCGCGGGCGGCAGCCGTTGTGGGCCTGCGGCGTCACGTCGCGCACGCCCGTGACCTCGAGCCCGGCCGCCTGCAGCGAGCGGATCGCGGTCTCGCGGCCCGAGCCGGGTCCCTTGACGTACACGTCCACTTTCTGCAGCCCCTGCTCGAGCCCCTTGCGGGCTGCCGCGTCGGCGGTGACCTGGGCGGCGAACGGGGTGGACTTGCGCGAGCCCTTGAAGCCGGCTCCGCCCGCGGACTCCCACGCGATCACGTTGCCCTGCACATCGGTGAGCGACACGATCGTGTTGTTGAACGAGGTCTTGATGTGCGCCTGCCCGACGGGAATGTTCTTCTTAGGCTTGCGCCGGCCGCGCGCGCGTTTGGGAGCGGGTGGCATCTACCGCTCCCGCGCTCCGCTCGAGATAGTTGCGGGCGCCGGCCTGCGGCGCGTGCGCTCGGCGCTCACTTCTTGCCCGCCCGCTTCTTGCCGGCCACCTGCATGCGCCGCGGTCCCTTGCGCGTACGGGCGTTGGTCTTGGTGTTCTGCCCGCGCACCGGCAGGCCGCGGCGGTGGCGCAGGCCGCGATCGCCGCCGATCTCCTGCAGGCGTTTTATGTCCTGCGAGCGCTCGCGGCGCAGGTCTCCCTCGACCGC